>ERZ894194.562-NODE-562-length-27924-cov-28.144713_pt1 | contig 27924 bp, 37 predicted proteins | sample MGYA00380283_ERZ894194 | MGnify/ENA primary metagenome ERZ894194 (study PRJEB32331, sample SAMN06328448) | human gut metagenome | biome: human gut microbiome; feature: stool | host: Homo sapiens | collected 2013-02-13 ... | reverse complement strand
TACTATTAGTAATACTATTATTAATAATTGTATTGTTGTGTAGCTTGAGTTGTCCCGCTCGCAAGCTCGCTTTTCTCCCCCATAAAGGAGTGATATTACTGTACTTCTTTTGCTCTCTATCTTATCCACTTATTAACTTATACTATTAGTAATACTATTATTAATAATTGTATTGTTGTGTAGCTTGAGTTGTCCCGCTCGCAAGCTCGCTTTTCTCCCCCATAAAGGAGTGATATTACTGTACTTCTTTTGCTCTCTATCTTATCCACTTATTAACTTATACTATTATGTCTAACTACGATATTATTGTCTTAGCATTACTATTTATTATCGCACTTATTAAATGCAGTGAGTTTCTTATTAACACTAAGATTACTCTTCGTACTATGTTATTCGCTTTAATAATAGTTGCGTCTACTTTATGTATATTCTTAATATTATTTGATATTACTTCACCATGACAGATTACCAGTTCTATATATTTCTATCTTTTATTTGGATAGTCTTATTCTTCTGTTATTTGATATTCAACTATCTTACTAGTAAGAGAGTTCGTATCAATTACTCTTTGATTCAAGCTATTATTACTTATATAATAGTTATTGGTTCTATTCGTCTCTTATTCTATATAGAGACTGTCTACTTCTAAAATTAAATTCTTAATAATTAATACTTGTATTTATGAAAGCTATTGTAAATGATAAAAAGCATATAACTCTTGTATCTCATACAAATGGAGTTACTATTGTTGAAGCTAGTGGTTGTATAATTGATTTAGATTTTCAATCACTTGCTTCTATTTGTGAGATTGCTGACTTAGGCAATACTTGTACTATTAAAGATTGTGATGAGATTGAATCTCTTAAATCTAATAATAATGAGTTAACTGAACGTATTAAGTTTCTTGAAGGACAACTTACTAATAGCGGTAATAGAATTACCGAATTACGTAATCAAATCGAAGAGCAAGAAAATGAATATAAAGATATTATTGTAAAGAAGGATAAGATTATTGAAGAGAAAACTAATAGTCTTATTAAGTTAGAGAATATCGAAGATACTCTTAATGCTACTGTTAAAGTTAATGAGGAACTCAATACTCAATTAAGCCGTTCTAAAGAAGATATTGATAAGCTTGATAAACAATTGGAAGAAAAGACTTCTAGACTAGCTGAAAGAACTCATGCTTTAAGAGTTTTTAGACGAGCACTTTATGATATGAGACTTTATGTTCAACCATATAAAGAATACGAGTTAGATTTTGAATGGCTAACTATTCGTAATTCTATTGATTCTGGTTTCTTTATTCGATTTAAAGATACTGCTAGTGCTGCTAGAGCTATTGGTGATTGTAGATATTATATATCTCTTAAAGACGTATTAGATAAATACGAAAATGATATTGTAGACTTCAATGTCTCTGCTATGGATATTTATTATATTCATAAAGCTAGTCCTAATGTTGTTCGTAAGTTCAATTATGATAATTTTAATATCACTTGTAAAGACCAACATACTGCTAATACTATTAATACTCTATTGAATTGTTCTAATATATCTGTTTATGATATAGTGGAGAAATTCAAATATGAAATAGCTCATAGTAATGTTTATTAAATATTATCATTATTGTTTGGTATTTCCATTATTTATTGCTATACTTGTATCCGTATTACAAAATTTATGATTATGTATGACGAAGGTGTAGAATTTCCTATTTGTGGTTTAGTAGCCGATATAGACTATCTCGACTGTGAAATGGCTAATAATTGGAATACTGGAAATACTCTAAGCGAGGATAACATAGACCTCGACTTAGATATAACTCATATTGAAGATTAATTAAATACTAATAGTTATGAATGAAAAGAAAGAAGTTGATGTTCTTAGTAAGAAACGTCCAACAGTTAACGAATTAAAGACAGAAGTTATTCGTCTACGTAAATCTAATGAAAAGTCTAATGCTAATCTTGATGGTTATAAGACTATGTATGAAGGGGTTTGTCATGAAAATAAAGAACTTCTTAATATGTCTTCTAAATTAAATTCTGCAAAGAATCAATTGGAAGCTAATAATAAAGCTCTTAAAGACGGCATTAAATCTCTTGAATCTAAGTTAGATAAAGCTAACAAAGATTATGAAGAGCTTAAAGCTAAGAGACAGTATAATACTGTTGGTTTTGTTATTGCTTCTCTTATTGCTTTAGGAACTGTTGCAGTTATTATTTTACGGTTAGTATAATGCCGATACGTACTCTATTTAATTAATATCTGACAAAAGGGTTAAATAAATGTCGGTTTCCACTCTATTAAGATTATTCAGGTCGTGAGACTAGAGTAATATTAGTAGAGTTTTTTATTGTCTAATTTAAAAACTTACTATAATGAAAGAAATTATTAAAGCTATTTTAGCTTGTGCTTTAGCTAGTGGTTCTGATGTTAATCTTATTGATTCTATTAAAGAAGATTATCGTAAGGCTTTTATTAAAGGAGAATTTAATAAAGCTATTCTTGAAGATTTAGAAAATCTTAATGTTAAAGGATTGAATAATCTTCTTGAAGCTATTCTTGATGGTAAGTATTCTATTGAAGATAAGATTAAAGCTGTTGAACAATGGGATAGTATTATGCTTTCTTATATCAAATATATTAGTGATATGAGAGACAGTGCTAAAGAATCTTATGATAAACTTCTTGCTAAATATGAAGCTAGTAAAGCTAGTAAAGCTCCGATTTATTCTGTATTCTATTGTTCTGAAAATCATCTTGTATTCCTAGACAAGAATGATAAGCTAAGAAAGTCTTTTAATGGTAATGCTAAAACTCTTTACTCTGGTAATAGTAAAGGTGAAGCTCGTAGAATATGTGAATTATCTCTTAAAGATTGTCCTGATTTTTATTGTGTAGATTATACAAAGATATATAATAAGTAATTTGCCAATTTTGTTTTATCTGTTTTAGTTAAACTAAGATTAAATTTGTCGTATTGTAATATCTATTATTCGTGAGAATAGTATTTATTGGTTTTATGGAATTATAATAGTGCTGTTCGTGAGAATCGCACTATTTCTTTTCTTGATAGCTCTGATGATGACTAATCTAAGTTGAAACATTGACCAAATGGTTGAAGTAAGGGAAATCCTCTTCGTAAAATGTCAGCTATAAATACATAGTATTTGTGTTTAATACAAGTTTATTAATTACTGTCGTGAGATAGAACAGAACTTAATCTAATTTTTACCCCTAATTTAAATTACTGTCGTGAGATAGAATTAGGATTTTTATAAATATTAATTATTTAGCTTGGAGCAGAAGCGTCTGCTCCTTTTCTATGATTATTAATTAAAACTAATATACCGACATGAATAAGAAAGAATTTACTAAATTGTTTAGAGAGTTACAGAAAATACAGCTTAGTCTGTTGTATAGTACTAAACTCTCTAGTGACCTTTATACTAATTGCAATCTTAACAATACTTCTTATATTAGTATGTATCTATTTGTTCTTGATATTAATAGAAATATTGATGAAACACATAGTTATAATCTTTATAGTAACGATAGTATTGATAAGAATAAAGCTATTATAGATGAAATTAAGCAAAGGTTAAACAACTCACAACTCCTCTACGGGGGAATAAGCGGAGCGAAGCGTAGCGGTCAGATGTTCCTATTAAATAACAATTAATACTAAACGTAATGATTAAGAAGAAAATTAAATTCGGAAAGCATGAGAGAAGTTACAAATTAGTAGCTTTTACTCTTAATGTACTTGAAAGTACTAGTGTTAAACTTATTAGAATGGAAGAAAGGAGACGTATTCCTAGTTATGCCCAAGCTCAACGAGTTTAAACAAGATAATGGTAAGCTCATTGTCACGACTGGCAAATGTCTAGTTTGTGGCGATGAGCTTCTTGTATTTGGTACAGATAATATTTATATTTGTCCAAAATGTAAGGAAATACTAGACGGTGGTAATTGTTTAGTTCTTGAAACAATGTTTGTTGAAGATGATAGAATTGTTACTGCTAGAAATTGTATTGTTCCTAAAGACCAAATGCATACTAATGTTCCTATTGTATGTATGCCTTCTGATGAATTTAGTAAGTTATACGAAATATATAAAACTAAAGCTAATTAATATGGTTGTAGATTTAAAACAATGTGTTAATCCTGATAGTACGTTTGATGTATATTTTGAAGGACTTAAAGCTGTTATATCTCATGATGCAGATGTTAATGCTTATCATTGCATTATTATAGATGTTCATGATGATAGATGTTGTGAAATTATTCCGTTACCTAGGATTATGAATACTGATAAGTATAAGATATTCCCCCGTAAAGGAGCGTGTTGTATACAATATCTTCCTAATCAAATTGTTAAATCTTAGTAATATGGGACTAAGTTTTAAACTATCTGCTGTAAATGAGGAAAAGAAGATTCCTCGTGAGAAAGTAATAATGCAAATTGTTGTAGGTACTATTGTTCTACATAACAATGAATATAAGTTCAATCCTAAAGGTACTAATGAACTTATTACATTATCTGAACGTTCATACTCATGTAAAAGCTTTAAGACAATATATACTCGTGCGTTAGATAGTCATGGTAGACCTACTAAGATTGTTAGATGTACTGATGCTTATTGTACTATGCCTAGTTGTTATATTCCATTTAAGATAGGATTACCAGTTAAAGGTTATATTCTTAAATGTCGTGATAATATTGATAAATTTTTATTGAAATGCAATGAATTTTGAAAAGTTTGATGATGCTAAAAAAGATGATAGTGTCTTGAATAGTTTTACTCGTGACCAAAAGATTGCTTATGAGAATCTTGTAGCCTTTATAGAAAAAGGTTATGTTGAAGGCGATTATAAACGTGCTCTTATTGGTTCTGCGGGTACTGGAAAAACATATATGATACGTGAAGTAATAAAGAGATGTGGTTTAGCTAAATCTGTTATTGGACTTGCTGCTCCTACTCATAAAGCTGCTCGTGTTCTTCGTTTGTCTACTGGATATGCTACATCTACTGTTGCTAGTGACTTAGGTTTAAGACTTAATACAGATGTTACTGATTTTGATGTTAATAATCCTCCTTTTGACCCTTTAGCTGAAAAGAAGATTAAACAATATAAATTATATATTGTTGATGAAGCATCTATGATTGGTATTAATCTTAAAACTCTTATAGAAAGAGAGTGTGAACAGTTTGGCTGTATGCTTATTTATATGGGTAAATAGTTATTGCCCAGTTTAAACTCTTCTAATTGCTGGAAACTCGTGAAGATAATAGTACTACAACATAAGTTGAAAAACTAAGTGTGAATGTTAGAAAAACTATTATTATATGACAATCAGCAGCGAAGTCTCTAAGTTATGTTCATTTACATAATAAGAGAAACGTTCATCGACTATCCCGTAAGGGAGTACAATTCTATGGAATTGGAAACGGAGAGAGTTGTATATTTGCAATTTACTCCCTATATTTACATAAATTTTTAAAATGTAAATATTATGAGTAAAAAAGAAACTCCAAAAATGTATGGTTTAGAACATAAGTTAGATTCTAAATGTGTTTATGTTCATTTTATTAAATCTATTAATATTCCTATTTATATAGGAGAAGGAAGTGTAGAAAGAGCTTTCAATTTTACTAATAGAAATAATAAATGGAAAGAACTAGTTAGTAATCTTAATGATGTTCATGTTGAAATAGTTGCTATTGATATTACTAAAGAAGAATGTATAGAAATAGAAAAGCAACTAATAAAACTGTATAAAGAAAGAGGATTTGAACTTGTTAATTGTAATAATGGAGGTAGTTGTATAGGAGCTTTTGGAGAAGATAATTATTTTTATAATAAACATTTATTTGGTAAAGATAATGGTAATTATGGAAATAAGTATTCTAAAAATCCTTTATCTATTAAAGTTATTCAATTAGATATATTTGGGAATGTTATTAAGAAATGGAGTTCTGCACAAGAAGCAGAAGAAATAGGCGGATATATTGCTAGTTGTATTAATAGTTGTTGTAATGGTAAACGTCAATTACATAACAATTATCAATGGATATTTGCTTATAATTATAATCCTAATAAGTCTTATGAATATGTTCCTAAAGGAACTTCTATGAGAATTTATTTAGCTATTGGTATAAGAGATAATAAATCTTATATTCACGGTATATATAATTCTGGTAACGAACTTACTGATAATGGATTTAATCCTAGATTAGTTCAACAAGTTGTTACTGGTTATAAAAAGTCTCATAAAGGTTTTGCTTTTGTTGATTTCTTTAGATTAACTAAAGAACAACAAGACAAATATAAAGAACAAGTTATTGCAAAATTATATAGCTAAGATATAGTCAGGCTATTATAGAAATATAGTAGGTTATGGATAACTATCAGTTATCGCCTGTTAAAGAAACTCGTTCGCGTTGTTTCGATAACATTAAGTTTTATACTCTTAGACAGATTGTAAGACAAGAAGAAAGTAATCCTGTTAGTGAATTATTAAGAATATTAAGAAAAGATATTGATAATAGAACTTGGAAGTTCCTAGAGTTTATCAATAGAAATCGGTATGCTTTTGATTCTACTCAAACTAAAGGATATTATACTTGTGGTGCATTTGAGTTTCAATCTCTTGTAATAGACGGATTTTATAATGAAGAATTTACTAGAGATGTTGATACTTGTCGTCTTGTTACTTATACTAATAAATCTGTATCTGACTGGAATAAATTAATTCGTAAGAATATTATTGAAGATAGTGGTAAAGCAATTCTAACTAAGAATGATTTAGTAATGTCTTATAATACTTTTATTGATGATTTTAAAGATACTATTATCGTTAACTCCGAAGATTACATAATACATGATATTAAGAACTTTACTAATAGAGATAATATTCATGGATTTAATGTAACTTTTATACAAGTTAATGGCGGTAATAGAACTAAACCTTTATTTGTAGTAGACCATTCTGATTTTAATAATGCTATGCTTTATTATAAGTTAGGTGAATCTTATATTTATAATGCTATTAATGCTGATAAATATAATAGAACTAAACGTTGGAAAGAATACTATGAATTTAGGGAAAGAAACTTATTATTAGTTAATCTATTAGATAAAGCTACTAATAAGATAAAGTTCAGTCGTGATTTAGATTATGGTTTTGCTCTTACTGCAAATAAAGCACAAGGAAGTACTTATGCTGATGTGTATGTAGACATAAATGATATTGTATTTGATACTAGAACTGGTAATCCTTGGGGAAATATAGATGAAACCCTTCGTAGATTATATACAGCTTGTAGTAGATGCAAAAATCGTTTATATTTGTGTTATGGACAATAAATAAAGTATAAGTATGAACTCTATGTGTTACGATGTCGAAGTAACTAGAAATTACTTCTCGGTAGTATTTGTTGATTTACGTAGTTATCTCAAAATATTTAGTGATTGTGTCGATAATGATGGAAAAGCCATTCCTCTTGTTGATAAACTTACTATTGCAGAGATAAAACAACGTTTAGAAACAATACCTAAGAAACGTTTTGTTTTATATGAAGATGATGATACTGATTTATTCAGTTTATTATATTGGTTACAACAGAAAGCAGATTATTTTGGCTACAATAACAAAAAGTACGACCGCTTAATGTTGAGTGCATTGCTCATGTATTATAATCAATTTGATAAACCTAGTAAGTTAATCACATTCTTATATGAAACATCACAGAGAGTTATTCGTAGTTCTAATAATGATACTCTTTGGACTGATAATTTTACTTCTCTTATACTTCGTAATAACGTTGCATTTAGAGATTTAGATTTATTCCAAATATTTAGGTTAGACCATTATCATAAGAGTCTTAAACAGACTTCTATTAATATTAAATGGTATAATCTAAAAGAGTATACTATGCCACCTATTGGTGATTTAGATAGACATTATTATCACGAGAGATTACCCGAAGCAAAGGGAATGACTGATAGAGAACTTAACATTCATTATCGTAATGTATTTGAGCGATTTATTCCTAAAGAATATCTTAATGAAATGGCTGATTATAATGACAATGATGTATATATTGTTGCCGAGTTAATCAGGATGAATCAGGAAGAAGTTCTTCTAAGGTATCGTATTAGTGAGGAATATAAAGTAGATGTGTATTCTGCTAGTAGAAGTACAATAGCTGATAAAGTTATTGTTAAACTATATAGTAAGTTTACTGGTCTACATCCTAAAGCCTTTATTGATACTAAGACAATACGTAGGAAAATTTTGGTTTCCGAAATCTTGTCAGATAAAATCGCATTTTCGACCCCTGAATTGAACGATATTTTGTCAGGCATACGTTCCCTTACCTTGAAGGGAGAAAAGGGCGAATTTGACCGAGAATTTACCTTTATGGGCACGTCCTATACCATCGCAACTGGGGGTTTACATTCAAATGAGATTCCGGCTGTATATGCTGAAAATTCTGATAGTATTATTGTTGACAGAGATGTTGCAAGTTATTATCCTAATATGATACGTAGTCTTAAAGTATGTCAGAAACACCTTATTCCTAAAGCATGGTTTCGCATAGCCGATACTATTGTTGATGAACGACTAGAACATAAACATTTAGCCAAAGATAAATCTCTTGATGTTATGGAGAGAGATAAACATGCTACTGCTGCTGCTTGTCTAAAGATTGTAGCAAATGCTGGTATATTTGGTAAAATGGGAAGTGAGAAGTCATTCTTATGTGACAAGAAAGCAATGTATCAAGTAACTATTAATGGTCAGTTATTCTTATTGATGTTAATAGAGAAACTTGAACTTGCAGGTATTCATGTTATAAGTGCTAATACTGATGGTATTGTAACTATTGTTCCTAGAGAATTAGAACAAACTGCTGATGATATTTGTCATTGGTGGGAGAAACATCTAGGGTTAGAGCTAGAATTTACATATTATACAAAGTATGTAACCGAAGGCGTTAATAGTTATCTTACTGTTAAACGGGGAGGTAGTAGTAAGTTCAAAGGTAGAATGAATCCTAAGATGTTCTTAGAGGATTTATCTAAAGGATATAATTCTCCTATTGTAGCTAAATGTGTTACTGAATACTTTATTAATGGTACTCCTGTTATGGAAACTCTTAGAAATGCTAAATCTATTCTTGATTTCTGTCGTACTCAAAATGTTAATCATAAGTATAGATTAGAGTTTACTCATGTTGTAGACGGAAAGATAAGAACAGATGTAGTGCAGAGGAATACAAGGTTTTACATCTCCTCTACGGGGGGAACATTGATGAAAGTTGAGAGTATGGGCTGGAATGAGCGTAACGAAGAACAAGTTAAGAAAAGTTCTCTATGTGCAGGTCAACGTGTTTCTATATGTAATACTGTTGATGATACTGATATATCTGAATTAAATGTTAATTACTTATATTATTATAATGAAGCTATGGCTATTATAGAACCAATAGAGCAAAGTCGTAATAATAAAGATAAAGGTAAACGTTTAGTAAAGAAATATTATGGAATGAGAAATACATTATTTGATTAATAAAATGGATATAGAAAAGATATGTATAAGTAATTTAGGGAAAGAAGTTAACTATGATAGTTTTAAAGGAATGGTAGTAGGTTATAATATACTATTAGAATGTTTAATCTTATCTCTTGTTGAAGATTGTGGTTGGAATGATTTTGTAAGTAGTGATATTATTCTTCTACATAGTCCTCTTAATCGTAGTTATGCTCTTGTTTATCTTGAGAATTATAAAGAACAACTTATATTATGAATGATGTAACCGATATTTATAATGAAGCGGCTAATAAATGGTCTGATAATAAAGGTGTGGGTAGTGTTATTCTATCAGAACCATTAAGTGTAATGAACTTTGTTACAATGGTGTTAGATAAAATGGTAGCTAAAACTCCTGATTTAACGTCTCTTATTATAACAGAGACTATGGAAGATAGGGCTAACATTAATTATTATCTTGATAATACTTCTGAATTTAAAGAGATTCATAAACAATTAATAACTGATAAGCGATGTCTTATACTCACTCGTGATTATGTTGAGCGTTCTCCGTATAAACCTAGTCCTAGTAGTCATAAAGATGTACTTATTACTATTAATGTAAAGAAGTTCAGAAAGATTGCAGAGAAATATAGTGGTAACTATTTTAAGTTTAAACTACTTGCTACTAATACTATTGATAGTGTTGCTGACAATGCTGTACTTATGTATAAGTATGCTCCTAAAGTATATGAAATTAATTATGCCCACTTAATTAATCGTTCTATTCATTCCCCCATAAAGGAGTACCAAAAGGGTGTTATTCTAACTGATGCTGATAGAATCTATTATGATAAATGCAGCCAATATATTAATGAAAGTATTACTATATTTGGTACTTTTGAAAAGTTAGAAGAATGTCGTGTTGGTAATACTAGACTTAATATTGCTGCTGAAACTTGTAGATTACAAGTAGCGGAGAGTAATGGTTGGTCTGCTAAAATGGATATGACCGATGTAATGTGTCGTAAGATTGATGAATTATATAATCCTAGTGCTTTAGTCGAGAGAGTTACTCAAACTTATAATATTATTAGAGAACGTACTAAGGTAGTTACTGATAATATTGTTAAGTTAGATGTAATACTTGATATAGTTAAGGAAAATATAGGCAAAAGAATACTTATTATTTCAAAGAATGGAGTGTTTGCCGGAAAGATAACAGAGTACCTAAATGCTAATATAAAATATGAAGGTAAATCTATTATGACTAATGGTGAGATATTCCAAACTGGAATGAGTATTCTACAATATGACTATTGCGGAAACTATCATAATGATATGGAAGGAATACAGGCTTATGATAAGAAAGGTAAACCGAAAGTATATAAGACGGGAGCTAAAATCGGACAGCCAGTAATCATGCAGGCAAGAGCACAGAGGACGCGAAATTTGGAGCTATTTAATGACGACTATATGAAAGTACTGTCGGCAAATAATTCTATTGATACGAGCTTTATAGGAGTTGTGGATATAGTGATTTTCACTTCACCTCTTTGCAGCTCAATACGAGACTTAAAATATCGAATACCTAATCTATCTTTTAGTTCCGTACCTAATATAATATATAAGGTATATTGTAAAGGTACGAATGAAGAAAAGAAGCTAGCAGAAACGAAAGGAGGAAAAGATTATGAAATAGTTAAAGATAGTGAAAATGATTTCATAATAGGAGAATAACAGATGCTAATCTTTGGAGTTATAAAAGAAATTAGTATCTTTGTAGAGTAATCAATAAGCGACCTTTGAAATAATGGAAGAAGTAAAGACAGAGAATGAAAAAACTCTAGCTAAGACAGAACCAAAAGCAAAACCTACTACTAATAATAGTATGGTTATGGCTTCTGCTCTGAATACCCTAGACATTTACAATCCCGATGATAGGAGTAAGTTAGAGTTGTATCTGAAATCAGTAATGTCTAGTGATAAGTGCGGTATTAAGACTATTCAAGACGGTCTTGCAATATATAGTCGTGCTAAAGAACTAGGTTTACCATTTACTAGTTGTATTGAACACCTAGGAGTTATTAATGGTAAAACTACATTAGACGTTCACTTAATTAAAGCGTTATTATTGAAGGCAGCTATAACATGGGAATGCACTAAAGATTATATAGCTCTGTATGAATATACAGACGGTAATAATGTTTATATTGATAGTAAGATACCAGAGTATTGTAGGAGATTCAAAAGCAAGAAAGAAGCTGATGAATTTAATGCTAGTTCTGATAATGATGAAATTGGTATTTATCCAGTTAGAAATTATCAAGATTATAATGGTACTATATATAAGGAATATCAGTTAAATAATAAGTTTGGAGTTGCAGCTAATCAACAACAAGCTAAAGATTTTGCAGCTAAAGGATTAGTTCCAATCTTCCGAATACCTAATGTTCCTTGTGATTATATTACTGAATATAAACTTACTCGTGTGGTAGATAACAGAGTTATTACTAGTATAGGACATTTTAGTTATAGTGACGCTGTAACTGCTGGACTTGCTAGTAAAGATACATATACTAAATATATGAGAACTCTTATTGGACATAGAGCGTTTACACTAGCTGCTCGTGATATAGCTGCTGATGTTATACTTGGTTGTATGGAAACAACAGAAGCTAAGATAGTAAACAATATGAATATCAGTGATGCTGATATTGTAGAGATTTGATAGTAATAGAAGTCTAACTATTACTAATCAATAGATACGAAATAAGACAAAAACTAAGATAACAATAGGCTTTAAGCCTAGTATTAATAATTATTAATCATTTAAATTTTTACAACTATGGGACTTCATTTTGGAATGTCTGCCGTTCAGAGCGGTAAGAGAGTAATGCAAGCTAGTAACGAACCTACATTGACTGCTAACAGTACTAAAGCTAAGTTTAGCTTGGCAGGTGCAGTAACTCGTATCATGGGTCTTGTTCCCGGTGATAACGTACAGTTTGTTAGTAATATTGCTGATATTGATGCAGCTATTGCTGAACGTGATGCCGAAGTAATGGCATGGTGCGAAGAGAACAATGTTGAGTTTGGTACAGAAGCTGCTCGTGCTGCTCTTATTCAGAACTTTGGTGAATATGGTATCTGTAAAGGTGTACCTTTGTTTGAGAAGAACGGAGAAATCAAACTTGCAGGTGTTCGTATGACTGCTGAACAGAAAGCGGCTGCATTTGAACTTAACAAAGAAAGAATCGCAGAAGAAGTTGGTAAGTCAGTAGAAGAAGTTACTATTGATGACTATAATCCTACTACTCGTGCTTACTCTGGTGCTCGTACTTCTACTTCTTCCAATCTTACTGGTCTTGGTTTGCCGTTGACTTTCTCCGATTCTTCAATGTGGTCGGAATTGAAAGAAAATCTCGGTGACGAAGCAGAGAAGTTTAACCGTGTATTTGAAGTTAACTTGAACGAACCGTTCGTAGTTGCTGTTGAAACTGGTAAAGTTATTGGTGATGAAAAAGAAACTGTTGAAGTTAACGCTTATAAGATTTCTTTCAAAGCCGATGAAGAACCGATTGCTCGTCAATCATCTAAATAAGAACTTCTTCCGGTTAGATAAAAGCTAGATTATAAAGAGCTAAATTCTTAATTGAATTTAGCTCTTTTTTATTTGGCTATGATTTAAAAAATTATTATATTTGGAAACTTTGCAATAAACAACAAGCCTGTACAACTTGTTGTTGTTAGTATTAATCTTTATAAAAACAAATTTTATGAGTACTCAAAAAGAAGAAAGTGCTAAAGTAGAAGAACCAGTAGTTAATCAATCAGCTAATAATGCTGCAACTACTGCAACTAAAAAGCGTCGCAGAGGTATTAGTAATGAGACAAGAACTACTGCTCGTAAGAAATTCTCTCATAAAGATGCTATTAATAATCTTTGGTTATTTGTTGGACATCTTCATGCTCGTGTTGCTTGGGTAACTATGAAGGAAGATAACAATATGCGTCCAGCATTTGCAGGAAAAGCTATTCCACAGCTTGTTATTGAAGCTACTTCTCTTCATACTAATCCTGCTGATGTTCGTGTTGCTAGTAAGACATTTTGGCCCTATGAAAGTAATGTTGACTATATTCCTGGCGGTGCTAAAGAGAAGTTTATTAATATGGACTTTGCTTGGATAAAACACTTCCTTGATGTGGTTGTATTCAAAGGTCGTAAAATGACTGACGAAGAAGCTGAAATGCTTGAACTTGGTTATGTTGATTATGACGATAATGGTCAGTATGAACCAGTTGAAGTAGAAGATGTTATCAAGGCTTGGGGAGTTCTGTTTGACAATGTAGTTAAACTTGTTGAAACAGGTGGAGAAAATGGTAAATCTGCATTACTCGATAAGACAGGTAAACCTAGACAATTCTGGTTCAGACTTGATCGTTATTATAAGAACAAAGGTGATTGGGCTTTCTCCGGTCAAGGTTCAGAAGAAGGCGATTTGGTATTCCCAAATATTGTAGGTCAAGGAATCTTTGAAGAACAGTTTATGCTTGATGCTAACCATTTCAAAGAACCAAGTCTAATGTTCGACATTACTAAAGAACGTATTGCTCCAATGGAAGGTGTACAGTCTAAACAAAGAAAAGCTCCTAATCTTGGAACTGCTGCTGGTATTGGTGGTATTCCTATGGGTGCAGGAATTGTTAATCCATCTATGCCTATGGGTGGTTTTGCAGGTGGTGTAGCAGGTGGTGTAGCAGGTGGATTTGTTTCTACTGAAAGTTCTGCTTTTGCTCCTGAAACAGAAGATAATGGTGGACTTCCATTCTAAGTAATCCAAATATATTTCGTTAATAATGTTATAAGCCTAGTGTAAAAGCTAGGCTTATTTTATCTAGTTATACTATGCGTAGAGGAATAAGACAAGACTTAACAAAAGAGTTTATATTATCTAAAGTTAGTCAAGAAATGATTATGGCTAAATATATGGGTATACCTATATCCGTAGTTAATAATTGTGTAGAAAATAATGAACTTATTTGCTCTCCTTTACGTGTTGATAATCATCCAACATTTGGTTTTGCTTTCAATAATAAACACAAGCTAAAAGCTCGTGATTTTAATGGCTCTTTCTTTGGTGATTGTTTCGACCTAGTAGCTTATGTACTAAGTTTTAAAACTGGTCGTCATATAAATGTTGCTAATAAGGCAGATTTCTATTATATATTAAAGCATATAGCTTATACTTTCCGTAAGATAATATATGACGGAGAAGTAGATGAAGAGAATGAAATCTTACTTAAACAAGTAATATCTAAAATCAAAGCTAGTAAACCAATTATTGAAATAGCTACTAGAACTTGGACTAATAACGATAAGAATATTTGGGGAAAATGGGGAGTTAGTCTACATTGGCTTAATACTCATTTTGTCTATCCTGTTGACCAAATGTATATTAATAGGTATTGTCAACCTAGTCCTAAATATACATATAAGGAATCAGACCCTTGTTATGCTTATGTTACTGGACTTGATAGTAACGGTATTTATAATATCGAATGTTATTTTCCTCTTCGAGATAGAAGTAAAGGAGAAATCAAGTTTATAACTAATCATAATGGTCTTGTTGGAATACTTAATCTTGATAAACCTAAGTATGATATAATTATTATTACTAAATCATATAAGGACAATCTAGCATTAAGTTACTGGTTACATTCCTATCCTTTACGGGGGAATTTGTCAGAGTCTCAAATAGGAGTAATTAATGTTACTTCGGAGAGTTATGTTCTCAAAGATTACGAATATAACTGGCTTCAATCTAAGCTAAACGACAATGGAATACTTATTTCTTTTTTTGACAATGACCTGACAGGTGTACGTGGTGCTCGTAGGTTACGAAAAGAATATGGTATTATACCTATTGTTATTCCAAGAAGTTATGGTGCTAAAGATTTCTCGGAGTTAGTTAGTATGTATTCAAGAGAAACTATTAATTCGTTTATAGAACAAACTGAATCATTATTTGAATATGAGTAGAGAAGAAGATGTGTCATTTCCAAAGGCACAAGAAGAACGTAGAGTAATTGATTTTAATTCATTTGCTCCATTAAAGAGAATAGCTATAAACAGTTTCGGTAATAGCGGAAATGTTTATAGCTATTATTTTATGTATCCTTTAACAGATGAAGAAGAGAAGTATCTTGATGATGTCAGACAACAAATGATTGATAATCCTAATACTTTAATTCGTATCTCTCTTTCTGACGGTACACCAATTGACTTTTCTAAGATAAAGATTTATGGTAACTTTGAGTTTGATAATCCTGAACACTTAGCTATCATTAAGAATTACTTAGATAAAGATATGTATAGTAGTCATAAGATTCCAAGAGAGTTTAATTATGAAACTAATACATCTGTATCTAAAGGAAACTTTATACAGTGGACTGAAAGTACTGATTATCTAAAGTGTTTCAAGTTCTATCATGCGAGAATAGGTAAACCTAAAAAGTATATAATTGTAAGACTTACAGCAAATGAAGTTAAACAACGTAAATCCGTTTAGTTATCAGTTAGATGCTTCTGATATAAGGATGATTCAACACAATCTTAAAGTTAATGGTACTTCCAATACTATTGCTAGTTATCTTCATGAATTAGATTTACCTAATTATCCTTATATTCAAACTATTCATTTTAGATATAGATGGATAATGGCAGCTCTTATATATATAGGTTACGATAAAGAATCTCTTGAAAAGATTCATGAATCTAATCTTAAATATGAAGAAGTTAATCCTCCTATTGTTTACGAAAAGAAAAGGGGAACTAATAAGACTAGTAAACGGATTACCAAACCTTCCCCCATAAAGGAGCGGAAATCTGTTACATCTTCCTCTCCTAATCCTAAAGTTAGGATTATTGTTATAGATACTAATAAGTCTATGATAATAGATAGAGAAGTTGCTATTGGTCTTATGCGTGAACAACCTAATAAATATAAAATTGAAGAAGTATGAGTGAATCGAAAAGTATTACTCTTTATAAGCGTAATGCACAAGGTAAACCTATCTTTTGGTCAGCAGAGATACTAGGTCATAAGATAATTCTAAAGTATGGTATTGTTGGTAAGACAGGTACTACATCTGAATATGTTCCACCTAGAGGTGTTGAGAAAGAATGGAAAACTATTGTTGCTGCTAAACGTAGAGAAGGTGGTATGGAATTATCTGAATTATATGATTCAGCTCCACAAGAAATACCTGATGTTAATGCTTTTAAATATTATCTTGATGCGTATCTTCCTAAGTATAATACTAATAGCGAAGGATTTGTTCTTCCTATGTTAGCTAAGATATATGAATATAATAACGAACAAGGGCTATTAGCTCAAATGAAGATTAATGGTGTTCGTTGTAATATATCTGCTGTTATGCGTGGTGAAGGATTCTTTAAAACTAAAGGACTTGTATTTCGTAGTCGTAAAGGACTTGAATATAAGTGTCCTGTATTGGAGAATGTATTGCTAGATGATGTTATTACAGACAAGCTATTCAATCGTATGTTAGAAGATAATTTAGTATTAGACGGAGAGTTATATATTCCTGGTCTTGAACTAAATGATATTCTAAGTGCTGCCGAGAATCTTAAAAGTCCATATAATCGCTTTCTTCAATTTTGGTGTTACGACTTAGCTATTGATGATATGATTCAAACTAGTCGTATATCATTATTGAAGTCAGAGTTTGGCAAGTTTAAGATGCCTAATTACGTTAATGCTAAAGCTATTCTTGATTATCACATGAATAATAAGAAACGTTTCGTACTTATTCATACTTACGATAATCTTAATGGAGATGAAGATATTATTAAATATCGAGACCTCTTTGTTGAAGCTAAGTTCGAGGGAGCTATTCTTCGTAATCCTTATGCTACATATCAATTTGGCAAACGTAATTCTACTATGTACAAAAGTAAACCAATACTAGATGGTAAATTCAAGATTATTGATATTATTCCCGAAGGAGCTAAACGACCTAAGTTTAGTAAGTTTGTTCTTCGTAATGATATTAATGGTGAAACATTTGAATGTATGCCAGTTGGTGATGCTTCTACTCGTGAAAGTTATCTTATTAATAAAGATAAACTAATTGGTAAGACAGCGTTTGCTGAATATAGATGTAGGTCAGGTGTCAAGCAAGTTCCCTCGCACGGAAATGTTATAAAAATACTTGATGATGAGTTTACTAGATTACCAAATAATATCGAAGAAGAAAGTTAATTATAATAAATCTTATATAGACTATAAGAAAAAGAAACTGATAATAAAAAACATACATCTGAAAGATAAACTAAAGATGTTATTAATGGTTAAGTTCGATCCAGTGGAAGGACAAGAATCAATATATCTAGGTTTTCTTACAGAAGATGTTCAAGGTCAATGCCGAAATGTATCTGTTTCAGATTATGGTTATTATTCTGTTAATGCTTCTGATATAATACGAAGTCTTCGTGTTACATCTGACACTAACGTTAAGTTAGAAAAAGAAGAAGAGGATGATACCCTTATAGTATATAAGTTGTTAAAGTAAGTCATGGTTTGATACCTTGCCCTATTGTTAGTCGAGAGACTGGCAATAGGGCTTTTTGTTGTTCCCTTGTAAAGCTAGTGTTTCTATTGTATACTCTGATTGTGAGATAAATCGTTAGCTTATACTCAAAGAGGACTGTCGGAAGTATACAGTAACGACACTTCTTTATGGGGGAAATCAACGAGAATACCCGATATTTCGTCTCTGTACGATTTACTATACTTACCTGAACAACTATATTATTTTTGCATTGCGTTTAACAGTGAGCCTTAGAATCGCTCTCTGCGTATGCTGAAAGAGGACTGTCGGAAGTATACAGTAACGACACTTCTTTATGGGGGAAATCAACGAGAATACCCGATATTTCGTCTCTGTACGATTTACTATACTTACCTGAACAACTATATTATTTTTGCATTGCGTTTAACAGTGAGCCTTAGAATCGCTCTCTGCGTATGCTGAAAAACAGTAAGATTTTCTTTGCTCTGATAATAAGATTGATTATATTTGTAAAACCGATAATGGAGAAAAAGCAGATAAAAGCTAAATATATAGTAGTTAAACAACCTGATGATAATGTTGTATATAGAAACAATATTAGATTCATATATATTGTAATAACCCGTGAAGAACTATCTAAGAAAATCGACAATTATCTTGATGGTAAGATTAAAAGGACTGCTGGTGTTTATGCTCCTCTTGATTTGTTTGCCCATCTTGCTAAGCGTAGGAAAGTGTATTCTTATGAAGAAGCTAAACAACGTGCACGTTATTTAAATAGAAAGTATGGAAGAAGTTAAAAATTTAGTTAGATTTGTTACTATTCCTAATTTTCCTAATTATTGTATAGGAGAAGATGGAAGAGTTTGGTCTGATAATCGTATGCGTTATCTTAAATGGTATCGCGGTAAAGGTTGTGAAAGACCTCATGTTACATTGTTTCATAATGGTAATAGTTCTAAGCTATTTATAGCTACTCTCGTTGCTAAAGCATTTGTTACTAATCCTAAACCTAACGTATATAAATATGTTAGATATAAGGACGGTAATAGTGCTAATAATCATTGGTCTAATCTTGAATGGTGTCGCAATCAAACTGGAAGTAAATATGGAAAAGCTAAGATATTCCAAAGTATAGTTAAAGGAAGTAATTTCTTTACTCCCATTGTTGATAGTTATCATACTATTGGTAATCATATTATAGAACTTAGTTATTCTGAAAAAGATAATCAACATGGTCTATATAATAGAGAAGTTAATGGTATTACCTTCAAAGGTAAATATGGTGTTACTGTTATTACTAAAGGATAATTCTCCTAGATGCCATAATTGTGAAAGACGGGGAACTATGGATTGTCCTGTTAGTTATATGTGTTATTCTACTAAAGATAAACCTTATTTTAAATCAAGACATAATGGGAAGTAGTCTATTTAGTATTAAAGCAGAGTTGCAGGATATTATCTTGCAACTCGAAGAAGGTGAAGCAACAGAAGAAATTGTTGCTAAACTAGGTATTACAGAAGATAATCTTAAAGACAAGATTGGAGATTATCTTCAAGTAATTAAACGTTATCAGTGTGACGTTAAAGAATGTAGTGACGAAGTTGCTCGTGTTAACCAAATTAAGAAAACAAGAAATAATACTCTTGAACGTCTTAAAGATGCTGTTCTTGAAGCGGTTCTTATGTTTGGTTCTACTGGTAAGTCCGGTAACAAAGTAATTGAAGGTAGTACTTATAAAGTCTATTCTTGTAATACTACTGTTACTAAGTTAGACGATGTTCGTATTGCCGACATTATCAGACACTTTATGGATATAGTTACTGAATATCTTGCAAGTACTGAAATTAAGGAAAGTCTTAGTATTGAGTATCTATCTCGTATTATCAGTGCTCACATGAAAGCTGAAAGTTCCCCCATAGAGGAGCAGGAATCTGAACAATCTTCATTTGTAGATGTTACTGTTGACGATGTGTTCTCTATTGATACTGAAATATCAATTCATATTCGTTTATCAGAACTTGCTAATGTTACTAATTTTAATCTTGCTCAATGGATTGGACAAAATCCTCATAAGGTAGAATTTAAGTCTTGTACTAGTAAGTCTATTATCGCAGCTAATTTGAGTATGGATGCCGACCTTACTATTGCTAAACAAGAAAGTAATACATCATTAATAATTAAGTAATATGTTTGAAGTAGAAGATTGGGTAGAAGAACTTATTCAAAGGATAATGAATGCCTTTGGATGTACTCGTGAACAAGCTATGATAGAAATCAGTAAATACATATAATTATGGAATTTAACTTTAGAGATTCAAGTTATAGAAGTAAATTCAAAGCAAAAGGAATTGCTTGGAGAGGTAAAATAGGTATAGACATTAGCGATTGTAAGACAACAGAAGAAGCTATTGTAAAAGCTAAACTCGATTATACAGTTGCTAAATGTCAGCTATCTGCTAAAATGCCAGCACACGATAATGGTGCTAGTCGTGACGGTTCCGTATTTCCTAATGTAGTTAATGGGTTTGAATTTGTTGATGTTCCTGGTGAATTTGCAACTTATCGTACAGATTCTAACATTCCTCTTGGGAAAGTAAAGTCTCGTTATGAAGTAGTACAAAATCAAATGGCTTTCGGATTCTTCGATGATGCTCTTGGTGGTAGAGTTAAACTTGATAGAGCAGGTTACTTTGGTTATGGACAAAAGATATTCATGTCAGCTAGTTTTGACAAGGATATTAATATTGGTGGTGTTAATGATACTATTCAACATTACTTTGTCTTTACTAATAGTCATGATGGTGGTAGTGCTGTACAAATGATGATTACTCCTGTAAGAGTTATTTGTATGAACGCTCTTCATTCTGCTAAAATATCAGCTGAAAGTTATATATCTTTTAGACATAACAAAGGTGTTAATACTAAGATACTTACTGTTCCTGAAATACTTGGTCTTACTGAACGTAAGATAGAAGAGGAAGAAGATATGTACAAAGTGTTGTTTAAGACCAAAGTATCGGATGAAGAAGTAAAGAAGTATCTGTCGGCAACTTTCCTTACGGGGGAAGAATTTGAAAGAGTAGATGAATTAAACTTATATAATGGTTTATTCCAAAGAAACAATTCTGCTTTTGAAGCCGCTGAAATATCTATGCAGAAACTAAATACTCTCTGTGATTCTTTTGAATATTATCAGGAAGGTGTTGGTCAAAGACTAATAGCTGGTACAGCTTATGGTGCTTATAACGCTGTTACAGGTTATTTCTCTAACGTTAAAGAGTATAAGACAGAAGAACTTCGCTTGAAGAATACAGTATTTGAAGGCGACTACAATACTAGTCTTAAAGCTCTTAACTATGCTCTAGCTAATGTATGGGAATAAAAACTTTTATTGAAAAACTAATTGGGTTATTTACTGTTCCACGTTGTCCTAATTGTGGTGCTAGACTAGAAGAAGTTCCACGTGAAGAGGAAAGTGACCCGATTTCTTTTAAATGTATTAACTGTGGTAAAGAATGGAGTTAGAAACCGTATTAAAAACAATCTTATTAGATGTCCCTGTTATTGAATGTTTTATTCAGTTTGTAATAACTGCAATAGCACTAAAGATTACTAAGGAAAGACTAGATGATGAAGTAATAAGTACAGTTACTCTTAACTGTGCTTTATTTTTTGTTCCAATATTAGGTCATGTGCTGTTTGTAATATTTATAATCAGGTTTGTTCATTTATTAAAGTATCTATATGGAAAAGAAGAATAAAGTAAGGACTTGTGGTAACTGTGCTTATTTAGAAATAAGAGATAAAAAAACGGTATTATTACTGAGCTTATGTATGTGTGAACGAAGATGCGGATAATTTTATTACTTGGAGAAGACCTAGTATTCCAACTGATTGTCCTTATCATAAATTTAAAAACAATAATTATAATGAGTAAATTAAGTAAAGCAATAGCTAATGCTATTATTGAATTTAATGCTGGTTTATTGACACAAGATGAACTCTTCGAGAAACTAGAACGAGACATTGATAATGTCTCTGTTAAAGTATGGCGTGAAGATAAATCTGTTCCATTACCTACTTATGGTAAAGAAGGAGATGCTTGTTGTGATGTCTATGCTAAGAGTATAGAATATGATGCAGACAAAGATAGATTTATTATTCATACAGGATTGCACTTTGCTCTTTTTGATGAATATGAAATGGAACTTCGTCCTCGTAGTAGCAATACTAAAACAGACGTTTATATGCCTAATACTCCTGGTACTCTTGATTGGGGTTATAGAGGAGAACTTCTTGTTATTTTCAAGAATCGTACTTCTCGTCAATTAATTAGAATTATTAGTACTTTTGGTAATGCTTTTAACGATATTGTTACACGTGTTAAACACGAAAATGCTTATAATTCTATTATATGTGCAAGACAAGAGTTTAATAAGTTAATTGAGAAAGAAGGATGTCCTTATGTAGAAGGTGACCGTGTTTGTCAACTTCTTGTTCGTCGTCGTGAAAAGATTACTTGGGATGAAGTTGAAACTCTCGAAGAACTTGGTACTACTAAAAGAGGTACAGAAGGATTTGGTAGTACTGGAAAATAAATTAATTATTAATTTTAAACAATAAACAATTAAATTATGAAAGCAATTGGAATTAAAATGGTTGAACTTCAACCTATGAGAGCTGCACTTGCAGTAGATTATGGTTATAAAATTGGTAATGCTCATCCTGATGATATGGGTTATGAAGTTACTTATCCTGACGGATATAAAAGTTGGTCACCTAAAGATGTAGCTGATGCTGCGTATTATCCTCTTTCAGAGAATAATGACGGTACTAAGATTCTAAAAGAAGATGTTGAGAATTTTATTACTGATGTAGATGTTACAACAATAGGAGAAAAGACTACCATTGTTAATGCTCATACTCGTAGTGGTTTTGATACTGTTCGTCATTCTTCTTGTGTTGATCCAAAGAATTATAGTGAGGAACTTGGCAAACAATATGCTATGGAAGAAGTTGTTAATAGTCTTTGGGCACATCTTGGTTTTGTTCTTCAATGGGCTAAATACGGTATTAATGTTAAACCTAAAGAAAATGAATAATCATGCTGAAAATAAACGGTTTATTATCTATTGATACTTGGAATAACTGTTCTAAAGTAGTTAATCCTAGAAATCCTAATAAGGTTTATCAATGCGATTCTTTATGTCGTATGCAAGATAAAAATGGCGGTAATACTCTTCATGTAATTCTTAAAGAAACTACTGATAATGAATATGATGGAGAGAAAACCGTAGTTGAACTTAATCAGTTCATGAATACTTGGAATCCTTATGTTGAACCTGAAAAAGAAGAAAATAATGAAATCGCAGAATAAGTTTATGCGCAGTCAAATTCGTAGAGCTATGAGATGTGTTGCATCACTTCCTAAACTTAAAGCTCGTAATAATATCTATCTGAAACTACAAGAAGTAGAGAAGAAATATAAGAACGAATAAGTAATAATCATTTTAGTTATACATTAATAAGAGTGCTAGTAGTAATACTGGTACTCTTATTTTATAATACTATGACAAAAAGAATAAGCGTTAAAGTAAAAGCCTATCAATCTAATGGATTTAGTAGAGCTTGTAAGAATTGTATTTATAGACCTTGTACTCCAATACAATCAAATCTATGTACTAAAGCCTATGTAGAAGGTTATATGAAAGGATACAAAAGAGCTAAGAAAGATATGAAAGAAAGTAAATGAACTTAGAACTATTAATAGTAGCAATACTGTTGATAGTTCTTTTTTTTAAACTGTACTTGGATAAAACCAACGTATTAAGGATAATTGTATTGCTGGACTTACCTACGCTCGCAAAGCTCGCTAAATCCCCCATAAAGGAGTGAAATTACTGGTAAACCAACTCCTTTATGGGGGAAAAAAGCGAGCCGATAGGCGAGCGAGATATAGTAAAGCTAAGTTAATTAAAAATTTAATAGTATATTTGCATATCTAAATGATAAATCTATATTATATAAGAAGTCTTTATCTTATTATAGTGTTAATTTTATGTTAATTCATTGATTATCAATTAGTTAGATGATTCAAATTATACGCAAAACTGTATAAAATAGTAGTGAAATTGCTTGGTTTTATACGCAAAACTGTATAAATTTGGCGATATTAACAATTAATTAACACATATATATGGAGACCAATAGTAATGCTGATAGTAGTCTTATTAAACCTACTATATTTCCTTTCAATATTAATCCAAAAGATTATAGTAATAATGCTTTTGATGAACTACAACAGATAGCTAATAAGTATGGAGTAGATATTGTTCTAATTAAAGACGAAAAGGTAAGATATACTGGTAGCTTTATGCAATTATACTTTGATGGGATGTCTAATCTAAGATATTTAAAAACTCATGGTTTATCTATGTTGAACTATATTTATAGAAATATTAAGTTCGATTCTAATTGGATAGTATTAAATCAGACTAAAATTTCAAGAGAACTATCTGTTAGTCAACCTAGAATAAATGACGGCATTCAACAACTTATAAATGCTAATTTTATTGCTAAAGCTGTTAATGATAAAAATAATATTTATATTATTAATCATAATATGATGTTTATGGGAGATAGAAATAGATTCATATCTGAATATATCAAACTATATTCTAATAGATAGCTAAAAATTACAAACTTTTTTAAGTATATAAATTAGCCCGAATTACTCTCACGAGCAGTTCGGGCTTTCCTATGAGTTGTAATATTAAGTAGTTAGTTATTCTTCATCTTCATCAGTAATCATATTAGCAACAATTTGACCTAGACCACTAAACGGACTACTACGAACTTTATAGTAACTGTTGTTAGCACCAAGTCTTTGATGTTTATTAATCTGATTAAGTAATGGTATCTGTTTCATTATATTAACTTTAAGTTTATTCTCACCTGAATAAGTACCTGAATTATAATATAAATCATCAGGATTACCAGTAATAATATAGCTACAAAGTGCTCCTAATAATCTAAGATTATCTTGCGCAATACTTAATGCAGCAACAGGTTGACTATATAGTTTCTTACCTTCATTGACTATTCCCCACGGAGTATATTGAATAGTTTCAGACATTAGACGGTCAGCACTATATAGGATATAGTCAGCTACTTGTGTAGAATCATCATCGTCATCTAGCATTAATTTTCCTACTACAAATAGTGCTACTGCCTTAGTAATAGCTATCCATTCACCTAAGCATCTACGAATATTGGCTTTATCATATTCAGGAAGAATGTTATAATAAGTAGTAAGATTAGCTACAAAATCTGCATAACCTTTAGCAATTCCTTGAAGAGTACGAACAGCTTGAAGTTCGTTACTATCATTAAGTTCGTAGTATTTCTTAAATGGCATTGCTATAAACTCACCTAAACTAACATAAGTTCCTTTACTAATAGACTCTCTAGTTTCGTTATATATACCGTCAAAGTGACCTAAACGATAACCAAAACGTTTTTGGAATCCAGGAACTAAGTGTTTATGGAACTGCATTAGTAAAGCTCCCCACCAAGATTGTTGTAATTGATTAGCACCAATCTTATCATAGATACCATGTATTTGATGATTAACTGATATAACCTTATTACGGAAAGCTGCAATATCATCATTAGTAAGACCACTGTCAGGTTTAAGAGTAGCAACACCATTTTTCAAGATAAGACTTTCTCTAAATGAAGGATGTTGTTCAAACTTAATTCGTTCTTCTTTAGTATCTTCCTTATAAGTAGTTTTAAACTCTTGTCTTAGTTCTTTAGGAATCGAACGTAAGAAATCAGTTATTATATCAGCTTTAAACTTAACATAACGTTCTTTCTCAACATAAGATTCAAGTACTTTATCTTTAAAAGTTTCATACTTAGAAACTAATTCAGGACTATTCTTACGAAGAACTTTAAGTAATGCTTCTTCTCTAAGATTCATAGCGTACTGTTCAAATGACATTATCTTATTCTTGCCATCGACATTAACTACTCTATGAGAATGAAGCATAGCTAATAATGTAGCGTTCTGCATATAATGTTCACCTGCTGTCTGTTGGATAAATAATAGATTCTCTAGTTTACCCATCGGATTATTACCTTTACCATAACGTTCCGTTACCATATCGGATTCAATAACATTGAATAATCTAATAACAGCATTGGTTTCGTTATTAGTAGTTTCATTATAAGCATCTGCTAGATAACTACCTATATTCTGCATCCATTCATTCTCACCTTTACGGAAATCTTTGTATTTAAAGAATTGTCCGGCAGCCATTTCCATTTGTATCTGTGTCTTACCGTATAGAACGTTAGCAATACCACCAGTAATATTTAACATCATAAACTTACTAGATACCATATTACGCATAACACGAGATACTTTAGAACGAGTACCTTCATCCATTTCAAATTCATTAAATACTAACTTACGAACTTGATTCTCGAAGTGTTTAACTATATTTGAATCGTCACTCTTAGTAGTACGTATTTCTTGTTTACCAGTAATTCTACTAAGTAATCTATTATCCATAAGTTTATCATTAGGATTTCTCTTAATAATATCCATATTACGTAATTGATTACTAGTAATCTTAGCTAATCTAGCTATATCATTACGAGTATTAAAGTTATACATACTATCTATAAATGAATTAAGTCTTTCAAGAACATTTGGATTATTACGTTCTGCATTCTCCTGTGCTCTTTGTTTACGTAACTCATTATTCTTAGCTTGAGTTTCACGAACATAAGTTAGATATTCTTCTTTAGTTTCTCCTTCTTGTTGTTCGCGAATAGGAAGTAACTTAACTTCCGATAAACTATGAAGCATAGGAGCATTACTAAATCTCTTATATAGATTAAGTTCTATATCAGACTTATTAGGAGTATTATACCAACCATGACTACGTTTAAAATCTTGCCAATAGTCAGTAAAACCTTGACTAGGTTGTTCAACAGCTTGATTAGGCAGATAACCACGATTAATATAAGTACGACTACGTTTATCTTTAACAAGTTCATTAAGAAGAGAATCTACTTCGTTATATAACTGTTGCTGATAATTATTCATTCCATAATACTTATCATTACGATATTTATTAATAGAAGGTTGTAGTTTAACTTCATCGTAGTTAGGATTCTTATACTGCTCTTTAACTTTAGTTTCTAACCATTTGTATTTAGCACTATATTCCATGTTGTTAGCTTCATCCTTAACTACCATTTGTCTCCAAATAGGCAACGGTTCATATTCTTTAGTAATAGGATTAACAACATGGTTATCAATATACCATTTATCAAATACTTCTTTACCCATCTTATTCATAGCTACATACATAGCTTCATAATAAACAGTATTGATATAACTAACATGGTTATCTAACCATTCTTGAGCTTTCTGTTCATTTGGCTTAACACGACCAACGGCAGCAGCAAACATTTGTTCCTGATGTTTCTTTAGATTAGCTATTTGAACATCTGTAAATTTAGTACCATCAATAACACCTTCTGAATCATACTTACCATAAGCCATAGTACGAACGAAACTATCAAAAGGATTACCTAGACGAGTATCCATATAGGCTTTCTTTAGTTCATCTAAGAACTCTCCTTTTAACTTATAATCAGTATTAGCCTTTAACCATTCTACTGATTCTCTATAAGTTTCAGAAGTTTCAGGATATTGTAAACCTTCAATAGCTTGTTTATAACGAATAGTAAAAGCATC
>ERZ894194.527-NODE-527-length-29481-cov-9.865323_pt1 | contig 29481 bp, 18 predicted proteins | sample MGYA00380283_ERZ894194 | MGnify/ENA primary metagenome ERZ894194 (study PRJEB32331, sample SAMN06328448) | human gut metagenome | biome: human gut microbiome; feature: stool | host: Homo sapiens | collected 2013-02-13 ... | reverse complement strand
TCTCAAACTTCAACTCTCCTTAGAAGTCATACCGGTAGCCCACGCTTCCGTTCACGGAGCTGGCTCCGTCGCGGAAGTCCGCGTTCCCGTTGACAAACACCGTTCCCTGCGTTCCCACGGGCACGCTGATCCCCGCTCCGATTTGAAGCGCGGTCGTTCCAACCTTCGCGCCTCTCACCGTCTGCGTGTAGCCGGGGTTGGCCAGGAAGCCCACTCCCGTCTCGCCGCGGCGGTCGCCCATGTCCTGGGCCACGTTGGCGCGGAACTCCGCCAGCGCTTCACGCCCGAAGATGTTGCTGCCAATGAGCCCCATCCAGCGGCCGCCAAGTGCTACCGTTCCCGTCGTCCATTCCTGCTTGCCTACATTCAGGCCCGCGTTCCCGGCTCCCGTTTCCGTGTACCCGTCCATCCGCGTGGTCACCACGGAGACGTTGGCCAGAGGCTGGAGGACGCTGCTCTTGTCTTCGTTGAGGTACACGTCGTAGGTCAGTTCGTACATCGCCCCGAAGCCCCACCCGTTGGTGTTGCCCTGCGTGCTGTAGCTGCCTTCTCCGTAGTTGACCGTGCGGTTGAGCTTGGCGTCGTTCCACCCTCCCGTCAGAATGAGCGTGTGAGCCCATCTCTTGCTCTGGTAGCGCCCGAAGAGGTTGGCGTAGTAGCTGTCCAGGTGGCCGTCTGCCGTGTCCGCGGCACTGGCCGTCAGGTCCCCGTAGTTGGCCGTGAAGGCCGCTCCCATCGTGAAGTGGTCGCTGAGGTCCACGTCCATGCCCACGGTACCACCCCAGGTGGTGAGCTGGTAGCCGCTTTCATCCCCCTTGGTGTCCAGTTTGGCGTAGGAACCCGTGCCTTCCATCCACATGTGGAAGTAGGGGAGGTCTTCGTTGATGTAGGCGGGGTTGACGCCCATGAGGGTGGTGCGGTTCCTGATCCAGCCCATCTGGTCGCGCAGGGCGTCCCTTTGCGCCGTCCCCAGCGCGTTGACCGTGCTCCCAGCCACTGCTGCCAAAGCCCTGGATGCCCCCGCCAAGTCGGGATTATCTCCCGTAATCATGGTGCTGATGGAATGCATCGCCTGCCCAAGCTGGGAAGTGGCATCCAGATTATTTTTTGCCTCCCACAGAAGTTCGGAACCTGCTCCGGAATTATGGGAATTCACCGCAGGTGTAAAAATATTGTCCTGCTGCACCGTGGCATTCAGCACAATATTGTTTCCTTCCCGGACCATGGTCGCATCCTTGTAATAAACGGCAAACAGGCCGGAAGTCCCCACGGATATGGATTCCCCCTCCGTCAGTCCGTCAATCGTGTCTGCTGTCATCAGCACCACGCCGTCCAGGTTGTCATACGTTCCCAGCCCCGTGTTGCCTTCCATGTTGGCAAGAGAGAATCCCGCCCCATTTCCAATGGTGATGGAATCCGCCGTCAGCATAGCGGAGCCGAAAGGATCAGACGCACTTAAATTATAAACGAATTCCGTCGTAGAGCCGCTTTGAAAATCAATGCTGCCGACGTTTAAGGAGGTATTGGAGTCTCCGGCTTCATGTCCAATGGCTTCAATACGCAGGGTGCCGGCAGAACCTACTGCAACATTACGGTAATCAAGCGCGGGGGCGTCAGAAGTGCCTTTCAGGACCAGGACGCCTCCGTCACGGACGGCGAGGTCGTAGTCCTTATTGCCGGTTTGCAGGTATTGGGTGGCTTGCCCGGAGATGTCCAGGGCGCCTCTGCCTGCCAGCGTGCCGGAGAAGGTTCCGGAGGAGGTTGTCGCCGAGGAGATGGAGAGGCTGCCTCCGTTCATGGACAGGGCGCCGCTTCCGGAGAGGCCGCTGATGGCGCCGGATTCCGTTCCGGTGAGGGTCAGCGTGCCGTCGGCGGTGACTGAGGTTCCGTCCAGCCGGGCTTCTCCGCCCAGGGCCAGTTCCGCTCCTTCCCGGATGCGGAGGGAGCCGGTTCCGGTGATGGCTCCGTTGTTGATGCTGCTTGTTCCGGTCAGGTCAAGAGTTCCCTGAATGGCCAGGGTTCCTCCGGCTTCCGTGCCGGTGATGGTTTCGATTTCGGCGTTGCCGCTGATGGTCAGGCCTCCTCCTTCCAGCGTGAGGGTGTCCAGGGAGTTTTCCGTGCCGTTGAGGATGATGTTTCCTTCTCGCAGGGCGAGGGTTTCCACGTCCATCGTTCCTCCGACCGTCAGCGTCCCGGTTCCTTCCTTGATGAAGGTGACGTTGCTGCCGCCCGTGATGCTGCCGCCCATGACGGTGTCCTGGCCGGCCGGGTCGATGTCGTCTTCTCCCGTCGTCATTTGTTTGTTGTTGAGGATGACGACGGCCGTGCCGTCTCCGGTGTTGTTGACGGCCAGGCTGCTGCCCGTGGCTCCCATCAGGTTGTTGATTTTAGCTCCCTGTCCGTCGGCTTCGCCCGGGGCTCCGGCCAGGTTGACCGTCAGGGTCTGGCCGCCGCCGATGACGACGCCGGCGTAGCCGGAGAGCGTTTGATAGGAGTTGACTTCATGGGCGTTTCCTCCTTCTTCCTGCACGCGGTAGAGGCCGGTGGCCGCTCCGCTGAGCACCAGGCTGCCTCCGTCCGTTCCGGTGATCCGGATGCCGTAGTTGGACAGAAGGTCGGTAGTGAAGGCGATGTCGCCCAGGTTGCCGACGGTCAGCGTTCCGCTGGTCAGGGTCAGGTAGCTGGAGGAGTCGTCGGTTTTGTGATCCAACAGGAGGTTGACGACGGCGTCGTTGCTCAGGTCCAGCGTCAGCCCTTTCCCCTCGATGGACAGGTTCGGGTCGCTTCCCGTTCCGCTGCCGTTGCTGATGACGGCGCCAGACGCCTGCGTGTCCTGGCCGATGTTTTCCGTTCCCAGGGCAATGGACAGACTGTCCAGACCGTTTTCCCCACCCACGGTGACGGTTCCGCTGACTCCGGTGAGGCGGGAGCCGGAGGCGATGTTCCACGTTCCTTTCATATGGCTGCCGCCGGCTCCGGAGAGGTTCAGGCTGCCTTCCGTGATGGTGATTCCTTCCGTGGTTCCGTCAAGGATGGTTTCCGCTCCTGCCGCGTCTGCCCCCAGCGTCAGGGTTCCCGCTCCCGTTTTGGTCAGGGACGGGCTGTCGGTCAGCGCCCAGATGGTGGCCGAGGCTCCTTCCTGCGCGATATTGATTTCATCAAACCGGGTGAAGGTGACGTTTTGGAAGTCCCCGTTTCCAAAGGTTCCCTTGAGCTCCAGCGTCCTGTTTCCTTCGACCGCCGCTCCGGCGCTTCCGCCGACGGTGATGCCTCCGTCTTGTCCTTCCGCCCTGAAGACGCTTCCTCCCGTCAGGGAGACGAGGACGTCGCCTCCTGCCGTGCCTTTATTTCCTGCTCCATAAATGTTTCCCCGGTAGGTGCCTGTTCCGAGTTCTACCGTGATATTGCCTGCAGTGGTCATGGTGCTGCCTGTGTTTCCTGGCACTTTGGAGTAGGAGCCACCGTAGATGTTGCCGGTGAAGGTGGAGCCTCCGCTAATGGAGATGGAGGAATTTCCTCTAATCGTGTATTGGGCCTGGCCTGAATTTTCAAAGGAACCCCCAATGATGTCCCCCGTGAAGGTGATTCCTTCCCTGCCGATGATGGAAACGGAGGTGTCTCCGTTGATGTTGTTGACCGTTCCGGCGTTGTTTACATTGCCATAACTGCCGCCAATGATTGTTTTGACGAAGCTGTTGTGTTCCTCTGTTCCGGAAAGCGTGATTCCGTTCAGGTTGATTGTAGCCGACGTGCTGCCTTGAATCGTTGTTCCGGAAGTGGTATTGCTTGACCAGGAGCTTCCTCCGATGATGTATGAGTTGGAGAGTCCCCCATCCAGGTTCTGGGCCGTGTTGGAATATTGGACATTGGTTACCAGCACGCTCGTGTTGCCCGTGATGGTGGTGACGGCGTTGTGGGCGGAGGTGCTCCCGCCGATGATGGCTCCCGCCACGATGGCGTTATCCTTGACGGTAACGTTGGTGTTTCCCGTTAATGTTGTAGACGCTCCCTTGTTGTTCCCGCCGATGACGTGTTCCGCCGTGGCTTTTCCGGAAAGCTGCACATGGGTGTCCCCAGTCAGCGTGCTGGTCTGGAGTTTGGTGTGCCATTCATTGGTGACACCTCCGGAGATGATGCCGAATGCTCCTCCGCTGATGTCCATCCAGATGTCCCCCCGGTAGTTGAGGTTGCCGGACGGCAGCGTCTTCCCGCTGTTGTATACCCCGTTCAGGTTGATTCTGGTTCCGCCGGTGTTGGTGATTTGATAGACTTTGTCCCCGCTCGTCGTCAGCGTATCGTTCAGATAGCCCAGGCTGACGTTGGCCGCACTTCCCTCCCCAAGAGCCAGCGTAAAGGCATTCTTGACCGTTTCTTCCAATGCCCCTCCCGCTCCCGCAGATACCCACGTCACACGGGATATCGCCACGTCTTTTATCATCAGCACGCTGCCTTCCATCCTATATTGCCCTGTCTTTAAGCCCAATACGGTAAAGCCCTCGCCAAGCGCCTCTCCCAATTCAAACAGGTATTCCGGTCCTTCCTTCATCAGGCGGTCAAGCGCGCCGCCGATGTCAATGGTGCCTGAAGTGAAAGTTACATGTTCCTTGATAAAGTGGGAACCGAATTCCGTATAGGTTAGCTTGGCTCCGTCAATGGCTGCATTTTTCAATATGCCGGTGCCGTTCATGTTCAGAACAGCATTTGCCCCCAGAGTGGCGGAGGTGAAATCCAGCGTTCCTCCCGCCATGGTGATTATTCCGGAATAGGCCAGGGAAGAATTGTTGATTTTCAAGGCGCCACCTTGGGCCGTGATATTCGCGTTGATGACGGGTCCCGTCAGGTTTTGCGTGCCTGTTCCGGCCATAATCAGATTTATTCCTCCCGTGGGAGTAGTGTTGCCGGTTTCTCCGGAATGCTGCGTGGTTGCCCCGATACTTCCCCCATACGTGTAATTTCCGTTGCCCGTCAGGGTAAGATTCGCTCTGGAGGAATTAGCCGACTGGACGCGCCCCTTATGTGTTCCGTTGAAGCCGTCGGCATCATTTAAACCGGCCAGAGAGGCGGCATTGGAAATTTGCAACGTCAGGGCGTTGGAACTTTGATTGATTGAGCCTGACAAATCTACCGTTGCGTTGGCGAGAGCCGTTCCCGTAATCTGGAGAATGGCGCCGCCGGGCTGCGTCCCCTTCTGGGAAAGGATAATGTTCCCGGAAAAACTGCTTTCCTGGGAACCAAGCACAAACTTGGAGGCATAGCCGGCATTGCCGTTAGCCGCTACCAGCGTCAAATTTCCTTCTCCGGCAAATGCCCCGTTCAAATTGATGGTACAGGCGCCGTTCGTATTCTGATTAATGGTAAACGAGGAGCCTGCTCCGATATAAAGTCCTGTGGAATAATTGTTGTTTCCTGAATATACATCAAGGTTGACGGATTGACTCCCAGTAACTGAATACTCATTGGCGGGCTCATTGTTATTAAAGGTGGAGTTCGCTCCCCATGCGGGGGATTCAGATGTTGGGACGGCCAGGGAAACACTGGTGTAACAAGCCAGAACAGCCGCCAGCAGGGTAATAGACAGATGGAGACGCATTGCAAAAATATTAGATGTTAATTTTTTATGTATATAACGGATTGAAAATTCGATGTCAAGTTGAAAATACCAGTTCCCGGATTCTCATACTTTTACTGTAAGTGCATTATGATTTTTTAAATTTCTAAAATGGAATTTTCACCTTTTCATTTACCTCCCCCCTTGAAGCAAGGGGAGGTATACTATAAGACTTTCATTTTGAATATAAAATATCAAATTTTATATTGCATGGGCCAATATTGGAATCATCGCCGAATTTTCAATCCGCTTTTCCTCTTTTCGTGAAATAACGCGGAGAAGACATAAAAAAGGCCGCACCCCGGAAACGGGGTGCGGCCCTTGAAGTGTGGGTGGAGAGAACAGGTTAGCGTTCGTTGTCGAAGTTGATGGTATCGTTCAACATGTCTTCGGCAAGTTCCGCCGCTTCCTCTTCTTCGCTGGCCGACGCGATTTCTTCTGCGCCCTCTGCGGGTTCCACTTCAATCTTGCTGTAACGGGAGAATCCGGTGCCGGCGGGAATGAGGTGGCCCATGATGACGTTTTCCTTGAAGCCTTCCAGCGTATCGGTCTTGCCGAGGGTGGATGCTTCCGTCAGAACGCGCGTGGTATCCTGGAAGGATGCCGCGGAAATGAAGGATTCCGTTTCCAGGGAGGCCTTCGTGATGCCGAGCAGAACGGGCTTGGCTGCGGCCGGTTGGCCTCCCTGGGCTACGGTTTGTTCATTGATGCGGTCGAACGTAGTCTTGTCCACCTGGTCTCCCCACAGGAATTCGGTATTGCCGGGTTCCGTGATGACTACCTTGCGAAGCATCTGGCGCACGATGATTTCCACATGCTTGTCGTTGATTTCCACACCCTGGAGGCGGTACACTTCCTGAACTTCGTTGACGAGGTGTTCCTGAAGGCGTTCCTTGCCGCAGACATCCAGAATTTCTTCCGGAGAGACGGGGCCTTCCGTAAGCTGGTCGCCCAGATGCACATGGTCGTCTTCATGAACGATAACGTGCTTGTTCATCGGAACCAGATGATCCACCAGTTCGCCCGTGGGTGTTTCAATGGTAATGACCTTCTTGCCGCGGGAGGTATTCTTGCTGCTGAGGCGCACAATGCCCTCCACGCGTGCAATGGTGCAGGCATCCTTGGGCTTGCGGGCTTCGAACAGTTCCGCCACGCGGGGCAGACCGCCGGTGATGTCCTTCGTCTTGGCTACCTTGCGGGGCGTCTTGGCCACCATCGTGCCGGCGGAGATGGTTTCCCCGTCCTTCACGGTGAGGTTGGCGCCTGCGGGAATGGCATGATGAGCCAGAACTTCACGGGTCTTGGCATCGCGGATGACCACCTGCGGGTGAAGTTCCTGCTTGTGTTCCATCACGACAAGAGAGGAGGCGCCGGTTTCCCGGTCCGTTTCCTTGGAAACGGTGATGCCGACGATCATGTCCTTGAATTCGACGATGCCGCCCTTTTCTGCGATTACGGGTACGTTGTACGGGTCCCAGGTGGCGAGGGTTTCATCCTTCTTGATAGCGCCGCCGTTGGGCACGTACAGGATGGTGCCGATGACGGGCTGGTAGGATTCCAGTTCGCGGCCCTGTTCGTTTTCGATGCGGACGGAGCAGTTTTTATTCAGAACGACAAAGTTGCCGTCTGCGTTTTCCACCGTGCGGAGATCTTCCGTGTAGATGACGCGGCCGTCGTTCTTGGCTTTCACAATGGGCTGCTTGAACGCCGTGGTGGCCGTTCCGCCCACGTGGAACGTACGCATGGTGAGCTGCGTGCCGGGTTCGCCGATGGACTGGGCGGCAATAATGCCGACCGCTTCCCCGATCTTCACTTCCTGTCCGGTGGCCAGGTTCAGGCCGTAGCACTTGGCGCAGCAGCCTTTCTTGAGTTCGCAGGTGAGCACGGAACGGATTTTCAGCCGTTCAATGCCGATTTTTTCCAGTTGTTCCGCCTGCTTTTCGTTAATGAGGTCGTTGATGTCCACGATAACCTCGCCGCTGACGGGGTCAACGATGCGTTCGCAGGAAGTCCGGCCGTAGATACGGGAGGCAAGGGACGCCACTTCTTCGTCGCCGTCATAAATGGCGTGAACGGTGATGCCGTTGCTGGTGCCGCAGTCTTCCGCGTGGACGATGACATCCTGGGCCACGTCCACGAGTTTGCGGGTCATGTAGCCGGAGTCTGCCGTTTTCAGGGCGGTATCCGCCAGACCCTTGCGAGCGCCGTGGGTGGAGATGAAGTATTCCAGCACGGAAAGGCCTTCACGGAAGTTGGCCGTGATGGGGCGTTCGATAATTTCGCCGCTGGGTTTCGCCATCAAACCGCGCATGCCGGAGAGCTGCTTGATCTGCGCCTTGTTGCCTCGGGCGCCGGAGTCCACCATCATGAAGAGCGGGCTGGCCATCTTGGAGCCTTCGTTGTGTTCCAGCTTGCGGTACAGAGCCGCCTGGATGACATCCGTAGTCTGGGTCCAGATGTCCACCACCTTCTGGTAGCGTTCCCCATCCGTGATAATACCGTTCTTATACTGGCGGGTCACCTTGTCCAGTTCCGCATAGGCTTTTTCAATTTCCGTCTTTTTCTGGGAGGGAACCACCATGTCCACGATGCCGATGGAGCAGCCGGAACGGGTTGCTTCCTTGAAGCCCAGGTTTTTCAGGGCGTCCAGAGTCTGTACGGTACGTTCCTTGCCGACGGTCTGGTAGCAGCGCCAGATGATGTCGCCCATCTGTTTCTTGCCTACGTTGCGGTTAATGTAACCGAGTTCCCGGGGCCAGATTTCATTGAAACGCACGCGTCCGGCAGTAGTGATGATAACCTTCTTGGTGACATCCCCATACACCACTTCGGAAGGCTTTTTACCGTAGTCCGGGTTGTGCAGGCGGATCCAGTCATGGTAGCCGATTTTGCGGGCGGCAATGGCGTATTCCACCTCGTCGATGGATTCGAAGAGGGGAAGATGGTGATGATTATCCTGATTGTTCTGTACTTCCGCAGCACGGGTGTGTGTCAGGAAGTACGCGCCCAGAATGATGTCCTGCGTGGGTGTGGCAATGGGCTTGCCGGAGGCAGGCGAGAAAATATTGTTGGGCGCCAGCATGAGCTGGCGGGCTTCCATCTGCGCTTCCACGGACAGAGGCACGTGTACAGCCATCTGGTCGCCGTCGAAGTCCGCGTTGTACGCATTACAGACGAGCGGGTGCAGACGGATGGCGGAACCTTCAATCAGAACCGGTTCAAAAGCCTGGATGGAGAGGCGGTGCAGGGTGGGCGCGCGGTTGAGCATCACCGGGTGGCCCTTGGTCACTTCTTCCAGGATATCCCACACCTCCGGCGTCTTGCGGTCAATGAGCTTCTTGGCGGAGCGCACCGTGTGCACGTAGCCCAGCTCTTTCAGACGGTGGATGATGAAGGGTTCAAACAGAATGAGCGCCATCTTCTTGGGAAGACCGCACTGGTTGAGTTTCAATTCCGGACCGATGACGATAACGGAGCGGCCGGAGTAGTCCACGCGCTTGCCGAGCAGGTTCTGGCGGAAACGGCCTCCCTTGCCCTTCAGCATGTCGGAGAGGGATTTGAGGGGGCGGTTGCCGGCGCCGGTGACGGCACGACCGTGGCGGCCGTTGTCAAACAGGGCATCCACGGCTTCCTGAAGCATGCGTTTTTCATTACGGATGATGACTTCCGGAGTCTTGAGGCTCAGGAGGGTCTTCAAGCGGTTGTTGCGGTTGATGACGCGGCGGTACAGGTCATTCAGGTCGGATGTGGCGAAGCGGCCGCCTTCCAGGGGAACCAGCGGGCGCAGGTCCGGAGGAATGACGGGCAGCACGTTCAGGATCATCCATTCCGGGCGCGTGTTGGACTGGAGGAAGCCCTGGGCCAGCTTCAGGCGCTTGGCGATCTTGCGCTTGTTCTGCTTGGAGTTGGTGTTGTCCAGCTGTTCCTGGAGGTCCGTGACGAGGGTGGCCAGGTCAATGGAGGCCAGCATTTTCTGGATGGCTTCCGCGCCCATGCCGGCTTCAAAGCTGTCATAGCCGTATTCGTCTTCCGCATTGCGGAATTCCTCTTCTGTCAGGATGGCTCCCTTTTCCAGGGGAGTGCTGCCGGGGTCTACCACGATGTAGTCTTCATAATAGATCACGCGTTCCAGATGGCGGGCGGTCATGTCAAGCATGAGGCCGATGCGGCTGGGCATGCACTTGTAAAACCAGATGTGGGAGACCGGAACGGCCAGTTCGATGTGGCCCATGCGTTCGCGGCGCACGCGCGCGTTGGTTACTTCCACGCCGCAGCGGTCGCAGGTGATGCCCTTGTGCTTGATGCGCTTGTACTTGCCGCAGGCGCATTCCATGTCGCGGGTGGGCCCGAAGATGCGTTCGCAGAACAGGCCGCCTTTTTCCGGCTTGAACGTGCGGTAGTTGATGGTTTCAGGGTTGACGACTTCACCGAAGGACCAGCTGCGGATGGTATCCGGGTCCGCCACGGTGATGGCAACCTGGTCAAAGGTCCGGGGCTTGTCGCTCAGACCGTGCATTTCCCTAATGGTGGGGGTATCAGACATATATTAAAAGTTTTGAAGAATGTTTGATGCCCACTCCCGCGTCTTGCGGCACGGGAGTGGAATACGGTGGATATTAGAATTTGAGGTCGGAGAAGTCGACGTCCGCCAGGCCGGCCATGTCGTCGCTGTCAAAGCCTTCCGTCATGCCGTCCACGGGAGTGAGGTCCGTATCGCCGAGCTGCAGGGAGGGTTGTTCATCCTTGCTGCCGGGGCGCACGTTCAGGCCCAGGGACTGCATTTCCTTCATCAGAACGTTGAAGGATTCCGGAGTTCCGGCTTCCAGCGTATTGTCGCCCTTCACGATGGATTCGTAAATGCGGGTGCGGCCCTGCACGTCGTCGGATTTGACGGTGAGAAGCTCCTGGAGGGTGTAGGCGGCGCCATAGGCTTCCAGCGCCCACACTTCCATTTCCCCGAAACGCTGGCCGCCGTACTGGGCCTTGCCGCCCAGGGGCTGCTGCGTGACCAGGCTGTACGGCCCCACGGCGCGGGCGTGAATCTTGTCCGCCACCAGGTGGTTCAGCTTGAGCATGTAGGTCTGGCCTACCACCACCGGGTTGTGGAAGGGTTCGCCGGTCAGGCCGTCATAGAGGGTGCTCTTGCCGCCCACCGTGCCGTCCTTGCCGTCGCCGATCCAGGTGAATCCGTCCACCTTCTTGGCTTCCGTCATGTAATTCCAGATGGTTTCTTCACTGATGCCGTCGAACACCGGGGTAGCCACCTTGAAGCCGAGGGCTCTGGCAGCAATGCCAAGGTGGGCTTCAAGCACCTGTCCCACGTTCATTCGGGAAGGCACGCCCAGGGGGTTCAGCACGATGTCCACCGGAGTGCCGTCCGCGAGGAAGGGCATGTCCTGTTCCGGGACGATCTTGGCGACGACGCCCTTGTTGCCGTGGCGGCCGGCCATCTTGTCACCCACGCCGAGCTTGCGCTTGGCGGCGATATATACCTTGACTTCCTTCAGTCCGCCGGGTTCGGATTCGTCCCCGGATTCCATCTGGTCCAGCCTGTGTTCGCGTTCGTCGTCCAGCTCCGTGAAGCGGCCTTCGAAGGAGGTGATGATTTCCAGGATCTTGTTGCGGATCGGGCTGGGTTCGATTTCGATGTGGTCGTGCACCAGGGCCAGCTTGCGCAGCAGGGTCTTGGTGATCTTGCGGTTGGCCGGGATGATGATTTCACCGGTCTGCTCGTTGACCACGTCCAGCGGGATCTTTTCACCCAGAAGAATGTCGGAGAGCTTCTTGGTCAGCTGGTCAATGAGCTGTTCCTTCTTCTTCTTGTGCTCGTCATTGATCTTCTTGAACTGCTTTTTCTTTTCCGCGCTGTCCACGACGAGGTCGCCGCGGTGGTGGCCGGAGCCCGTGGAAGAGATGCGAACGTCCATCACGATGCCGGTGCAGCCGGAGGGGACGCGGAGGGAGGTGTCTTTCACTTCCGCAGCCTTTTCACCGAAGATGGCGCGCAGCAGGCGTTCTTCCGGAGCCAGTTCCGTTTCAGACTTGGGAGTGATTTTACCGACGAGGATGTCGCCGGGCTTCACTTCCGCGCCGATGCGGATGACGCCGTCATGGTCCAGGTTTTTCAGGGCTTCGTCACCGGCGTTCGGAATGTCGCGGGTGATTTCTTCCGGGCCCAGCTTGGTGTCGCGGGCCTGCACTTCAAACTCGGAGATATGGATGGAGGTGAAGGTGTCTTCCTTCACGGTTTTTTCGGAGATGACGATGGCGTCTTCGAAGTTGTAACCGTTCCACGGCATATATGCCACCAGCACGTTGCGGCCGAGGGCCAGTTCGCCCTGGTCCGTGTTCGGGCCGTCCGCCAGCACGTCGCCGGTCTTGATCTTGTCGCCGCGGCGCACGATCGGACGCTGGTTGATGCAGGTTCCGGCATTGGAACGCATGAACTTGCGCAGGGGATAGACGTATACGCCGTTGTCGCGGTCCGTGCGCACGCTGTCCGGATCGGACAGGAAGACTTCCGGACGCACGGGCAATTCCCCGTCCTTCGTGGTGATGATGACTTCAGCCGTGGCGGAAGCCACGATGCCGTCCGCTTCCGCCAGAACGACGGAACGGGAGTCCCTGGCGCACTTGCCTTCAATGCCGGTTCCCACGTACGGGGATTCCGCCACCATGAGAGGCACGCCCTGGCGCTGCATGTTGGAGCCCATCAGGGCGCGGTTGGCGTCATCGTGTTCCAGGAAGGGAATGAGGCCTGCGGCGATGGAGACGAGCTGCTTGGGAGACACGTCCATGTAGTGCACGTCCGCCGGGTCTACTTCAATGAACTCGCCCTTTTCGCGGGCGGTCACGCGGGAGGTGGTGAAGTTGCCCTGTTCGTCCAGCGGGTTGTTGGCCTGGGCGATGAGGTAGCCTTCCTCCTGGTCGGCGGTGACGTATTCGATGGTGTTGGTGACCCGGCCGTTTTCCACCTTGCGGTAGGGCGTTTCAATGAATCCGAATTCATTGATGCGGGCGTAGGTGCACATGGAGTTGATCAGACCGATGTTGGGGCCTTCCGGCGTTTCAATCGGGCAGATACGGCCGTAGTGGGAGGGATGCACGTCTCGCACTTCGAATCCGGCGCGGTCGCGGTTCAGGCCGCCGGGCCCCAGGGCGGAGAGGCGGCGCTTGTGCGTCAGTTCCGCAAGGGGGTTGATCTGGTCCATGAACTGGGAGAGCTGGGAACGGCCGAAGAAGTCGCGCACGACGGCGCTGAGGGCCTTCGGGTTGATGAGCTTGCTGGGCGTCACGCCTTCAATGTTCTGGTCAATGAGGGTCATGCGTTCCTTCACCAGGCGTTCCGTGCGGGCGAGGCCCACGCGGCACTGGTTGGCCATGAGTTCGCCCACGGCGCGCACGCGGCGGCTGCCCAGGTGGTCGATGTCGTCCACCATGCCTTCGCCCTTCTTGAGGCGCAGGAGGTACTTGAGGGCGGCCAGGAAGTCTTCCGCCGTCATCAGGCGCTGGTCCAGGCTGGTGTCCAGACCGAGCTTCTGGTTGATCTTGTAGCGGCCCACGCGGGTGAGGTCGTATTTCTTGGGATCGTCAAAGAGCCGCTTGAGCAGCGTGCGGGCCTGGGCGGCCGTGGCGGGATCGCCGGGACGCAGGCGCTTGTAGATTTCCTTGAGGGCGGATTCCTCGTCATGGGCGGGATCCTTCTTCAGGGTCTTGATCAGCACGTCGTCCTCGCTCTGGTCGATGACGTCGATTTCCTTGATGCCGAACTGGAGGAGCTGGCGAACCACGCCCATGTTGAGCTGTTCGAAAGCCTTGGCAAGAACGAGATCCTTGTCCTTGATCGTGTCCACGGCCACGAGGTTGTGCAGGTCTTCCTCCGTCATGTCTTCGCTCAGGGGAAGCGTGCGGATGTCGTAGAACTGGCTGACGATATCGCGGTCCGTCTTGAAGCCCAGATAACGCATGAACGTCGTCGCAAGGAACTTGCGGCGGCGGCGGCGGCGGTCAAGGTAGACGTAGAGCAGGTCGTTGGTGTCAAACTGGACTTCCAGCCAGGAGCCGCGGTCCGGAATGATGCGGAAGGAGTGGAGCAGTTTGCCGTTCAGGTGCTGGGCGCTTTCAAAGCAGATGCCCGGAGAACGGTGGAGCTGGGACACGATGACGCGTTCGGCGCCGTTGATGACAAAGGTGCCGCGGTTGGTCATCATGGGGAGTTCACCCATGTAGACCGTTTCTTCCTTGGATTCGTTGTCGGACTTGAGCTTGAAGGTGACCTGGAGGGCGGCGCTGTAGGTTTCCCCGGCGCGGATAGCCTCGTAATCGCTCATCTTTGGCTGTTCGATGTCGTAGGAGACGAAGTCGAGCTCAATGTTTTCGTCATAGCTCTTGATAGGAAAGATTTCCTTCAGAACGCCGTGTAACCCGATGTTTTTCCTGGCCGCGGCCGGGGTGTCCTGTTGTAGAAAATCGAAGTATGATTGAAGTTGAATTTCAATAAGGTTCGGAGGTTCGATGACTTCCTTGATATTCCCGAAGTAGAGTCGCTTTGACATGGGCTGCTGTGGCGGAGATGTTATGGGTTTGCATCCTGAAAACCCGGATGCTGGGTTGATTGGTTCCTTCCTTGGGAGACGGAACCGACTGGAAGCGTTTTGACGGGTAAAAAGCCTCTAGTCGGTCACGCGGGATGTGAAGACGAGGAAGCGCAACAGGAGAAAAACGGGTTTTCTCCTGTTGCGCGGGAAGTAAAAAGCTTACTTGACGTCCACCTTGGCGCCAGCTTCTTCCAGCTTGGCTTTGGCGGCGTTAGCTTCGTCCTTGGAGACGGCTTCCAGGATGACGGCGGGGGTGCCTTCAACCAGTTTCTTGGCGTCCACCAGGCCGAGACCGGTCTTCACTTCGCGGACGGCCTTAATCACGGCGATCTTGTTGGCGCCGGCTTCCGTCAGGACGACGTTGAATTCGGTCTTTTCTTCTTCAGCTTCGGCAGGAGCGGCAGCGGCAGCGGCGGCTACGGGAGCAGCGGCGGAAACGCCCCACTTTTCTTCCAGAAGCTTGACGAGGTCGGCAGCTTCCAGGATGGTCAGGGTACCGAGTTCTTCAGCGATTTTGTTAATATCAGCCATTGTATTGTTTTCTAGTTTGGTTTCGAGTCGCGCCAAGAGCCAACTTGGCATTTCAGTTCTCCGGCTGGAGTTCCGACAAGGAACCTGTAGGAGAGTCGGGCCCGGTTTTCACACATTTGGCTAGAGTGCAACCGGGCCGTCCGGTCAAGGGGTTAGTATTAGGCGGCGGGTTCTTCGCTGCCGCCGTTTTCTTTGTCCACATATGCCTGAAGAACTCGGGCAAGAGCGGAGCCGGCCGCGTTGATGGTGCCAAGGAGCTTGGCAAGCAGCTGGTCGCGGGGAGGCAGTTCACCGATGGCGCGGATGTCGTCCGCGGAGAGGATGGTTCCGTCCAGGATCGCCACCTTGTATTCGGCCTTCTTGGTGGCCTTCGCAAAGGTATTGATGGCCTTGGCGGCGGCGGCCACGTCGGACGCGCCGGTCACGAAGGCGGTCTGGCCGACGAGGTGTTCCCCGATGTCGGGAAGGCCTGCATCCGTCAGGGCCGTACGCATGAAGTTGTTCTTGGCTACGTGGCACTGGGCGCCGCAGGCGGCCAGGGCGGAACGCAGGTTGGTGAACTCAGGCACGGTGATCGAGGTGTAGTCCACGACGATCAGGAACGGGGAGGCGTTGACGCGGGCGGTCAGGTCGTCAATGATGATACGCTTGTCAGGATTCATGGTGTGCTAAATCGGTTCGGGTTACAGTTTGGCGATGGAAGCGGTGTCAACCGGCAGACCGGGGCACATGGCGCATGAAACGGTGACGGATTCGATGTAGGCGCCCTTGGCGGAAGCCGGGCGGGCCTTGACGACGGAATCAATCAGAGCAACGATGTTTTCAGTGATGCCTTCGTTGGAGAAGGACAGCTTGCCTACAGCGGCGGAGATGTTGGCGTTCTTGTCAACCTTGTAGTCAACGCGGCCGGCCTTCACTTCCTTCACGGCCTTGGCCGTATCATCCGTAACGGTGCCGGTTTTCGGGTTGGGCATCAGGCCGCGCGGACCCAGCACACGGGCAACCTTGCGAACCTCCGTCATGGCGTCGGGGGTGGCAATGGCCGTGTCAAAGTCGACGAATCCTTCCTGGACCTTCTTGATGAGGTCTTCAAAACCCACGAATTCGGCTCCGGCTTCCTGGGCGGCCTTGGCGGCATCACCCTGGGCGAAGACGAGGACGCGGACGTTCTTACCCGTGCCGTTGGGCAGGGAGACGCTGCCGCGGACCATCTGGTCGGATTTGCGGGGGTCCACGGTCAGGTGGAAGGAAACGGTGACAGTCGGGTCAAATTTCGGGGCCGGGAAAGATTTCATGGTTTCCACGGCTTCCGTGATGCTGTAGTTCTTGTTAGGGATAACAAGCTTGGCTGCTTCTTGATATCGCTTGCTGCGTTTGGTAGACATGTGTGTATTTGGCAGTGCGTTCGGATTGGTTAATCCTCCTGCGGTGAGTGTTACATACCTTCAACTTCAATGCCCATCTGGCGGGCCTGGCCGGCAAGGATGCGGGCGGCGCGTTCGGGGTCTTTCGTGTTGAGGTCCGGGAGTTTGGTATTGACGACTTCCATCAGCTTGGCCTTGGAAAGAGTGGCGACCTTCTTTTTGTTCGGTTCGCCGGAGCCGGAGGCGATGCCGGCGGCCTTCTTGAGAAGCAGGCTACCCGGGGGCTGCTTGGTGATGAAAGAGAATGATTTGTCCTTGTAAACGGTGATGACGGTCGGCAGGAGGTCGCCGGCCTGCTTTTGCGTGGCGGCGTTGAACTCCTTGCAGAATGCCATGATGTTTACACCGGCCTGACCAAGTGCCGGACCCACGGGCGGGGAGGGGTTAGCGGCTCCGGCATTGATCTGGAGCTTGATGATTTTGGTTATTTCTTTTGCCATGGTTTTGCTTTGTTAGCGGAGAAAATGAACGGGAGAAGCTTGCTGCCTGCCGGCGAATGGGGCTCAGGCTTTTTCCACCTGCCAGTATTCCAGGTCCACCGGAGTGGCGCGGCCAAAGATGGAGACGCTGACGCGCAGTTTGCCTTTTTCAGGGTCGATTTCTTCGATGGTGCCTTCCTGGCTCTGGAACGGGCCTTCGCAGACGCGCACAGGATCGCCGACGGCGAATTCCACCTTGGGACGGGCGGCGACGGCTTCCGCGTCCAGCAGGGGCAGAAGATCCTCCACCTCGCGCTTGCGCATGGGCAGGGGAGCGTTGCGGGAACCAGCGATGCTGATGACGCCGTCAATCTGCTGGATGAAGTACCAGAGGTCCTTGTTCAGGGTGCCGTCCGCTTCCAGCAGGTACATGTTGGCATAGACGTACCCGGGAAAAAGCTTGCTGTGGCGTTCCGTCTTTTTGCCGTTGCGCACTTCGGAGATGAGTTCCGTGGGGACTTCCACCCGGTAGATGAAGTCGGAAAGTTCGGCGTCCTTCGCCTTGCGGATAATGCGGTCACGAACGCTGTTTTCCTGTCCGGAGAGGACGTGAAGAACATACCATTGTTCGTGAGGCTCTGGGGTACTGGGCATGATCGGAGAAAGAAAGTGGGAGTAAAACTAGATTGCCAACTGGATGAGGTAGTTGACCACGCTGTGAAGGAAGATGTCGAACGATGCAACAAACGCGCCAAGGAAGACCATGGCAATCAGTACGACGAGAGTGGAACCCCAGAGTTCGCGGAATTTTTTAAAACCTTTCACCTTGGGATCGCTTTCCCAGGGCCAGGTGGTCTTCTTAAGTTCGCCCTTAACTTCGGCGATGAATTGAGAAATCTTGCGAAACATGCTTCAAGGTGGGGTGATGTATTTGGAAAGAAGTGGCAGGTCAGGAGGGACTCGAACCCCCAACTTTTGGTTTTGGAGACCAACGCTCTACCAATTGAACTACTGACCTGTTGGTGTCTCTTCTTTCGTGGGAAATGAGGGGGCCTGCGGGGAGGCCCCCTCATTAAACCTATGTAGATTCCTCTACAAGTTCCAGGGGAACTTAGTCAAGGATTTCGCTGATACGACCGGCACCCACGGTGCGGCCGCCTTCGCGGATAGCGAATCGCATGGCTTTTTCCATGGCGATCGGAGTGATGAGCTGGACTTCCAGGTTGACGTTGTCGCCGGGCATCACCATTTCCACGCCTTCGGGAAGGGTGCAGCAGCCGGTCACGTCCGTCGTGCGGAAGTAGAACTGCGGGCGGTAGTTGTTGAAGAACGGGGTGTGACGGCCGCCTTCTTCCTTGGTCAGGACGTAAACTTCAGCCTTGAAGTTCTTGTGGGGCTTCACGGTGCCGGGCTTGATGATCACCTGGCCGCGTTCGATGTCTTCCTTCTTCAGGCCGCGGAGGAGCAGGCCAACGTTGTCACCGGCCTGGCCTTCGTCAAGCAGCTTGCGGAACATTTCGATGTCCGTAACGGCGGTCTTCTGGGTGTCCTTGATGCCGATGATTTCGACTTCTTCCATCTTCTTGACGATGCCGCGTTCGATACGGCCGGTAGCCACGGTGCCGCGGCCGGAGATGGAGAACACGTCTTCCACGGGCATGAGGAAGGGCTGGTCCACGGGGCGTTCGGGCTGCGGGATGTAGGAGTCAACGGCAGCCATGAGTTCCATGATGGAGTCTTCAGCGGCGGCGTCGCCTTCCAGAGCCTTAACGGCGGAACCCTTGATGATGGGGGTGTCGTCGCCCGGGAATTCGTATTCGTTGAGAAGTTCGCGGATTTCCATTTCCACGAGTTCGATCAGGTCGGGGTCGTCAACCAGGTCGCACTTGTTCATGTAAACGACGATGGCGGGGACGCCCACCTGGCGGGCAAGGAGGATGTGTTCGCGGGTCTGCGGCATCGGGCCGTCGGAAGCGGCAACCACAAGGATGGCGCCGTCCATCTGGGCAGCGCCGGTGATCATGTTCTTCACATAGTCGGCGTGTCCGGGGCAGTCAACGTGGGCATAGTGACGGTTTTCCGTTTCGTATTCAACGTGGGCCGTGGAGATGGTAATGCCGCGTTCGCGTTCTTCGGGAGCGGCGTCGATCTGGTCATAGCCGCGTGCTTCGGCGAAACCCTTCTTAGCGAGCACTGAAGTAATGGCGGCGGTAAGGGAGGTTTTGCCGTGGTCAACGTGACCGATGGTGCCCACGTTCACGTGGGGCTTGTTGCGCTGGAATTGCTCTTTAGCCATAATGTTTTGTTTAGGTTTGGGCTGCTATGGGTCTAGCTTGAAGATGGAGCTTCTGGCGGGAATTGAACCCGCGACCTCATCCTTACCAAGGATGCGCTCTACCCCTGAGCTACAGAAGCATAGACTTCTTCCGCCTTTCGCTGCTCTTAGAGAGTTGTAAATCCGCCCAAACCTGCGGTTCTAGCGGATAAATAGCATCCTCCCGTGTTGCCTGACGAAAAGCGGACGCTATGTTACGTTTTTAAATACGGGATGTCAATGAAAACATGAACATTTTTTTATCATTATGCCGCAAATACGGGGTGTTCATGTGTAATATCTTTATCAGGAATGCGTTGAATATTTGGATCTGTTCAGATCCTCCGTCAATTTGAGATTGGGGTCAACGTCTTCATCCAGAGAGTGGAACAGTCCCCTGCGGGCTTTGAGGCAGGTGACATAGGCGATCATGGCGGCGTTGTCCGTCGTCAGGTCAAAGTCCGGCAGGACCAGTTCCACGTTTTCACGGTTGCAGGCGGCTTTCAGGCGGGAGCGCAGTTCCCCGTTGCAGGAGACGCCGCCGGAAACGGAAAGGGTGCGGTGGCCGGAAACGCGCAGGGCATGCAGCGCCTTGTGAATCAGTACGTCCGTCACGGCACGCTGGAAGGAGGCGCAGAGATCGCGCAGGGTCTGTTCCGGCAGGTCGTGAGGGTCGCCGCTTGCCGTCAGCCTGGGGAGGGTGTAGAGAACGGCCGTTTTCAGGCCGGAGAAGGAGACATTGGCCGTGTGCTCCTTCATCAGGGCGCGGGGGAAGGAGAAGGCCTGCGGGTCGCCGTGCGCCGCCATGCGGTCGATTTCCGGGCCGCCGGGGTAGGGGAGGCCGAGCATTTTTCCCACCTTGTCAAAGGCTTCCCCTGCGGCGTCGTCCAGGGAACGGCCCAGGAGGCGGTAGTCCCCCACGCCGCGCACATCCACAAAGAGGGTATGGCCGCCGGAGACGACCATGCCCAGATGGGGAACGGGGCCTCCGGGACGTTTAAGGAAGGGGGAGAGCAAATGGCCTTCCAGATGGTTGACGGAGACGAAGGGCTTTCCCGTCGCCAGCGCCAGCGCCTTGGCCGTGCTGTTGCCTACCAGCAGGGCGGCTACCAGGCCGGGGCCGCCCGTGGCGCCGAAGACATCGATGTCCGCCGGGGTCACGCCGGCTTCACGGCACGCGGCCCGGATGACTCCGGGAAGGTCCGCCGAGTGGTTGCGGGAGGCCAGCTCCGGCACCACGCCGCCGTGCCGGCGGTGGATGGCGATCTGGGAGGAGATGATGGAGGAGAGTATTTCCGGCGCTTTTCCCTCCCCGGCGGAACGCAGGATGGCGACCGCCGTTTCATCACAGGAGGATTCTATTCCCAGAACGGTGAGGGATTCCGGCATGGCGGAGAAGCGGGGGAGTTAGGAGGCCTGGCGGATTTGCGCCGGTTTTTTGTCGGTAACCGTTTCCCTGGTGATGGTGACGGAGTCCGCGTCTTCCATGCTGGGCACCTTGTACATGACGTCCAGCATGAGGGTTTCAAAGATGGAACGCAGGGCGCGGGCTCCCGTGCCGCGTTCCATGGCTTCCGCGGCCATGGCTTTCAGGGCGTCCGGCTGCACATCCAGCCTGGCGCCGTACATGGCGAGCAGTTTGGAGTATTGCTTGACCAGGGCATTTTTAGGTTCCGTGAGCAGGCGGACGAGCTGGCCTTCATCCAGCTTGGAGAGCGGGCAGAAGATGGGCAGGCGTCCTACGAGCTCCGGAATCATGCCGAAGGAGAAGAGGTCTTCCGGCATCGCCTGGGCCAGCACTTCCTCTTCCGAGTATTCCTTGCGGTCGCGCTGTTCCGTGATGGCTCCGAACCCCATCTGGGTGGCGCCGAGGCGTTTGCGGATGATGTCTTCCAGTCCGACGAAGGCCCCGCCCACGATGAAGAGGATTTTTTCCGTGTTGACGCGGATGTATTCCTGCTGCGGGTGTTTGCGGCCCCCGGTGGGCGGAACGTTGCAGATGGTGCCTTCAATGATTTTCAGCAGGGCCTGCTGCACGCCTTCCCCGGAGACGTCCCGCGTGACGGAGACGTTCTGGGTCTTGCGGCCGATCTTGTCGATTTCATCCACATAGATGATGCCCTGTTCCGCCTTGGCTACGTCAAAGTTCGCGGCCTGGAGAAGGCGCAGGATGATGTTTTCCACGTCTTCCCCCACGTAGCCGGCTTCCGTCAGCGTGGTGGCGTCCACAATGCAGAAGGGGACGTTGAGCATTTTCGCCAGCGTTTTCGCCAGCAGGGTTTTTCCGGAGCCGGTAGGGCCGGCCAGCAGTATGTTGGATTTTTCAATTTCCACGTCGTCCAGGGATTCGTCCTCCAGCATCACGGCGCTCTGGCGCAGGCGCATGTAGTGGTTGTACACGGCTACGGAGAGCACTTTTTTGGCGTAATCCTGGCCAATGACGTACTGGTTGAGCGTGGCGCACATTTCTTCCGGCGTGGGCAGCGGTCCTTCGTAGGAGGCCGGGGCGCCCGGCGTTTCCTTGAGCATATCCGCGGCAGCGGCCTTGCGGGCCTCCGCCTGGCACATGGCATAGGCGGAGGGCTCCATGCTCAGAATGCCGCGGATGAAGCGGGTCGCCAGCGGAAGGCCGGTATCCTTCACAATCATGTTGACGCAAATTTCAACGCAATTGTTGCAGATATAGAAGTCTTCCGCTATCTGGATGAGCTTGTCCACCTTGTTCCCGGGCTTGCCGCAGCAGGAACAGGCAGGAATATGAGGGTTGGAACCGGACATGGTTTTTCAGGGAGAGAGAAATGGGGGAGGCAGGGGTCAGGCCTTGGCCTTTTTCTTGTCGTCCCGTCCGTCGGAATGATGCGTCAGCACCTTGTCCACCAGGCCGTAGGCCGCGGCTTCCTCAGCGGTCATGTAGTTGTCGCGGTCGGCGTCCTTTTCAATCTGCTTTTCCGTTTTGCCGGTGTGCTTGGCCAGAATGCCGTTGAGGCGCTTCTTGAGGTTGAACATGAAGCCGATGGTGCGTTCCACGTCGGAGGCGGTGCCCTGGGCGCCGCCGGAAACCTGGTGGATCATCACATGGGAGTTCGGCAGGCAGAAGCGCTTGCCGGGCGTGCCCGCCGCCAGAAGGACGGACCCCATGGAGGCGGCGATGCCCAGGCAGTACGTGTTCACGTCACAGGAGACGAACTGCATCGTGTCGTAAATCGCCAGGCCCGCGGTGACGGAGCCGCCGGGGGAGTTGATGTACACGTGGATGTCTTTTTTCGGGTCGGCCATCTGGAGGAACAGAAGCTGGGCAATCACGGAGTTCGCCACATCGTCGTCAATGGCGGAACCGATGAAGATGACGCGGTCCTTCAGGAGGCGGGAGTAAATGTCAAAGGCTCGTTCGCCGCGGCCGTCCTGCTCCACCACCATGGGGACGTAGTAGGCGTTCATGGGGCCTGATTTGGAAGATTGGTCTTGAAACATGTTTGTTGAAGATGGGATGTTGTTTTATTTAATGTATGCTACCCGTCTGCAGGATGCAAAACGGGGGAGTCGGGCATGTGCGCGCCAACTCCCCCTGGTAAGGTGTCTTGTGCAGAGGAGGGTTATTGCTCGTCTACCGTTACTTTGGCCTCTTTTGTCAGGAAGTCCAGAACCTTGGCTGTCAGCAGGCTCATTCTGATGCCATGCACGCGGCCTTCGCGCTGAAGTTCGCGGATGTAGGACTTGAGGTTCTTTTTCTGCTGGCGGGCCTGGCGGGCCACTTCATTGTAGAGTTCCATTTCCGTGACGGCGATTTTTTCCACCTGGGCCACTTCCTGGAGCATGAAGAAGACCTTGAGGTTGCGCTTGGCTTCCTTTCTGGCTTCTTCGCGGGCTTCCTCCACAAACTTGTCCATGTCCGCCGGGGCGTTCCCGCTGTACATGGCCTGCTGCATCTTCTGCTGGAGGATACCGTACACTTCGCGTTCCACGACGGCTTCCGGCAGGTTGAAGTCAAGCATGTCCGCCAGCTTTTCCGTGATCTGGTCGGCCTTGGCTTCGTCAATCTGCATGGTCTTGCGCTGGGCCAGGTTTTCCTTCAGGGCGGTTTTCAGTTCTTCCAGGTTCTTGCCGGGAAGCACCTTTTCCGCAAAGGCGTCATCCATGGCCGGGAGCTGCTTTTCACGCACTTCCTTCACGGTGGTGTGGAACACGAGTTCCTTGCCGCGCAGTTCCGCCATCGGGAAGGTATCCGGAATGGTGACGGTGATATCCTTGCTGTCGCCGGCCTTCAAGCCTTCCAAGGCGGAGGCGAAGCCGGGCAGGAACTGGTCTTCCTCCACTTTCATCCACTGGCCGTCGCGGCCTTCCAGGAAGCCTACGGGCTTGCCCGCGGCTTCCGCTACGGGCTTGCCGTCCAGGGTGGTCTTGAAATCAATGATCGCCACGTCATCCTTCTTCGCGGCGCGGTCCACGGGGGTAAATTCCGCAATCTGTTCGGCCAGGGAGTTCAGGGCTTCCTCCACGTCCGCTTCCGTCACTTCGGAGGAGGGGACCTTGACTTCGATGCCCTTGTATTCCGGCAGTTCGAATTCGGGAACCACGGTCATCGCGCTGGTGGCGGTGTAATTTCCCTGGTCGTCGAGGGATTGTTCCGGCTTGCCGAAGTTGAGCACTTTCAATTTGGGATTTTCTTCCAGAGCGGCGGAGCAGGCCGTTTCAAAAAGAGTGTCCAGCAGTTCTTCTTCAATTTCCTTCTTGAAACGTTTTTCAATGATGGACTTGGGCGTTTTGCCGGGGCGGAAGCCGGGCAGCTTGGCTTTGCCGGCGTAGGAATCCACAATAGAGGCGCGGCGCGCGGCCGTGGTTTCTGCGGGGATGGAAGCTTTCAGCGTGGCTGTGCAGTCCGGTTGAATATCAACGTTGATTTCCATAAATAATACGGTCAGTGTTAATTGAAAGTGGTTCTGTCTCGGCTCCGGTATGGCGGCAGCGGTCAAAACACGAGCGGCAATAAATGTAATGAGCGGGTATCTGGAGTGCAAGCTATTGCACGGGAATGACACAATTGCCTTTCTCAGGCGCACATGCGCGCGCAACGTAAGAAATGCAGGGCAACTGCGTTCTACGCGGAATCACGTCTTGACTATGCGGACGGAAAAGTCCTTTATATCCCAAGCATTAAGTTCAGCTCTCATGATTCGTCCCGTTTTTTTGTGTGTTTCCTTTCCCCTGATAGCATGTTCGGCTGCTTTGGCCCAGGATAAGACTTCCCTTAACAGAGGCGGCTACGGTTCCGTAATGACCCCGGAACAGGTGGTGCGGGAACTCGGTCCGGAAACGGGGCTTCTGCCCGGTGACCAGGCGTATGAGGGGCGTCCCGTGAAAAGCGTCTCCGTGCGTTATAGAAGCACCGGCAAGACCGTGTCCGAAGACCGCCTGAAAAACCTGCTGGCTACCCAGCCGGGCACCAATTATTCCCCGGAAGTGGTGAACAAGGACTTGGAACGGCTGCTGGAAAGCGGCCTGGTAGGCGGCAATACGACGGTGGCTGTGGAACCTTCCGGCGACGGCGTGACCGTGGTGTTTGAAATGGCGGCCCAGAACCTGCTGGGCGGCGTGGGCTTCCGCGGCAACACCGCGTTCGACAACCGGGACCTTTCCGAGGAATGCGGCTTGAAGGGAGGGGAAGCCCTCAGCGACAAGGCCCTCAGCAGCGCCATCTCCAAGCTGCGCACCTATTATCAGGAAGCCCGGTATCCGGATGTGCGCGTTTCCTATTTTTACCAGAAGACGGAGCGCCCCGGCTTTGTGGACGTGGTTTTTGACATCAATGAAGGCAAGAAGGCCAATATCATCAACATCGATTTTGTAGGCAACGACCACATCAGCGCCAAGGACCTCCGCCAGGTGATGAAGACCAAGGAGAAGGGCTGGCTGACCTGGATTACCAAGTCCGGCCGCATTGACCGCGAGCAATTGGAGGACGATCTGGCGGAACTGGTGACTTATTACCGCAACAAGGGTTACCTGCGCGTCAAGCTGGACAAGGTGGAATACTTTGACGCCGGCAAGGGCAACGAGCAGAAGCTGACGATGAGGATCACGCTTACCGAAGGGCGGCGCTACAAGGTCAACCAGGTCGCCTTCGGCCCCACCAAGGTGTTTACGGCCCAGGAGCTGATTCCCGGCTTGAGCATGTACAACGGGGATACCTATTCCGCCCAGAAGGTGGCCGACGACGTGACGATGATTCGCCGTTATTACGGCTCCCGCGGGTATGCGGACGCCGCCGTGCGCCCGGACATCCAGGAAGTGGGCATTGATCCCAGGACCGGCTACGGGCAGATCAACATCGTTTACCATGTGACGGAAGGCAGCCCCTACCGCGTAGGCAACATCCGCCTGACCGGGAACAACCGCACCAAGGATTACGTCATCCGCCAGGAACTTCCCCTCCAGTCCAACGACCCCATGAATTCCGTGGACCTGGATACCGCCCAGAAGCGTCTCCAGAACCTGAACTATTTTGACATGGTGGACGTGGCCCAGGTGGGTTCCACGCGGCCCGGCTACCGTGACATCAACATTGAAGTGGCGGAAAAACGCACCGGTTCCCTGAACATTGGCGTGGCGTTCTCCTCCATTGAAAGCGTGTACCTCTTCGCGGGCATCACCCAGTCCAACTTCGACATGTATGACTGGTCCTCCTTCGTGGGCGGCGGCCAGCGCTTCGCCATCAATACCCGCGTGGGTTTTGAAACGCAGGATGCCAGCATCTCCTGGGTGGACCCGTGGTTCCTGCACCGCAAGCTGGCCTTCGGCACGGAAATCTTCTACAGCAATTCCACGTACTTCTCCGACTATTACGACCAGCAGAACTACGGCTTTGCCGTTTCCCTGCGCAAGCCGATCGGGGAACTGGATTACGTGAAGCTGGAATACCGCCTGGAACAGTACCAGATTGACGCCAAGGGTAACGCCCCCATCTTCTTCTGGCTGCAGGACGGCGATTACCTGCGCAGCCACGTGGAACTTTCCTACACCATTGATACCCGTGACGCGCAAATCTTCCCCCGCAAGGGCGGCAAGTTTGAAGTGCTGGCCGGTTATTCCGGCCTGGGCGGCGATGTGAAGACTTACAACTTCGGCATCAACGGCTCTTATTACTGGAACTTGCGCGGAGACACCATTTTCAGCATCAATGCCGGTGCGGCCACCGTGGATTCCTACGGCGACCATGACGTACCCATTTTTGAACGCCTCTACCTCGGCGGCCCGTACAACATGCGCGGCTTCCGCTTCCGGGACGTGGCTCCGTACAATCCGGCTTTGAGCGGTGATGAAACGATGGGCGGCCGTTCCTCCTTCTTCTGCCAGTTTGAATATTCCATTCCGGTGATTGAAGAAGTGCGCGTCGCCGTGTTCTACGACATCGGCTTCGTCAACGGGGACGCCTTTGACTTCAGCGCATCCAAGATCGTTTCCGACTACGGGATCGGCCTGCGCCTGAACCTGCCCATCGGTCCTCTGGCGGTGGACTATGCCATTCCGATTCAGAAGAACAACGCCATCGACCGCGGAGGACAATTCCAGTTCTATCTCAACTATTCCTACTAATTTTATTCAATAATCCCTCTACCATTTGACGACATGAGCAATTTCCGCATCCTTATTCTGGTGTTCCTGGTGGTGGTGCTGGCCGTTCTGGGAATGATCTATGTGAACATTTCCTCAAGGATGGATGTGATTCAACAGCAGCAGATAGCCCCCGTGCCCGCTCCGGTAGCCGTCAATCCCTCTCCTTACCTTCCCATGCCCACGCAGACGCCCGGCACCGCCGTTCAGCCGGTAGTCGTGGCGGATCCGGTGGTGAGCGAGGAGCTGGCCCATGCCACGGCCGAGCTGGAACGGATGAAGAAGGAGAATGAAGATTTGAAGAAGCGCCACGCCATGGCGGAGGAGGAACGCGCCCTGCTGGAACGCCGGAGCATTGAAAAGGGAGACCCCCGCCTGCAATGGCTCAATGAGATCAAGGACGCCGAACAGGTGGGACGCGTGACGGAATACTACCGTGACGCCAATCTTGTCCTGTTCCAGTCCATCGGCCAGCCTGACCTGAAAGTGGGGCAGGAACTGGGCATCCGCAGGCGCGGAAGCATCTTTGTCTCCCTGATTATCGACGGAGTTGACCCGGACGGGAAGGTGTTCCAGTCCTACGTGAAGCGCAACACGCTTTTTGACAACAATGACAAGGAGCCCATCAAGCCGGGGGATGAAGTGATTGTCCCGCCCGCAAGCTGGCAGGAAAACATGATGGGAGAAGGCGAGCCCGGCGCGGCCCCGTCTGCCGCTCCCGCTCCTGCGGCGGCTCCCCAGCCGGTGATGATTCCCATGGAGCCGTAATGCGGGTCCGGATAGAGCCAAGCCAATAAAGAAAAAGTGCATCTGAGAGAAAGATTGCAGTCGGGCGCAGGCCCCAGTCTGTCCTTTGAATTTTTCCCGCCCAAGAACGAGCAGGCTGCGGCGGCCCTGTACCAGACCATCCGTGAACTGGAACCGTACCATCCCAGTTTTGTCAGCGTGACGTACGGCGCGGGCGGCTCCACCCGTGAGCTTACCCGGGAGGTGGTGCTGCGCATCCAGCATGAATCCCGCATTCCCACGGTGCCCCACCTTACTTGCGTAGGCCATAGCCGGGAGGAAGTATGGAGCATTCTGGACCAGTACGCCCAGGCAGGGGTGCGGGCCGTTCTGGCCCTGCGGGGAGATCCCCCGCGCGGCACGGAAAATTACAACCGTGATGCGGATGCCTTCCGCCATGCGGCGGAACTGGTGGCTTTTATTCGTGAATATAACGAATCCGGACGCCATCCGGACCCGGACGGGTTCGCCATAGGCGTGGCCGGCTTCCCTGAAGGCCATCCGTCCACGCCCAACCGCCTGCGCGAGATGGATTTTCTGAAAGCGAAGGTGGATGCCGGCGCGGATTATATCTGCACCCAGTTGTTTTTTGACAACCATTCTTTTCTGGATTACCGGGAACGCTGCCTGCTGGCCGGCATCAAGGTGCCCATTCTGGCCGGAATCATGCCCGTAACCAGCCTGTCCGGCATGAACCGCATGGCGGAACTTTCCGGGGGCACGTGTTTTCCGGCCCGGCTGCTCAAGGCGCTGAAACGCGCCGGCTCCAATCCGGACGCCGTTCAGGAGGTAGGCATCCAGTACGCCTCCAGCCAATGTGCGGAGCTGCTGGATTCCGGCGTGGACGGCATTCATTTTTATACGCTCAACCAGAGCCGCGCCACGCGGCAGATCTACAGGAACCTGGGCCTGAAGGATTCCCTCCAGCTTCTGGAACATGGCGAAGATAAGTAAAAAGCTGATTGATTTGACCGGGACAACACGATAGAAACCTCTTCACATATTATGGATATCAAGGATATTAAACGGGCCATGGACAACATGCCGATGGGCGACGGAAGCGCGTTTGCGGAAATCTCCGTCGGTCCGGCCAAGCATGAACAGTTTTTGGATGAACACTACGGAAAGGTTGCGCTGGTCGTGTTGCTGTGCGTTCTCGGAGCCGCCGGATGGATCATTTACAACGGCATGCAGGATTCCATGGAAAGAAAGGCAGGCGCCGCGCTGGTGGCCGCCATGCCGGAATCCCCCGCCACCGGGGAAATCTCCCTGAATGAACAGGGGCTTCAGCAGGTGGTGGCGGATTTTGACGATTCCCGCGCCGCCGTCACCGCCACCTATCTTCAGGCGGTCGCTCTGTGGAACGCCGGCAAGGAGGATGAAGGCGTAGCCAGGATGAAAGCTTTTATTGATTCCGCTCCCACGGAGGAATGGAAGGCGCAGGCTTCCGTTACCCTGGCATGCCGCCTGATGAACCGTGGGAAGGCGGATGAGGCGGATGGCCTGTTCCGTTCCGTGGTGGACGCGGGGGATCCCACTTTTTCCGGTTTTGCCACTATGTGCCTGGGGGACATTGCCCGGGCGAAGAAGGACAATGCCGCCGCGGGAGCCTTTTACCGTGAATTGGCGGAAAAGTTCCCGTCCAGCGCGTTTGTCCTCCAGCGCGGAGGCTACCTGCTGCGCAAGAGCCTGTTTGATATTCAGAGCCCCGTCCGCATCGAACCCGCTGCGGAGCAGAAATAATCCGGGCGGACTTTTCCGGAGCTTTCCGGAAGATGAACGCTTTCTACATCCGCATGTCTGTTCTTTTGCAGCGCATGCGGATTTTCGTGTCCAGGCGCGCCGGAACAGGGCGTTCCAAAGGATCCGCTGGGCATAACAGGCGTCATGATTCCGGGAATTCCTCTCCGGGCTGTGACATGCTTAAACAAATCATGCGGGCACGCCGCGCTTACTGGATGCAAGCCGGGTTGCCGGCATTACCAATATTTCACACCATGAACAAGCATATCAAATCCCTCTGGCTCCTTCCCCTGGCCGGGCTGTCTCTTTCCCTGATGCCGTCCTGCACGACGGACAGTTACGGAAACAGCACCGTGACGCCTGGCGGGGCCGCCGCCATCGGCGTGGGCGCGCTGGCCGCCGGGGCTGCCATCGGCGCGGCGGTCCAGCATGACCGCGACAAGGACAGGTA
>ERZ894194.525-NODE-525-length-29547-cov-27.117489_pt1 | contig 29547 bp, 23 predicted proteins | sample MGYA00380283_ERZ894194 | MGnify/ENA primary metagenome ERZ894194 (study PRJEB32331, sample SAMN06328448) | human gut metagenome | biome: human gut microbiome; feature: stool | host: Homo sapiens | collected 2013-02-13 ... | reverse complement strand
AGAAGCCTCCGAAGGTACGAATTAAGTCTTCCGACCACTAGTGCCCTTTGGGACTCATCGACCTGACATGTAGTAAAGGCATTTACTTCTTAAATTAAGTTAGTGACATATGACAAAGAAATCACAGCTTGCGCTCTGCAATGCGCTGCTTCTCGCAGGGTTTTTACTGACTCTGATCACATCGGCTGCACTGCTCATGGTACATGCCTACACTCCATGGCTGATGTGGGTGCATGTAGGTGTGGGTGCTGCGTTTATAGGCATGGCATACTGGCACTTGATGCTCAACCTCGGTCCGAAGCAGTGGAAAGCATACCCCAAGAAATCCCCTGCGGTTAAAATCGCTTTTATACTTCTGCTGCTTACGGCACTCAGTGCCATTGCTGCATTTATCCGCGGCTTCATACCACCCTTCAATCCGCGTCTACAGATTATCCACGGCTGGATTGGAGGCATCTTTCTCGTCATCTGCCTTCTCCACTTCTTCAAGCACCATAAATATTACGAGTCTACGCGAAAGTAGATGCATGGATAAAACGCATTACGACTTGCCTACATCTGTGCCCACGCCCGGGTCAAGCATGGATGCAGGTATAAACGACCGTAACACCTGTATCATGCTGTCAAGCAGCCGCTTTCGTACATAGTCTTGACGGACGTAGACAGAAACTCTGCGCTGTGACAGATAGTCGCCGTCAATACGCCGCACGTTGGCTCGCTGCTTCTCGCTGAGCATCGGTATATGCATCTGGGGGATAATCGTAAATCCTCCGTTGGCATCAACGATCCTCACCAATGTGTCTATGCTGCCAGCCTCATATATACGCTTGCCCAGACGGCGCGTCTTGCAGAAACTAAATGCACTCTCGCGCAGACACTGCGACTCCTTCATTATCCACATCTGCTCATGCTCAAGATTTTCGGGCTTGAACACGGGCAGTTTGCGCCAGCAGCTCTCGGCAATATACACCCAAAAAGGCTCGGTGTACAATGGCATCTCAACAATACCGTCACGGGCAAAACCGCTCAACGATATGCCGGCATCAATCTGTCCCATGAGCAGACCGCTCAACATGGCATCATATTTCATCTCCGATATGCTCAACTCGACATCCGGATGTGTGTCCGTGTAGACTCTGATGAACTCTGGAAGAATATACGGAGCTATGGTGGGTGCGACAGCTAAATCCAGCCTGCCGGATACCGCTCCCATCTCCTCCCTGACGAGTTCGATGACACGGTCTGATTGATTCATCGCAATGCGGGCTTGCCGGATAATCTTTTCACCGATGGGTGTGGGAACGACATGCCTGTTGGAGCGATCAAATATACGCACACCAAGCTCGTTTTCAAGCTTTTGTACTAATGCACTGAGTGTAGGCTGAGTTATCTCAAGTTCATCGGCAGCCCGTGCAAAACTGCGATGCTGATCCACTGCGATGATATAGCGGAGTTGTTGCAAAGTCATATTACGATAGATTTCATCTATGCAAAGATAGTTTAAATCTGTTGCACATCAATCAGTATTGACGTAATTTTACACAGCAATACAAACCATACATCACATCTATCTCTATGGCAACAAAAAGATTTCACAGGTATCTGCCTACCAAAGGCTATGATTTATATTGGATACTGATAGCGTATCTTGCTGTCGGGTACTTCTACCCTGTAATCGGCATCCTGGCTCTTATATGTATGATTGCGCCAGTGGCATTTGCGGTGAAGCGGGGACGCTGGTGGTGTGGCAACGCCTGCCCTCGAGGCAGTCTGTATGACCGTCTGCTGGCTAAATATTCACCTCACCGTCCGATTCCTCGGATAGTAAGAACGCAGGGCTTCCGCCTGTTCATGGTACTGTTCATCTTCACGATGTTTGGTATACAGATGTATTTCGCATGGGGCGACTGGAATGCTGTAGGCCGTGTGTTCTGGACGATAATACTTGTGACAACAATAGTAGGTGTCATACTTTCATTCATATATGCTCCACGCACGTGGTGCTCGTTTTGTCCGATGGGCACGCTTTCAGCCTGGGCATCCCCGAAAAAGGCGCCATTGCCTGACGGATTTATAAACATCTGCGTGGCGGATACGTGTCAGATGAAGTGCAAGAGTTGCGCAAGGGTATGCCCTATGCAATTGACCCCTTATGATTGCCGAGGTGACGAGACCGGCTATCTGCACGCTGACTGCATCAAATGCGGAAAGTGTGTCACAGGCTGTCCGCTTAAAATCATGGATCTTAAACACATTAAACCAGCATAAAACAATGAGGTCAATGCCCAGGCATTGACCTCATTGTTTCTACTGATATAGGGTTAAATCAATCGTCGAGTTTGTGGATGACGAGACCTGAGCGGAGCTTAGGTTCAAACCATGTGGTTTTTGGGGGCATGATGTTGCCGCTGTCGGCTATAGCCATAAGCTGATCCATGGATACGGGATAGAGAGCCAGAGCCACTGCCATCTCGCCGCTGTCGACACGGCGCTTGAGTTCGCCGAGACCGCGGATGCCGCCTACGAAGTCGATGCGCTTGTCGCTGCGGAGATCGGTGATACCGAGCAAGTCGCGGAGTATCAGATCGCTTGATATGGTCACATCAAGCACACCTATTGGGTCGGCATCGTTATAGCGTCCCTCGCGGGCGGTCAACGAATACCAGCTGCCATCGAGATATAGCGAGAAGTTGTGGAGCGCAGACGGGCGGTATTCCTCTGTGCCCTTTTCTTCTACGATGAAGTCCTTGTCAAGAGCCTTGAGGAAATCGGCAGCCGACATGCCGTTAAGATCTTTGACCACGCGGTTATAGTCAATGATCTTGAGATGGGAGGCGGGGAAAGCCACGGCGAGGAAGTAGTTGTATTCCTCGTCACCTTTATGGGCAGGATTAGCCTTTGCCTTCTCGTTGCCTACGAGAGCTGCAGCAGCCGTACGGTGGTGACCGTCGGCTATATATAAATAAGGTATCTTGTCAAATTCCTCGGTCACAGTAGCTATCATGTCGGGGTCGTCTATCACCCAGAAATGATGACCGAAGCCGTCGGGAGCAGTGAAGTCGTATTCGGGCTCTCCGGCTGTCACCTTGTCAATCACAGCTTGCAGAGCCTCGTTGTCGGGAAATGCGAAGAACACCGGCTCGATATTGGCATTGTTGACGCGCACATGCTTCATGCGGTCCTCCTCCTTGTCGCGGCGGGTCAGCTCATGCTTCTTGATGCGTCCCTCCATGTAGTCATCCACATTGGCAGCGACGACGATGCCATACTGTGTGCGGCCGTCCATGGTCTGGGCATATATATAATAGTGCTCCTTGTCGTCAGCCACGAGCCAGCCGTTGGTCTGGAAAGCATTGAAGTTCTCCACTGCCTTGTCATAGACACAAGGATCATGTTCGTCAGTGCCCGGGGCAAAATCTATCTCGGGCTTGATGATATGGTAGAGCGAACGGGGATTGCCCTCAGCCTCGGCACGTGCTTCTTCACTGTTGAGCACATCATAGGGGCGAGAAGCCACTTCTTCGACGAGTTCGCGGGGCGGACGTACGCCTTTGAAAGGTTTTACTTTTGCCATAGTAGGTATATGTATGGTTTATCTTGATGCCGAATTCATACCTGCATAGTGGCGGACATGCCACGGCATGTCCCTACAGGTTAGCGGCATCTATGTTTTTGAGTCTGTTACGTTATTTCTTGCGCTCGATGGTCTGGCTGCGGTCGGGACCGATTGATACGATGGTGATGGGCGTTTCGAGTTCTTTTTCGAGGAAGTCAATGTAATCCTTGAAATTCTTGGGGAACTCCGCTTCGCTCTGCATCTTGGTCATGTCGGTCTTCCAGCCTGGGAGAGCTACGTAAATCGGCTTGATTTCATCCTCTTCCACCGAGAATGGGAACTGCTCCACCCTCTCGCCATTGATTTCATATGCCACGCAAGCCTTGATTTCGTCAAAGTCGTCAAGCACATCGCTCTTCATCATGATGAGCTGGGTGACACCGTTGATCATGATGGCGTATTTGAGAGCCACGAGGTCTATCCATCCGCATCGGCGTTCACGTCCTGTGACTGCGCCGTATTCGTGACCGAGGTCGCGGATGCGGGCACCGGTCTCGTCATGCAGCTCAGTCGGGAAGGGCCCACTGCCTACACGGGTGCAATATGCCTTGAAGATACCGAACACCTCGCCTATCTTATTTGGGGCAATGCCGAGACCTGTGCAGGCTCCGGCGCACACGGTGTTGGATGATGTCACAAACGGATAGCTGCCGAAGTCCACGTCCAGCAGAGTGCCCTGTGCTCCCTCGCAGAGGATGCTTTTGCCGTCACGGAGCATGCCGTTGATTACGTGTTCGCTGTCTATCAGCTCATATGTCTTGATATAATCGATGGCATCCATCCATTTCTGCTCCAGAGCCGCCAGCTGGTCAGCATCGGGAGTAGCGTCAAGCATCGCCAGGCGTGACAGATGACGCTCCTTGGCGGCGGCATACTTGCGGTCAAAATCATGGATTGTGTCACCGAGACGCAGACCGTTGCGCGATATCTTGTCGGTATAAGTCGGACCTATGCCTTTGCCTGTGGTTCCTATCTTGCCTGCGCCCTTGGCTTTCTCGTTGGCAGCGTCAAGCAGACGGTGGGTGGGCATGATCAGATGGGCTTTCTTGGAAATTTTCAGCACCTTGCGGAGATCTACACCGCTTGCCTCAAGAGCCTCAGCCTCCTCGCGGAAGAGAACGGGGTCAAGCACCACGCCGTTGCCTATGATATTGGTCTGGCCATTCTGGAAGATACCCGAAGGAATCGAGCGCAATACATACTTCTTACCCTCGAATTCGAGAGTATGCCCGGCATTGGGTCCGCCCTGGAAACGAGCCACAGCGTCATAACGCGGTGTGAGCACGTCCACTACTTTTCCTTTGCCTTCGTCGCCCCACTGGAGCCCTAACAAAACGTCAACTTTCATTTTATGCAATGATTGTTTGGGTTGTTTTTTATCCTGTGCGCCATATGATATGGGCGACAGGGTCATTTATGAGATTGTGATATTGAATTACTATTCCGGTCGGCAGTCTTGTCCTTGGCAGCTCTCTTGCAGCGCGAACAGATGCCGTCGATACGTAACTGGTAGCTCTCGGCAGCAAAGCCCCAGTAACGCCGCTTCATGATTTCTCTGCCTATTTCAGGCAGAGACACCTCCTTGGTCTTGCCGCAGCAATGACAATGGAGCTGTACCTTGTGGTCGTTTGGCTGCCTGACAGCATAGAGCGAAGTTCCGTCGGTGCTCAGGGTCTTGCGCACGATGCCGGAGTCAACCAGCAGCTTAAGTGTGCCATAGACAGTAGTACGGCTCACATGGAAGCCGTCACTCTCCAGAAGTTCTGCAAGCTCAGGAGCTGAAAACCGTCTGCGAGGAGTAAAGGCTGCCTCAAGAATGCGCAGACGCTCCCCGGTGCATCGCATACCACGGCTGGTCATGTAATCACGCAGCATGGTCGCGGCTGTCAGGCTGTCAAGCTTACCCTTCATGCCTACAAAGATACAATTTTATGGCTAAAATATAAGACGCTTGTAAATAATTATGCGTAATTTTGCATCCGAATCCACAGAATAAGGTACAAAATTCAAATCATAACAGCTATATATTCATAATCAGACATTATGGCACACAAGGCTCTACTTATCATCCTTGACGGATGGGGCATCGGCAACCATTCAAAAGGTGACGTGATTTTCAACACCCCTACCCCCTACTGGGACTATCTCCTCAACACATATCCCCACTCACAGCTTCAGGCAAGCGGCGAAAACGTCGGTCTGCCTGACGGACAGATGGGCAATTCCGAAGTAGGCCACCTCAACATCGGTGCAGGCCGCGTGGTCTATCAGGATCTCGTGAAAATCAACAAGGCTATCGAGGACGGCTCGATACTCAACAATCCTCAGATAGTAGAGGCATTTGACTATGCCAAGCGCACCGGCAAAGCCATGCACTTCATGGGTCTGACCAGCAACGGCGGTGTGCACTCATCGCTCGACCATCTCTATGCCCTCATCGACATAGCCAAGCAGAAAGGCGTTGACAAGGCTTACATACACTGCTTCATGGACGGCCGCGACACCGACCCCCGCAGCGGCAAGGGCTTCATCGAGGAGCTGACAAAGAAATGCGAAGGCACTCCCGCAGCCATCGCATCAATCATCGGTCGCTACTACGCCATGGACCGCGACAAGCGCTGGGAGCGCGTCAAAGTAGCCTATGACCTCCTCGTCAAGGGCGAAGGCACCAAGGCTACCGACATGGCAGCAGCCGTACAGGCAAGCTATGACGCCGACGTGACCGACGAATTTATCAAGCCTATCAGCAACTCTGCCGTTGACGGCACCATCAAGGAGGGCGATGTGGTCATCTTCTTCAACTACCGCAACGACCGAGCCAAGGAGCTCACAGTTGTGCTTACCCAGCACGACATGCCCGAGGCTGGCATGACCACCATCCCCGGTCTGCAATACTACTGCATGACCCCATACGATGCATCATTCACCGGCGTACACATCATCTTTGACAAGGAGAACGTCAGCAACACTCTCGCCGAATATCTCTCGAAGCTTGACAAGACTCAGCTCCACATCGCCGAAACCGAGAAGTATGCCCATGTGACATTCTTCTTCAACGGCGGCCGTGAGCAGCCTTTCGAGGGCGAAGAGCGCATCCTCGTTGCATCGCCCAAGGTAGCCACCTACGACCTCAAGCCCGAGATGAGTGCATATGAAGTCAAAGACAAACTTGTGGATGCCATCAAGTCACAGGAATACGACTTCATCGTGGTCAACTACGCCAACGGTGATATGGTAGGCCATACCGGCGTTTACGAGGCTATCGAGAAGGCTGTCAAAGCTGTGGACGCTTGCCTCAAGGATACTGTAGAGGCAGCCAAGGAGTCAGGCTACGAAGCTATAATCATCGCCGACCACGGCAACGCCGACAACGCCATCAACGCCGACGGCACTCCCAACACCGCCCACTCGCTCAACCCCGTGCCCTGCATCTACGTAACCGACAACAAGGATGCACACGTAGCAGATGGCAGACTGGCAGACGTAGCTCCCACCATGCTCAGCATTCTCGGCGAGAAACAGCCAGCCGAGATGACAGGCAAGAGCCTCATCGACTAACAGAATCGTCCCCAAAGTTGCAGATGACATTTTAAAACCGTACATTTGCACCCGTAGTATCACCGTCATCTCCAGCAACGTCTGGAGCTTGACGGTGTCACAAAGGTCGGTCCGGTAGCTCAGCTGGATAGAGCATCTGCCTTCTAAGCAGACGGTCCCGCGTTCGAGTCGCGGCCGGATCACATAAAGTAAAACCGCTGGAAACAAGCCCCTTATGGCAAACTTCCAGCGGTTTTGTTGTATCAAAATAGGCTCATTTATCGCCATAATGGCCTCGGAGCGAGATTACATTGACAATCACTCTGTCTTCCTCAATACTGTAAAGTATCCGCGAAGATTTATCAATCCTCCTGCTCCACAGTCCAACCATGTCACCTTTGAGCTGTTCAACCTTGCCGGTTCCAGTGGTTGGGTGCACTTTCAATTCATCCACGAGCGAAGCAATCTTTGCAAGAATTTTCTTCTGCCCCGATTTCTGCCAGAAATCAAGATGAGCGAGTGCCTCTTTCGAGAATAAGACGCGATACGTCATAGTCCTATCATCTTTCTAATATCATCCGATGTCATCTCATAGACCCTCCCAGCTTTCATATCCTCAAGCCCGCGCTTGACCGAAGCAATATTCTCTGGATCGTCAAACCACGGATCGCCAGACGGAGAGGGATTCTCTGAAACCTCCACAGTGATAGAATCAGCCTTAGAGATAAGTACCATCTCAATGTATTTCTTAAGGCTCTTCCCCTGCGCAACTGCCATAACCGACAGTTTCTGGAGTGTCTCCACTGGGAGATCTATATTCTTGCGTTTGATATTCAATGCTGTTGCCATATTTAAATTTTATATAAAGTTTGACACGACAAATATACATAATGTATATTATATATACAATTGCTTCAAATTAAAAGTTCTACAATTGATACGAGTATACACAGGCAAAAACTATCATTAAGAGATGGATGTTGTATGTTGTAGATTAATTTTACAAACGTTACTATGATGAAAAAATATTTTATGAGAGCAGCGGGGGCTGCGATGATTGTGTGGACTTTGGGCGCATGGATGCAAGTGGATGCCTGCACCAGGGCTGTGTATCTCGGACCCGAGGATATGGTGGTCACAGGCCGCACTATGGACTGGAAAGAGGACCCACAGTCAAATATCTATTTCTTTCCACGCGGTATCGAACGGCGCGGAGGAAAAATGGATAACTCGGTCAAATGGACTTCAAAGTACGGAAGTGTTGCTACTGCCGGATACGACATAGGTGTATGTGACGGCATGAACGAGAAAGGACTGGTGGCTAATCTGCTCTTCCTTACAGAATCGGATTATAAACGCGCTGATGACACGCGACCTGTAATGGGACTCAGCATCTGGACGCAATACGTGCTTGACAATTTCGCCACAGTGGATGAGGCTGTCACCGAGCTGAGCAAGGAAACATTTCGCATTGACGACCCGGATCTGCCCAACGGAGCTAAATCAACCTTGCATCTGTCAATATCAGATGCCACCGGCAACAGTGCAATATTCGAGTATCTTAATGGCAACCTCGTCATCCATCACGGACGTGAGTGCCAGGTGATGACCAATTCGCCGACATATGACAAGCAGCAGACGCTCAATGACTATTGGCGACAGATAGGTGGCATGGTGATGCTTCCTGGCACCAACCGTGCATCTGACCGCTTCGTCCGCGCATCGTTCTACATTGACGCACTGCCACAGACGGCAAACTACCGCCAGGCGGTCGCCGGAGTATTCAGCGTGATGCGCAATGTATCTGTGCCTCTCGGCATCTCCGTACCTGACCAACCCAACATCGCTTCTACGCGATGGCGCACCGTATCGGATCAGAAAAACCGCGTCTACTATTTCGAATCCACCCTTAGCCCTGACATTTTCTGGATAGATTTCAAAAACCTTGATTTCTCCCCTGAAAGTCACATAAAGAAACTCACCCTTACCGACGGCACAATCTATGCCGGCGACGCATCGCGCCACTTCAAGGATTCCGCACCCCTCCCCTTCCTCTTCGGCGAGTAAAACAAACAGCAATAAAATTGTAGGGACATGCCACGGCATGTCCGCCCATCAGGCGTTGCATTTGCGAGTGCTGCTGAAAGCGGACATGCCACGGCATGTCCCTACAACGTGTCTGATAGTCTCTGGCTGGCTATTGGGGCTGTCGTGGCAGCTGTCGGAATCGACATCAGCAAACTCTCCAACGGACATGTTTTGTCAGTCACCGATGATGGTGGCTACGATGCGGCGCGAGCCGCCGTAATTGCGGAACTCGCATAGGTAGATGCCCTGCCATGTGCCGAGATTGAGGCGACCATCGGTGACGGGGAGGGTGAGAGTGGAGCCTACTATGACAGATTTTACGTGGGAGGGCATATCGTCAGGACCTTCATCAGTGTGGAGATAAAATGGGGCGTTTTCGGGAACGAGGCGGTCAAAAACTGCCGCGAGGTCATGGCGCACATCAGGGTCGGCATTCTCATTGAGAGCCAATGCCGCCGATGTGTGTTTGATCAGCAGATGCAGCAGCCCCTTATGGGGCATCCGCGTTAGCTGCCGCATGATTTCCCCGGTGACGAGATGTATGCCGCGCGGCATAGGTCGCAGAGTGATTTCGGTCTGTTCTATCATATCAATGTCAGTTATAAAGTATATCACACATAGTACGCTCATGTCTGCGTCCCGTTGCGAAACTGCAACGGCGACATACCAGTCATGCGACGGAAGAAACGGCACATATACGAGTCATCGTCAAAACACAGACGCTCCGCTATCTCTTTGACGCTCAAATCCGTATCAGCCAGGCAAGTCTTTATCTCTACCGCAAGCTGCTGATCAATCAACTGTTTCGGCGAGACATCATAAACCCGACGGCACACTTTATAGAAGTATTCGGGTGTGATGTTAAGAGCGTCGGCATAAAATTTGACATCGCGATGCTTCGGGAAATGTTCCGCCACAAGCATCCAGAATCGGTTGACAATCGCACGCATGCCACTCGGATGCCCCATAGCATGCTTTATGCCGTTCTCAATGAGTTTGCTGTCAATGGCTACAAACAGATTGTACACATTGCCTCTCACCATCTGTGCCGCCATATCTTCAACCATATTGGCGAATATCCAATGTTGCTGCGTCATCCAATCTGACAAAAGAATGAATTGCTCAACTGATAGACGCAACACAGGACAGAAATGCAGACAGACCCATAGCGACATGTCGGTCAGCTTGGCATACGCCATTTCCATCATTCTGTCAGACAGAGAGATATACCGTGCGCTGAAATTTCGCGATACTCTCTGCACCTGCATGAATATATCGATGTCAGCACAAGCATATCGCCTCGGCGTAAAGAATATCTGCGCATATCCACCGTGACCGATGCCATGCCGCTGACACACATGAGCAGCACGCAACCTGCCGTTTTGACGGGGCGCTCTGTTGCAGACTTCCAGTCAGTTTGACCTACTGTATTCTCAGTATAGGTGGGGTGTATCATCAATGGCAAATATACTGATTTTCTCGCATCCGCGCTCAACATCAGGATTGATTTGTACCACAACGCGCTCCATAATCACCATGATATTCATGTCTATTGTTGCTAACTTTGCAATCGAAATCCAACGGTGTTGCTGAGTTCCCAAAATTCACGATAAATGTAGGGACATGCCGTGGCATGTCCGCCCATCAGGCGTTGCATTTGCGAGAGCTGCTGAAAGCGGGCATGCCATGGCATGTCCCTACATGAAATACAAACCTCCCCTTTAGACTGATGGAAACATTATGACTGATAAAAGAAACCTTGACAGAGACCGCCTCGACTTCGGAAACGGGAAAATCGGACAACTGTTCCGTGCCATGTTCTTCCCGACGCTTATCGCGATGATCGCCAACTCCGCGCTGACGCTCATCGATGGTATCTTCGTCGGTCAGGGCGTAGGAGCAGAGGGCATCGCTGCCGTCAATATCGTAGCTCCGATATTCATGGTGGCTACTGGCATAGGGCTGATGCTCGGCATCGGCTCGTCAGTGGTCGCAAGCATCCGCCTGTCGGAGGGCAATGTCAAAGCAGCCCGCATCATCATGACTCAAGCCTTTATCGCCGGACTCCTATTGGTCGGCATCATATGTGCCGCAAGCGTAGGATTCCCTCGTCAGATAGTCTACGCCCTCGGATGCAGTCCTCTGCTTGAGAGCCACGCCGTCAGCTACATGCTGTGGCTTCTACCTGGCTTGCTGTTTCTGTTTATAGAATGCGTGGGCATGATGCTAATACGCCTCGACGGTTCACCCAAATACGCCATGGCGGTCCAAATCGTTGCAGCCGTCATCAACATTGCGCTTGACTGGTATATGATATTCCCCTTGGGCTGGGGCGTAATGGGAGCCGCCTTGGCAACATCCATAGCCTGCGCATCGGGAGGCGTGATGGTGCTGGTCTATTTCATCCGATACTCCGACAAACTGCGCTTCTATCGGCTGAAACTGTCGGTGACATCCATGCTGCTGACCCTGCGCAACACAGGCTACATGATGCGCATAGGTTTCGCAACGCTGCTGACCGAACTTGCCATAGGCGTAATGATGCTCACGGGCAACTACATGTTCATCTCCATGCTCGGAGAGGACGGCGTGGCTGCCTATGCCATAGCATGTTACCTCTTCCCGGTGGTTTTTTCCATCAGCAATGCCGTGGCACAGTCAGCTCAGCCCATCATCAGCTACAACTACGGAGCGCGTCAGCCGGCACGAGTGCGGCAGGCACTGCGTATATCCTTGCAGACAGCCGTGGTCTGCGGCATCCTGATTACTGGACTGCTCATCATCGGTGCTCACACCGTAGTCGGTCTCTTCTTGCAGAGCAGCTCGCCAGCCTACGCCCTTGCCGTCGACGGACTCCCCTACTTCGCCACCTGCGCCGCGTTTTTCGCCGTCAACATCGCCTTCATAGGCTACTACCAGAGCATCGAGAGAGCCGGAGCCTCCACCCTCTACACCCTCCTGCGCGGCATCATCTTCCTCGTCCCCTCCTTCATCCTCCTCCCCAGCATCATCGGCATCCCCGGGCTCTGGCTCGCCATCCCCGCCGCCGAAGCCCTCACCTGCGCCACCATCACCCTCCTCTACCTCCTCCCCACCACTCCCAAAACCATCCACCCAACCACTTAATCACAGCATTCTATCGGCTTGCACCTCATATTCATAATGTTGTGACAGAAGCTTTTTAAATCAGACAAATACAATTTTAAGCCATAACTTCATAGCGTTTTGCCAAAGATTTAGTAAATTTGAACTACTGATAATTCTGCATTATCAGCATTGGCAAATATGACACCTGAAGAAAAAGCACGAATTAAAATAGACCAATGGTTTGAAGATGCCGGTTGGGATGTGGTTGACCGAGACCAATATACTCCATCATCCACAGCCGTTGCCATTCGCGAAGGATTGTTGCAGAACAATCTTGAGGCTGACTATTTCCTATTTATTAATGGGAAAGCCATCGGTATACTTGAGGCTAAACGAAAAGAGGTCAATTTATGTGATCCTGTTGTAGCGGAACAAGCAGAAAACTATACGCGCTCTGTGCCCAATTGCTATCAGAAAATCGCCAATGTACTGCCATTAGTATATCTGTCCAATGGTGAAACAGTGCTGTTCAAGAATCAGAACAAATCAGATTCTTGTTATGATGCAATCAATAGGATTCATACGCCAAAAGAGATTGTGAGGAAAGCGGGCATGCCATGGCATGTCCCTACATGAAATACAAACCTCCCCTTTAGACTGATGGAAACATTATGACTGATAAAAGAAACCTTGACAGAGACCGCCTCGACTTCGGAAACGGGAAAATCGGACAACTGTTCCGTGCCATGTTCTTCCCGACGCTTATCGCGATGATCGCCAACTCCGCGCTGACGCTCATCGATGGTATCTTCGTCGGTCAGGGCGTAGGAGCAGAGGGCATCGCTGCCGTCAATATCGTAGCTCCGATATTCATGGTGGCTACTGGCATAGGGCTGATGCTCGGCATCGGCTCGTCAGTGGTCGCAAGCATCCGCCTGTCGGAGGGCAATGTCAAAGCAGCCCGCATCATCATGACTCAAGCCTTTATCGCCGGACTCCTATTGGTCGGCATCATATGTGCCGCAAGCGTAGGATTCCCTCGTCAGATAGTCTACGCCCTCGGATGCAGTCCTCTGCTTGAGAGCCACGCCGTCAGCTACATGCTGTGGCTTCTACCTGGCTTGCTGTTTCTGTTTATAGAATGCGTGGGCATGATGCTAATACGCCTCGACGGTTCACCCAAATACGCCATGGCGGTCCAAATCGTTGCAGCCGTCATCAACATTGCGCTTGACTGGTATATGATATTCCCCTTGGGCTGGGGCGTAATGGGAGCCGCCTTGGCAACATCCATAGCCTGCGCATCGGGAGGCGTGATGGTGCTGGTCTATTTCATCCGATACTCCGACAAACTGCGCTTCTATCGGCTGAAACTGTCGGTGACATCCATGCTGCTGACCCTGCGCAACACAGGCTACATGATGCGCATAGGTTTCGCAACGCTGCTGACCGAACTTGCCATAGGCGTAATGATGCTCACGGGCAACTACATGTTCATCTCCATGCTCGGAGAGGACGGCGTGGCTGCCTATGCCATAGCATGTTACCTCTTCCCGGTGGTTTTTTCCATCAGCAATGCCGTGGCACAGTCAGCTCAGCCCATCATCAGCTACAACTACGGAGCGCGTCAGCCGGCACGAGTGCGGCAGGCACTGCGTATATCCTTGCAGACAGCCGTGGTCTGCGGCATCCTGATTACTGGACTGCTCATCATCGGTGCTCACACCGTAGTCGGTCTCTTCTTGCAGAGCAGCTCGCCAGCCTACGCCCTTGCCGTCGACGGACTCCCCTACTTCGCCACCTGCGCCGCGTTTTTCGCCGTCAACATCGCCTTCATAGGCTACTACCAGAGCATCGAGAGAGCCGGAGCCTCCACCCTCTACACCCTCCTGCGCGGCATCATCTTCCTCGTCCCCTCCTTCATCCTCCTCCCCAGCATCATCGGCATCCCCGGGCTCTGGCTCGCCATCCCCGCCGCCGAAGCCCTCACCTGCGCCACCATCACCCTCCTCTACCTCCTCCCCACCACTCCCAAAACCATCCACCCAACCACTTAATCACAGCATTCTATCGGCTTGCACCTCATATTCATAATGTTGTGACAGAAGCTTTTTAAATCAGACAAATACAATTTTAAGCCATAACTTCATAGCGTTTTGCCAAAGATTTAGTAAATTTGAACTACTGATAATTCTGCATTATCAGCATTGGCAAATATGACACCTGAAGAAAAAGCACGAATTAAAATAGACCAATGGTTTGAAGATGCCGGTTGGGATGTGGTTGACCGAGACCAATATACTCCATCATCCACAGCCGTTGCCATTCGCGAAGGATTGTTGCAGAACAATCTTGAGGCTGACTATTTCCTATTTATTAATGGGAAAGCCATCGGTATACTTGAGGCTAAACGAAAAGAGGTCAATTTATGTGATCCTGTTGTAGCGGAACAAGCAGAAAACTATACGCGCTCTGTGCCCAATTGCTATCAGAAAATCGCCAATGTACTGCCATTAGTATATCTGTCCAATGGTGAAACAGTGCTGTTCAAGAATCAGAACAAATCAGATTCTTGTTATGATGCAATCAATAGGATTCATACGCCAAAAGAGATTGTGAGAATGCTCGGAATTGAGGATTTCTATGCAGGGCTTCCAACTCTGAGGAAACGAGGCCTCAGAGATTGCCAGTATGTGGCTATAACAGAACTTGAAAAATCTTTCAGAATCAATCAAAACCGTGCATTGATGGTTTTGGCGACAGGGGCAGGCAAGACTTACACTGCTGTGACAGCGGCTTACCGCTTTCTCAACTACACGCCGATGCGCCGTGTACTTTTTCTCGTTGACCGCAATAATCTTGGCCGTCAGGCGGAGGGTGAGTTCGGCACATACAGACTGACTGAGACCGGAGACCCATTTAACACGATATATGGGGTTGAACGTCTGAAATCTGCCACCATTCCGGCAGATGCCAATGTGGTCATATCCACTATTCAAAGGCTTTTCGCATTTCTCAAAGGAGAGCCTATCACAAGTGATAATGAGGACGATGAAAATAGTGTTACGACCGGAGAAGTTGTCTTACCACCCAATCCTAAATTGCCACCGGATTATTTCGACCTCATAATAATCGACGAGTGCCACCGCTCCATATATGGTGACTGGAAGAAGGTTCTTGAATATTTCAATAAAGCTAAATTGATAGGCCTTACAGCAACTCCCGTCCCGGAAACGATGGCTTTCTTCAACAATAACCGAGTAGTCAACTATACTCTCGAAAAGTCAATCGTGGATGGTGTCAATGTCGGATGCCGGGTATATCGCATCAAGACCAAAGAAACTGAGGAAGGCGGCGCAATCCGTGTGGGTGACAAACTGAAACAAGTCACTCGATATACAGGCAAGGTTGAGACCTTCAGCAGTAAAGAAACACTGAACTACACGAAGGAGGAATTAAATCGTTCCATCATAAATCCTGCTCAGATAAAGCTGATTCTCCAGACATACAAAGATGCTGTATATTCGGAAATGTTTATCGAACCGCAGCGTGAGCCGAACTTCGATTATCTTCCCAAGACCTTGATATTTGCTCTCAACGAGGCTCACGCCAATAATATCGTCAAGATTGCCAAGGAAGTTTTCGGCAAAGAAGATGACGACAAATTTGTGCAGAAAATCACATATTCTGCCGGAGACAGCGATACCCTTATCCGCTCATTCCGCAACGAAAGGGATTTCCGCATAGCCGTGACCTGTACTCTCGTTGCTACGGGCACAGACGTCAAACCACTTGAGGTGTTGATTTTCATGCGCGATGTCCGCAGCGAACCGTTGTATATACAGATGAAAGGGCGTGGCACACGCACTATCAGCGATGATATTCTCCGAAATGTGACGCCCAATGCTTTCAGTAAAGACTGTTTTTATCTTGTGGATGCTGTTGGCGTGACTGAATCTAATAAGGCAGTTCCCGCGCCGGGCGACGACCAAGGACCTGTCGAGACCATCACCTTGAAGCAACTACTTGAATGGATGACTCACGGGAAATTGCCTGACAATTATTTCAGATTGCTTGCAAGTCGATTGGCCCGCATATCAACTAAATGCACAAAGGAACAAAAGAACGAGTTTGCTGAGAAAACTCACAGCACCTCCATGCAAGAACTCTCCGAGCGCATATTCAAGGCGCTCGACCCGGAAACGGCACCGCAGCTTCCCCCTTATCGCGACATCAATGACACGAACGCCGAACGCAAAGGACTTTTTGCGCCATTGGCACTTCATCCCGATGCGAGAGAGTATCTGTTGATACTCAATGCCGGATTCATCAAGACAATTATTACAGGCGAGGACTCACTCATATCCAAAGGATTCTCCATTGAAGAGGCTCAAGAAACAACATCGGCATTTGAAGAATATTGCAAGCATCATGCCGACGAGATTGAGGCTTTGAGAATCCTGTACAATAATACTGGTGAACCGCTCACTTATCCCATGCTCAAAAATTTGGAGATGAAACTGAGAATAGCAAATGCCAAGTTCAATATATCCCAACTTTGGAACAGTTATTCGCTCCTCAACCGGGAGAAAGTTGCTATCCGTTCGACAACTGGGGAGAAAGAGGCGGTCACCAATATCATTCAGCTTGTGAGATTTGCTCTCGGTCAGATTGAACGGCTTGACACTATATATTCTACTGCCAACCAATACTTCAACCTTTGGTATGGGCAGCTACAACGCACTATTAACGACAAGCAGATCGAAGTGCTCCGGAATGTGGTCAGCTACATAGCATCCAACGGCTCAGTGACTATAAAGGACATACGGGAGGATGACAAATCACAGGCGATGAAACTGATTAAAACTTTCGGCTCTCTCAAAGATGCTGATGCAGCTCTTCTCTCGTTGGCAGGATTTATTATTTACCATAGAAACGTAGCGTAGCGATGGCTAAACTAAATACTGAACAGACTATAACAAAGAAAGTGTGGACTCTCGCCACAACCCTGTCGGGTCAAGGTGTAGGATTTACCGACTATATCACCCAGCTCACCTATCTTCTCTTTCTGAAGATGGACTCCGAGAATGAATTACTTGGTGAAGAATCGGCAATTCCCGAAGGATACCGTTGGGAAAACCTCATCAAACTTGACGGAACTGACCTCCTTAAACAGTATGAGGACACTCTCGATCATCTCAGTCGTCAAGACAATCTCATTGGCACCATCTTTACCAAAGCTCAGAACAAGATTGACAAGCCGGTCTATCTGAAGAAAGTCATTTCGATGATTGACGAGGAGGAATGGTTGCTTGAAGAAGATGTGAAAGGTGCGATTTACGAGAGTATTCTTGAACGCAACGGACAGGATAAGAAAAGCGGTGCCGGACAGTATTTCACGCCTCGACCTCTTATCAAGGCTATGGTAGATTGCATCCGTCCCCGCATTGATGAGACGGTATGCGACCCGGCATGTGGGACAGGCGGCTTCCTGCTCGCAGCGTTCGACTATATGAAGAATCAGAGTCAGGACAAAGCCAAACGTTATTTCTTACGTAATGAGGCTTTGAGCGGAACTGATAATACCGCATTAGTTGTCACTCTCGCTTCTATGAATCTGTATCTGCACGGCATAGGCACAGACCGCAGCCCTGTTGTCTGTGCGGATTCTTTGGAAAAGCAGCCCGAAAAACTGGTGGATGTGATACTCGCCAATCCGCCTTTCGGCACACGCCCTGCCGGATCGGTCCAGATTCAGCGTGACGACTTCATCACCGAAACAAAGAACAACCAGCTCAACTTCCTTCAGCACATAATGATGTCGCTCCGCAACGGAGGTCGTGCCGCAGTCGTACTTCCCGACAATGTCCTGTTTGAGGGTTCAGGCGAGACAATCCGTCGCAAACTGCTTACGGATTTCAACCTCCACACCATCCTCCGGCTACCCACCGGCATTTTCTATGCGCAGGGAGTCAAAGCCAATGTACTGTTCTTTACCAAGGGAGAGCCGACAAAAGATGTCTGGTATTACGATTATCGTACAGGTGTGAAGCATACTCTCGCAAACAACAAACTTGAACGCCGTCACCTTGACGATTTCGTAAGATGCTACTCCCCAGAAAATTTATCACTCCGTGAGGAGACATATAAAGCTGAAACCGAGCCTAATGGTCGTTGGCGCAAATATCCAGCAGAAGAGCTACTCAAACGTGACAAGACCTCGCTTGACATCACATGGATGAAAATCGAGGACACCGATGACCGCACCCTCACCGAACTAATGGCTGATATTGAAGATAGGAGTAATAAAATAGCCTTAGCAGTTGCCCAATTAAAAGAACTATTTGCAGAACTCAATCTTAACGAAGTTAACAAATAAGTCATGGGAAAAACAGTAACTACATACCTTGTGGACGGAAATCCTAAGGGAACACGTTATGCCTTTATCAGCAATAAAATATGCCAAATGTTTGTCGTTCCTCGATCAGATCTTGACTATCTCGACAAACAAAAGAAACTACACAAACCTGCATTTTATATCCTTATTGGTGAAGATGAAATGGCAAAACCGCAGGCTTACATAGGTGAAACCGAAAATTTCAAGGAACGGGTAAAAGACCATGAACAGAAGAAAACATTTTGGCAAAAGGTTCTGATATTCGTTTCAAAAGATGCGGATATGACCAAAACCGATGTGCAGTATCTGGAATACCTTGCTGTGCAACAGGCAAAGAAAACCAATCGCTATAGTATTCAAGAAAATAAGCAAATTCCAAAAGAGCCGAATCTTCCGGAATATCAAAAAGATGCTATGGACGAATTTTTTGAGGATATAAAGTTCTTGACTTCCTTCATCGGTATCAACATATTTGAAACTGCTCCTATTAATCAACTTCCAGTATTCCAGTTTAAGCGTAGAGGAGCAGATGCAAGAGGAATATACGACGGTAACGGCTTTACCGTATTGCGGGATAGCATATTATCAAAAGACCCTGTCAATTCTTGCCATACTATCGAAAAGCGAGAAATGATTATTAAGGATTACTCTCATATAAATGAGACTGGTAATCCAGTCTTGACATCCGATATATCTTTTTCAAGTCCAAGTACAGCAGCGAGCATTTGTGGAGGATGCAGCTCCAATGGATGGGTTGACTGGAAAAACGACAAGGGTCAGACCCTTGACGAGATTTATCGTAATAAGTAACGATTATGGATACTAAGAAACTGCGCCAACGCATACTCGACCTCGCCATCCGCGGTAAACTCGTGCCACAAGATCCGACAGACGAACCAGCCTCAGTTCTTCTCGACCGCATCCGCTCCGAGAAAGGACGCCTAATCGCCGAAGGCAAAATCAAACGACCCAAAGCACAAAAAAACGCTTCTGATACGCCCCATTATCCGTACAAACTCCCGCAGGGCTGGGAATGGTGTTTTATTGGAGATATTGCCTTTGTAACCAAATTGGCAGGTTTTGAATATACCAATTATATAGCTGATAACCTTTCTTCTTCCGGAGTGCCTTTGTTTAAAGGGAAAAATATCCAGAATAGTGAAATATCATATGATTTTGAATCCTATATACCAGAATCTATTTCCGATGAGTTAAGTAGAAGCCAAATAACAAAGAAATGTCTTTTGACCCCATATGTCGGCACGATAGGCAATATCGGAATCCACAATAAGAAAGGTAAATTTCATTTAGGTTCCAATGTGGGGAAGATTGAGATACTAAATAGCGATTGTATCTATGTTTATGAAGAATACATAAAATTGTATCTTCAAAGTCTCGTTGGATATAAGCAATTAACTAAAACAAAAAAATCTACTGCACAGGAAAGTATTTCCATAGAAGCGATACGGTCTGTGTTAGTCCCTATCCCTCCTACTACCGAGCAGGAAAGGATTATAGCAAAATTTGAGTTTATTGAAAATTTCTTACACCTCATAGACTATGAAGTCCATAACATGGGAGAGAAACTCAATCAAGCCAAATCCAAGATTCTTGAACTGGCTGTCACCGGCAAGCTCGTGCCTCAGAATCCCGACGACGAGCCTGCGGCGGAACTGCTCAAGCGCATCAATCCTGATGCCAAAATCGTTACCGATAACAGGCATTATCCGCAGTTGCCAGCTAATTGGCTATATGTCAGATTGGGAGATGTCGTTAAAGTTGTTAACGGGAAAAGTCAGAAAGATGTAGAAAACCAAAGTGGGGAATATCCTATTTATGGGAGCGGCGGCATTATTGGATACGCTGATTCTTTTTCTTGTCTCAGCGGTTCTACAATTATTGGTCGGAAAGGAACAATCAACAATCCGATCTTTGTAGAAACTGATTTTTGGAATGTAGATACGGCGTTTGGCATGAAACCTTATGATGGTATCATTGATCGATATTTCTACGTTTTCTGCCAATCCTTTGATTTCACATCACTTGATAAAAGTTCGACATTGCCAAGCCTAACTAAATCAGCCATTGAGAATATTCCTTTCCCTCTGCCTCCTTTAGAGATGCAGAGAAGAATATTATCTGAGATAGACAGATTTAATCATCTATTCAGTCTGATTCAAGAAGCGATTTAATATCTTCAAGCATTGATTCGAACGACATGACAGTTTGGACAATACGCTCTTGTTCTTCCAATGGTGGAAGCATGATGTGTAGTTTTGAATATTCTGAAATCCAGTATCTTTTATGAGTATCTCCAATCAAATGGGTTATCCTCATAAAAGCATGTATGAATTGAGGTATAATAGGCTTTTTTACCGTAAGAATTTTCATTGCCGATGATTTTACTTTGAATGCAAAATCAACGAATTTTGATTCTGTCGTAAAATCATCAAATATGATAACTGGAAGAGTATTATAAACTCCAAAGGTCTCATCCGTATAACCGATTATGAATGATTTTCCGGCTGTTAAAACCGGAATATCGTAATCATTCGAGTAATCTGTACTTGACACAATATACTTCTGAGGCTGCTCAAAATCCACTATATCTTCCAATCGGCAAACACACCAACCTTCTGGCAACTGCGGATAATGCCTGTTATCGGTAACGATTTTGGCATCAGGATTGATGCGCTTGAGCAGTTCCGCCGCAGGCTCGTCGTCGGGATTCTGAGGCACGAGCTTGCCGGTGACAGCCAGTTCAAGAATCTTGGATTTGGCTCTTCCAATATTATTCCTTAGAAATTCCTCGTTTTGTTCGATTTGAATTAAGCCATTGAATATGTTTTTGATAGTCTGAGCTATTCTGATTTGTTCCTCATATGGAGGAATAGGAATCTGCCACTGTTCAATTTGCTTTATTGTTATACGAGTTATTCCAACTCCCTTCATTGATTCTCGAACGGAGTCATAGCATAATGAACTTTGCAAATAGTAATAGAGGTATTGATTTGAGATTAAGCTGGACGGTTTTATAAGTGCGACGCTGGAAAGAAGACTGAAGGGTTCTATAATGTTGTTGATGGCTACGACACCTGTTGTCGCCCCGTCCTTTATATATAGAATATCTCCAAGCTCAGGATTACATCTACCATAAATTTCGCTATGAGTGATTTTATCTACATAGGTAATGTTGTCTAATACCATTCCTTCTGGCTTGATATTTTTGGCTGTGATATACATATACTCTCCCTGTGGTGTATTTATTGGAGAATGATGAGTTCCATCCGTTATTTTAATCGTTACCTCGGGAAGTATGCACCACACCCAGCCCTGCGGGAGTTGGTACGGATAATGGGGCGTATCGGTAGCTATCGAATCCAAATGTTAATCTCATTGTATAACATTTGGGTAATAAAAAAGTAGTCAGCAATTTGCTGACTACTTTTCTGGTGGTCCCACTTGGGCTTGAACCAAGGACTCCCTGATTATGAGTCAGGTGCTCTGACCAACTGAGCTATAGGACCGCGCCGTAAAGGCAGTACAAAATTACAAAAATATTTTTAATTACAAAAGGGGTTGCGTAAATTTGCATTGCTTCTGCTGGATGATTTTGAGTATGGATTGAGTTTCGTTCTGCTAATCAGGCGGTTGCATTGTTCTTTTATTCAGAGTATTTTTTGCTTTTATACCTTATTTTTACTTCGATGCTTATGAAAAACGCTATCTACACCTGCATATCTGTGGTTATGGGCTTGGTGGCTCCGCTGAGCTCGCTTGCCGAGACTACCTATCCCGATTTCGCTCTTGGTGCCGATATCTCATGGTACACACAGATGGAGGCTGAAGGGGTCAATGTGTATGATACTGACGGTTCGCTCACATCTGTGCCAGCTCTGACACGCGACTACGGGATGGACGCTATCAGGCTGAGGGTATTTGTGGACCCGCAGTATGCCTACTGTCTTGGGGCACCGCAGGTGTGGTGTGACAAGGCGGATCTGCTGGTCAAGGCGCGGGCAGCGCGTGACAATGGGCAGCGTGTGATGGTCGATTTCCATTTCTCCGACAACTGGTGCCACCCGGGGCAGCAATGGACTCCGGCAGCATGGACCGACACTTCTACCGAGGGGCTCGCCCGCGCTGCGGTAGCACATGTCACCGATGTGCTGAGTGCTTGCCGGCAGGAGAATGTGGACGTGGCATGGGTGCAGATCGGCAATGAGGTCGGCGGCGGATTCCTTCTGCAAAGTCCTGACGGCAAGACTGTCACCGACTACGGCGTAATCAACAATGACGGTGCCGAAGGTTTCATCACCATATTCAATGCCGCAGCCAGGGCGGTCAAAGAAATCTATCCTCAGGCAAAACGAGTGCTGATGACAGCCCATGGAGCGGAATGGGCGACCCTTGACTGGACTCTCTCGATAGTCAACGGTGCCCTTGACTATGACCTGTTCGGCGTGTCGATATATCCCCAGCCTCAGGAGGGTGCCGACAAAGACAACACAACGATGTGGCGCACCCGTGCCGAGGCATGCGTGGATGCCGTCAAGAAGATACACCAGAAATACGGCAAACGCACCCTGATATGCGAGACCGGCATGAACAGCTACTATACCTCAGCCATACCGTGGGGAGTGGAAAGCAATTCAGCCAAGTGCAACGAGGACCAACGCGAATTTATGGAGTATTTCATCCCGGCACTGAAAGCTACTGGCGTATGCGATGGTGTGCTGTGGTGGGAGCCTGAAATCTACAACTGGAAATATCAGACATGGAACCCCTACAATCCCGACTGGACGATGCAGCAGGGCGCGATGACATATCAGTGGCGACCTGGAACAGTGTGGGAATATCTGAAATCCATATCCACATTCCACCCAAGCCTCGCCTCCGACGATGTTACGGACAACGTATCTGACGACATCGCTACATATTATAATCTCGCAGGCGAAAAAGTCAATCCTGACCGTCTCTCCACAGGCATATACATCAAAAAGCATGGCAAAATTGTTGAAAAGATAGCAATCACCAACTAACCCTCTACCCCATGCAATATCCAAAACCATCAGATGCAGAACTGAAATCACGCTTGACACCCCTGCAATACGCCGTCACACAGCAGAGCCACACCGAGCGTCCGTACACCAACGAGTACTATCTCGAGCACCGCAAGGGCATCTACGTAGACGTCGTCACAGGCGAACCGCTCTTCCTGTCGACCGACAAGTTTGACAGCCCATGCGGATGGCCGAGCTTCTCGCGACCCATCGCCGACGACGCAGTGACCGAACATGCCGACCTCTCCCACGGCATGTCGCGCACCGAAGTACGAAGCGCCCACGGCGACTCGCACCTCGGCCACGTATTCCCCGACGGACCACGTGACCGCGGAGGTCTCCGCTACTGCATCAACAGCGCCAGCCTCCGCTTCATCCCTGAGGAAGATATGGCAGCCGAAGGCTACGCCACCTATCTCCCACTTATAAAGTAGCAATCCGATACCGGATACTACTTAAATGGGGTTGCAAAACCGTCATGTTGTAGGGACATGCCACAATGCTGTTCACTTAAGCAAGTCAACATATACTTTGACGCGCCCCTTGTGGGCGCATCTCTCTGTTAGCCGAGGGGCGCGGTATCCATTAAACGCTTAAGTTAACAGCATTGGGACATGCCATGGCATGTCAGCAGATGAATCACGTGCTTAAACCACTATCAGGCAGCATATTCAGACATGCCATGGCATGTCCCTACAATTTTTTAAGCATATGTTCTGACACACATCAATTGCTTAAGTAAGCAACATTGGGTCGCGACCTACAACCGATATAAGCTCACTGTACCGTGACAACATCTACAATTTTTTGCATGCTTCATGACACTCGTATCAAATCGTTTGTGAACGGCATTGAGGTGAACATAGATATGACAGAGGCTTCAGACTCTTAAGAGTCTGAAGCCTCTGTCTTGGTCGGGGTGAGAAGACTCGAACTTCCGACCTCCACGTCCCGAACGTGGCGCGCTGCCAACTGTGCTACACCCCGGGCATCGCTTGCGCTAATGCGACCACAAAGTTAAGCATTATTTTTCAGATGACGTTAGAAAATTATTGTTAATTTTTCACACTGCGTATTAATATAGGTATGCCGGTTTCATATTATGGAGGATTTTGCGTATTTTTGTTATTTGACCAAATAAGGGTCATCTAACGTATGCAACAGACCTATCATATGAGACAATATATCCTGTGGCTGATGGTTGCGCTATCTTCCACCCTGTGCTATCTACGCGCCGACGAAACGGAAGGTGACGAGCTGGAGAAAGGATGGACCAAGCTCAACAACGAATATGTCACAGCCATATATGCAGCCCGGGCTTATGAAATGCCCTCGAATTTTAACCGCACCAACGTACCTGACGATATCCTTGGAGGCAACGCCCCAGCCGAAATCAGCTTCAAGGCTGAGCTGACCGACAAGTGCGTGAATCACCAGTGGGTAATTTCAGGAGCCGATGACCTCTCGCAGCCCTATTACACCACCGATGATACCGACTGGACGTTTACGTTCAACAATCCAGGCGTAAGCTACGTAGGTCTCTATGCATGGGGAGATGACACCGACATGCCCACCCACCCCGTCCACAGTTACACCATTACCATCACGGACTCATATTTAGGCTGTCCGAACGCGTTCTCACCCAATGGTGACGGAGTCAATGACGAGTGGAAGGTCAGCTACCGTTCGCTCCGCGAATACGAATGCCACATATTCAACCGCTGGGGCAAGGAGATGTTTTCATCCCGCGACCCCGAGCAGGGCTGGGACGGAAAGGCTGGAGGCAAGACTGTCCCCGCAGGCGTGTACTACTACGTCATCACTGCTACCGGCAATGACGGCCAGCAATACAAGCTCGGCGGTGACATAAACATACTGCACTTCAAATAATCGTCCTATCTCCTAATCTCTCCGACAATCAGATTTGTTAATACACCATATCAATCCATTGACATCAATATTCCAAATAATCTACTCTATGAAATCAACGAGTATCAGAAGCATCGCCGCCCTTATGGCAGCAGTAGCCGTCATGGCTCCCGCATCAGCCCTCGCATCTTCACGAGACAACGATGAGACACGCTTTGCCAATGTGGTCAATCCGACTCTACCCCACAGCATCACCTTTGCCGGGCAGAAATTCGACCTTGACAACAGCGAATACTACGAGCGTCTTGACCGCGAACTGACAGCCATGGCATTTACCCACGGCTCCACCTTGCTGACCCTCAAACGCGCCAACCGTTACATGCCCATCATAGTACCCATACTGAAAGCCAACGGCATACCCGATGATCTCGTGTACCTCGCAGCGATAGAAAGTAATTTTGACCCCTTGGCACTTTCAGGTGCCAAAGCCGCCGGACTTTGGCAGTTCATGCCATCGACCGGGCGCGAGTACGGACTGGAAGTCAATGACTACGTGGACGAGCGCTATCACCCCATCAAAGCCACCGAGGCAGCCACCAAATATCTTAAGAACGCATACGCCAAATATGCCAGCTGGGAATCAGTAGCGGCAAGCTACAATGCCGGTATGGGACGCATATCGCGCGAATTAGGCGCACAAGGCACCAATTCGGCATTTGACCTGTGGCTCCCTCAGGAGACCATGCGCTACCCATTCCGTTTACTTGCCATGAAGATAATCTTGGAGCACCCCAAGGAGTTTGGCTACCGACTGAGAGCCGACCAGCTCTATCAGCCCTACGACTATTATGTCGTGCCGGTCAACACCTCTGTGGACTCATGGGCTGACTGGGCAAAGGAACATGGCATGACTTATCTCCAGCTCCGCACCCTCAATCCATGGATACGCTCGACTTCGCTGCCCAACAAATCTGGCAAAGTATATGACGTTTTCGTACCCAAGAAAAAGAGCCTGACCCGCTCCAACCGCAACAAAGAGGTCTACAACCACAACTGGGTGGTGAAGTAAAACCGACACAATGACCCCAAAGACTGACATATCCGCTACATCAGCCACCGCCACGCTGCCAGGACGCATCGACGCCCTGACAGTCAACGGCGCACGCGTCAACAATCTCAAAAACATCGATGTCACCATCCCCCACAACTCTCTGACCGTGATAACCGGTCTGTCGGGGAGTGGCAAATCATCGCTGGCATTCGACACCATATATAAAGAAGGTCAGCGCAGATACATCGACACCTTCTCGTCATATGCGCGTAACATGCTTGGAGCTATGGAACGCCCCGATGTGGACCGCATAGACGGGCTTTCGCCCGTAATCGCCATCGAGCAGAAGACCATCAACCGCAATCCGCGAAGCACCATCGGCACCACCACCGAAATCTATGACTTCCTGCGACTGCTCTATGCCCGTATAGGCGAAGCCCGGAGCTATATTTCGGGCAAACCGATGATCAAATATACTGATGAAAAGATTGTCGACCTTATCCTGTCAGCCTTTGACGGCAAGAAGATATACATCCTCGCACCTCTTGTCCGCAACCGCAAGGGACATTATAAGGAGCTGTTCGAGACCCTACGCAAAAAAGGCTATCTGACCGTACGCGCCGACGGCGAACTGCGTGAAATCGAACTTAACATGAAGCTCGACCGATACAAAAACCACTCAGTAGAGCTTGTGGTAGACCGCTTGAAAGTCTCGGGCAAGGATGACTCACGCCTGAGAGAGACTGTGCAGGAAGCGTTACGTCAGGGCGACAATTCACTGATGATTCTTGATGCCGACAGCGGCGAGGTGCACCATTACAGCAAGCGGCTCATGGATCCCGACACCGGACTCAGCTATGCCGAGCCGGCTCCCCATAACTTCTCGTTCAACTCCCCCCAAGGTGCTTGCCGCTGCTGCAAGGGACTCGGTTATGTCAACATCGTAGACCGTGACAAAATCTTCCCAAATCCCAAACTGTCTATCCGCAACGGCGGCATCCTCCCTCTCGGCAAATACCGCAACACGTTGCTTTTCTGGCAGATAGAGGCGATATGCGAGCTTTATGGAGCTACCCTTGACACCCCAGTAGGCGAGTTGCCCGAAGAGTGTGTCAGCGACATCCTCAACGGCACCACACAGCATCTGACCCTCAAAAACGACACGCTTGCCACATCAAACTATTTCAACACATACGATGGACTGGTCAAATACATAGAGATGCAGCAGAGCGACGATGCCGGGTCGGCTGCCCAGAAATGGAGCGGCCAGTTCTTCTCACGCGCCACTTGCAGCGAGTGCGGCGGGCAGCGTCTTAACCGCGAAGCCCTCCACTACTTTATTGACGGCAAGAACATCGGCGACCTCTGTTCGCTCGACATCAAAGACCTCTATCAATGGTCATGCGAAGTGGAGGAGCGCCTGACCGACCGACAGCGGCAGATTGGCGGCGAAATATTCAAGGAGATCCGCAACCGTCTGTCATTTCTCGTGGATGTCGGACTGGATTATCTGCAACTCAGCCGCAACAGCGCCACCCTCTCAGGTGGCGAGAGCCAGCGTATCCGCCTCGCCACCCAGATAGGAAGCGAGCTGGTCAATGTGCTTTATATCCTTGACGAGCCGAGCATCGGTCTGCACCAGCGCGACAACCGCCGCCTCATCGATTCGCTCAAACGTCTGCGCGATGCCGACAACTCTGTCATCGTCGTTGAGCACGACAAAGACATGATGCTTGAAGCGGACTACATCGTGGATATCGGTCCCAAGGCAGGACGGCATGGCGGCGAAGTGGTCTACCAAGGCTCACCGAAGCAGATGCTAAAGACCGAAACGGCAACCGCCCAGTATCTCAACGGACATAAAGCGATTGAAATACCCTCGGTGCGCCGCACTGGCAACGGCAAAGAAATAGTCATAGAGGGTGCATGCGGCCACAATCTGCGCAACGTCAATTTCCATCTGCCCCTCGGCACACTGACATGCGTGGCTGGAGTGAGCGGCAGCGGCAAATCCACACTTGTCAATGCCACTCTGCAACCCATTCTCTCGCAACGGTTCTACCGCAGCAATCAGGCTCCGCTTTCCTACAAGAGCGTCAAGGGCATAGAGCATATCGACAAAGTGGTCACAGTCGACCAGTCACCCCTTGGCAAGTCTCCCCGAAGCAATCCTGCCACATACACAGGCGTGTTCAGTGACATCCGCAATCTCTTCGTGGAGCTTCCCGAAGCAAAGATGCGCGGTTACAAGCCTGGAAGATTCTCGTTCAACGTCAGCGGTGGCAGATGCGACCGCTGCAACGGCAACGGCTACCGCACCATAGAGATGCACTTTCTCCCCGATGTGCTCGTGCCGTGCGAGGCATGCGGAGGCAAGCGTTACAACCGTGAGACCCTCGAGGTGCGCCTCAAAGGCAAGTCCATAGCCGACGTGCTTGACATGACCATCAATCAGGCAGTGGAATTTTTTGCCAACCAGCCTACCATCCTTAACAAGATCAAGATGCTACAGGATGTAGGTCTCGGCTACATCAAACTCGGTCAGCCATCGTCCACACTCTCAGGCGGTGAAAATCAGCGCGTGAAGCTCGCCACAGAGCTGGCAAAGCGTGACACCGGCAAGACCCTCTTTATCCTTGACGAACCCACCACCGGGCTCCACTTCGAGGACATCAACACCCTCCTCGGCGTACTCAACCGCCTCGTGGAAAAAGGCAACACCGTCCTCGTAATAGAGCACAACCTCGATGTACTCAAATGCGCCGACCACATCATCGACATGGGACCGGGCGGCGGAGTCCTCGGCGGTCAGATAATAGCCACCGGCACCCCCGAGCAG
>ERZ894194.514-NODE-514-length-29926-cov-28.529510_pt1 | contig 29926 bp, 15 predicted proteins | sample MGYA00380283_ERZ894194 | MGnify/ENA primary metagenome ERZ894194 (study PRJEB32331, sample SAMN06328448) | human gut metagenome | biome: human gut microbiome; feature: stool | host: Homo sapiens | collected 2013-02-13 ... | reverse complement strand
GGCAACGCCACAGTAGAGGCTTGCGACAACGCCACAGTAGAGGCTTGCGGCAACGCCTATGTGTCATCCTATGTCATCGTGGAGTGCAAGCTGTCAGACAACGCCATATACCGCATACGCCGAGACAACATCATCCGCTTCGCATCCGACAGCATAAAGTTTGAGAAGGCATGAAGACACAGCAGCACAACATGGATTCCAGACAGAGATACGAAGTCACCGCCATGGTCATACCGCCACAGCAGCATTCACCGACAAACGGACAGGCAGCACTGGACTATGCCGGCGAGAACTTCCACCGCGTGGCAGACATCATGCTCAACCGCCCATGGCCTGAGGCGCAGCAGGAGATAACCGACATCTTCGCGGACGGCATGCGACACGTCATGTCGCTGCCGCTGGCAGACCGTCTGACCGCCGAGGAGCGCAACGGCTTACGCGACTGCCACCGCCAGCTCGGGCATCTCAAGGGCGTTCTGCACGGTCAAATAACACGCATAACGAGTCATTCTGACCGTATCTATCTGTCTTTCAGCATTAGAGCCTATGGAGACCTTTTCGGCGAATACGACGAAATGGTTGGCGGCGTTGGCACCCGCATTTTGAGCCGCCGCCCATGCTTTCCTCATGACTACAAGAAAATGCCTGTAGTCTGCATAAGTGAGAACTCTGGCGAGTTCTCTCGACGACCACCATTCTTCTCCATCGGCATCAATATGCTTGATGCTCTCGAAAGTCTCTTTGGCTTTCTTTGTCAACCTTGTACCCATAATCTTATAAAAACATCGGCTGCGGTTTCATGCCCCTATGATGTGACGCTCAGAGGCACTACTCCCGCAGCCGAGTCGAATATCTTGAAGTGAGAGCGTCACCAATCACATCACAAATGTAGCATAAAATCATGAGCAAGACAATCGAAGAAGCAGCAAGAGAATTTGCCGAAAAGAACACGCCTCACATAGAGAATATGGTTTATGATTCAGACGAGGCTTCCATTGTGGATTATATAGCCGATAAGGCTACGCAATTCGCAAAAGAAATCCTCTCCCACCAATGGCGCAGCGTGGAGGAAGAGCTGCCGGAAGATGATACCCTCGCTGTAGTTCACTCTCCCAACGGCAGGGTTGAAGTTCTGCATTACTACGATGACGCATTCCAAGATGAATTGAAGCAAGCTCACTGCGTAGATTATTGGATGGCGCTCCCTGAAATTCCATCACTCAACCCCGAACAGCGATGAAAGAACAACTTTGCGACAGGTGCATACATTGCTCCCACGCGCCTAACCTTTTTCAACCTTATTGGTGGTGCACCTATTTTGGGAAAGAGGTTAGGGCAATCATAGACAAATGTAAACAAGTTCAAGCGGAACACCCCTGCCGCAACCTGCAAAGACGAGTAGCCTACTCGCCCTACGCAAAGTTTGACAAGTTTAGAAAGAAAAGAAAATGAATACAAAAATATACAGCATCGGTAAAGTCAAATTGACAATGGAGAGCAACGGCTTCCCAAAAGGCTTTATCCTCAAACGCGATTTGACCGTTAGAGAGTGCCGTTACATTCTCTATTCGCTTCTCGGCATAAACATAGCCACTAAAGATGATTTGGACGATGAAGAATATCGGGAGCAAAACGAGGAGTATGTTCAGACCGTCAATGCGTGGCTTCGCGGAGAAACTGATGACAGCGTAATAATAGAGTTCGCCTTTGATTGCTCCGATGAACCGCTTGGGCTGATGAATATGCTCCCGATAGTCGCTTACCTTCAAAAGAAAGGCATAATATGATTACTCCGACTGACCGCCCGCAGCGACCTGCAGAGTGCAAGCATTATGTAGATATGCTTGGGTATTGCGAACTAAGATATGGGCATAGTTGGTCTGTCGCTCACGGTATGTGTCCTTACGCATATTCTGATGTAGATTGCGATTGCCCCGACTTCGTCCCGAAAGAGAAAAATAAAGGAATATGAAGAATAGGAGCCATCTGACAGTAAGGTTTTTAATTCCCCCGAATTCGGGGGAATTAAAAATACAATATACTCTATTTCAGAAGTTTAGGATTTCCAAGGTGTTCAAGTTTGCTGAATCGGTTTTCAATGTTCATTTCGTTGAATTTGGCAAGCTGATCCTTGGCCGCTTTATGAAGGATGGGCTTTCTTTGTTGCAAATCCGTCAGTCCTTGCTTGATAAGCTCGGAATTCAACGATTCCATATTGGAGAGCACTGCAAGCTGGTTGATGGTGGCAGCATCCCTCATATTCAGACCTTGCTTTTTAAGCTCAGGATTATTTTTCTCCCATTGTTTCGCAGTGCATCCAAACACGATGAGATTAAGGACATCCGCTTCACTGGCATATACCCAGTCTTCCCTGAGTTTTCGTATGGAAAAACGAGGAAGGACATGCTTTTTTATCGCATCCGTCTGCAAGGAGTAATTTGCCTTGGAAAGTATTCTGCGTACATCCCATTCCTTGATCCTTTTGTCAGCCAACAGGGTGTTGAGATTCTGGTATTCCTTTATGAGATACAGCTTGAATGTAGGGTTTATCCAGGAGCCGAATTCAAAGGCGATGTCTTTGTGGGCATACGTCCCTCCATATCTGCCAGCCTGAGCAATCAGTCCGATAGCCTTGGTCTTTTCAACCCATTGCTTTGCGGATATTGCGAAGCGGTTAAGCCCCGAAACGTTGAATATCTCGTTAAATGCCTGTTTGTCAAAGTCGGGATTGTTCAACACTTCCCAAAGCCCAAGAAACTCGATGGTGTTTTTGTTGCGGAGCCACTTCTCCACCAAAGATGGACCATTATCAAGTCCTCTGACCATATCCGTCAGACAGATATAGTCTCCGATTTCGTTACGTTTTACGTTTATGGCTTTATCCAAAACGTTGAGAATGAATCTTTTCATAGTGTCATGAATTAATACGACAAATGTACGAAAAATAGTTTAATTACGCAAATATAAGAAATTAAACCAGATGACCATCAACTACATATCCCTTTGCAGCGGCTACGGCGCGGAGTGCCTCGCTTTCAAGAGGCTCATGCGCGACCATCCCGAAGCGTTCGGCTTCAACCTGATCGCTTGGGCTGAGATTGAGCCTTACGCCTGCGCAGCGCACGATGCACTGCATGCCGATGCAGACAGGAATCTCGGCGACATCACAGCCGTGGACTGGAAGCAATGGCACGAGTCTATAGGCAATCCGCACGTAGACCTGCTGTTTGCTTCCACGCCCTGCCAGAGCGTCAGCACGGCTGGCAAACAGGAGGGTATGAAGAAAGGCACGGATGCCGCCTCAGCCCTCATATGGGCTACAGAACAGTGCATAGCCACGTTGCTCCCCGACTTCATCATCTACGAGAACGTCAAGGGACTCATCAGCAAGCGCAACATGCCCGACTTCATGGAGTTCTGCGCCACGATTGAGAAGTACGGCTACCGCCACATGTACAAGGTGTTCAACGCAAAGGACTTCGGCGTGCCGCAGAACAGAGAGCGCGTGTTCCCGATATTCTACCGCGACCCAGAGTGGCAGTACGAATACCCCAAACCGTTCCCTCTTGTGAAGCGTCTGCGCGACGTGCTGGAGGAGAACGTGGACGAGAGCTACTATCTCAAGGACGAGCAGGTGCGGCGCATCCTCGCCCACTGCGACCGCAAGCAGGCGGAGGGATGCGGATTCAAAACGCAGTTCACCACCCCTGACAAGGTCTGCGGCACTATCATGAGTAACTACGGGCAGCGAGAGACAGACCCTTACGTAAAAATAGACAAGGCGATGATTCCGATCAACACCGCATCGGATGGCTGTGCATCCGCCATAACCGCCCATTACCACAAATGCGGCGCGTCAGATTTCCGTCCGCATGGCGTTGACGGCAACCATATGAGCAACACCGCAGTCCTGGAGGTCACGGAAGACCCGAAAGTGATGCAGATAGGCAGCTACTCGCCATCATCGCAATGCAACGCCAAGGTGCTTGACTCCGACGGCATCTGTCCTGCGCTGTTAGACCACAAAGGCGCAGAACCAGCCATAGTTGAGCCTGTCTCATGCGCGATGCGCGGACGAGGCGAGGGCTGGAAGCAGCAGCTGGAGTTCGGAGGCAGGATAGCCAACTCCCTCACATCCGTGCAGACGGACTCCTTAGTTGCCGAGCCGATAAAGATACGCCAAGCCACCGCGCAGGGCTACATAGAGTGCCCCGTCGGCGGAGGCTTTGACGCAGCCTATCCCAACTCCAGGCTCAGACGCGGACGAGTACAGGACAACGGTGATGTCATCGGCGCGATAACCGCTCAGGGTGATGCCCACTGCGTCTACGAGGGCGCGGAAGTCATTGAGCCTCTGATACAGCCGCTCATCCCGTGGAACAGGCCAGGCAAGCCCACGTCCATCTGCCAGACAATCACAAGCGGAGGCGCATGGGAGCACAACAACGTGGTCATAGAGCCGACAAGCCGCAAGGACGATATAACCTTCAAGCAGATGCCTGATGGCAACATACACGCCTACCGCGCCAATGACCCCAAGAAGTCCACCGCCCCGGAATGGCAGATAACCAATGCCGACAACGTGCATCCCACGCTTACGACCTCGCACGAGCCGAAAGTGTTGCTCCGCTACCGCATACGCAAGCTCACCCCGACCGAGTGCTTCCGCCTCATGGGCGTGGATGACACCGACATTAACAAGATAGACGCATACCGCGTCAAGACAGTGCTGAAAAACGGTGCTGTCAAGGAGAAGCCCATCTCCAAATCAGCAAAATACAAGCTCGCGGGTAACAGTATAGTCGTAGACGTGCTCTACCACCTCTTCCGCAACATGTTCATCCCTGCCTACACCGCCGAGCCGAAGCGGCACGAGCCCTCCCTCGCCGACTTCTGGTAAAAACAGATTTCTCCACCCAAAACTTAAAACTGTTTCACCAATCAATATAGCTATTTTTACACCATGGCAAGCCTACTTACACATACACGCCGTCACGACATTACATTTAACCGCAATGGATGCATACGTATAGCATCGCGGATTGTCCGAATGCTCTCCATCTCTCCTGGAGACAGCATCAACATTGATCTGCACAATGGAGAATATCTGCTCTATGTCACACGTCACACAGATAGTTCTTGCAGATACGAAGCTCAGTGCTACCCCAGCAAAGGGAATAATCGCAATTATTGTGCAAACTCCGTCAGACTGTGCCGCGCGCTTTTTGCATCTGTCGGATATGATGGTGCTAAACGTGTTTCATATGCTGTTGGTGAGCCGATTGAATTAGACACCAAAACCTACATTCCAATAATCACACGTCAACCACTATCATGAACAAGGACATCAAATACAACGGCTACTCGGCAGTGCCGTCAGACTACGAGTGCCAAGACGGCGAACTTGCCATGAGTCTCAACCTTGTGCCTGAGGATGGCGCACTGCATCCTTTGATGCCGCCAAGACTGGCACTGGATATGTCAGAATATAATGGATACATGGTCGTATTCATACATGAGACCGCCAATTATAAACACTACATACTGTGGAATGAAACAGACCGCGCTCTCTATTGGATTGATTCAACCGATATAGACACAGACACCAAAAGACCTCTGAATGCCAGTGCAGTCCATCTATTATACAAATTCTCTTCATATGCTCCCATCACCGCAGATTTACAACTTAGAGCTGTAGGCAATGTGTTAATTGTTACAACTGGTAAACACATGCACTATCTGATCTGGCGCGAAAATGACGATGCATATACTTATCTTGGAGATAAATTGCCTGAGTTGGATTTGTCTTTTGGACTACAGTCTGATGTAGTCTATTCAGAGCCTTATGATCTGTACATGGGTGAAATACCATATATCAACCGATTCGGACCTTATGACGAAGAACATGAGCCGACTATCACAAACAGCGTCCTTGGTCGTATAAATAAATTCATCGCAGATGAAGCTACCAACAAGGGACGCTTCATGATGCCGTTTTTCGTCCGATATGCTCTGAGGATGTTTGACGGTTCGCTCGTCATGCACTCGCCTCCTGTGTTAATGATTCCGATGTCGTGTCAAAACCCTGTCGTTGCATGTTATTATTTTGGAGAAGACGCTTTGCCCGACAATGTAACTACCTGTAAATGCCACACGCAGGGTGTGGCTTCAAGACTCGATTACGCGCTTGCGGATCCATGGCAGCTTGACCAACTCAAACGGTGGAAAGATGTAATAACATCAGTCGATATCTTCATTTCCAAACCCATTTTCATCTATAATCAGAATGGTAAGGTTACACAGATATGTGATGGAATTGCAGTCCCCGGAGGATACAGTCTCAGCCGGCTTATACGTGCCAATGATTCACGCTTTACGAAATACTATCAAAAGCACATTTTCTATGATCTAATCAAACTCACATACGGCAGCGGAGAGGTGAAAGGTGCGGTTTTCGACATACCAAGGCGTAAAGACGATGATATACGCAACGACATAGAGTCTGCAGCTCACTTCTATCTCATAAAAAGCATACCGATTGACGAAATCCCGATACCGAGATCCGAGACAATGGCTATCGGACAGCGCAATCTGATTGATATCCCTGCTGATTACCTACAGTCTCTTGTGACACGAGAGGAACTTACAGAGGAATACATGGGGCATGACCGCATCACTCCAACGTCCATGTACACATACAACTCGCGTCTCAACCTCGGAGGTATAACAAAGACTATTTACGGGGCATACCGTTCCTGTCAACATCTGCCATATACTGATGGCAGAACATATTATAGTCAGTCCTCAGATGGCAATATCACCGTCAATGAGCATACATCCGATTCGGTACAGATGTGGTACACAGTTGAAACCGATGGTCGAGAGATAGTGCTTGAGGGAGTAAAATCCATATCCACATCCCATGATGGGGCTTCTCCTACAATCCCCTATCTCTTCGTCCCGAATGTAAATGCCACCAAGGCAATAATAATGATCATGCTTTCCGGTGTCTTGCCGTTTTACTACGAAATAGAGCTGAAAAAACATGATTTCCTTAATGGTGCCTATTACTTTGATAGCTGGAATCTTACTCCACCTAAAATTGAACGCACCAACTTGCCATCAGCCCAAGGGGATCCAGAGGAGGTAATGCCTAACAAACTTTATAATTCACAGGTAAACAATCCTTTCTTCTTCCCATCTGTGTCTGCTAACACAATAGGCACAGGACGAGTGCTGGGCATCTGTTCAGCAGCCAAGGCATTGTCAGAAGGGCAGTTCGGCCAGTTCCCACTCTATGCATTCACCACGGAGGGTGTATGGGCATTGGAAGTGTCTGCGACAGGTAGCTATTCGGCACGCCAACCAATCACACGCGATGTCTGCATCAATGCCGAGGGCATTACGCAGCTTGACAGCGCAGTCCTGTTCCCTACCGACCGTGGCATAATGCTGATATCAGGATCGCAAACACAGTGCATTTCAGAGCCACTCAATTCCGAATATCCATTTGATGTATTATCCTTACCGTGCTTCACAAAGCTGCATGAGATGCTGGGACATAATACCGACAACGACAAATGTCTGTCAACGCTTGCTTTTGCCGAATTTCTCAGACAATGTCGCATGGTATATGATTATGTGCATCAGCGAGTGATAGTGTATGCTCCAGAAATCTCATATGCCTACGTATTCTCCCTCAAATCAAAGGCGTGGGGAATGATGCACTCGGTAATATCGTCTCATCTCAACTCATACCCAGAAGCGTTTGCCATAGACAGGAACAAGAACATTGTTGATTTCTGCCAAAGCGATGACACGGAGATGAAATGCCTGTATGTTACCCGTCCTCTCAAGCTGGATGCGCCCAATATCTTCAAGACGGTAGACACTGTCATACAGCGTGGGCTGTTCCGTAAAGGCGATGTGTCGACAGTGCTTTACGGGTCGCGCGACCTTGTCAACTGGTATCTGATATGGACGAGCAAGGATCATTATCTGCGTGGTTTCCGCGGTACACCATACAAGTATTTCCGCATAGCCGGCGTTGCGACCCTTACCGCTGATGAAAACATATATAGTGCGTCCGTGCAATTCACGCCACGAATCAACAACCAACCGAGATAACTCTCTTGTACTGATGTCTATTGTGAGAAGAAAGACCGCCATGCGTGATGCACAGCGGTCTTTCGCTTTGATGTTGGCAGACTTAAAAAGGATGCAATCTTCTACGTATCCTGCCAATTCTCGCATGCAGGTTTGTGCGTACCTCACTCAACGCTTCTGATGCCTTGTCTCTCCAAATCTGAGCCTTGGAGGGGTTTGTTATGCTCAGCCAATCCGATACGGCATTGCATACAAGATATTCGTGTATGAGATGTTCGAGGAGATTAATCGTCGTCTGAGAAAAACCAGATGGCACTTTTAACACTATACCATACGTCTCAGGCTCTCGGAGGTTATCGTTAAGCTCCATACGGTGAATATCATGCTTGGTGTAGGGATATAGATATTCCTTACACTGTGCGACAGTCAGATTCAGTACACGTGTGACGCGGTCCACATTGCCCTCTTCGCCGACATCCTGCACCATATGACGTTCGTGGTTGCTCTCCGTGTCCATCACGCTCCCCTCTATGTGTGCATAGTTTTTTATGTCATACAACAGTTGGGACCGCTTGAAACTCAACACGGCATTGAGCGTCCCATCCGTTTCCTCCAAAAAGCAACTCATAAATCCATGGAATTAGTCGGTAGGACGTGTTGGGCGGCTGCGCTTGCTGACGGTCTGACGGATCAGCTCCATGGCTTTGGCTGCAAGAGCATAGTATTGATCTGCGTCTGCCTTGTTGGTAACCATATACCAGTCAGCGATGGCGGTGTTTGCAAGGTATGCGTGTACGGCTTCACCTACTCCTGTAGTTGCCGCCTCGTTGAAGTTGCTCGGCATGGTCAGATTAAGTATGAGGTCATGACTGCCGTCATAGTGGCTGTTGTCGGTGGTCGTACCGTTTTCGTTGAGATACTCGCCTAATTCGGTCTGCACCTCGGCAAAAGCCCTCTTGATGGAGCGGAGCAGCTTTTCGCGGTTTTCCTCGTCTTCGGAGGCAAACATGCTTGCAACCTCCTTGTGATTGTCTTTGTTCTGTATGGTACGTCCACGCAGAAACGTTTCATTCATGATGTCGAATAGCAGCCAAGAGATTTTGATAGTGGCTGTGACTGATTTCTTTGCGCCTAATGTTGATGTTGGCATAATCGTAAAATTTGTAGTTAAGGATTAGTCTTTTGGCAATGCAGGGCGTTTTCTGGAGTACAGCATCCGTTCGGCTGCCTCTATCAGCTCCGCCCCTTGAGCGAAATAATCAGAAGCTTCCCCTTTGTTTGCAAACTTGAACCACTGCCCTATGATGGAAGCAATGAAGAAGCTACGGATGGTAGACTGTACGCTTTCGGTAAGAGTCTTGTCAAAAGCACGGCTGACTTCCAGTATGCCCTCGTAAACTGTCTTGTCTGCAAGCTGCCTGGTAGTACCAGACACCAGTATTTGTTTGAAACGCTCATTGGTTGCCATGACGCTCTCCTCCCAGAATCTGTTGAGAGTGGCAAGGTCGTCATCAGCAGCCAATATGCGGTCTCGCGCTTTTTCGTCTCCGTCTATCAGTTTGGCTCCAGTGTAATCGGTAGCTTTCGCTACTTCATCATACACATCGTATTGGAATATCTGTATGGTTATTGTCTCCATATGTAACAATATTTTTATTTGATAATTAAAGCGCGTATCGGCTACTCATCGTCCTCCAACTCATTACCGCATAGATCGCGCAAACGGTCCTCTATAGTATGAACCGTTCCGTTGACGCTCATGTCAACATCAACGCTCTTCATCTTCGGGGTATGGAACTCCAGCAGACGCAGCTCTGCATTAACGCGCTCGTTAGGACTCAGAGCAATCATATCTGCCTCAAAGTCTGATATATTGAGTGGGTGTCCGGAATTATGGTCAGTGAGCGGTATAAGGTCAATAACCTTATATACGTTTCCTTCCTCATCCTGAACGAGGCGTTGTCTCTGAATTTCACGCACTCCGCCAGTAATAGGGTCAGTCTGGACACGAGGCTCAAAGTATGCAAGGCTATGAGCGCGGAGATAGCCTTTTAGGGGATTGTCCTTGTTGGGTGTGCCTTTAGCGCGGCCACCCAGACGGCCTCGACCGTCATTTTTCTGTCTTGCCATCACTAACAGTAGTTTGAGTAGTTGTTTTGCGGATTCGTAGCACAAAACTTAAAAGTCCTTTGCAAAGATGCCACTATAAATTAGCGCGTGAATTTTAACTTTTGTGACTGGCGCAAGCCGCTTTGCACGAAAGCAATATAAACAATCGCAAAGAAATACCGCAATCATGTTAGGAAGTTTGATAGGAGGTGGTCTGAGTGCAGTAGGCGGCATATTCGGCGGCATATCTGCATCTAAGGCGATGAAGAAGGTCAAGAAAAACATTGAAGCCCAGAAAAAGGAGAACCAAAGCTGGTATGACCGCAGATATAACGAGGATGCCACACAACGCGCCGATGCCCAGCGCATCCTCGCCAAAACCGAAGAATCCATACGCAACCGCAACCGACAGGCTGCCGGCACCCAGGCTGTCATGGGCGGCACCGAGGAGAGTGTCGCTGCTGCAAAAGCCGCAAACAATCAGGCACTCGCCGATGCTACATCGCAGATAGCCGTCAATGCTGAGGCTCGCAAAGACAACATAGAAGCCCAATATCAGGCAAAAGACGCGCAGCTGGATGATGCTCTCAACAACATCGAGATGAAAAAAGCTCAAGCCATATCAACGGCTGTGCAGGGCGTATCACAGGCAGGCGCAGGGATAGCAGACGCATTCTAAATATCAGCGACAGATGACAACAGACAACAAGCCATTAGGAATCACATCGCCGATACCAGGCATATCCTCGGAGGTTGACGGTGCGCCTGCAACTGTCCCCGGCAGCGGAGGCGATGGTCTGACACCACAGGCATCCACAGTCAAAACCACTGACACACCATCCGCAGGAAGTCCCTCCGCTGCTGACAACACCGACTCTGCAAGCACCGATAACGAGGAACAGCAGAAGCGAGATGCTGTGGCTGGAATAGACCACCAGATAAAGATCTACAGAGATTGGCTGGACACAGAGGCAAATCGTCCTGAAACTAAGGAAGAACGTGAGAAACGTGAGCGCAGGGAGAAATCCAAGCGCATCATAGCGGCTGTCACCGACGGCATAGGGGTGTTGAGCAACCTTTACTTCACCTCGCAATACGCCCCTAACATGTACAACCACGATAAGGGCAGCATGGCCAAAGCCGTGGATGCGCGTCTTGAGAAGATGAAAGCAGAGCGTGAGAGGAATGACGACAAATACCTGCAGTTTTCCCTCAAGCTCGGCGACCTTGAGAATCAGCGAGCCGCCACCCTGCGCGAACTGGAAGCACAGCAGGAACAGCTGAAACTCGCACGTGAAAAGAATCAGCGCGAAGCCGAACAGCACGGCTGGCTTGCACTCCTGCAGCCCGACAAACAGCGTGAGGCGAAAGGAAAAGCCGACAAAGCTCAAACCGATGCAGAGTGGGCAGAACGGCACAATAAGGACAAGCATGACCTCACAACCGCCAAGATAAAAACCGAGGGAACGCGCCAGACCGCCAATATAGCTTCTGCCAACAATTCCAATGCTGGAGCCAGGGATAAAGAAAATAAAGAGTTCTATGGATTGGGCGCGGATGGAAAGTGGCATCCGTTCAAGCTACGGCAAGGTGCTATAGACTTTGAACATCGGCAACACACATATGACCCGTCCCGATGGGGTGATGACTTGGAGGAGGTAACGTATACCGAAGAAACCGACGACAGGGACAAAACCACACGTAAGACCATGCGTAAGAGCAAAGGAAAATCTGTAAAAGGCAAAGGCTACGGAGATAACGACAACAAAGGGTATTGACAATGGAACAAAACGATAAGAATTTACAAGGCATATATGGCACTCTCAAAAAAGAAGGCTATAATCCCCCTGAGTATGATGTATTCGTTAAGGATATGCAGGATGACAAGAATCTGCAAAGTGTGAGGAACACGCTTGTGAAGCATGGTTATACTCCACCGGAATTCGCAGAATTCAAGGCTGATATGTTCGGTGCATCCACTCCGACACCTGCCCTTGCTCCAGAGACTGAACACGAGCCTTTGCCATTGACCGAGCAAGACAAGCTACAGGAACGATACCGCATAAACCAGCAGATCCAAGGCTTCAATCGGCGCACCAAAGAGGTCGTTGATCAGACGCGCCGTATGGTCGAACGCCATACTCCCGAAGGTCGCAGCCAAGCCAAGGCTGCGGAGACTCGTGCGCGTATCATGGGCTTGCCGACAAGACTGTCGGGCATCGCCCCTGCCCCATCCTCACAGGATGCTCAGACCTCCGAAAGTCCACAGACTGAAAATGCTCCGCGTCCTATAGAGTTCATTGATGCACCCATCCCACATAGTGTCACTATGAAGGACGGCGAGCCGACTGCACAATGGCTGCTGCCTGACGGACGCTTGACAACCGACATCACCGAGGCAGACCAGGCAGCATATGGCGCGAAAACGTCACGGCTACACCGCCAGTTTGTCAACCGCATGACTGACAACGGGCTTGATCCATCCAAAGAAGAAGATGTCATAGAGCAGAATCTCAATGACGCTCTCAGCATCAACGAATACAAGATAAAGGCTCTGTATGACAAGCGAGGGCGAGATATCGACAATAAATCAGATGTCCATCCTCACGATGGAGAGAGCAGATGGGATGCTTTCGTGCGGTCGGTAGGTTCAACGGCAGTCGCAGCCAATCAAGGCATGCACCCAACACCGCAGGGAAGAAATGCTGGCATCCCCAAGGGACAGCAAAACGATGACCTTGATTTGCAGAATCTGCTTGCGGAGCATGAGATGCTTGAAGAAGCCCGTGCAAGACTCAGAGCATCCTCTAAGCTCAATAAGGCAGAGGGATGGCTCAACGGTGTGTTTGATTTCAGCAATAATGCAAAGAATTTCTTCCATGGTGTCAAAGACAAACTGACCGATGCGGATTTCTACGGTGACGGCCTTGTAATGCTCCATCAGGCTGACCGACTTATCTCCATTGAGTCGAAACTGAAAAACAACGAGCCGCTGACCGATTCAGAGATGAATCTGGTATATGCCTCCATGCTAAAGGGCAAAGTGGACGGAATTGCGGACACTCCCCATATGTACACCGCTGGGCAGACAGTCACCGAGATGTTCCCCTTCATGATCCAGATGATGCTAAACCCAGCATCGGGATTGTCAAAGGCGATGGTCAAGAAGTTTGGCAAAAGCAGAGTGAAAAAGATAATAGCCACTGCCGCTGGAGACGTAGCAGAGTCCGCCGTTCTTGCCAATACACTACAGGCACCGTCTACCATCGGTGACATCAAGTCACGATATATCGGCAATGCGACCAAGGGTGCAGACGGCAAAATCGTGTTTGATGGTAATCACAACTGGGCAGAGTCCATTGCCAAAGGTCAGGGCGCAGCCGCGATTGAGAATTTCACCGAGAAACTCGGTGAACATTTTGGGGGCATCTTCAAGTCGATTGACAATGGTATCTTCAAGCCAATCGGCAAAGGCATCACAAAAGTCGGCAGGAAAGCGGGTCTCGGCAAACCCATAGACGAAATCGGAGGATTCATTTCCAACGTAAAAGCCTCCGACTGGGGAAAAGCAATAGCCAACATTGAGAAACGTGCACAGTGGAACGGCTCATTAGGCGAAATGCTTGAGGAAGAAGCCGGCATAGTGCTCAACTCAATGTTTGTCGGAGACAACAGCCTGTCAGACCTCGCGGATGCTAAAACGCAGATAGACATCGTGCTCGGTGTCGGTCTGTTCGGCGGATTTGTATCAGGCATCAAAACAGCCGGCTACCCCATCGCGATGCGCAAAGCCAAGAAAGAGCTGCACGATTCGGACATGGTGGGACGTGGCAGATTCTTAGACGGCTGGACCGAGATAAAGATGGCTATAGACAATGCCGATGAGTCTCTGCTGCCCGATGCTGTAGTAAATCTCATACAAGAGCATGCACAAAGCAACGAGCAGGGAAAGGCTATCGCTTCATATGCTAAAGCAGTGATGAAAAGCCGAGGTTACAATCTTGCCAAAGCATCAAAGCAGGGCGAAGGCATGATTTCACCAGAGGAGGAAGCTGCCGATGACTCCTATGCCTCAGGCGAGGAGCTGTATGACCGTCTTGAGACCGAAAATCCACAGGAGCAGTTGGAGGCGAAATCGGAGATGGACGCTATAGGTATGCGCCTACAGGAGTCATGGCAGCTATGTGAGGATGCCTTCGGCGAGCAGCAAGAGTATTGGATGGCACAGGTACAGGACGATCCATGGGAACTTCTCAGCAACCCTGAACTTACCGATGACCAAAAGGATGCCGTGCTTTACTACATCAACTCCAAGGCTACCATGGAGGGCGTGCTGGATTCTGCCTCGGAGGCAGCCGACCGTAAGCGTGCCAAGGTCGAGCATAGTGTTGAACTTCGGACTCATAAGAAACTAAACACCATCATACCCGCTACCACCAAAGTGGGCAATCACCCAGTATTCATTGTCAGTGGAAATGTCGCTTTGTTTGATGATATAACCGAGCCTGACAAATGCAATGTGGATGTACGCAATTCTGAAACTTCAATCATTGTGTATGATCCTGAGAAAAATAAGTCAGAATTCTCCTCCCCTGACCAACTGCAACATGTGGATGCTGCAATAAACCCTGTGGACGAACTCAATGCCGCATACGCAAACATCCAGGCTGAGCAAGAAGCGATGTTGGGTGACATTATACAGGATGAGTCGCCGATTTCAGCCGATGATGTTGAATCTTCTGCTGAAGAATCCGTAACTTTGTCTGAAAACAATACCGACAATGGAGACAGACCTCAACAAGATAATGATGGACGACGGCAAACAGACCGTGGCACAGTGGTTGATGACACAGCCCGAAGCATGGCGCGAGCGCGAGATAGAAGCGATATACGAATGTATGAAGAAGGGCTTTCCACTGAACCGAATGGAAATCCATGGGATGACGAGAGAAATAGACGCGAAACGGAATCCCAAAGGCTGGTAGAGATTGCCAGAGGAAACGGTCAATATCGTTCAAAAGAGGAATTAGCGCAGTTAGGCAAAAAAAAGCAGAAGCAGACCGGTGAAAGTGTCGTATATGACAATCACGAGCGTGATGGTCGCGTCTATAAGATAAAGGATCCGTATGCCAAATCCCCGATGAAGGGGAACGTGCACCCCGAAGATGTCATATATGAGCATCTTGTACATAACAAATACTTCCCTGAGACTGCATATAAGTTTGAGGGGATAAGTGATGACCTCGGCGATGTCAGGGTAATACTCTCGCAGGACTATGTGGAAGGTGTAGAGCAGCCCACCAAGGAACAGATTGAAGCTGCACTGGCAGAGAAAGGACTGCTTCCAGAAGGCAAATACACCTATGGCAACGAGGAAATCTCCGTCACTGACGTAACCGGTGACAATGCTTTGCTCGGGGCTGACGGCAAAGTCTATTTCATCGACCCGATAATCAATTTCAAGAAGCCTGTAAAGAAGATATTAGAAGACAATGCAGATGCGCATGAGGCTGAGCAGCCACAGAGTGCGTTGTCACGCATGCCTCTTACCGAGAGCGGGAAGCCCGACTATGAGGCAGTGGAGAGCGGGCTGGCATGGGATGCGCTCGTAGAGTCTGCCAAAGGCAACGAGAGCCGAGCACAGCGTGTGGCGGATGCCATGGTAAAGCAGAAACGTGCCGAGCTTGATGCCATAAAAAAGCAATCCGCACCCAATCCAGGCAAGGGAAAGTCGCTTGCTCCTGACGAGCTGCTTGAATGGGAGGAAGCCCACGACGCGATGGTGGATGCTGCGGATGCCAATCTTGCCAAATGGATCGCCATCGCACGAACCATGCAAGACCGCACTGCCGCAGCTGAAAAGCAACGTAACGAGGAACTACAGCGCAAGGCTGCCGAACCATGGGAACGGCAGAAAGAGCAACGCCGCATTGAGGAAGCCGAGCGCATTGCCACACAAGCTAAAGCAGAAGCCGCAGCAGCCGAGGCTGAGGCACGTCAGCAACTTGCCCAACAGGAGAGAGCCGCATATCTGGAGACCAAGCCAGGCAAAGCCGAAACCGCCTTTGATGCCTACTTGCAGACGCTCAGGGATGAAACTGCAAATCGCCATATCAGCCCTGAACAGAGGAAGCGTGAGGAGCGTGAAGACAAGGCACAAGGTCCGTCACAGTATGCAGCATCATATGCAAACTGGGATGCCCCCGAATCACTTGAAGAATGGATAGCCCGACGGCTGTCCACAAACGACAAGCGTGTGAAATGGAGCGGATCAGGAAACCTTGCCGGCGAACTCTACGGACAGGAAAACATCGGAGAACGCAGGGAGCATGCGTGGATGACATCCGACAAAAACGGCATGAGCTTTGCAAAGCTGGTGCACGGCATATGGGAGGAACTCATAGGCGACAACAATGTCGCATTCAACAACCGCATCTATACCGACCAGGATGTTCGCAATGCGGTGATTGATGCACTGAGGAGTAATCCGACATCTCGTGGACTTTACGAACAGGCTCTCACCATGCACCGCAACAGCAGCAGCTACAACCCGGAGCTCCGGGCTGAACTTGAAGAGCTGGAGATGCACGAGGATGACATACGACATGAATGGTATCAAGAAAATTTCCACATGTCGGCTGAGGATCTTGAAGCCGCAGAGGAGCAACTTCTTGCCTCCTTAAAGGAGAATAACATCACCGAAGATGACATGCGTCATATGTCATCAGAAACCATAGATGAATACATAACCCAAAACAATAATGGAGAAAGCAGAAATCAAGGCAGCAATAGCATATTGCCTCAACAACCGACTGATGACAGTAGCGGAAGTAAGACACCTGTCGGAGACAGACCCGAAGCGTCTGGCAGCGAGAGCACTGACCATGAAGCGTCACCACAGGAAGTAGAGCCTACCGAGGCACAGAAAGAGGCAGGCAACTATAAAATGGAACACCGCCGTGTGGACGGTCATAACATCAGCATCGAGAATCCCAAGGGAAGTGTGCGCCGTGGTACCGGTGCAGACGGAAAGCAGTGGGAAACTACGATGCAGAATGACTATGGCTATATCCGTGGCACTAAGGGTGTGGACGGAGACCATATAGACGTATTCCTTTCCGATTCTCCCGAAGATGGCGATGTGTTTGTCATCGACCAAGTGAAAGATGACGGCTCGTTTGATGAGCATAAGGTTATGTACGGCTTCCCATCCGAGGATGCTGCCCGAAAAGCCTACCTCTCAAACTATGAAGATGGTTGGCAAGGTCTCGGCGCGATTACCCATGTCAGCAAGGAGGAGTTCAAGAAGTGGATCCAGTCAAGTAAGCGAAAGACCAAACCTTTTGCCGACTATGCGAGTGTGAAGCCAACAGAGGACAGCATTGTTGGTCGTTCCCTTACAGAGCAGGAGGCAACAGATTTGATTGCACAAATGGAGGCAAACGCCGAAGTTGCGACCGAAATTGAACTTACACCCGATAATTGGATTGCTCTATTCGGAGAAGATGGAACTATTAGTACTCCTGTCGGCAATGTGAGGATGGGAGAAAACCAGTATTTCAAAATGGCACAACAGGGGCGCAACGGCAAACTCGGCATGATTAAACCGACATTGCAGACCCCGGATGTAATTATTGAAGATTTCAGACCTGCATCAAGTGGGGAATCGGAAAGGGATTCCTCCTATGTCTTTGTAAAGACATTCACTAAGGATAATGGTGAACGATACTATCATTTCACTTCCGTCACCGTGCAAAAAGATGGTCGGGAAGTTGTTATTTCAAATCAAGAACGTACTAAAAATAGAATATCCAAGCTATTGCAACAAGGTACAATAACTTGGATAAACAATGACAGCCTGCATCCGAAAGCACAGGTCGGGAAGTCGGTTTCCCTAAACGATTCGAACAACCCTACAAATTCCGACAATGGGGATGCCTTGCTCGGTGTAAATTCGTCTGTCGCTATTTCTTCTGACGGCAAAGATAATACTTTGTCAGCGGATAAACAAATTGACGATGCGGTAAGTTCTTTGCAAAGCAAAGCGTCAGAGAGGTTTACTGACTACGCTATTACCCCTGCTACCTACACCAACAAGAAAGGCAAGACAAGCAATGTTTCGCTGCTGACGTTCAAGCGCGAGTTGTGGGTTGTGGAGATGCGTGCCGTTAACGACTATGCACGTGAGAAACTTTCAGAGGGACGCTTTGCCAAGACGCGCGGCTGGAGGGACCACAAGAGTGGAGGCTGGATGTTCCGCAGTGAAGAAGATGCACGTAAAGCGGCTGAACTCGTATCGGACACCGAAGCTGTGGATGACCGCCAGCCTATGACCACGCAGGAGTTACGCGAGGTTGTTGAGCCGGCAAAGAAACCTGTCAAGCCGAAGAAAGCACCTATCAATCGCGTCAGCCTTGAAGATGTGATGACAGACTTGTCTGCCAAAGGCGAAACCAACCTGAGCGAACATGCAGAGCCAATCACTCCAAAAGTCACCAAAAACGAGGGCGCATTAGGGCTTGTCTCGGATGCTCGCATGGAGGAACTTAAGCAGAAACTGCGTCAGAAATTAGGAAGCCAGCTCAATGCCGGCGTTCCTCCTGAAGTGCTTGCTTATGGACTTGAGCTTGGCGTTGGCTATATTGACCGCGGTATAAAGAAATTCGCCGACTTCGCGAAAGTGATGATCGACGACCTTGGAGATGTAGTGCGCCCATATATCAAGGCATTCTACAACGGTGTCCGAGATATGCCCGAAATAACCACCAACGGCTATGACGAACAGATGACACCTTATGACGAAGTGCGGAAATTTGACATCGCCAACTTCGATAAACCTTTTTATAATGCAATCGACCATGCCGCGATGATTGTGGAGAGCGACAAAGTCTCTGCTTCCGCCGACATGACAGCAAGAACACTCAAAGACCATCGCAATGAAAACCGAAAAAAAGATGACCAGCAAACAGCAACAGATACAGCAGCTCTTGCAGGCGAAGCAGAGGCTGTTGCAAGCCAAGCAGAAAATCTCGCAAAGACTTCAGCAAGCGAGCCGGAACTCAATGGAGCTGCCGACCGAATAGATGCGACCCTTGAAAAAGTCAACGACCAATTGGCACTCCTCGGCTACTATGAGGCTGACGAAGTAGAAAAGGATTTCAACGAAGCATACGGCTATATGCGCAATGCTGAGAAGAAAGCCGTCAGCAATGCCGCAGAACTCACCAAGCAGTTGTTAAAGGATCTGGGCATAGACCTAAAAGTTACAAGCAGCACGACCGCCAAGCGTGGCAAGAAGCCAACCGTAGTCAGTGCGAATATCGCACCCGTGGGCGGTGATGTGACCATCACCATCCCATTGGCAGAGGAACGAGAGTTGAAAATCAACATCGACTTAGAGCCTGCTGACCGCGAAGAGGGAGAAGCGCACAATCGCCCCTACTACCGTGACGACCTTTATGTCAATGGCATAATGTATCGCGTTGAGAATCCCAACGCCACCGGGTACGACCGCTATGGCAGCAACCAGTATCTTAAAGCAGATGTAACTTATGCAGCCTTGCTCAAAGCCATTCAGCGCGAAGCAAGGGACTATATGCCTACGTCCTCTGCCGAGATGAGCAATACAGGCAAAAAAGAAGACATCTTCCAAGAGGCCGAGCGCATTGCCAAGGAGACTCTGTATGGCAGATTGAGACCCATTGGCAACGGTTATTTTGGAGAGATATACGACGATTTCAAAGGTCGTGCAGAGGATGCTGCCGAATTCCTGGAAATGAGACGTGGTGGAGACATTCTCGGTGTGTTCCACCGAGACGAAGTTGGTGATATTGACATGGTATGGGGCGATGTCAACGGAGGCTTTGCGCACATCCTTGACAAACATGTCGGAGAAAACAAGAGCTTCCGTACTGCAAAGGAGGCAGCTCAATCCATCAATGATATAATAGCATCAGGGGATATCGCAAGTATGACCCCAGATAAAATAGTGATTGTCAAAGATGAGAGAATCGTTACTCTGCGCCGAAATATCAGAGAGAAAGGCAAGAAAATAGCCGACAAGACCTGGATCCTGACGGCTTATGACAGAACCTCAGCCGACAACGCGAGTGCTATAAGCGAAGCCATTCAAGCCCAAGCTGCACCAGGCACTGAGATTTCACATGGCAAAGTTAAAAAGAAATCCGTATCTTCGCAAAAGGAATCAAAAGTTAACCCCGAACAGCCGATAGGAAATCTCTTTGAAGGCTTGTTTGACGAAACACCCACAACAGATGAAACGACAACTGACCTACGACCTCGCACCAGCACTTCCGAGCGAGAAAGCCGACACGAACCTCGACCGCATGAACCGCTGGGAGAGAGCCAGCGGAATGAAACTGAAAGACCTGACGGACGAGGAATGGGTGGACGTGATAGAGTCGATACTCTGTCTGACCAAAAGCGAGGCTCAAGCGTACCTCGACAGCATGAGAGCGAGCAAGGCTTAAATCCTCTACCCGCCTCAGAGCGCAAGAACACCAGAAACAACCGCGCTGAGCGCGGCACCGATTATGCACCAAAAGGTGTTGACTCACGTATCCGAGCCAACATCCGAGCCATTGAATTATCACATACCCTGCTTGAAAGCGGGCGACACGCCACACCTGAAGAAATGGCAGTGCTACGCCAATTCAGCGGATGGGGTGGTCTTGGCAAGGCATTCAGTGATGAAGCATATTCTGATAAAATCAAATCGCTCCTTGGAGATTCCTATCAAGCAGCTCAGTTAAGCCGAAAGAGCGCATACTACACACCTGCATACATCATAGACGCTATGTGGGATATAGTCAAGGCGATGGGCTTCAAAGGAGGTCTGGTGCTTGAAGGCTCTGCCGGAATCGGCAACATCATCGGGCTTATGCCCTCCGAGCTAAGTGAGCGCAGCGATATACATGCCGTAGAGGTTGACCCGACCACCGGTGGCATACTGTCGTTGCTCTATCCTGATGCGAAAGTTGACATACAAGGATTTGAATCCACGACAGTACCCAACGGCAGCATAGACCTTTCAATCACAAACGTGCCATTTGTCGCCGACCTCCATGTCAAGGATACGACTGGAGATAAAGATCTTTCCAAGAAGTTCCGCGACATTCACGACTTCTGCATTGCAAAGAACGTGCGCAAGCTGCGCGAAGGTGGCATAGGTATATTTATCACATCGAGCGGCACTCTCGACACCTCCGCCAAACTGAGGACGTGGGTAGTCAACGAGGGCGGCTCGGACGTGGTGGGCGCATTCCGTATGCACAACGACACGTTCGGAGGCACGGGCGCGACTTCCGACATCATTGTGGTACGTAAGAGGGTAAACGGACGCAAGTCTCCCCACGCTATAGACGTAAGCGAGGTGAGTGGTGTACGTACTACCCAGTTTGATACAGGTGACACCAAGAAAGTCAAGGGAGAGGTTGTCCCTGTCATCAAACAGCTGTCAATGGCATACAATCGCTACTTTATCGAGCACCCTGAAAACATGGCAGGTGAGATGTGTTTCGGTTTTGAGAAAGGTGATACATTCCGTCCAACAAGTACCGCACTTTACCCTGTCCGGGGTATGGACCAGTCGCAGAGGCTTACTAAATGGGCGAGTGAATTTGCCAATAAAGACTTTGAAGCCGCGCCCATACGTGAGGTATATGCTCCTGTCTATGACGAGGTAGGCAACGAGGTAAAGACTGGTTCTATGGTGATTGACCGCCAAGGCAGACTATGCACCAACATGAACGGACGCGCCGTGCCGTTGATGAGCGCGGAGCCGACAGGCTACTCAAGGCTGACCGAACAGCAACGAGCCGAGATAGACCGCGACCGCATCGCGAAGTTTAGCATTTCTGCAAAGAAAATCAAGGGACGCACTCGCCAGCAGTGCCTGAAAGACTACAACGGTCTCAAACTTGCCCTTGCCGATGTGCTGAAATACCAGTCCGAAAATTGGGATGATGATGGATTGCAGCCGCTACTTGACAGACTCAACGCCACATTTGACACTTTCGTGCAGAGATACGGCAACCTGCACCGCAACAACCAGCTCGCGTGGCTCAAGAACGATGTTGATTATCCCTCCATACTCGCCCTTGAATCGTTTGAGGAGGGTCCGGCAAAGGACGGCAGCAGGGTGAAGAAATTCGGCAAGACCGATATTTTCAGCCACCGCGTGGTTGAAAAGGATGTCGCTCCCACCCCGACCAACGTCAAGGATGGCATCATCGCGTCAATCTATATGCACGGTCGTGTGGATGTCCCCTACATCGCCGAGGCACTCGGCAGGAGCGCGGAGGATGTACGCAAGGAAATCGTTTCTTCGGGACTTGGATTTGAAAACCCCGCAACGACCGACATTGAGGTGTCATACGAATACCTCTCCGGCAACGTCCGCGAAAAACTGCGGCAGGCTCAAGCTAACAATGTCGATGGCAGATATAATGCTAACATCCGTGCATTGGAGCGCATTATACCGATGAACATCCCTGCGCACCTCATAGAGTTCACTCTCGGCTCGTCATGGATTGAGCCTAAATTATATGAGGATTTCATCAAAGCTCGTACAGGTGTCAACGTGGCATTGACCAATGCTGGCGGCACATGGTGCATGAAAGTAAAGGATTATGCCATCAACACCGAGACCAACCGTGCGCAAGGCGTTTACAGCGAGGTGCTGAAATCAACGACATTCGGACATCAATTGATGGAGGCTGCCATCACCAACCGCACTATCACCGTATCGCGTACATACCGTAAGAGCAACGGCGAAAGTGAAACTGTTACTGACAAGGACGCTACCGCCGCATGTGCCGCAAGAATTGACGAGATACGTCAAGACTTCAAGGACTGGGCGCGTCAGCGTATGCAAGAAGACACGGAATTGTCACAACACATTGAAGATGTATATAATGACCGCTTCAACAATTCTGTGGCTCGCTCCATACCAGACGAGTTTGTTCCTGATCATTTCGGTGGCGCAGCGCAAGTGGTCAACGGCAAGCAATTCAAACTGAGACCGCATCAAGCCAAAGCCGTCATACGCGGCACAATGCAGTCTCAGCTTCTCGCCCATGAAGTCGGCACCGGCAAGACTTATACACTTATCACCACGGCTATGGAGATGCGTCGCCTCGGCACGGCACGAAAGCCGATGATCGTAGTGCAGAACGCCACTGTCGGACAGTTTGTCGAGAGTGCAAAAGCACTGTATCCCAATGCCAGGATACTCACCATAGAGGATGCCGACCGCACCGTCGCAGGGCGCAAGAACTTCTACGCCAAAATCAAATACAATGACTGGGACATGATTGTCGTGCCGCAGTCGGTATTCGAGCGCATTCCCGACAGCGAGGAGCGTCAGATAGCCTTTATTCAAGACAAGATAGAGGAAAAGATGCGTGTGCTTGAGGAAATGGCACAAGCTGATGTTGACGATATCAACTGGGTTGTCCGTCAAGCCGAACGTGAAATCGAGGATGCAGAGAAGGAACTTGCAGAGATAACTGCCATACTTGAAGAAAAGCGTGGCAAACGAAAGGAAAAGGACGAGAAGCGAGAGGCGCAGACTCGCCATAACGCCAAGGTACGAGCAATGGAGATGCTTGACCGCGAGGTGGATGATGTGGAAAACTTTGATGAAATGGGCATAGATGCCCTCCTCGTTGATGAAGCCCACGAATACAAACATCTCGGATTCTCTACAGCCATGCAGCGCGGAGTTAAAGGTATAGACCCATCTTTTAGCAAGAAAGCGCAGGGTGTATATCTTAAAGCGCAGGCCGTCAATGAACGCAACAACGGACGCAACGTGATATTTGCGACTGGCACACCCATCTCCAACACAGCAGCCGAGATATGGACTTTCATGCGGTATCTGATGGATGCAGATACAATGAAAGACTATGGCATATATTATTTTGACGACTTCGTGCGCAACTTCGGCAATCTACAACAGATGCTTGAGTTCACCACCTCAGGAAAATTCAAAGAAAACAACCGCTTTGCCGGATATGTCAACCTTCCCGAACTTGTAAGGATATGGTCTACCGTAGCCGACACCGTGCTGACACGCGAGGCTGGGGGCGTAAGCGACAAGATTCCCGACATGGAGGGAGAGAAAGCTCAAGACATCTATCTACCACAAACACGTGCCCTGCGCTCTGTCATGCTTTATGTCAAGGCAAGACTTGCCGAGTATGAAAACATGACCGGCAAAGAGAAGAAAGCCAATAGCCATATCCCACTTGTGATGTACGGTATCGCAAAAGCAGCCGCAGTGGATGCGCGACTTGTCGTTGCTGAGGCTGAGGATGACCCAAACAGCAAGACAAATGAAGCTGTACGACAGACATTGCGCTCGCTTTCCGACACTCAGGCGTACAATGGCACTGTGGCTATATTCGCTGATAATTATCAGAACAAAAATACTGGTTTCAATATATATGAGGATATACGAGCAAAATTGATTGACAACGGGATTCCAGCCGAACAAATTGTGGTGATGAAGTCCGGTATGTCAGTTAAGAAGAAACTTGACATCTTTGACCGCGTGAACCGAGGAGAGATCAGAGTGATAATGGGCAGTACGTTCACGCTCGGCACAGGTGTTAATATCCAGGAGCGGTTACACACCCTCATCCACCTTGACGCGCCCAACCGACCCATGGATTACACGCAGCGCAACGGGCGTATCTTACGCCAAGGCAATCTGCACAAGGAATGGAACATTCCAGTGCGAGTGCTCCGTTTCGGAGTGGAGGACAGCCTTGATGTCACCGCCTACCAGCGTCTGAAAACCAAGGGCGCGATTGCCGACTCTGTAATGAATGGCAAAGAGCTTATCTCCAATGCCATGGAAAACCGCACGATGGAGGAAGATGAGGATGTATTTGGGGATATAACTGCGCAACTTTCGGGTAGCGAGTACGCAATGCTCAAGAATCAGGCAGAAAAGGAAGTGCGGAAGTTCATCGCTAAGATGAAGCAATGGGAGGCTCATCAAACACACATCCATAACCAATTGCCGAAACTGCATGGCGATATACGCAATGCAGAGAAACGCCAGTCAGATGCAGAGAATGCACTTAAAATAATCGGCAACAGCCGACCATCCACAATCACCATAGGGATGAATACATTCCCATCCATTGATGCAATGGGTGATTTCTTCATTGACTATAACAAGAAAATCAACGCCAGACGTGATGAAGCCAAAATTAAAGGCAGTCCATCGGTAGCAGACATGACAATCAATGTCGGTGGTATAGACTTCGTCATCCACACAGAGGTACGCCGCAAGGTTGACAACTACGGTCAACTCTCTTTTGAGAGTGAAATGGATATGACCTATTCATGTGAAATTCTCGGACTAAAGGATGTACCGGTCAGCGGCAAGCGACTGAAAGCCGCATTGGAGGATATCATCGGCAACGTGATGAGTGGAAATGATTTCCGTGAACGTGCGGAATATGCAGCAAATGCCATAGAGCGCATGACATCTGAAGTCGCACAACTTGAAGCACAGAATGGCAAACCTTTTGAGCATGCACAGGAACTTGTGGAGGCGCAGAATCGCCTTGCCGAATACACCGAGAAGATGAAAGCCGAACTTGCGGAGAAGGAGGCAAAGTATGCCGACCTTGACGCATCGGTGGAAATCGCCAAGGATGTTGACTATACTGGCGAGGAGGAAGAAGCGACAGAAGAGGACGAAATTCTGAACAGGACTTTAGACGAGGACGAACTGCCGACCGATGGCGGTTATTCCGATGCCGACATATCTTATGCCAACGACCCGATGTCGAAGGTGTTTGGAGAGAGCGTACGCACTAAAAGGCAGCAGCGTGAGTTCGCCCAGCGAGAGCGTCAGCGTATGGCGGAGAGGGTCAATGAACTTGCCTCACGGTTACATCTGGACAACATCGAGGCTATATCCGACACGTCAGGCATGGACCCAATACTGGCGACCAAGAAAGGCTTCTATAACAAGCGCACAGGCAAAATAAGCATCATATTGCCAAACCACCTCAGCGCGATGGACGTGGAGAAAACGGTGTTGCATGAGGCTGTTGCACACTATGGACTGCGCAAGCTGTTCGGCGAACAGTTTGACACTTTCCTCAACAACGTGTACCAGGCTGCCAACGAAAACATCCGTCGACAAATCATAGACCTGGCAAAAACACATGGATGGGACTTTCACACCGCGACCGAGGAGTATCTCGCATCCTTGGCAGAACGTACGGACTTCAAAGAGTCACAGTACGAAGGAAGCTGGTGGGACAAAATCAAGCACATGTTCATGGAACTGCTGGAAAAAATCGGATTCACCGGCTTTAGCAAATATGGTGTGGAGCTTACCGACAACGAGCTGAGATATCTTCTCTGGCGGAGCTACGCCAATCTTGCAGAGCCAGGACGCTACCGCAGCATATTCGGCGAAGCCGCCGACATCACCAAGCAAGCCGAGCTTAAGGTGGGCAATTACGACGGTCACCATCTCCCGGCAGATGCCGAAGTGGCAGAAGCCGGAGAGATTTACGCCAAACGCGAGCGCATCGAGAAACTGCGCAGAAGCGAATCTGCCCTTATCACTGGTAATGAGATTGAATACAGTTCTGACATCAAGATCTATAAACGCAACGCTCTTGATTTCGGAAAGCGTCTGCAAGGAGAATATACTAATGCGGATACTGGAAATGTGATTCAACTTCAACGTGGGCGCAGAAATGGAGGTTTAAACGAAATCCTACAGCATGATATAAAAGACAATGAGCATATACAGAGCATTGCCGCATTGCCTCAAATCATAGAAAAGAGCATCTATATTGACAGTAAGCCGAATCATGACCGTGCAAAGAATCCGGATGTAGACGAATATCAGCACTATGTCTGTGGTCTCAAAATAGGTAATGAGGATTATACCGTGCACTCCATTGTGGCTGTCGATAAAAACGGTGACCGTTATTACGACCACAAACTGTCCCATATAGAAAAAGGGAGACTGCTTGACCTCATCGAGAGCAAGCAGTCCACAAAACAGATTTTGGCACCAACGCCCGGCACGAAGCCTACTATCCGTTCCGAACGCAAAATTAAAGAACTAATCTCACTTCTGCAAGTAAACGAAGCAGAAGATACGAGCGATTATCTTTTCCGCAGCGGCAGGGATTATGTAGAACGAGACCCCGTAATGGTCCGCGCCATATATGAGAAACGGCTTCAGACAGGCATGTACCAATTTACTGAGGCTATGCAGGACTCAATGCAAGGTCTGGTGGAATTCTACAAAGCAGTAGAAAGTGCTGGTGGCAAACGCTCTATCGAGGATATTCCGAGTTTTGAAAATGCTTATATTGCTGAAAATGCGTTAAGCAGCAGAAGCTATGCTGAGATGGAGGCGTTTATTGAGCGGAGAATGCGACCGCTGCTTGATGTTGCAGCCAGCTTGTCTCAAAACAAGCAGGGACAGCAGGAACTCATAGACTACATGATGGCAAAGCATGGCTTAGAGCGTAACACATACATGCGTGATAAAGCATCGCAGGAGGGGGAAAATACCGAACGTGACTTCGCTGGCCTATGTGGTTTGACTGGTGAACAGGATTGGCAGGATGCTGAGACTGCTGCCCAACAGATGGTTGATGACTACGAAGCTATCCACGATAAGTCCGATATTGATGCGCTATGGAAACGTACCAAAGAGGCTACCCAGGCGATATTGAAGAAGTCATATATCAGCGGTCTGCTCAGTAAAGACCAATACGAGCAAATCCGCGATATGTATAAGTTCTATATACCACTGCGTGGTTTTGATGAAAAGACCAGCAATGACGTGTACGGCTATCTGACAGGCAAACAGGGTGCTTTCTCAAGTCCTTTAAAGAAAGCCTATGGACGCAGTTCAAAGGCTGATGACCCACTGGCAACAATAGCGCACATGGCTCAAAATGCAATCATCCAGGGTAACCGCAACCGCATGAAGCAGCAGTTCCTGACATACGTCCAGAACCATCCGAGCGACCTTGCCAGCGTTAACCGTCTGTGGCTTGCCTATGACGAAACCGCGGATATTTGGCGACCGACATTTGCCGACATAGACGAAATGATGACACCGGATGAAATCGACAAAGAAATCCGTGAATTTGAGGAACGCATGGAAAAGCTCGCCAAATCAAACCCGGACAAATACAAGCGTGGACGTGATGCAATCGGCATACCGTATCGCCTGGTCGATGGAAACCTCAAGGAGCATCAGATTATTGTCAAGCGCAACGGCGAAACTTTTGTAATCACCATCAACGGCAATCCGCGAGCCGCCCAAGCTGTCAACGGACTCACGAATCCCGACCATAATCTAAATGGTCTTATCGACTGGGCTTTTAAGGGTGGTCAATATATTAACCGTCAGCTAAGTCAGGTCTACACCACTCGCAATCCAGACTTTGTGATTTCCAACTTTGTCCGAGATCTGTTGTATGCCAACACCATGGTACATGTCAAGGAGTCTACATCTTATGCCTTGGCATTCAACAAGAACTATGCTAAGTTCAATCCCAAACAAATGGTAAAACTTCTGAATCTATACTCCGCTAATAAACTCGACATGAGCCACCCTGAGCATAGGCTATTCTACGAGTTTATGCAATGGGGCGGAGAGACTGGCTACACCCAGCTGAGAAACCTTGACCAAGAGAAGAAACTTGCTGCTAAACTCATGAAAGAGGCACAAAGAACTAAGCGCCATCCTGCCAGCATAGCTAAATTTGTAGGAACTGAGTTTGACACCCTCAACCGTGCAGTGGAAAACTGCGCACGCTTCGCTGCATTCGTCACATCAAGGGAATGCGGCAGAGATATACAACGGTCAGTATATGATGCCAAGGAAATCACTGTGAATTTTAATAAGAAAGGTGCTGGTGGCAAGTTCATGCATGCGCAGGGACAGTCATTAGTCGGCAAAGTAGCAGGTGGTACGTCGGACTTTGGCAGATGTCTCCTTGTATTCTGGAACGCCGCCATACAAGGAACGACAAACTACTGCAAGGGATTCAAAAAACACCCTTGGAAAGCGATACCTGCCACGACCTCTCTCCTCTTGTTTGGATTCCTCCAAGCACTTTTATGCGATGACGGCGATGATGAAAACGAGAACGGTTACTATAATGTGCCGAAATATATCCGCCGTTCTAATCTTATGATTAAGGCAGGACAATCCTGGTTGTCCTTCCCTCTCCCGGTAGAATACCGTGCCATCTATGGCTTGGGTGAACTTGCTTACAGCGTAATGTCTGGACGTGAAGAATACACCGACAAGGAGCTGACAAAAGAGATTGTCTCGCAGATGTCACAGATGCTGCCACTTGACTTTATGGAAGGTGGAGGCGGAGGGCATGCATTCGTGCCAAGTGCAGTAAAACCTATTGTTGAAGCTGCGGCCAATACATCTTGGACAGGATTGCCGATATATAAGGATACTCCTTTCAATAAAAATATGCCAGAGTGGACAAAAGCATATCCACGCACCAATACTCAGCTCGTGGATTTATCCAAATGGATGAATGAAGCAAGTGGAGGTAATGATTACAAAGGAGGTGCGATTGACATCAATCCCGCTCAGTTAGAGTACCTTTTATAGGTAAAACATAAAGTATTTGTGCAAAATGGGAATCGTCTCCATATCCAA
>ERZ894194.498-NODE-498-length-30755-cov-12.611270_pt1 | contig 30755 bp, 29 predicted proteins | sample MGYA00380283_ERZ894194 | MGnify/ENA primary metagenome ERZ894194 (study PRJEB32331, sample SAMN06328448) | human gut metagenome | biome: human gut microbiome; feature: stool | host: Homo sapiens | collected 2013-02-13 ... | reverse complement strand
CCTCCTGCCGCCAGCCGGGGCGGAAGGCCCGGCCCGTCAGGGGATTCACCAATCCAGCCGCCACCCGGGAGGCCGTTTCCGCGATGGGGCGGTCCGCAATCGTGAAATCCGCGCCGCGGCGTTTCAACTCCCACGCCAGGCAGCTGCCGGCGATTCCCTGGCCAATGATAAGAACGTTCATGATAGGTGGATGAAGAACCGGAGAAATCCGGAAGTGAGGGAAAAAACAGAGGAGCAGTCCAGCCTTCCTCCGGAAGGAAAAATGCCCCGCAGGGGATGGAAGCGCCTGCGGAGCCGGAAAAACGGCCCTTTTACAGAGCTGCGATGATGGCATCCCCCATTTCCGCCGTATTCACGCGGATTTCTCCGGGAGCGCCCGTAGCCAGGTCGCCCGTGCGGCAGCCCTGGTCAATCACGCGGCGGACGGCGGCGTCAATGGCGTCTGCCGCGGCTTTTTCTCCCAGGGAGTAGCGCAGCAGCATGGAGAGGGAAAGAATCTGGGCGATCGGGTTCGCAATGCCCTTGCCGGCAATGTCCGGGGCGGAACCGCCGGAGGGCTCGTAAAGGCCGAAGAACAGGCCGTTGTCCTGTGCGCCCTGGCACAGGCTGGCGCTGGGCAGCATGCCCAGGGAGCCGCAAATCATGGCCATTTCATCGGAAAGAATATCTCCGAACAGGTTCTCCGTCACCAGCACGTCAAACTGGCGGGGATTGCGCACCAGCTGCATGGCGGCATTGTCCACGTACATGTGGAGCAGTTCCACGTCCGGATAATCCCTGGAAACCTCAATCATCGTCTCGCGCCACAGCAGGGAATTGGTCAGCACGTTGGCCTTGTCCACGCTGGTGACGCGCTTGCGGCGCCCTCGCGCGGCCTCGAACGCCACTTTGGCGATGCGCACCATCTCGCTCTTGTGGTAGCGCATGGTATCCACGACGACTTCGTCGTCCCCCTCCTGTTCGCGGAAACGGGGCTGGCCGAAGTACAGGCCGCCGGTCAGTTCCCGGACGCATAAAATGTCAAAACCGCCTTCGATCAATTCATTCTTGATGGGAGAGGCGTGGGTCAGGGCAGGCAGGCATACGCCCGGGCGCAGATTGGCGTACAGGCCGAAATGCTTTCTCAGCGGCAGCAGGGCGCCGCGCTCCGGCTGTTCATTGGCGGGAAGGTGCTCCCACTTGGGGCCGCCTACGGAGCCGAACAGGACGGCGTCCGCCTCTTCACAGGCTCGGATGGTCTCTTCCGGAAGGGCCTTGCCGCAATGGTCGATCCCCGCGCCGCCCACAAAAGCCTCCTTGCGGCTCACGGTAAATCCAAACTTGGAACTTACGGCGTCCAGAACCTTCAGGGCCTCCGCCATGACCTCGGGCCCGATGCCGTCGCCGGCCAGAACAGCAATATGATGGTGATGTTCACTCATGTCGCTGAAAGTCTGGGCATTCTCCCCTCAAAGGTCAAGAAGCACCGTTGGCATGCCCACGCCGCGGAAGCCTTTTTGCGTCAAAAAGCCTACAGAAACAAAAAAGTACTTGCCAAACGCCTGTGCCTCCAGTAAAAATCCCTCCGCGCTCCATGGAACGCAAACTCCCCTGTAGCTCAGCGGTAGAGCGGGTGACTGTTAATCACTAGGTCGTTGGTTCGAGCCCAACCGGGGGAGCCATTAATTTTCTAACCCTCACAAGTGCAACTGCTTGTGAGGGTTGTTTTTTGCCCGGTTCAGGGTGGAAAAGGCAGAATTCATGCGAAATCGGCCGTGAATCATAGTGAAGCATGATTTTAATTCCGTCTTGGCATGAAATTGGCGTGCCGGAGGGCATCATGAAACGCTGAAGGCGAACCTGGCAACTTGCTCAAAGCGTGACTGGCAGAGCCGTATTCCGCCAGGCTTCCGGGCTTTTGAAAAAGAAAGGCCAGATATCTTTCCTTCAATAGGGAACAGCAGGCTGCCTCGCCAATCTGAAAAATGCGGACGCAGGATGGCGCTTGGGAAAACGTTCGTGACGAGAGACCGGGCATAACGCCGTCATCGCAGAATTTGTCCATTCAACGTGACGCCCAAGGATGTAATTGCTCCTGCATCTCCAGGCTCAGGGCCGTGATTCCCATAGCGGAACATTGATGCTGAAAATAATGCGGACGCTCCGGAGAAGTGGGGGCGGCCATGCCTCCATGGACGCGGAACTTCTGGAATGGCGTTACTCGCTAAAAAGCATAGGTATTTTGAGAAGAAGGCGAATGGAAATAAAATTACTGAAATAATTGCAGTAAAAGCATTGACCTGCTATAATAATTGAGTAGGTTGGCGTTGTTGCAGGAAAACAGCGAACAATCACCTACTGCGTATTTTAAAACATGGAAAAACATGATGTTATTTACTTATGCGGGCATAAAGGCGTTGCAGCCCTGTTTGGAAAAGCATGGGATATCCCTATCGACTGCAAGCCACTAAAAGAACTTCAGGAAAAATACATGGCCTCCGTCAATAGTATCCGTGCCGGCGTATTTCCGCCCGGCAGGGAATTGACGATGGGTGACGGAAGAAAGGCTCTGGAAGAATTGTGAAAACCTACCTGGACAAAAACGTCTATGAAGCGGCCCTGGAGCGCATAGCCTATTGCTTCCAGGAGTTTGACAATGTTCTGGTGGCCTTCTCGGGCGGCAAGGACAGCGGCGTCCTGCTCAATCTGTGCTACAATTACGCCGACGAACACGGTTTGCTGGACAAGCTGACCATGTACCACCTTGATTATGAGGCCCAGTACCAGATGACGACCGAGTATGTGACCCGGACGTTCCTGGAACAGTTCCCGGGCATCCGTAAAATGTGGTACTGCGTGCCGATCAAGGCCCAGTCGGCATGCGCCCTGGGGGAACCTTACTGGACGCCGTGGGACGCCGCCAAAAAAAAACTGTGGGTGCGGGCCATGCCGGAAAATCCCTATGTGGTTCACGAAGGGAATCTGGACGTTCCATTCCGGCACGGCATGGTGGACTACGAATTCCAGGACAAGCTCTCGCGCCATTTTGCCAAAAAGCGCGGCACCACCGCCGTCATGGTGGGGCTGCGGGCGGATGAAAGCCTCAACAGGTACGCGGCCGTGGCGCGCGGTAAAAAAAGGAGATCCTACGAGGGCAGGAAGTGGATTACGCAGACCAGTGCCGTGACGGCCAACGTTTACCCTCTCTATGACTGGCGCGTCAGCGATATTTGGACGGCCACCGCCCGCTTTGGTTTTGACTACAACCGTCTCTATGACCTCTTGTACCAGGCGGGCCTTACTGCCGGGCAGATGCGGGTGGCAAGCCCGTTCAACGACTGTGCCCAGGAAAGCCTGAAGCTCTACAAAGTGATCGATCCCTCCAACTGGGCGCGCATGATCGGCCGGGTCAACGGCGTCAATTTTACGGGCCTGTACGGAGGCACGACGGCCATGGGCTGGAAAACCATCAAGCTGCCGCCCGGCCATACCTGGAAATCGTATTATGAATTCCTGCTTTCCACGATGGATGCGAGGACGGCGGCCCACTACAACAACATCCTGGAAAAATCCAAAAGGTACTGGATGCAGGGGGGAACCGTCGATCCCGGAACCGCCGATGAAGTGCTGGCGGCCTACCCGCTGGCTGCCGTGACGGGAAAATCGGGCCGCTACGATGGACGCGATATCGTTCAATTCATGGGTTATCCCGACGACATGCCCGTCAGCAATTTCCGGCAGGTGCCCTCTTACAAGCGCATGTGCATCTGCATCATGAAAAATGACTATTTCTGCAGATATGCCGGATTCAGTCCAACCAAGGGAGCGATTGCCCGGCGCCGTGCCGCCGTCAACAAATACCGCAACATTTCATGAACCCCCCCTATCAATCCCCCGTTTATCAAATCCGGCGTGTTCCGCTGGACCAAATCCGCTCCAATGCCTATAACCCGAACAGTGTGGCGCCGCCTGAAATGAAGCTGCTCTACCAGAGCATCAAGGAGGACGGCTACACGATGCCGATTGTCTGCTATCAACTGGAGGACGGCACCTATGAAATCGTTGACGGCTTCCACCGCTGCCAGATCATGAAAACTTACCGCGACATCTACGAACGGGAGGATGGCATGATGCCGGTGGCCGTTATCGACAAGCCTCTTGGAAACCGCATGGCCTCCACCATCAGGCACAACCGTGCCCGCGGGTCTCACAATATCGGACTGATGACCAGCATTATCCAGGAACTGACGGAAGCGGGCATGTCGGATGCGTGGATACTCAAAAACCTCGGCATGGATGCGGAGGAATTGTTGCGCCTCAAGCAGCTCAGCGGCATTGCGGCCCTGTTCCGGGACGGAGAATTCAGCCGGGCGTGGGAATCGAAATAACGTCAACCCGGGAAACCATGAACAAATATGTCACTCAACTGCTGGAAGTCATCCAGAAGAAAACGGGCTGTGACACGAGCAGCGCCGTGCGCTGGCTGGCGGAACAGGCCGGAGTATCCGAAAGAACAGCCTGGAACTGGAAACAGCAGGAAAAGTTGAGGAAGGCAACGGAAAAGAACCTCGGCAGAATTGCCGAGGAATTGAAGAAGTGAACAGGGTTCCGTGTTTCATCCTGCTGAATGCCGCCGGGCATCCGGTTCCCTGCTGGACGCGCGGTTTTCTCAAGCGGTTTCATGGGTAACTGCATGAAACTTCCTGTTATCCTTAAGCCGGCAGCGGAATGCAGGCTTTTCCGCGCGGAGCAGTGATGCAGTCTGGCCTATCAATGCTCCGGCCAGGTTCGGAATAGGTTCAGGGGTTGCGGTGTGGTGTGCCGGGAAGCGCAATGAACGTTCTGGAACCTCATGTTCCAACGGTGCTGCCATGGATGTTTGTTTTCATTTGCGACCGGACGGACGGTGCGGGAAAGACTTTCTCCAAAGAATGATTGCTTGTTGCAATTTTTTGAATTATATCATTTTTTTATGAGATGGCTGCTGGTTTTCCTGATGAGCTCTTGCATGGCTTTTGGTGAAAGTATCAGGGGAGTTGTGATTAACGTGATTGACGGCGATACCATTACTCTCCTGGAAAAAACGCCCGAACAGAAGCGGACCTGCCGGATACGGCTTGAAGGAATTGATACGCCGGAAAGGGGGCAAAACGGGTATGAAGGAGCCAAGGAGTATCTGGAAAAGCTGATTTGGGGAGAGACGGTTACAGTCAAGTACAGCCAGCATGACAGGTACGGCCGTATTTTGGGGGAAGTCTGGTATGGAAAGGTGTTCGTCAATGAGGAGTTGGTGAAGGATGGATGGGCGTGGATCTATAAAAAATTTTCCGCCAGCCGGAAACTCGCTTCCCTTGAAGCGGAGGCCAGGAAGTCCAAAAAAGGCCTTTGGGCGGAGCCGAATCCCATCCCGCCGTGGGAATGGAAAGCCGCGAAGAGAAGGGAAGATGCCGCCGGAATGTTCCTTACTGAACAGGTTTCCCGGGAAAACGTCTCTTTCCGGGTGCCGTGATGTTGCCGAACAAGGGGTATTCCAATGAATCAAAGGCAATTTTAATAGCTGCCGTTGTTCAAGGGCGGTCCTGTTTTTCCTTATCCGGCCGGGACGGTTCAAAGATGGCGGGAAGCGGGGTTCCTGCCCTGGAGCCTTTCCAGGGCCACGCTTCCGGATGGGTACGGAACGGCAGGAGATAGTCCGCAGCTTTCTGGATGGAAGCCCCGGCGGCCGTTTTCCGGTAACGGTAGTTTTTATCTCCCATGCGTTCCGCAATTTGCACGAGGTAGCCCCAGGCCTGAAGGGTGTAAACACTGTATTGCCATGGTTCCGCCCGCTTGAGTTCTTCCGGCTGGGAACCGTCGGGGGCAATGTGGCGGTCCATGTTGGCGAAGGCTTCCGCCAGCCATTGGCGCGCTTCGTTGTCGCGGCCCAGAAAGTGAGCCAGATGGGCGCATTGCGCCACATAGAACAGGTAATGGTTGTTGCTGCGCGTATGCGCATGCCTGCCCTGCCTGCTGGTGGCCAGCCATGCGTAGTACTGGTTCAGCCACGCGTCCACCCGCTTCCATTCCTCTTTTGTCAAGGCCCCGGAGCGTTTCAACGCCGCCAGGGCATCCAGAAAATCGGGCATGCGGTAAAGGTCTATGATGCCGCCTCCGTCGCCTTCCGTCCGGTGTCCGGGGCGGATCTGGGCGTATTTCAGGTGGGGCTGCATGCGGGTTGCCGGAGCAATGAACCAGGCTCTCAGCCATTCCCCGGCACGGGAAGCGGCTCGCGGGTCCCTGTTGAGTTCGTACTGGCGTCCCAGGCTGCAAACCGTACCGATAAAAGCGGCCATCTTGCCGCTGTCGTCCATGCTGCGGAGCCGTTGGTTCTTTTTGCCGTCAATGGGCTTGTAGGGGCCTTCCGGATTGGCGGGGTCAGGCCAGTAGTAGAGGGCATAGCTGACGTATTCATTAGCCTGCGCCTTTTCTCCGAACAGGCTTTTTTTCTCTCCAAGGGTGATGACGGGAGCATCCAGCGGGCCGCCATGCGCCGTGGGAAGGAGCAGGGCCGTTAAAAGAAGAAAAGACAGAGCAGTGCCGCCGAAGGACATGCCTTATTCAAGCAGGAACTTTCTGCGGGGACAACCGGGAAATGAAGGAATGCGCCTAATTCCTTTTCAAAGCCGTTCCCTGCCGTTTGCGTAATGGAAAAAAATGGCTCTGCTGACACGGGAGAGGCTTTTTTGTTTGAGCGAAATATCATTTTGTTAGGTATACCTTATAACGAAGGAGATCATCAGAGCCATGACCAGCAGCCGTGAAGATTATTTGAAAGCGATCGCCGAGCTCCAGCGGAGCAGGGAGAGGGTCGGCAACAGGCATATTGCTGATTATCTGGGCGTTTCTGCCGCTTCCGTCAGCGAGATTATCCGGAAGATGGAGAAGGAAGGCCTGGTGGAGAGCATGGAAAGACGCTCCATCCGCCTGACGCGGAAGGGAGAGGAAGCCGCCATGCAGCTGGTGCGCATTCACCGGCTGTGGGAGGTTTTCCTGGTGGAACATCTCGGGTATTCGTGGGGGGACGTTCATGAAGAGGCGGAGAAGCTGGAACATGCGGCTTCCCCCCGCTTGATGGAAAAACTGGACCGTTTTCTCGGTTATCCGGAGATGTGCCCCCACGGAAGGAGGATTCCGGGGAGGGAGGACGGGCCGCTGCCGGAAGGGCCGCTTTCCCGCCTGTCCGACATCCCGGCAGGGATTCCGGCCGTAATCAGGCGCGTTCCCGAATCGAAAGAGCTGCTGGAGCTTCTCACCTCCCTGGGCATTCATCTTCATGAAACGGTAGCCCTGATGGAGGCGGAAGCGCACAGCGGAGCGTTTCTGGTGAAGGCGGAAGAAGGACAGCGGCTGGAATTGCCTGCCGCCGCCGCTGACGCCATCCTCGTGGAAGTTTCTGCATGAACAATTAATGGAAAGGAGAAAACTAACAATGACATTGAACCAGTTGCCTGAAGGGGAGACCGCCAGGATTGAGTCTCTCGGGATGGAAGGCCGTTTGAGACGGCGGTTGATGGATATAGGCATGATTCCCGGCACCCGGGTGGAATGCCTGGAACGGGGGCCGTTCGGAGACCCCGTCGCTTTTCTTGTGCGCGGAACGGTCATGGCGTTCAGGTCTTCCGATCTGGAAATGATTACCGTTAAGTCCGCGTGAAATCAGCCATGGAAGGAGAACGGGTGAGGCTGGACAGCGGAACGGAGAAGGGCGGATCTTCCGGCGCGGCGGAAGAACGCATGCCCGTCGTGGCCCTGGCGGGCGCTCCCAACGTGGGAAAGAGCACGGTGTTCAATGCGCTGACGGGGCTGAGGCAGCATACCGGGAACTGGCCCGGCAAGACGGTCGTCCGCGCGGAAGGCATTGTGGGGCGCGGTCCCCGGGAGTACCTTTTGGTGGATACGCCGGGCACGTATTCTCTGCTGGCCTGTTCTTCGGATGAAGAGGCGGCACGGGATTTCATTTGTTTCGGTGACGCGGATGCCGTCATTGTCGTCTGTTCCGCCACCAATCTGGAACGGGATTTGAACCTGGCCCTCCAGGTGATGGAAACGACGGGAAATGTAGTGGTCTGCGTCAATTTAATGGATGAGGCCCGGCGGAAGGGCATCCGCATCGACTGCCCGCTTTTGGAAAAACGCCTGGGAGTTCCCGTGGTTCCGGCATCGGCGGCGAAAGGTGAAGGCCTGGACGTTCTGGCTGATACGGTGCAGCGGATGGCGTGGTCCGGAAAGAGGCGGCCCCCCCTCCGGCTGCCCTATGGGGAGCACGTGGAACCGTGGCTGGCGCGTTTGGAAATGTTGGCCGGGCGTCTTCCGTGGCGCGGTTTGTCGCCCCGCTGGGCAGCCGTCAAGCTGCTGGAAGGGGACGAAGGAACGCTGCGGCTTCTGGAGCAGTACGCGGGAACCGGTTTGAGAGAGGAGAAGGAGGTGCAGGAGATTCTCCGTGAGGCCGCCGCCGCGGAGGCCGGTTCTTCAGGCAGTTCTTTTGGCGACCGCGTGGCGGCGGTATTCGTGGAACAGGCGGAACGCCTGTGCAGGGGAGTGGTCGCTTTGCCGGACGGAGGGGGGCTGGGGCGCGACAGGCGCATCGACAAGGTGCTGATGGGGCGGTGGACGGCTTATCCCCTGATGTTCGCCCTGATGGTGCTGATTTTCTGGATCACCATCGTGGGGGCGAATTATCCTTCCCAATGGCTGGCCGACCTGCTTGGAAAAGGCCAGGAGGCGCTGACGGACCTGTTCCGCCTGGCGCATGCTCCGGAATGGCTGCACGGCGTGCTGGTGCTGGGCGTTTACCGCGTGGTGGCGTGGGTCGTGTCCGTCATGCTGCCGCCCATGGCCATCTTTTTCCCCCTCTTCACGCTGCTGGAGGATTCCGGTTATCTGCCCCGCGTGGCGTTCAACATGGACAAGGTGTTCCAGAAGTGCTGCGGCTGCGGCAAGCAGGCGCTGACCATGTGCATGGGGTTCGGCTGCAATGCCGCGGGCATCACCGGATGCCGGATTATCGATTCCCCCCGGGAACGGCTCGTAGCCATTTTGACGAATAATTTCGTCCCCTGCAACGGCAGGTTCCCAACGCTGATTGCCCTCATGACCATGTTTTTTGCGGGGACGGTGGCGTCCGGGTTGCAGCCGCTGGCTTCCGTGACGGGCCTGGTGCTGCTGATCGGGCTGGGCGTGGGAATGACGTTTGCGATAACGGCCCTCCTGTCCCATACGATTCTCAAGGGAACTCCGTCTTCCTTTACCCTGGAACTGCCCCCCTACCGCAAGCCCCAGATCGGCCGCGTGATCGTCCGCTCCTTTCTGGACAGAACCCTGGCGGTCCTGTGGCGCGCGGTAATGGTGGCGGCTCCGGCGGGAATCGTCATCTGGCTGATGGCGAATATCCGTGTTGGAGACTCCAGCCTGCTTGTCCACGGCACGCAGTGGCTGGACCCCGCCGGGCGGCTGATGGGTCTGGACGGCGTGATTCTGATGGCGTTCATCCTCGGCATTCCGGCCAATGAAATCGTTTTCCCCCTCATCATCATGGGTTACCTGGCTTCCGACAACATGATGGACATGGACGATATGAACGAGCTGAAGTCCCTCCTGACCAATAACGGTTGGACCTGGGTGACGGCGTTGTGCACCATGCTGTTTTCCCTGATGCACTGGCCGTGTTCAACGGCTCTTCTCACCGTCCGCAAGGAGACGGGCAAATGGAAGTGGGCTGTTCTTGCCTTCGCCATTCCGACGGCCTGCGGCGTCGTGATGTGCCTTCTGGTGGCGGGAACGGCGCGCCTGCTGGGGTTTGCCTGACGGATGAATGGAGTTCATGCTTCCGCGGAGGGATGATGGCGGCAAAAGTTTCCCTTTCCGGGAGTCCGGAAAGGGAACGGGCCATGGTTCCGGGTTTGCCGGGCAGGCAGCATGAAGCCTTTTCCCGGGCCGCGGATTTCCGTATCAGGCCAGATGCATGCCGCCGGTGACGCCGAAGACTTCCGCAGTGATGAAGCTGGATTCCTGAGAGGCGAGGAAGACGTACAGGCCGGAGAGCTCCACGGGCTGTCCGGCCCGCTTGAGGGGCGTTTTCTGCCCGAATTCCGGCAGGTCCTTCTGCAACTGGCCTCCGGTCACTTGCAGAGCCGTCCAGATGGGGCCGGGAGCTACCACGTTCACCCGGATGCCCTTGGAGGCTACCTGCTTGGCCAGGGCGCGGCTGAAGGCGATGATGGCCGCTTTCGTGGAGGCATAGTCCACCAGGTTCTTGCCGGGCTGGTAGGCCTGGATGGAAGAACACGTGATGATGCTCGCTCCCGGCTTGAGGTACGGAAGGGCTTCCTTGGCAATCCAGAACAGGGAGAAAACATTCACTTCAAATGTCTTAGTCAATTGCTCCGTGGTAATGTCCTGAATGTCCTCCACCGCTACCTGCTTGCCGGCCACCAGGGCCAGAATGTCCAGGCCGCCAAGTTTTTCCAGAGCGTCCCTGACGAGTTTTTGACAGAAGGCTTCATCGCTGAGGTCGCCCGGCAGCAGAACGGCGTTCCGCCCTTCCTTCCTGATGAGCTCCGCCACTTCCTCGGCATCGCTCTGTTCTTCGGGAAGGTAGTTCAGGGCTACGTCGGCTCCTTCGCGTGCATACGCAATGGCGGCCGCACGGCCTATGCCTGAATCTCCCCCCGTGACCAGGGCCTTCCGTCCACGGAGCTTGCCGCAGCCATGATAGCTTTGTTCTCCGGCGTCCGGCACGGGTTCCATTTCGGACTGGAGCCCGGGAGCTTTCTGCTGCTGTTTTTCATACCCTTCCTGGCGGAATTCGTCGCGCGGGTCCTGCATTTCGTGAATGTCTTTAGTACTCATTTTTTCATCAGTCATGTTTTGGCGTGAAACTGCCGGGAGAAGGAAGGCGCCGCCCGCCATGCGTAAGATAGCTGGCTGCGTCCCTTTCTCCGGTGTTCCGCATTTCCTATCCGTGATGACCGGGATTTGGATGGCCTGTTCAAGGGAAGACATGCTTTTATTTCAGCATGTCATTGATATTCACTTATATAGGATTATTCTGAATGTTATTTCCATTGATCCTGATAGAGCCGTTCATTCACTGGTCTTCCTTGAATCCTGTTGAATTTCTCCAATCCGTTTTCGGGAAAAGCCGCTATATTGTGCTGATGAACCCGCTTGATGATCAAATGATTTGATCCTTTCATCCTATTTGCGCCGAGGGAGGGCGGGAACCTTCCTCCGTTTTTCAGCGCGTCCGCGCCGGATTTCAGGACAGTCCGTAAATGAAGTATCCGGCCACTCCCGTCAGGGTCATCAGCAGGATGGGGTTCATTTTCCATTTCCGCAGGACGAACAGGGCCGCGCCGAACAGGAGAATGCTCGGGAAGTCCACTTCCGCGATGGCGTGCCAGTCAAAGGTGCCGCAGAAGGTCAGCAGCAGGATGGTGCCGCCCGCGGACATGATCAGGCCCACGGAAGCCGCTTTCAGCCCTTCCAGCACCCCGGAAACATAAGCGGATTTTTTATGCCTTTGGAAGAAAAGGTGCAGCAGCAGCGCCGCCGCCACGCCGGGAATGATGCAGCCCAGGGTGGCCGCCACGGCGCCGGGAATGCCGGCGATTTGCAGCCCGACGAAGGTAGAGGTGTTGATGGCCAGAGGGCCTGGCGTCATCTGGGAAATCGTGATGATATCGGTAAAAACCTTCTGGGTAATCCAGCCCTGGTGAATGACCACCTGGTCCCGGATCATCGGGATGACGGCGTAGCCGCCTCCGATGCTGAACGCTCCGATCTGGAGAAAGACGCTGAAAAGCTGCCATAATGCCTGAGTCATCCGGCCCTCCTTCCCAGCGTTTTCCGGACGTGCCACAGGCTCAGGAGGCAGCACACGGCCAGAATGGCGGCGATGTTGGCGTGAAAGGCGAAGCTGGCGAGGAACGCGCCCGGAACCAGCGCGTTCAGCAGGGCGGATTTTCTGCGCAGGATCATCTGCCACATGTCCACGACTATGTCCACAATGAGGGCCGCCACGCCTGCCTGCATTCCCCGGAGGACCGCTTCCACGGCGGGATTGGAACTGAAGGCGTCATACCAGACGGTGATGATGGAAAGAATGACCAGCGGCGGGATGATGGCGCCCAGGCAGCTGCAAATGACTCCGGCCATGCCTGCGGTGCGGTGCCCCGCCAGCGCGGAGAGGTTGACGGCAATGGCTCCGGGCGTGGATTGCGCGATGGCGGCCATGGAGAGAAGCTCCTCTTTGGAAAACAGCCGTTTTTTCCAGACAAAGTATTTATTGATCATCGGCACGACAATGTAGCCGCCCCCGAACGTGAATGCCCCGATAAAGAGGTTGATCCAGAAGAGCCAAAGGCATTTTTTCACTTTTTCTCCGGTCATGGCGTTTAAAGAGGAAGGAATGGCGTTCCGGGTATTCCGCCTTTGCGGGAAATTCGGCAGCCGTTGTCCGGGAAAAGGCGGCTGAACGCCGCGCCGTTCCCGTTTTCCCGGAATAAGGGGTGGAGGGATTCTATCACAGGCGGCGGTGGAAGGCCATGCCATTACATGGATAAAGGGGAGAAAAGAGGTGAAGGTCTGCCTCTTTTATAAGTGGGGGGGACAATTGCGGAGCTTCCCGCGGCGCGCAGCAGGCGGCGGAACAAAAAAAGTCCGGCAGGTTTTACCCTGCCGGATGGCAAAGAATCAAGGGAGCCGGGGGAGAAAGCCATCTTTCCCGGCTTGTTTCCAGGCGCAAGAAAAAAGGAATGCAAGAAGCCGGAGTCAGCTTTTTTCCTGTTCCAGCTCCGCTTTCCGGGCCAGGATTTTTTTCATGACGGCGTGGCGGTCTCCTTCCGGGATTTCCACGGGATTGCCGCGGTAGTCACTGGTCATGGCGGCCAGGGCGCCCCCTACATGATGCATGTTGAAAATCGGCAGTTTCCAGGTGGAGGGCTTTTCCGGGTCGGGAACATAGGCGAAGTCGGAAGCGGGATGTTCCTCCCCGTCCACTTTTTTCATTTTGGGTTCATGGTCGCGGTCCATAAGGAATGGACAACCGTCCTTGCGGGCCATTGTAAAAAAGGCCGGGATAAGACGCACAAATTCAACCGTCCGGTGTAAAAGCGGCTTGTCCCGGCGCATTTTTATTTTTTATGGAGCCTTTTGTTCCAGCGGTTTCAGGGGAGCCAGCTTCAGGTTCACCATCCCTCCCGTAAAATAATAGACGGGGGTTTTTCTTCCCGGCACGTCCAAGGGAGCCCTTGCCATTTTGGATTCTCCAAAAAGCGTGTCGTCCACCTTCAATCCGAAGCGCTTGAAGGTTTCCCTGCAGGGGGCGAGCAGTTTTTCCTCCCGTACCAGCCTCACGCAGACGCTCATGTAATGGCCGTCCTTTTTGGAGACACGGCTTTTCCCCTCCCTCGCCAGCTGCTTGAATTTTTCCTGGACGTCCTTTGCCCGCCCCAGGGAAGGCGTGGAAAAGCAAGTGATTTTTTCCAGCGGCATTCCCCTGGCCTGCTGTTCTTCCAGGAATTGCTCCAGGGCCGCCAGGTAATCCTGCAGCATGTAGTCTTTGGGATAAGGGAAGGAACTGTCCCGTAACACGCAGGTAGCTTCTCCGCCGGGATGGGTATATTCCCTCAGCGTGAATTTGAATTGAGGCGCCTTTTTTTCTTTTCCCTCATTTTGAATGGAAGGGGAGGTTCCGGAGTCTGTTGTATCAGCCATGGAAACCGGCACGGCCAGCAGGGAAAGGGAGACGAGGGCAATGGGCGGGGAAGGAGGAATCCGCATGGTTCCTTTTAAACTGATAACACATCTATCGTCAATACTTTATTGTCCTGCGAAAACGTATTCCCCTTTCTTGGAGGAATCCTCCGGGGCTGTCCGCCTTCCGTTTCCGCGTTTTGCTCTTTACAAGAGGGCCGGGATAGATGAGCATGAGCCCGTTAATTTATAATTGTTCTTATTTATGGAAAATACATACCACCATACCCAGCTTCCGGAGGGACGCATTCCCGCCCTGCGCGTGGAACCGATGCCTGCGGACACCAATCAGAGCGGGGAAGTGTTCGGCGGCTGGGTGATGAGCCAGGTGGACCTGGCGGGAGCCAATACGGCCATGCGTTATGCGTTGAGCCGCTACATCGTGACGCGTGCAGTCAGCAGCCTGACGTTTGAAGCTCCCGTGCTGGTGGGCGATGTGGTTTCCTTTTATACGGAGATTATCAAGGTGGGGCGCACCTCCGTCACCGTAAAGGTGGAGGTGTATGCGGAACGCCTGACGAAGCTCTGCAATAATATTGCCAAGATTACGGAGGCGGAGCTGGTTTACGTGGCCCTGGGGGCGGACAAGAAGCCGATTACCCTGGAAGAGTCCCGCGCCCAGTTCGCGCAGTGCTGCTCCCTTGAAACGGGGGACAGCGTTTCCTGTTCCTGAACAGAGGCGGGGGCCGCGTTCCCGCGCGTCAGGCCGCTTTTTTCCGCCTGCGGGTGATGCCCTTGTTTTTATCCACCAGGGCGAAGATGAAGGAGCTGGCCGCGGCAATGGCGCCGATGGTGACGAAGGTGGCGTGGAAGGCGGCTTCCACGGCCTTTCCGGAAGTGGCTGAATGGCCGCCGAAGCTGTCCAGCAGCAGGGAGGCCGCGGCAATGCTGACGGCGATGGAGAGCTGCATGATGGTGGAGAGCAGGGAGTTGCCGCTGCTGGCGTCCGCGTTGGGGAGGTCAATCAGCGTCAGGGTGTTCATGCAGGTGAATTGAATGGAGTTGGCCGCGCCCAGCAGGGCGAGCATGCCCAGCAGGGTGAGTTCGTGGGTGCCGGGGCTGATGAAGTAGAAGGCGGCCAGCAGCGTCCCGATGGTAAAGGTATTGACGACCATGATGTTCCGGTAGCCGAATTTGCCGAGCAGGCGCGGCGCGACCGTTTTTGCCAGCAGGTTGCTCAGCGCCAGGGGAATCAGGGACATGCCGGACTGGAGGGCGGAGTAACCCAGCACCACTTGGAAGAAGAGCGGAATCAAGTACGGCAGGCAGCTTCCCCCCAGGCGGCAGACGATGTTGCCGGCGATGCCGATGGCGAAGTTCCTGATGCGGAACAGGGAGGGGCTGAAGATGGGCGCCTTTGAACGGAACGCCAGCACCCAGTACAGGAGCTGGAACACGCCTCCGGCGGACAGGAGCAGGGCCATGCGCGTCTTGTCGGCTGCGCCTCCTGCGGTGGAGAGGCCCATGGTGACCAGCACGGCGGAGGAGGAGAAGAGGAAGAAGCCCGCCCAGTCGAATTTCTGTTCCCGGACCGCTTTAAGGTCCGGCATCAGTTTCCAGGTGGCCCACAGGCCTGCGATGCCCACCGGAATGTTGATCAGGAAGATCCAGTGCCAGGAGGCGTACTGGACGATGATGCCGCCCAGCACCGGCCCCAGGAGAGGCCCCAGCAGCGCCGGAATCGTCACGATGTTCAGAACGTTGACGAACATGGAGCGCGGATAGGAGCGCAGGACGACCAGACGCCCTACGGGCATCAGGAAGGCCCCCCCGATTCCCTGGATGACGCGGCACGCCGTCATCATGGCGACGGAGGTGGAGAGGGCGCACAGCAGGGACCCCGCGGAGAAAACGGAGATGGCGAAGAGAAAAGTGCGGCGCGAGCCCAGCTTGTCGGATATCCATCCGGAGGCCGGTATCAGGACGCAGACGGTAAGCATGTAGGCCGTCACCAGGGAGTGAAGCTGCAGCGGGTGGCTGTTGAAGCTGCGGGCGATGGTGGGGATGGCCGTGTTCAGGATGGTGGCATCCAGCATCTGCATGAAGAATGCCGATGCCACAAGAAAGGGCAGGTAGCGCAGCGCTTTGGAGGATGTCGGCAGTTTTTCCATGGAAGACCGCCGCCAGTATCCGGCTGGGCCGCGCCGGGGGCAAGGCAGATGTTTGTCCCGGCGCTCCCGTTGTTTTCCGGGCGCCCCGGAACCGCCGTTATGCCCTGGGCTCCGTTTTACGGCCTGGGCTGTTCCGGTGCGCGCCGCGCCAGCACGCGTTTGGAAAGCCATGCGCGCACAGGTTCGTCATAAAGCTTCAGGCACCCGTAGGCCACGGCAATGCAGATGAACAGGACGCCCACCGCCACGGGGAGAGCGCGGGAAAAGGGCACTTCCGCATCGTGCACCCAGGCCAGGTACAGGTAAACGATGGGGTAGTGGGTGATGTAAAGGGGGTAGGAGATGTTTCCCAGGAATCGGCTGGCCCGGGAGGAGATGTCGCCTGGGATGTCGCTGGCTCCCAGAAAGACCACCGCGGGGAAGATGACGATGATGCAGAAGGCGTCATACAGGCCGTTCAGGCGGAAGTTTTCCGCCCCGCCCACGTGCGGCATGGCCAGCGCTCCCACCAGAAGCAGGCTGCACCACCAGAAGCCGTGCCTGACCCGGCCGGGCTTGCACAGGCGGAACAGGAGCAGGCCGCCGAAGAAGGGGAACATGAGCCGCGTCAATCCCACGCGGCACTGTTCCACGTCCAGCGTCCAGCCGCCGATGTTGTTGCCCTGCGTGTAGCACTGGTGGATGAGGGCGCAGGCCGCCAGGAAGACCAGGACCGCCAGCCACCGGCTGGTGAATTTCCTGATGAGCACGGCGTAAAGGATGTTGGCGATGTATTCGAAGAAGAGGGACCAGGCCGGACCGTTCAGCGGGTGCATTTCCGTCCATCCGCGAATATCCAGGGAAACGGGGACGGGCAGCAGCGTGAACCCCACGGTCATGACCAGCAGCATTTTCCATACGGGGGTCTGTGCGATGTTCGGGAAGATTTCAGACCCCTGGAAGTAAAAGAGGGCTCCACCCAGCAGCATCCCCATGACCACCATGGGTTGAAGGCGCACCAGCCGCCGCTTGCAGAAATTCCACAGGCTCATCTTTCCCCAGCGGTCGTCATAGGCATACCCGATGACGAAGCCGGACAGCATGAAGAAGAAGTCCACGGACAGATAGCCGTGATTGATGATCTGGTCCGTGTGGAATTGGAAGTCCCTGGCGCTTCCTTCAAACATGTGGAACAGGACCACCATGACGGCGGCTACGCCGCGCAGGCCGTCCAGGGCGGCATAATGAGGTTTGGGAGCCAGAACGGAGGGAGAGAGAGGGGCCGGAGTGCTCATGGTATAAGTACGGCGAAAAGTGATTGTGCTTACAGAAAAAGGGGCGATGCGTATTTTACGTGCGCGGCCGCGGAACCCCGGAACGGGTTTTTCCGCAGGGAAAGTCCCGGTACAGGCTGGTACTGAGACGGCTTGCCCGGCAGACGGGCAAGCCGTTTCCTATCTTCCACAGACGGCGTGAGACGTAAAGAAAAATGATGAAGGCTGTTCCTTCTCCCTTTTTCCTTTAAAGAGCCGGATTCCGGAGGAAAAGAGGCCCGGCGCCTACGGCGCGGGGGCAAGTACAATGGACTTTGTTTCCGCGCCGCTGGTGATTCCCTTGACGGTCAGGGTGCATTTTCCCGGCGGCAGGGTAAGGACGCCGGGGGAGTGCTTTACGAACCGGGACCATCCGCCGGTTCCCGGAAAAGTGAATTCCGTCAGCTTGTCATTGATGGAATAACCCAGCTTGAACAGGGTGGAGGCGGGATCGGCAATGGCATAATCCGTCGTTACCGTATAGGTTCCTCCGTTTTTGGTGAAGATTTCCCAGCTGACGGAGCTGAAGTGGGACAGGATGTTGAATTTTCCCGCATCTTTTGCCAGGGCATGCGTGATGAGGCAGTTTTCAGGCAAGAGCGTGATTTTGCCGCTGGCCGCCGGCTGGACTACCGGGAAGATGGAGGCGGGAATGAGCCGGATATAGCGGATGTAAATGCCGTCCCTCCCTTTTTTCTTGAGCGTAAAGGTTTGTTTTCCCTTAACCAGGTTCATGCGGCCCAGATGGTAGATTCCCCCATCGGCCTCACCGCCGCCGGAAGTGGGCACATTCCACAGGAAGGGGGCGCTGTCGCCGCATTTCAGTTCATAGCGGGCGGAAGCGGTAGCCGTCCAGGGGAACGTGTACCAGGCTTCAAGGATGTATTCCCCGTCTTGGGCGACGTTGATTTCCCAGCTTGCGCCGGAGTCTTTTTCCGCCATGCCGGCGATGAATTTGACGGACCGTATTTTTGCCAGCTTGCTTTTGGAAAGTTCCGCATTTTCAGCCTTCATCAGGACGGTCTTCCCCTGAATGGCGCCGGAGGCTGCCGTTTTAATCAGTCCGTCCGCCGGGAATTTGGCCTGGACGGCTGCGCAGAGCAGGAGGGAGGCATTCAGCATTAAGAGCAGTTTCATGTTGGATATGGATGGTTGGAGTTGAAAGACAGATGTTAATCTATTCCATCTTGTCCTTCAAGACGCTGTTGCCGTCAATAAAAAAGTGGGCAGGATTTTTCGTGCCTTCCCTCCGGATATGGTTCCGGAATGGCGAGAGGGCCGGCGATTCTTCGGCTTCCGGAGGGACTTAACAAGGGAGTTTTTACAGCTGGGAAGCTTGACGCTGGGCCTGATAATTTTGGGCCTTATATACTTGACTTCGGTTCCTCCGTATGCTATTAATTAGTCATACTAAGGAGGCAACCATGAACGACCGCTTAACCATTTCACTTTTTGAGCTTTTTGAAAAATTCCCCAACGAAGAATCAGCTAAAAAGTATTTGGAGGGAAAACGGTGGGGCGATAAGGTAGTTTGCCCGTTCTGCGGGAAAAGCGAAAAACAGTATAGAGTAAAGAGGAACGGGGTTGAAGGGTATTTTGAATGTGGGGAGTGCGGGAAAGTTTATACTGTGAGGACAGGAACTATCTTTGAACGAAGCCATGTTCCACTTCATAAGTGGATTTTTGCTTTCTATTTGGTAGTAACTTCCAGAAAGGGTATTAGCTCCATGCAACTCTCTAAAGAAATTGGGGTTACGCAAAAAACGGCGTGGTTCATGCTTCAAAGGATTAGGGAAGCTTGCAATTCCAACCATGATGACGATGACAATAACGGCTTTCTGTCTGGAATCGTTGAAGCCGATGGGGTGTATATTGGAGGGAAGGAATCCAATAAGCACGAATCTCAGAAATTGAAGGCCGGGCGTGGAATTGTTGGAAAGACGGCGGTTTTAGGAATGAGGACCAGAGCAGGAAAGGTTTTGGCAAGGGTTATTCCCGACACTTCAAGAGATACAGTTCACCAAGTTTTGAATAAGTATTTGAGCCAAGACTCCGTTCTGATTACTGATGAACATGCTTCTTACAAAGAATCACAGTTCAATCATCAGGTGGTGAATCATAGTGTCAAACAGTATGTTGACGGAATGGCCCATACTAACGGCATTGAGAGCGTATGGGCGGTTTTGAAGAGAGGATTCTATGGAATCTACCATTCATTCAGCACAAAACATTTACAGAGATATGTAGATGAATTTGCGTATCGATTGAATGAGGGAAATGTAAAAATCCATACATGGGTGAGATTGGATGCTCTTATGGCTAAAGCATTTGCGACGAGAATCACTTACGCCGAATTGAAGAATTGACCGCCACCCTGCAACAAGGTGACGGCCTAAGTCATGCAAATCAAAGAATCGCCCCCTTCCCCGAAAGGAAGGAGGCCAGTTAATTCACCGCCGAAGGTGGTTAAAAGGTCCAGCTAATGCCAGCTTGGATGACATGGTAAGGGTCAGTATCGTGGAATTTGAGAAGTTCGTACCCTAAAATCAAATCTGTTGTATTACCAATGGCAAAGCGGAATCCTAACGTAGCAGAGAATGTAAAATCGGCATTGACCTCAGTTGCACTAGCTCTACCTCTCTCTATTCGATAAGTGGAATTACTCAGCCAGACTTTTCTATCAACCGTAGCTGTGGCTTTCAAAGAATTGAAAGTTACGCCAATTTTGCCGCCTAAGAAGAAATATGCTTTCTCCTGAACTAATGGAAGGTTCAGCGTATATCCAGCTAGTAATGGAATAGATGTTTGGTATTTGATTTTCAGGTCAACATTCGTAATGTCATTCTCATTAAGAAATTGTTGAATCTGAGCATCGGAATATCCCAATTCGCGGCCAATATCAAAGGCATTGAAATGTTTAGCATCGGAAGACATCAATCCTGCCGTCAAAGACAATTCGTGAACGATATCTCCTGTTTCAGTATAGGAATTTAGGCTGAGCAGACCGCCGCCAAGATTGGGCATGTCACTATCTCCCGCAATCCCATAAACACCCTTGATACTCATTCCAAAGGTAGAATCGTATTTCTGAGTATAGGATGGAGAACTGTAAGAACTGCCTGCTCTATAATAGTTCCAAGGGTCAGACGCTTGGCTGAAAAAAGCACAGGACAATAGACCTAATGCACACGTTATAAATAAGTTTCTCTTCATGGTCGTTTATGGGTTGAAGTCATAATGAAGTCACGCTTGCCAACAAAGATTCCCGCTTAAGGGTCTCAATTGCGAATCGCAATAATCATCATATGCGAGTTATTAACATAACAAATGCGAACAATACAAGCTCTTTCTTTCTATGAACTGGGTTCTATCAGATAATCAAATCGCATGTTTACGAGCAATTCCAAGCCTGAACCGGAGTATGTGGACACGAAAAAATTAGGCCAATGGCTCAATGACCATTCCATTAGCCGCGCTGAAATAGCCAAAGCCCTTGGAGTCCAAACCACCGTGGTTCATAACTGGTTTGCCCGCCAAAGAATCCCTAAGAACGTACAAGGCTCATTGCGCCATTTGATGAGTGCCGATTATCCTTCGGAACTGGAATCTCAAATCGCCGTTCGAATGAAAAATTCTACTCTGAACGAGGTAGTCAAACAGGCCGTCAAGGAAGGATTGTCCGTGGAGGAATGGATTTTGAGGGCGGTGGAGGAGAAGTTGAAAAATCGTCAATCAATAGATAATATGCGTCATATAGATAATATCGTGTAATATTAGTTGACATATTTTATGAATAATCCATTTTGAAGAGGTACTTATTGTAGAGAGCATCATGTTACCTAAAATATCTTTGAATGAGGAAACTAAGCAGGCGATTGCTCGTTCTGTTGGAGTGCCTGTATCTAGAATATTAGAGATGGATGCCTCTGAATTAGATGCAGCTATAGAGTCTAAAATTGGCAAGAAACTAAAATTAGACACAAAACGCAATAGATTTCCACTAGTTGGAAGAGGTTCTGTATATTTAGCTCTTTCAAGATTTTTAAGATTTAATCTTGATAAAAAAATAGCTAAAATATAAAATGCTTTCCTCTGATTATTTATCACGTATAGAGAATCTCTATACGACATATAATAATACTATCAAATTATTGATAGCGGATATAGAAGCGAAATACGAAAAGTTTCCTATAGAACTTTTTAATGAAATTCGTGCTTTACATGACCATATAGCTAGATGCTATATTCCTGATTTAAAGCCCGAAACTATTAAAAATGAAATTGCAAAAGCGGAAGGACATATTTGGAGAATAATTTTGGATTGTTATAAATACCTTAATATTCATTTATCTGATTATGTTAAAAATTTTGAGAAAAGGACTAAGCGTGTCGATTTATTTGTAGTAGATAATGGACAATTTTATGTCACTTACAAAAAATTGCACAATGAAGCTATTTCCTCAGTTAGAGAGGCTAAAAAAATAGAAGGAATCGATAAAACAAAATCTCTGAAAAGATACGAAGACGCCTATAATCAATATACTGAGCTATACGACCATATTAATTCTAAAATGTCAGATATTAATTGGGCAAAAAGGAAATATTGTGTTAAATTTGGTTGGAAGGCTTTACTGTGGATTGCTTCGGTGATTCTTTCTTCTCTCATTACTATTTCAGTCGGTTGTCCGAAATTACAAAGTATTGTTGAAGGCGTTATCGCTTGCTTTTAAAGACAATGACATTTTTCAATATTGTTTCTTCTAAAGACGTATACTACACTATAGTGTAGTATACGTCTTTAGAAGCCTCTCCTCTTTACAAGTTAAAAAGCGCTACCTCATGAAGAAGTGAGGTAGCGCTTTTCTTTCCGCAGAAAGAGAAATCCCTATTACTTACTATTCTACAAAATCAAAAACGACACAACCTTTTCCTGCACGGGCAATCCGAATCAATTGGTCAGTTGTTTTTGCATTCGCATTTGCAAGAGTCAAATGAACCATTTTGTTAGATGCAGCCCTAGCAATGTCAACAAGTTGGTCAGTTGTTTTTGTAGATGCATCAATTCTTATCCCTCCACCAGCACGAGCAATATCTATGAGTTGATTAGTAGTTTTCATAATTGTATTTTTTACTACCTATTAATGGGGAATTTTTATGAAATTGGCAAGTACAAAAATATTTGGCTAAATTAGGGTTGCGTACCAAATAAGTCCTTTCTAAGAAGGATACCATTCGAAGAGAATTTTTTGCCGAACTTAACTATATAAGACCCATAATTTTCCGGAAATTTCCAGTAGTATGTTGAGAAGGAAGAAAGAGGAAAAGCTGCTTGTTCTCCATGCGTCAAGAGCATTTAATCAACGATGGCCGGAATACTCCCTGGCTGCCCTGATGATTGATGATGAAACGTTATTTGCTGATTTTCCTCCTGTCCGGAATGGACACGGGAGCGCTGAAGGCTGAAAAGGTCCTGGACGGCTTTGACGAGGAACCTTTTGAACAGCCCGTAATCCTGCCTGAAAAAACGCGCCTGTCGCCTGCGGCGGCCCGCGTGGCGGCCTATATGGAGAGCCTTCCGCCGATGGAACGGGAAAAGCCGTCCGTGCCGTGCTTGCTGCAAGTGGTGGAGGTGGCCGCAAACAGATGGCCGGGCCTGAATGGAAAGGCGGGAACGGACTGGATTGCCGCCGAATTGTTTTTCCAGTTGAATAGTTGTTCCAGGATGCCCGGCAACCCGTTCTCCCAGTTGGTTCAAGGCTGTTGTTTTCCGGCTCCCTTCCCGCCGCGCTGCTCCGGGACGCCCTGCTTCCGGGGAATACTTATGAGAATCCGGAAAAGGCGGATGAAATTTGCCGTGCCGTTTTCAAGAATCTGAAGAGAGTGGAAGGCACGCTTCCCGCCGTACCGGATACCGGAGCTTTCCGTGGAATGCGTGTACCGGGTTCCGGCCATTTACAACGTGCGGTGGTCGCTGGAGAGCCGGGATTATGAAGGGAATGTGATGCGCGTGGTCAGGCGGCCGGTAGTGGAGAAAGAGGGGGGTGAAACTGTTTCCTATGACGTGCCTGTCCTCTGGCGCGGAAAAGCGGCGGCGTCTTTTCCGCTCACTCCGCCGGGGCGCATTCCCTGGCGCATGAACTTCATGCGCCGTCCGGCATACGGATGCCGGTGCGGCGGCCCTGCGGGGAAAACACGGATGGGAGGCCGCGCGCATTCCCCTCACGGAAGCAGGTGCCGGGTGCGCTCAGTGTGACTGGAGCGATACGCGGTTGGCCAGCGGCTTGCCTTCCAGGAAGTCCCGGATGTTGTGCAGGGTGACTTCCGCAATGTTGTGCAGGGCTTCCTTCGTGAAAAAGCCCTGGTGGGAGGTCAGGATGACGTTGTTGAAGGAGAGCAGGCGCGCCAGGGTGTCGTCGTCAATGATTCGGTCGGACTTGTCTTCGTAAAAATATTCACCTTCCTCTTCATACACGTCCAGGCCGGCGGACCCCACTTTTTTTGATTTCAGGCCGTCAATCAGCATTTCCGTATTAATCAGCTTGCCGCGTCCCGTGTTGATGATCATCACGCCGTCCTTCATTTTGCCGATGGAGTCCGCATTAATCAGGTATTCCGTTTCCGGGGTGAGGGGGCAGTGCAGGGAAATGATGTCGGACCGGGCGTACAGGTCGTCCAGCGTGGTGTACGTAATGCCGGCTTCTTCCGCAAAGCGCTGGTCGGGGTACGGATCGTAGGCCAGGATGTTCATGCCGAACCCCTTGAGGATGCGGATGAGGATTCTGGCGATTTTCCCCGTTCCGATGATGCCGGCCGTTTTCCCGTTCATGTCAAAGCCCATCAGCCCGTGCAGGGAAAAGTTGCCGTCCCTGGTGCGCCAGTACGCGCGGTGTATCTTGCGGTTCAGGGAGAGCATCAGGGCTACGGCGTGTTCCGCCACCGCATAGGGGGAGTATTGGGGGACCCTGACGATGGGCAGGTCCGCTTCTTCCGCCGCTTTCAGGTCCACGTTGTTGAATCCGGCGCAGCGCAGGGCCAGCAGTTTGACGCCGTTTTCCTTCAGGCTCCGGATCACTTCCCGGTTTGCCGTGTCGTTGACGAAGATGCACGCCACGTCCGTGCCGCGGGTCAGCGGCACGCTGTCCGGGGTGAGGTGCCCCTTGAAGTAGCGGATGTCGTAATGGAATTCGCGCTCGTTGATCGGGTTGAAGGAGTCCCGGTCGTAGGGCTTGGCGTCAAAAAACGCAATGCGGCAGGAATGGTCGGTCATGCGGAAGGGAGGGGGGTTAGGCGATCGGCGGTTTTTTCTTCGCGCTTCCCTGGCTGGCGACGGCTTCCATGCGTTTGCGGATTTCTTCCGGATCCCCCAGAAAGTAGTCTTTCTCCAGGTTCAGGGAATCGTCAAATTCAAACACATAGGGAATGGCGGTGGGAAGGTTCAGGGAAAGAAGCTGGTCGTTGGGGATGTTTTTCAGGTACTTGATCATGCCGCGCAGCGTGTTGCCGTGGGCCACGATCAGGATATTGTCCAGCGTCCGGAGGGAGGGGAGGATGGTTCCCTCCCAGTAGGGCATCATGCGGTCAATGGCCTCCTTCAGGGATTCCGTCCGCGGAAGTTCGTTATCCGGCACCCCCTTGTAGCGGGGGTCCCACTTGGGGTTGGCTGGATCGTCCTCCGCCAGGGGAGGGGGAGCCACGTCGTAGCTGCGCCGCCAGATCAGCACCTGCTCGTCTCCGTATTTTTGGGCCGTTTCACTTTTGTTCAACCCCTGGAGCATGCCGTAGTGCTTTTCATTCAGCCGCCAGCTTTTGGCGACGGGCAGCCAGTCCTGGTCCAGACGGTCCAGCACGCAGTTAAGCGTCTTCACGGCGCGCTTGAGGTAGGAGGTGTAAGCCTGGTCAAAAGCCATGCCCTTGTCTTTCAGCAGGTCGCCCGCATGGTTCGCTTCCTCTATCCCCAGTTCCGTCAGGTCCACATCCGTCCATCCGGTGAACCTGTTTTCACGGTTCCACGTGCTTTCTCCATGGCGCAGAAGAACAATTGTTTTCATATCGCTGAATTTAGACAGGCGCCCTCCGGCTTTCGCGCAAAGGAATGGAGGCGTATGACGTGATAATATTCCCCGCCGCAGGAGAAATTCCTGCCGCCCGGCCCCGGCAGTCCGCCGGGGGAGGGGAAAGACGCCTCACAGGTGCGGCGGCGGCGGGTAAAATTGTGATTGGCAACCGTCTTCAAATGGATTAACAGTTCAGCATGATGAAGCAATATGGTTTCAGTTGGGCTGCCGCCCTGATGGCCGCCGGAGTGGGAGCATTGGCATGGGCCGGTCCCGGGGCTGTCCGGAATGCGCAGAAGCCTGCTCCTTCCGGTGGAGCCCCCGCCGTGTTCAAGTTCGGCGGGGAAGGGAACCAGGAGTTCATGCTGAATGGAAAACCGTTCCAGATACGCGGAGCGGAGATGCATCCCCAGCGCATCCCCAGGGAGTACTGGAGGCACCGCATCAGGACTGCCCGGGCCATGGGCTTGAACACCATTGCGTTTTACGTGTTCTGGAACGACCATGAACAGCCGGACGGCAGCTTTGACTTCAAGACGGGCAACCGCGATCTGGGAGAGTTTCTCAAGATATGCCAGGAGGAAGGCATGTGGGTTCTGTTCCGCCCCGGTCCCTATGTGTGCGGGGAATGGGACCTGGGAGGGTTGCCCCATTATCTGCTGAAGGATCCCAAGGCCAAATTGAGGACTACGGAAGACGCCAAATTCATGAAGGCGCAGACGCGGTATCTGGAAGCCGTGGCCCGTGTGGCGGAGCCCTTTTTGGTCAAAAACGGAGGCCCTATCCTGATGACCCAGCTTGAGAACGAATACGGGAGCTACCAGAGGAAGGACCGCAAGTACATGGAGTGGCTGAAAGCGTTCTGGACCAGGAAGGGCTTCGGCCCCTTTTATACGTCCGACGGCGCGGGGGAACATTTCCTGAAAGGGGTGGTGCTTCCCGGCGTGGCCGTGGGACTGGACCCGGGGCTGAACGACGGCCACTGGGAGGTGGCTAATAAGTGCAATCCGGGCGTTCCCGTTTTTTCCTCGGAAACGTATCCGGGCTGGCTGCGGCACTGGGGGGAGGGGAACTGGGCCCCCACCCCAGGCATTGTCAACCACGTCCGCTGGTTTATGGACAAGGGGCGCTCCTTCAGCCTGTTCGTTTTCCACGGTGGCACCAACTTCGGGTTTACGGCGGGCGCCAACAACGGGGGGCCGGGAAAATACCAGCCGGACCTGACGAGTTACGATTACGGCTCTCCCGTGGACGAACAGGGCCGGATGAATGAATATTACACCCAGATGAGGGAAATCATCCTGGAAAAACTGCCTCCGGAAGCCGCCGTGCCGGAACCTCCCGCGGACATCCCGGCCATGGAGATTCCGGAGTTCACGCCCGTGGTCCATGCCGGCCTTTGGGAGAACCTGCCCAAGCCCTTCCGGTCCAAGTTCCCGCAGCCGCCCTATTTCGAACAGTGGAACCAGAACCAGGGCATCGCCGTTTACAGCGCCACCGTTCCGGCCGGACCGCCTGAAACGCTGGAATTCACCAACGTCAATGACTATGCCCAGGTGTACCTGAACGGAGAGCCGGTCGGCACGCTGGACCGACGCCTGGGACAGAAGAGCGTGGAGCTGCCGGAGCGCAAGAAGCCGGGAACGCTGGAAATCCTGGTGGAGGCCATGGGACATATCAATTTCCACATCAGCATGGAGAGCGACCGCAAGGGGCTGCACGGCCCTGTGAAGCTGGGAACGCGCGAGTTGAAGAACTGGACGGTGAGGGCCCTTCCCCTGAAGGCTGACTCCATCGTCCAGGCGCCCAAGGGAAAGGGCCCTTCCCGGAAACGGGAAGGAGCGCATTTCCGGGCCGTCGTGAACATTGAAGAGCCGCAGGACACGTTCCTGGACATGTCCCGCTATGCCAAGGGATACGTGTGGGTGAACGGCGTGAATGTGGGGCGGTATTGGAATGTGGGGCCTCAATTAAGGCTGTACGTTCCGGCCCCCTTCCTGAAAAAAGGGGAGAATGTGATTGATGTCCTGGACCTTCACGAGAAGGAGCCCAAGCCCATCCGCGGCATGAAGGAGCGCAACAAGGAGCCTGGAAAGATAGATACCAAAAACCTGGACAACCAGTGGTAAAACCGCCGGGTCTTCTGCCCGCGTCACTGGAAAAAGCTTTTTTCCATGAACCCGCGCCATGGGGGGAGCCGCAGCCTGGGTGTCAGACGCCCTGAGCCTGCCTTTTTCTCCGGAATTCCTCTTTGAACGCCTTCCAGTCCGTGTCTCTAACCAGTTCCGCGAGGTTGGAGTAGTAGGACCGGTGGTGCCCGAAGCGTTCGTCCATCAGCTCTTCAAGCGCCTTTTCCGGCGTCCAGCCCTGCATGACGATGCGGTAGGCGGCGCAGACAATGCCGGTGCGGTCGGACCCGTGCCAGCAGTGCACCAGAACGGGCTTGGGCGCGTTGCTGATGACCAGCAGGCAGTCCATGAGTTCTTCCCGGGTCACTTTCCCTGCCGCCAGTTTAATGCGGTACAGGCGCAGTCCGGTATGTTCCGCCTCATCGGCGTCGCTGTGGTATTCCCGCAGGTTCAGGACGGATTTGAGCCCCAGCTTTTCCAGGGCCTTGAACCCGTCGCCGCCGGGTTGTCCGGAACGGTACAGCTCCGGGCTGAGGCGGTAGCAGTTTCTGGCGTCTTTTACCTTGATGGAAACGAGGGGGTCCATCAAGATTTCTGCGCAGGCAAGGGGAAGGGGCGCCGCCAGAACGGCGAGTATCACAGCGTTCCGGTTCATGGCTTCTTTCAGGAATCGGACGGGTAACCGACGCTCTGGGCGTACAGGACTTTTTTAAAGACGGGGAGTTTCAAGCGCCGCTGGATATAGTCGGCGTCAATCATGGCGCGGAAGACGGTGCCGAGGCCCGCGGAAGTACAGAAAAGATAGACGTTTTCTCCGATGAACCCCACGCCCGTGCAGGCCGTGACCAGTTTTCTTTTGGCGTCAAAGTCTCCGGGCTGTTTGGACTGGTCCACCACATAGACCAGGTTCAGCGGCGCGGTAGCCGCGAATTCCTGCGTTCCCGTGGCGGCACGCATATCGCCCTGAACCACTCGCTCCAACTGGTGGGTTTCCGGCTTGTAAAGATAGGCGCCCTGCGGCAGGACGGCATAGATTTCTATTTCGTTGGAATTCCGGGAGGACGGCGCCGTACGGTAATCAGGATCGTCCCGGTTGACGCCTTGAGCCGCCCAGAGCAGGGAAGACAGGATTTCCATCGGAATGGGCTTGTCTGCGAAGGATCTGGTGGAATGCCGTTCATTCAGAACCTGCATGAGCGGCCTGCCGCCCTTTTTGTCCGGCGGAGGCAGCACGATGTTGTCACTGAGGGCCGTTCCGGAGAGGAGGCTTCCCGAAATGACGGCCAGAAGCGGGCTGAGAGCATGAGAAATATTCATAGGCGGCAAAAGATGGATAAAGATGATGGAATAATTAGCAGGATACTTGTATTTTTCTCATGTTTTTGGGAACACGTGAGAACCTAATCCTATAAAATGGCTATGAAAACACAAGGAAAAATCCCTTGGTTTGATTCTTAACGGGTTCCGGAAGATGGACTCTCCGGAAAAGACCGTTGTTTCAAGTTGACCTTGGGAGGGTATTGCGCTTTTATGTCAAACGGAACAGGGATGGAAATCTTTTTTCCTTCCCTGCCCAATTTGCTCCAACCCGTTCAAGCCTTATCCCATGAATCCTGTCAATCCTTTGCGTCCCGGTTCTCCCAAGCGTAAAAAATCCTCCTCCGGGGGAATTGTCATAACCATTATCCTGGTGCTGGCTCTTGCCGGCGGCGGAGTGGTTTACCACCGCATTTCCGTTCAACGGGAGGCGGAGGCCGCAGAGCTGGCGGCCAGAAGGGAGGCGGAAGCGAAAGCGGCGCGCGCACGGAAGGCTGCGGAGCTGGAGGCGGCGCGCAAGGCTGCGGAGGAACGGGCGCGTGCGGAGGCGGCGGAAAAAGCACGGCTGGAAGCGGAACGCCTGGCCGCGGAGGAAGCCGCCAGAAAACGGCAGAAGAAGGAACCGGAGGCGGTGAAGCCTGCTCCCGCGGAACCGAAGGAAGAGCCCGTGGTCCGGGAGGAAGATCCGCGGCTGGAGATTTTTAAGAAGCCCGTTTTGCTGGTCAGCCTGAAGGCCAATAACGCCGCCAATAGAAAGCTGTTTACGGACGCCTTCAATCTGGCCCTGGAGACGGGCCGCTATGACTTGTACGCCGGTTTCCTGCGGTCCAATCTGGAACGGGACGCCGTGAAGGTCATCAAATTCGGCAAATTCGACGTATCCATGTATGACCAAAGCCCGTATCTCATGCGCGCCAATGAACTGTACCAGCTCATCAGCAAAGTGGGGGCGGAAACCATTCAGGAGCAGCTCAAGGAGAGTTCCCCCAGATATTTTTATCCGTGGCTTTTTTCAGACCCCTCCGACCCTCTGCGGCTCTTCCTGCGCACGATGGCGCGGGAACAGACTCCCAGGGAGGAATGGGGGAGGCATCCTGCGGAAGTGGGCGGAGTTCTGGATGAAAACCTCCGCCATGCCCCGGAGCAAGTATTCCTCCCTGGCGCTGGCCTGCGCCATGCTGGACCCCCGCATCGCCTCCAGTCCGTCCAGGCTGCGGGCCTCTTCTTCCACCAATATTTCCACTACTCCCCTGACGCTGGAACAGGTGTTCGAGTACTTCGTGGAGATGGATGAAGCCCATGAACTTCTGACAGATATTACCAAATTAAGCCCTTCCGAGCTGCTGTTCGTGGTGGACGTGCGCCTGCCGAGGTCGGAGATGGACTGGGCGCGCAAAAAGGTGCGGCTTACCCGGAAGGGCTGGGGCGGAGCCTATTCCATGATCCGCTACCGGATGGACCGCGCCGCCCTGGGCAAGGACCCTTACACGAATTACACCTTCCAGGAGATTCTGGATGAAGGCGGCATCTGCATGGACCAAGCCTATTTTGCCGTGAATACCGCCAAATGCAACGGCATTCCCTCCGCCTACGTCACCGGGGACGGCAACCGCGGCCCGCACGCCTGGATCAATCTGCTGACGACGGACGAAACCTGGCAGTCTTATGGCGGGTATGGGTACAATACGGGGCATTTTTCCCATCCGCACAACCGCAAGTCAAAGCATGAATCCACTCTTCTACAGGGCATGGACAAGAAGGTGAACGGCTCCCGGCTGGACACCTCCCTGGATTACCTTTCCCTGGCGGACCTGTTTGAAGAGATGCAGAAGCCGGATTGCGTCCGGGTGATGCTGGAAGCCGCCACGCAGGCCACCCCCGGAAGCCCTCTGGGCTGGGAACGCCTGATCGCGCTGATGAGCCGTCCGGAAAGCGGCACGAAGCTGGAGGAATGGGATGCGCTGGTGACCATGATCAAGCGCAAGTTCCGCTCCCGGCCGGATTACCTGGCCATGGCCGCCCGCGTGGAGGATGAATACATTTTCCCCATGCGGGACGCCTCCACCAACAAGCGCAATG
>ERZ894194.435-NODE-435-length-33923-cov-43.573491_pt1 | contig 33923 bp, 48 predicted proteins | sample MGYA00380283_ERZ894194 | MGnify/ENA primary metagenome ERZ894194 (study PRJEB32331, sample SAMN06328448) | human gut metagenome | biome: human gut microbiome; feature: stool | host: Homo sapiens | collected 2013-02-13 ... | reverse complement strand
GAGCACGAAAGCGAAGGTATGAAGAAAGCTATGGACCGTTGCGGCCTCGACGCTGAAAGTCCCGAAGAATCCCGCGCTTTTGCCGAAGGCGTGAAGTACGGCGAGGAGCTTGAGCGCAATCCCGAAGAACGGCGCAAGCTCGACCGTGAGCACGAAAGCGAAGGTATGAAGAAAGCTATGGACCGTTGCGGCCTCGACGCTGAAAGTCCCGAAGAATCCCGCGCTTTTGCCGAAGGCGTGAAGTACGGCGAGGAGCTTGAGCGCAATCCCGAAGAACGGCGCAAGCTTGACCGTGAGCACGAAAGCGAAGGTATGAAGAAGGCGATGGATGACGAGCCTGATTTGCGCGGGAAGAATGCGCAAGAGGCTTTCGCCGCCGGTGTTGATTATGCTAAGAAAATCTACGGCATTACGTCTGATGAAGACGATGACGACGTTGAAGAGGTGGTAGTGAAAACCGCGCAGGACCGGGCGCTCCGCCGTCGCAATGTGACCGGTCGGAAACCTTCCGCGTTTGACGCGGCGCTCATTGAAGCCCGCGCTACTGCGAAAGCGACCCAGCACATCCGCAGCTTGTATGCCGCTGTTGAAGACATCAAGCCCGTGGTTGGCGCGGTCAATGCTCTGGCTTTCGACTCTGCCAACGATGTTTATAGCTACGCTCTGAAACAAAAGGGCATCTCGCTGAACGGCGTTCCGGCATCGGCTTACTCTGAAATGTTCCGCGTTCTTAAAACCACGGAATTTAAGAAGAATATGCCTGCGCAGGATGCAGCTCTCGGTAAGAGCGTGTCTTTCAATGGTCCCTTCGCGAATCTTTCTAAAATCAATCTGGGTTAATTACTAAGAGGTAACAAAATGGCAAATTATCAGGCTTCCGTTACTCAGTACCGTCCGGCGGGCGTCAGCGGCGACAAAGCGACTCCGAATCAAAGCATCTACTTCCCCCGTCAGCTTTTTGCGGAAGGTGATGTTTTTGTTGGTACTTTCGTGCAGTTTGGGACCGACCCCGCGACTCAAGCTAAAGCGGGCGGCACCAAGCCGATCGGCTTTGTTGAACGCAATATCGTTTATCCCAACGTTAATGTTTTGAATGATGGTACTTTGCAGGTTCCCAAAGGGTACCCGCTCACTATCGCAGTGCGTGGTGACTACTACGTCACTTCCACGACTGCGGGCGCTATGAATGATAAGGTTTTCGCCAACACCACTACCGGCGTTGTGACCTTCGGTTCCGGTACCGCTCCGTCCGGCACGGTTGATACCGGTTGGGTTGTGCGTCGTCCCGGCGCGGCTGGTGAACCCGTTCTGATTAGCAACTGGACGCCTACTACTGCGGCCTAACTACAAGAGGATATTAACAAATGAGTAAACTTACTTTTGATCAGGCGCGTCAGTACGGCTTCCATTTCCCCGGCGCGATGAACTGGATTGAACCGGGCAATGTCAACCGCCTCGCGCAGGACGCGGCCTTTTTGACTAACGGGCAACTTGTCACCACGGCTAACACCACGGTGCCGGTTGAGCTTCTCGCGTATATTGACCCGATGGTCATTGAGATTCTGACCGCTCCCCGGCGGGCGCGTGAGATTTTCGATGAAGAAAAAAAGGGCGATTGGACTACTCCTTATGCAAAGTGGCGGACGGATGAAATCGTCGGCGCTACTGAACCATACAGCGACTTTGCCGACGGCGTGACTTCCGGCGTAAACACGGCTTGGAACACTCGGGAACAGTACGTCTTCCAAACTTCCATCTATTACGGTGACTTGGAAGTCGACATGTCCTCGGTGGCTAAAATCAATCTGGCCGCCGCGAAGCAGCGTAGCGCCGCTACTATCATTGACATTGACGAAAACCGTTTCTACCTGCTGGGCATCGCGGGCCGCAATATCTACGGCATTCTCAACGATCCCAACTTGCCCGCTGCTGTTACCCCTGAGGCCGTCCCGGCCCCCGGAGGTACCGGCACGGTAACAAAGTGGACTGATAAGTCTACTGTCCAGATTTATAACGACATTTTGAAGCTGTTCACTCAGCTTTCTACTCAGTCCAACGGACTTATCACGAATGACACGCGGCTCAAGCTCTTGCTTCCGCCTTCGCAGAATTATGCTCTTGGCCGGGGAACTGATTTCAATATTACCGTTGCGCGGATGTTGGAACAGTTCTTTCCGAATCTTGAAATCATTATCGTGCCGGAACTGCATGACGCTACCGCTGGTGACACGGCTATCATGCTCGCGCCGGAAGTCAATGGACAGCGCACGGGTATGCTGGCTTTTGGGGACAAGATTCGCGCCGGACGTTTGATTCCGCATGAGTCTAGCTTTACCCAGAAATATGTGTCTTCGACGTATGGCGGCGTTGTGCTCCAGCCCTTTGCCATTGCGCAGATGACCGGAATCTAGTATCCTTTGAGGCGGTAGGAGTAACACGCCTACCGCCTCACTTTCAGCTTGTTACCCCGGAGTTACATACATGAACGGCACAGAAAAAAAGAATACTATTCCGCCTATTAAGAAGAATATCGTCACCACGGCGGACGACCTTTCGCTTGTCAAAGCGCCGGAAAAGCCCGCAGGTGATAAAGTCTTTGTCGGGCTCAATCGTGCTACGGGTATCCTCTTTGACCTCGCGCCGAATGGTGATAAGCGAGTGCATATCTACGGCAACGCTGAACACTTGCGCGGGAAAGAAATGGGCATTCTGCCTGTTGGCGATTTCGGCATGACGGAAGTTGAACGCAGCGAATGGGAAGAAATTAAGAAGATTTACGGCGAGATGGAAATCTTCAAGAATGGCCTTATCTTCGCGGCGGACAGCAAGGCGGACTTTGTAGCTATGGCGGAAGAGCGCAAGGGTTTGCGTCATGGCTTGGAGCCGATTGACCCCGCCGCTGATAAGACGCTCAAAACCAAGCCCGCCGAAAGAAGTTAGCGCGAGGTAACATCATGGTAGTAGTGTTCGACAAAGAGGAATTTCTAGCTGATTATCCGCAGTTCTCTACGCTGTACGCCGATGGAAAGATTACGGATGCGCAGCTTGACTACTTTTGGCAGATTGCTACTACCATTGTCGACAACACCGAAGACGGCGCAACAATCCCCTATGACCCTGATAACAATGTCTTTATTCGTAAAGTCATTCTTTATCTTTTGATGTGTCACTTGCTGACAATGGCGCTTTGGCCGGTGGGACAGTCCGGGCCGCTCACTAACGCGAGCGAGGGGAGCGTATCGGCGGGGTTCCAGATTCCGCAAGTCCTTTCCCGCGCGTGGTTCAATCAGACGCCTTGCGGACGTACTCTCGCTTTGTTACTGGCTCGTTACACGGTAGGCGGGAAGTATTACCCGATGCATTACTACCATCCTTGGGGGTAACATGGCGAGCGCGACGGTGTTGGGCGGACGGCAATGGGTTAAGGTTCTCGAACGCTTAGCGAGCGAGAGAAAGAGTCTTAGCGTCGGCATCATGGCGGGGAAGACGAATAAAGAGACGGGTGAACCTATCGCGCCGTATGCGTTTTACAATGAATACGGGACGGATAGAATCCCAGCCCGTTCTTTCATGCGCTCAACCATTCAAGAGAAGGAAGGCCTCTGGGCCGCCGGTGCGACGCGGTTACTCAGCGGGAACATTCAAGAGTCAGGGGTTGTTGAGCGGGCTCTTAATGCGCTGGGGCGTCAAATGCAAGGCGATATTCAAGCGAAGATTGCATCTAATATGCCGCCGCCCAACGCGCCGGAAACAATAGAGAAAAAGGGGCCGGGCAAGAATACGCTCATTGATACGTCGTCAATGATTAACGCTATAGAGTATGAAGTAAAATAGCTATGCTCAATCTCCATGACATAGTGCGCGGCGTAATTACAACGGTGCATGACGATGAAAGCGTTATCTACTATCAGTCGACCGGTCAAAAGAACGTGGACGGCGAGCTTGTCCCGTCGTATGCAGACCCTGTTACTGTCCGGGCACAAAACCAGCCGGATAACGCGGAAGACTTGCGGCACGTGATGCGCGAGTCTACCACAGAAATCAGCCGCGTCTTTTATCTCTATAGTGACTCAGCGTCAACAAGTAAGCCAGCGGGTATCCTGCGGCCTTTTGCGCGTACCGGGGATATGTTTCAGCGGGAAGTTGATGGAACGTGGTGGCTTGTGACGGCGGTCCCGGAAGACTTCGCGCTAGCGGGTTGGGTGAAAGTGCGCGTAACGCTTCAAGTTAATCCGCCTCGGGGTGTTGTCGTATGAGCTACGTTGTGCAGTCTATTGAGCGCCCGGACGTGCTGACGGCGGTTTATCGCTTTCTTGCTGAATATCTAAAACCCTATAACTTATCCGATTCTATCATCCGTGGTTGGCAGAATCGGGCATCGTTACCCCCCGGCACAAATAACTATATAGTATATTCGCAACTTGGCGCTAGCCGCGTCGGGACCAACGTTCAGACGGGGATTGATGCAGCGGGGCAAATGACCAACGCAACGCTTTATAAAGCCAGCGTGCAGATTGACTTTTGTTCCGATTCTGACGATTGCAGGACGTGGGCGGCGTATATAGAATCCATTTTGCGTAGTGATATCGGCACGTCTTTCTTTAAGACTTTTGATATATCTAGCTGTTACAGCGATGACTTAATGAGTGTTGACTTTGTGGATGCGTCGGAACAGTACGTCAAGCGTTCTTCTTTGACGTGCTATCTGTCTTACTACACTAAGTCAATTTTCTCGCTTGAATACGCGGATAAAGTAGCTTTAGAGCGCCTCGAAAACGTGGACGCTCATCATCACCCTACAATCGTTAGCGAGGGGTAACATATGCCCATTCCTGCATCTACCATCGTTGAAGTTCAGCCGCGCGTAATCGTTGGCGGCCAATCCGAGCTTGAGCTCAATGGTCTCTTGCTCATTTCTGCTGATGAAATCCCGTACCCCGCCGGGGTGTTGGAGTTTGTCAGCGCGGCGGACGTTGCGACGTATTTCGGTGCGCAATCCGTTGCAGCGAAGTTTGCGACGCAATACTTCCTTGGCTATGTCAATAAGTTCCGCGCGCCTTCGCGTCTTTACGTCGGGGCCGCCGCAGCTATGGCGGGGGCAACACATGGCTGGTTGCGCGGCACTAAACCGGCGTCGCTTACTGAACTAAAAAAGATTACTTCCGGCGCTCTTAGTGTGAGCGTGGGCGGTGAAATCGTGAATCTCACGGCGTTGGATTTCAGCACCGCAACCACGTATTCCGACATCGCTACTAAGTTGTCGACGGGTAACGAATCTAAATTTACGGCAACGTATGACGCGCGGGGCTTCTTCAAGCTGACGGCGGTGGCCTCGGGTGAGACTGAACTCGCTATCACTCAAGACACCCCGGCGGCTATTGCTCTCGGGCTTGGCGGCGGCACGGACATTGTGAGCACCGGGCAGGCACAGCAGACTTTCCCCGAAGTCATGCAAATGGTTCTTAACACTACACAAAACTTTGTGACGTTTACCGTTGATATGCCTTTTGATGTGACGTTGGGCGCTTCCGTCCCGGCGGCTATTCAGAGCGAAGACACCCCCGTCCCGGCGAGCGTCTATACTGAAACGGTCTATATCGGGGCAGAATGCGCTAAGTGGGCGTCGTCTAATTGGGGTTATCTCTATGTCGGGTACGCCTACAATGAGACCACGCTGAAAAGCCCGGCACAGGTCGCTAACAGCCCGGCATTGCAGGAAATCACCTCGAACAACTACGACAATTCGGCGTTGGTGTACGGTAACATCTACTACTCCGCGTTCATCATGGGAAGCGTTGCGTCTATCGATTGGAATCGGACGCAAGGCGTTATCACGCTGGCTTTCCGTTCCGGCAATAATCTCGCCGCTACTATTACAAACGGCGCGGATAAGAACACCCTCGACGGAGTGAATGTCAACTATTACGGTAAGTTCGCTACCCGCAATGACGACTTTGATTTCTTGTATCCCGGCAAGCTCCTCGTTTCTAATTATACTTTCATTGACCCGCTTGTGAATGCGATCTGGCTGAATAATCACTTGCAAGTCGGTATTATGAACGGGCTTACTCAGTCCCCGCGCGTCCCGTATACTGAACGCGGCTACACCATGATCCGCGCATGGATGATGGACAGTATCACGAAAGCCCTCATCAATGGCACGATTGATACCGGTGTTGAGCTCAGCCAGACTCAGAAAGAAGAGGTGGCTTTTGAAGCCGGGCTTGATATTTCTGATGAACTTTATACGCAAGGCTATTACTTGCAAATCCTCGACCCCGGCGCGGAAGTTCGCGCGGTGCGTGGTACGCCGATTTGCAATCTTTGGTACTGCTACGCCGGTAGCGTGCAGCGTATCATTGTTGACTCTACCGCCATTCTCTAGGAGTATTGGGCATGATTACTACTAGCAACTTTGATATCACGTCCGCCAACGCAACCGGCATTCTGACTGTCGACCAGCTTTTCCCGGCCGGGGTTGAGCTGCTGATGTTTGGGACGGACCAAGCTGCGGTAATGGATTCGCTTGACATTACAGAAACCCGTATGGGCGTCGATGCGCACATGGTAGCGGGTGTTGTCGGGAACATCTATCCGCTGACGCTCACGCTTGAAGCGGCCAGCCCGTCCACTCCCGCTTTGTCGACGGTCTGGACTTCGATGCGCAATAACCTCGTTCTTTATGAATGCTCTATCGCGTTCACCGTACCGTCTATCAAAAAGGTTTTCACGTGGTCGCGGGGGGTTATGAAATCCGGTGTGATTTTCCCCGCGCTGAAACGTGTACTTGACCCGACGACGTGGGTTTTCCATTTCGAGAAATTGGACATTTCGTCCTACTAAGCCGGACGCTTGTTCCTCCAAATTTCGGTTTTAAGGCTCTTTAAAAGAAGGTGGTAGGTGTTTAATCGTCTAGCATTGAATGAGGGCCTTAAAACCGTTTTCTTTTTAATCTCAAACACTTAAGGCACAAAAATGCGTAAAGAAATTACTGTTCAGCTTGAGGACCGGGGAAAGCAGCTCACTTTTAAGATTAAAGAGATGCCTGCGACAAAGATGGAACGTTGGATAATTCGGGCACTTTTGCTTCTCTTGCGCGGTGAGAACGCGGCGTCTCTTGACAGCGCACAGAGCGCCGTGTCTTCAAGTGACTTGAATAAGGCCGCCAACTTCTTGATGAAAGACGGCGTAAAGGCGCTTGCGCGTGTCGACTATGAAGAAGCGGAGCCGTTGCTTGAAGAACTTCTCAACTGTTGCCGTCGTGTAGATGCCGGTGTCGACCAGCTTTGCACGTCTGACACGGTTGACGGATACATTGAAGATGTGCGGACGCTCTTTAAGTTGCGCATGGAAGCGGCGAAGTTGAACTTGAGTTTTTTTACAGAAAAGGCGTCGACTTCCCCCGCCGAACAGCCTACCATCAAAATTCAACGCAAATAAGCGGACTTGTTGAGTATTTGAACATCACGCCGGTGGCGGGGACGCTTATCTCTCGCAAGCTTGCGACGTTGTTGGAATTGCAGACACTCTATAGCTATGAAGATGCGTTGACGCTCATTGAAGTAGTGCAAGTAGACGACTATAACAAGTGGGTTGTCGACGACTACTACAGAAAAAAAGCTAAAAGAACAGGACTTTAGACATGGCAGTTATTGACTCTCTGAAAATACTTATCGGGATGGATGCTTCAGAGTTGGAAGCCGGGATTCAGAGCGTCAATAATCTAGTACAGAATGGCGCTCAGGCTATTGCAGACTCTATCATCCCGCCGCTTACTCAGATTGAGAACACCGCCCCGGCAATCGCGGGGGCGGCTGACGGCGCTACTGAAAGCGTTAAGAAGACAACGGCGGCTGTGGATCAGGGTGCAAAAACGCACCAGCAATACAGCCGCGCTACTGAAATCGCGACGCAAAAAGCGCAAGGGTTTCGGGGGGCATTGAGCGCTGTAGGTACGGCGTCGGTCTCTGTTCAGTCTTCTCTTAAGAGCCTCATTTCTACGATCATCGGGCCGCTTTCCGCCGCGCTCGCTGTCGGGTCCGCGTTCAGCAATTACGTTCAGAAAGCGGACTCGCTTGGCTTGCTTGCGCAGCGTCTCGGGATGGATGTTCAGACAATAGACGCTTGGAGTTCAGCAGTTCAGAACGCGGGCGGGAGCGCCGAAGCATTTCAAAGCACGCTCAAGAGCTTTCAAGACAACTTGCGCAATGCCGCCGTTGCGGGTGGTGGCGGAAACGTTGAATGGCTCTATTATCTCGGCATTCGTGCTACTGATGCACATGGTAAGTTGCGCAATCTTACTGATATTCTTCCAGAACTTGCGGACCGTGTGCAAGGCATGTCCACGATGCGTAGCACGTATTTACTGCAAAAGCTTGGATTGGACGAGGGGACAATCCGGCTTGTGCAACGCGGGCGGCATGAGATTGATGCGCTTGTTGGCGAGATGCGCGATTACGCATATACGCAACGCGATGCGGATACGGCTCGTAAGTTCAACGCGGCGATTCAGGGACTCGGGAAAGCGAGCGAGAGCGTAGCGGCTATTATCATGCGTGCGGCGCTTCCCGCCATCACCGCCATAGCTGACAAAGCCCGCGAGTTTATTCGCTTTTTGCGTCAGAATGAAGAATTTGTCATCACTTTCTTTACTATTCTGACCGCGTATTCAATGCGCTTTTTGCTTGCGTGGGCGGCTAATCCCGTTGTGCTCGCTATAGCTGCAATCATCGCGGCGGTTACGGCGCTCGCGCTTGTGATTGAAGACTTATGGGCTTACATTGAAGGCGGAGACTCGCAACTAGCGGAATTCTGGGCGCTTTTCGGAACGGGTGAAGAGATTGCGGCATCACTCGGGAAGGCGTGGGAAAGGCTGAAAGCCGTAGGCGAGGAGCTTTTTAACTGGCTTCGCGGCGAGTTGCAGAACTTCCTAAGCTATTTCGAGCCTATCCTCGAACCGCTCAAAAGCCTTTTCTTCAATCTTTTTGAACTCATAGGCGCGTTACTTGAGGGTAACTTCCGGAAGGCGGGCGAAAACCTGCGGGGTATTTTTGAGGGCCTCGGGCAAGTCATTATCCGGGCTCTTGACGGCGCAGTCCGTTGGCTATGGGATAGCCTAAAACGGCTGTGGGACTGGATTCTCAACTTAGATGCGGGCATTATCTGGGACAAGCTGAAGGAGTTTGCTGGCGGACTCTTTGGACTTGATGAAAAGTCAAAAGAAGAAGCAAAAGAAGAAATAAACCGCCCGGATAACGAGCTCAATAAAGCCAGTGGTGGCGTGAATGACTATCTTTCCGGTGCGGCTATGGGTATGCCCGTGGCACAGCCTGCCCCCACAAGCGCACCCACAATCAACGTCATGCCCGCTATTCAGCCGATGCAGTACGGGGCCGGGCTTCAAGCTACGGCGGCGGCTATGTCTAGACCGTCGCAAGCCGGGGAAACTAAAGTCAACGCGCCTGTTAATATCGGCTCTGTTACTGTTGAGACACAAGCGACTGACGCGCAAGGTGTGGCGGAGGGTTTAGGCGATGCAATGGGCGACGTTTGGAAGAATATTCCGCAATCCGCATGGTCCGGCGTGAATCAGAAATAAAGAGGCGCATTTATGGGTGAATTGCTATGGGCTATACTTGCGGAAGACGGAAATTCATTCGTTGCTTTCGATTCCGTTATTGACTTTGATATTAAGAATGAGTCTAAAGTCTTAACAAGCCCGATTGAGAAAGATAGTTTCGCCGCGTATAATAAAGTTGAAATGCCCCTTGAAATCTATGTCACTATCGGCTTTCAGGGTGACACATCGGCGCAGGCGCAGGCGCTTTCAACTCTCGACAAGTACATCAAAGAAACGTCTGTCGTCTCGCTTGTTACCCCCACGTCCACTTATTTGAATTTGACTGTTGAGAGCTATACTTTCAAGCGCAGTTCCGAATCCGGCTTGACGTTGCTTGTGCCGGAAATTCATCTAGTCGAGGTGCGGACGGTAGACGTTCAAGTGAGTCGGACGCCGAAGCGTGGTAAGTCCGCGTCTAAAGTCAACACCGGCCAGACCCAGACTACCCAGCCTAAACGTCAGTCAACATTGTATAAAGTCACTCATAGGCAGTAAGCTATGGAAGTCATTCCACTTTCTCCCATTCCTGCGCAAACGTTTCAGGTCGTCTTAAATGACCAGAATTGCAAGATTTCTTTGTATCAGAAAGGCTTGCGCATGTACCTTGATTTGTACAAAGACGAGATACTCCTAAGCGCCGGAAATATCTGTCAAAATACGGCAAGTATCGTGCAAGGCGCACTCCCGCAATTCACCGGGACGCTTCACTTTTTTGACCGTCTCGGGGTGAACCCGCCCGAATATAGCTTACTCAATGACAGATATATACTACTCTATATCCCGGCGGGTGAAGAAATTCCCGCAGAACTCCAGTTTTAGGTGACGGCATGGCAACAAGCTATACTCGAAAATCAATCAGGGTGGTAGTCGACCTAGGGAATGGGTACGTTAAGACGATTGAAGGGCTTGCGGTCAAAGCGCAAATCAGTAAGCTGGGATTGCCGGACAAGAATAAAGCGTCACTGTCAATCAAGGGCTTGAGTTATGACGATATGGCGGCGCTGACAACTATTAGTTACGGGCCTTTGCGTATGCGCCGGAACGCTATTTCGGTCTATGCCGGGGAAGAGGGGACGACGCTACCACTTGTATTTAAAGGCAATATCACGCGGGCATGGGCGGACTTCAATACAGCTCCCGATGTTACTATGAAGTTTGAATGCATGACCGGCGGCTTTATGTCGCTGATGCCGCAAGGTCCGATCGCGGCCTCCGGGGACGCGAAGGCTGCGGATATGGTGGGGACGTTCGCGAAGCAAGCGGGGTTCTCATTCACAAATCAGGGCGTTGATGCGTCAGTCTCGAACGCCGTTTTTTCAGGCTCGCCGGTTGAAAAGGCGGTTGCAGTTTCACAACAAGTCGGGGCCGATCTCATTATAGACGATGATTCCATGATTCTCTTGAAGAAAGGCGATGTGCGCCGCAATTCCGGGACAGTTGTTATATCAGCCGAAACGGGTATGATTGGTTACCCTACGTTCACAAACAACGGCATCCAAGTCAAATGCTTCTTCAATCCCGCCGTTCAACGTGGTGGACTTATTGACATTCAGACGATTGTGCCGAAAGCAAGTGGGCAATGGCGGGCGGTCAAAATTGACCATAATATAACGGCGTTTGACCCCTCGGGCGGCCCGTGGGAAACATCAATTGAGGGCGTACATGGCAGTAGATGGCTCGCAGCAAATATCTAGCGGCACGGAATACACAACAAATCAGAGTATTGATACCCCGTCCTCGCCGTACAATATTCTAGACTACATGGTAACATCTGCAATCACGCGGAAAGTGAACACGGCTATCCCGGTGCGTGTCGACAGTTGCACAAAGCCGGGGCCGGAAGGCGCGGCGGGGTATGTATCAGTCACGCCGCTCATTTGTCAGACTGACGCGGAAGGCAATACGCTTGACCCCGTATCACTTCCAAAACTCCCCTTTTTTCGGTATCAATGTGGTGGCGCCGCGATAGTATGCGACCCACAGCCCGGCGATATCGGCCTAGCTATATTTGCTCAGCAAGACACTTCGCCGCTTCAAGCCGGACAAAGCCAGCCGGTACAGCCGGGGAGCTTCCGTAGTTTTAGCATGTCGGATGGATTTTATGTCGGCGGATTCATTAACAAAGAACCCGAGACCTATATCTATCTCAACCCAGACGATGGGAAAGTTACTATAAAGGCACAAGAGGTTATTCTCGACACGCCGATAGTGACGGTCAAGGGCGTCATCCATCAGACTAATGACTACGGAACCGGTGGCGCAGGCGTCACGATGCGCGGCGGTTTAACGAATATCGGTGGAACTATAACAACGAATAATGTTACTGTAGAGACACATACTCACCACGGGGTCCAAACTGGTTCCGGCAATACAGCCGGACCGAATGCAGGTAGTTGATATGCATACAAGTTATACGCTTGAACTCTCCCCGGAGTGGGATTTACAGCTCGACAGCGCAGGCAATATTCAAACTTGCGTGAATGATTACGCTGTAGCGCAGAACGTCGCTAACTCTTGCCGTCTCTTCACGAATGACGCTTATTTCAATGTTGAGAGGGGTATCCCGTGGTTTACTGTTCAGTTGGGAAAGCCTATAATGGCCTCACTCACTACCACTTGGCTACGGAAGACGGCGGCGGAAACGGAAGGGGTGGCGGAAGTTAAGCAAGTCACGCTTGACCTCGACAATTACGATCCGCGTGTCCGTGACCTGCGGGGTGAAATTCTTTTCGTAACAGATGCGGGGGCTTATGTCTCAATTGACCTCTAATATCACGTTCGACCCGGCTACCGGCGTTGTTGTCCCCGAGTCACAAGAAATCCGTGAGGTGGTGGGGGCGGACTGGGTAGCCGCGTTCAATAAAGGCGAAGGATACCCGCAGCTCAACATTGACGAAACCGCCCCGGCGGGCCAGCTTGTCGACGCTGAAACGGCGGAAATTGAAGCGAAAAACGCGGAATTGCTCTTTCTTTCCAACATGTTAAACCCTCGGTTATCGGAGGGACGTTGGCAAGATGCGCTTTCCTATATCTATTTCCTGACGCGCAAAATCGCAGAAGCTACGGTAGTTCAGTGCACGGTGACCGGCATCCCCGGCACGATTGTTCCCTACGGCGCTCTTGTGAAGACGGGGGACGGTCACACGCTGCTTTGTACCGATCCCATCGTTATCGGCGCGGATAAGACGGGAACAGGTTACTTTAGAGTAACGGATACCGGCCCGATTGAGATTGCGGCCGATACCGTCACGCAAATTGTGACGGTGGTTGCGGGTTGGGACACGGTCAACAACCCAGCGCCGGGAAGCATCGGGCGCTATATTGAGTCCCGCGCAGAGCTTGAATCCCGACGTTACGGCTCAGTAGCAAAGAACGCGCACGGCTCCGCCGTGAGCATTTACGGCACGATTGCAAATCTTCCCGGCGTCTTAGATTGCGCCGTTTTGGAGAATGTCGGCCCGGACCCCATCACCAAGTTTGGCGTAAATATTGACGGTCACAGTATCGCGGCTTGCGTCTATGGCGGGAGTGATGACGATATAGCCGAAGCGATATACACAAAAAAAGACGTTGGTTGCGGCACCAGCGGGAATCATCCAATAACGTGGGTGGCTTATGACTTCTCAGGCGCTATCTATCACTACTCTATCTATCGTCCTACTGCTATTAACTTTTACGTCAAGGTGGCATTAGGTAACTATGACGATCTCGCGCCTGAAATTTTGACGGCTGTCAAGCAGGCCGTGGTGGATGATTTTAACGGTCTATTGAATAATCCGCGTGTTGGATTAGCTTCAACTATATACGCAAGCCGATTTTATGGCGCTGTTACTGACCTTGACGACGCGCTCAAGCTTGACAATATCACCATTGCGCTAAACTCGCCTACTAATTGGGTAAATCACTTGCAGGTGAACGCCGATCAAGAGCCCGTTATTTCTACGGCCAACGTCACTATTGAAGGGGTGAAATAGCATGGGTTCCCCCACTTGGAGAAATGTCTATGAAGTCGACAACTTCCGAGAGCTAGGAAATGTCGATTGCTTAGCTTCCGACGCGATAGAGAGCCAGTATTCCGCGAGTGTTGCTATCCGGTCACTTATCAACGGCTTTCAATTGCGTATTGATGCGGAGCAAGACTTAGAGACGCTCTATACTCATTGCTGGTGGATTCCAACGGCTACCGGCGTTTCTCTCGATGTCTGGGGGCGAATTGTCGGTATCAAGCGTAGTCTTCGCACGCCGTCGGAAACGGTAGTTTGGGACGATGATTACTACCGTTTTCTCATTCTTTATAAAGCTTTAGCGAATATCTCAGCGGGTGACGCCGCTACCATGAATGACTTACTTAATCGTCTTTTTTCCGGGCCGGTTTTCGTGCTCGACTTTTTGGATATGACGATTCGAGTAGTGTTCTTTTATTGGATGACCGATTTAGAAATTGCGATAGTAAAAGCCTACGGGCTCTATACGCGGCCCGGCGGCGTCGGTTGGGAGCTCTATCAAATTGACCCGGATGAAGTCTTTGGATTCGATGGTCAAGAATTGCAGCCATTTAACCAAGGCATTTTCGCGCCATATCAACCCGAATGGATTGGAGAATAACACGCATGAGCGACAAAATAACAACGGAAGTCATGGCCGCCGCGAGTGGCCGCGCCATCGGCGTTGATACGGTTCCGGTCTCTTACCCTACGAATCTTTTCCCCATCCCGTTTTGCGCGGAGGGCGATCGTGACCTTCCGTCAACACAAGCGCCCGCGAAGGGGCGCACATCGTGGGCTGAAGGTTTCCCTCCGGTAACACAAATGAAAATCCGGGAAGGCGGTATTGCGCCTAACCGCTGGGATTTTAACGGCATTCTTTACCTTTGCTCGCGCCTCTTGTGGTGGGTGCAGTCGGGCGGACAATGGACGTATGCACAGACGCTTGACTATCGCGCTCTTGCGAAAGACACGGCTCCCAGCATGGTCTATTACAACGTCTCGGGGCAACGTAACGGCACGGTCTGGGTATGTGTCAAAGACAACGGGCCGAATACGGCTAACGGCGTGCACGCGCCGGGCTCTTCAACCGCATACTGGCAAACGCTATACGACTATATTGACGGTCTGCACCCCGAGGATTTGTCCATCCGCATCAGCGGCGAAGCCTCCGGGAGTGGCACGTTTTCGCCTAGTGGTAGCGTAAATATCAGCGTTACGCTTGACTCTAGCGTCATTGACGACGCGGTTAGCGGTGGCATTGCGGCGGCCAACATGGGCATGGTTCCCGACTGGTCACGTATGAGCACAGTCTCGAATAATGCAGGGCCGGGCTTCTCATATACATGCCCCTCAAATGGCTATATTAACGTGAGAATCGCAGCTCAGGGTGATGATATTGTCTATGTGAATATCAATGGCAGAATGGTCACCGGGGCCAACGGAACTTGGCACGTCGTCGGGGAAAATCGTTGGGCGGCGTGGGATGAAGTCGACGAAACCATCCCAGTTGCGCAAGGCGATCGTGTTACGATTACGGGTTCAGTTAAGACGCCGGGCGTCACTAAGCTCTTTCAATTCGTACCCGCCAAAAAGTAAGTATAGGTGATTTGATATGTCTCAACTTCCCGATGCTAAAGCGGACGCCTCTAATAAGTCCTATCAATTCAGGTATGTACGCTCTTTGACGGGTGAGCTGTCCGGCCCGCAAATGATTGTGCAGACTGAACTTGCCATTTCAGACGTTGGCGAGAACGCCTTTCTTGCGGTTCAACAATCAAATCAGGCTGTTGACACGTCTAACCGCGCTGAACAGATTTCACAAGCGGCGGAAGACGTAGCAAACCACGCTTTGCAAGTCGCGCAAGCCGCTTCCGGCGAGGCGGGAGACATTGCCGATCAGCTTGTAGCCGTCAAAAAAACGGCTGAACAAGCGGATGCCAACGCTACCACAGCTCTCAATACTGCAAATACGGCACTTACCACGGCGCAGGCCGCGCAGACCACGGCGCAGGCCGCGCAGACCACGGCGGACAGCGCAGACACGAAAGCGGATTCCGCGCTTGCAACTGCTGAACAAGCCGACCTGACGGCCAACGCCGCGAGTGAGACGGCTACGGAAGCGCAGACGACAGCAAACGGGCTTGCTGCGCAGATTCAAGCGCTTGCTGATAGTATCGGCAAGGCCGGGCGCTACGTCGTCAATTCTGAAACCGGCGTCAATCTCAACGCGCTGACTGACGTTGTGACGTACTATTTTACCGGGAGCGCAACGCCGTTGCCGTCCGGTATCACAACGCCGTTTTGGTTTATGACGTGGGTTAACTCAACCGGTGACCGTATCCGCCAGTTCATTTACAAAGAATCCCGGATGTTTGTCCGCGATAGTTCCGGCGGTCTTGTCATCAACAGCGGGACGCAAGCTTTCCCCATAGCTTTCGCCGGTACTACTCTCGCTACGCTGACGGCGAAAGTGACAAGCGGTAACTTCACAGTTGAGACAAACACCGGGACGCTCCAAGGCTCTAGCGCCTCGTCTACGTCTTACAGCGGCGGGCTCTTGCTAGAGTACACGGCGGCGGGAAATGGTAACGTGACGATCGGCGGTAAGACTATCGGCACAATCACAAACAACACGTTTACGCTAGCCGCCGACCCCGTTGTTACTACATCGAACGCCAAGCTGACGGTTATCAGCGGGCAATACTTCCCCGGTACACTGTCCTTGTCTTTCTCTGTCGACTGGCTCAACGTCGGATACCCCAGCTATGGCGCGTGGTTGCCGTTGGGCGGCGGTATCGTCGACACCGGGAACACCATCACGCTGACCGGTGACGTGACTGGCAAAGGCACGTTTGACGCCTCGGGCAATATGAGCTTTGCTACTGACACGCAAAATTTTAGTATGCAAAGCAAGTATCAAAGCGTCAGCGGGGCAATCCCAGATACTTTTTCCGCCGAAAACTATCTTTTTAATGTTTCGGGGAATTCGTATACTATTAAGACGGGAAGCCCTAACTTTTTGAATTGGAGTATATCTACCGACGCCGGTATCTCCGCTTTTACTGCATTGAGCGGGGCATCTAAGTTAGTGACTCTTTGCATTTACAACGATTCTTTAGAGGGCAATTTGACTATCACATGGCCCTCAGATTTGAAATGGGTTGGCGCTACTAATAGCGCGCCGGTCTGGGGCGCGAATTACGGAGGTATATTGATTGTAAACTTGTGGTATATTGAAGTTGGCCCGAATAACGTCAAGCTTGCTTCCGTAGTTTATAACAGTGAAGCGTAAAGGGGTTTTCTATGAGTGATCAACGTGTGTCAACAGTATCATTTACAGAGTACACCCCTCCGCGTTCTAAGTCCGAAAATTACGCTCTTGTTTTCAACTATACATATGACAGTAGTGCGGGCCTTACCTCTATGTTTACGCCGTCATATATGTATACTTTTAACTATTCGGGGGCTAAACACGGGATTTTTGTGGCTTCGGCAAGAATAGACATTTACCCGGTTATTTATGCTTTTTCGTTGAATTTAGAGACCGGTCAAGTCGTTTATTCTCGAATGCTGAATCTGGGTTCTACCAACTCAAACAATCGTAACTTTTCTATTGCTCTAGTTAAGTTATCTAAGTCTCAAACAAGCGTTTCACCGGGCGACACTATAGACGTATATGGCGTATGGGCTTATCCTGATAGTCATATTTACTACGCCTCCGGTCACATATTGAATATAGACTTACGCGGTACGATTAGCGAGAACAATATCATAAGCCGTCGAACTGATACTTGTGACGCTACTGTCTGTCGTATGCCGACTATGTTACCTTTAGTGAGTGCTAACGGCCTTCTCAGCGCCTCTAAGATTTTTCTTAATACCCAAATGAAAAGCTATAAATATCCCAACTGGTACAGCGCTGGAGCCGACGCTTGGAATCTTTATTCAGCAAATCCGGGTACGAGTATTTCGACTACTACAGTTAACCCCGTGGCATCTGTACAAGCTTACCCGCGATATATTTATTATCCTATTGCCTACACTAATGCATCTTCAACTGCTTTTAACGGCTTAGTTAGAGTCGGCCCGTCAAATGATGTAAATACAGCCGCAGCGCTTATACATCAATACCCGAGTGCCAATAATAACAGTATGACATTCCATGGCGGCATTGGGTTTTATAATTATACTGTATTCATGACTGCATATAATGCAACGGCTACTCTTTACTTACTTAAACTCAATGTATCAAATGAAACTAGCCCCACTTATTATAGTATACCCTATGACACGGCATCAGATAAAAGTGTTCGCGTAATTTTTGGTTACTCTGAAAATGAAATTTTCATTGTTACAGCCACTCGCATACTGTATATAAATACGTTGACATATGAAAGAGCGGCGTGGACTTATTCGGCAAGTGCAACTAGCCTCGCGCTAAGTAATACAAGAATTTGCTTTGACGGTGAAAAGATATATCTTCCGTATCAACGGAGCGGCGGACAAGGAGGTAACGTCTGGGTCGTATTAGATTGCCCATATCTTTTACAGCACATGAAAAACTTGAATTTGACTTATTCTTTTACAGTTAACGGTGTTGCTTATACGGTAAAAGTGATAAGCAACCTTGGTATTTTCAACCCCGGCACAATAACGAAAGGGCAATTGACAACTAGCGCAGACTTGACGCCGTCAACTTCGCGAACAAGTAAAGCCGTTTATAAAATTACAGTCGCTAAAGAAAGCGGCGTAAAGTATACTTGTGAAAAGATTTCAGCAACTTAAACTCAGAGGTAAAATAGACATGGAAATCGTCGACACTACAACGCTTGACATTATCGGCGAGGCGGACTTTAGAAAGAAGTTCTCGAACGTCAGCTTTCCGCGCGTGCTCAATGACGACATCCTCCGGCGCTTCGGTCATGCCGTACTTGTCCCGACGCCGGTCCCCGAGCCGTCCGCGCCCGAAAAAGTGGTAGTGAGAGCGGAAAAAGCGAAGTATAATAATAATAATACTTATGAAACGGCGTGGTTGGAGAAAGACGCGGAGAGCACCGGCACTACTACGCCGTCTACAGAGACAGTTGAAGAAGCGCAGGCGCGGGCGCTTGACGCGCTTGAGCTTGCGTATCAGACCGCGCTTGACTCATATGACTATGAATATCGATGGAAACAACCTTATTCTTCCCTCCCCGCCCCTTCCGCCACTCCCATGGCCGCCGCGGCCTCTGCTACCACGCTTGACGCGAGCAAAGCCGCAAAAAGCACGGAAACGCCTACGCCATTTAAATATACTACGCCTTTTCGCTGGGGCTTGCGAGATAGTGACCTCGCCCTTTTCGGCGTCAACTTCTTTGTTGCTGGGTATTCACAACTCGCCGCTTCAATGTTTGGCGGACAGATTATGCCTTTCACTGTAAGCGCCTATAATCGATGGGGTGAGGAGTCATATATTTCTTACACAACTGACGGCATGACTGACTACCAAGGGATTTTGAATGCGCGTAAAGCGATGGATGCGGAGCGTGCCGCTATCGCTAAAGCTATCTCCAAAGCAACCACGGCGGACGACGTGAACGCGATTCCGATCGTTATTTCAGACCCGCAGCCTAACGGCATTTAGAAACGAAAAGAGCGCCCGATAAAGGCGCTCTTTTGTTACTCTGTGGCCACTTCTCAGCGATTAGCGGTTCTCTGCGCCTCTACTACTGCACGCTCAAAGTTGAGAGGCGAGCCGATGCCGGAAAAGCGCCGTTCCTTTCCACCGCTTCCCGTGACTGTGACGGTCCCCCAACCGAAAAGCCGTCCGAAAATGCCTTGGCTGATGCCCACAGACTCGACGTGAGAAAGCGGGATTTGCGTCACGCTCCGAAAAATGAACCCGCGCTTGTGAATGATACGTTGATTCGTGACGACCATTTCCGTGCACCAACGCTTGAGAAAGGCGAAGATGATAAAGTTGAAGGGGTTGAGATATGACCAGCCGGTCACCTTGGCGCGTCCGATAATCTGTTCATCGTTGCGAAGTACGCTAGATACGTATGACATGACAAGCTCTCCTTTTTTGTGGTGGCGGGGGTTGGCCTTCCCTTCCCCCGCTCTCTCTCTTTAGTTCTTCTCAACGTACAGCGTGACAGCCATTCCGTCAGCCGTATCTTCGCTCTCATGCATGATATACGTTTCTCCCAACGCTTCGGCTATGGCTTTGATAAACGCTTCTTCCGTGACACCGTAGTCATTGAAGTAGCGTCCGTTCACATGCGCGAACAACCCCCACTCTTGGCGTAATGCGTCCTCTACCACTTCAATTTCAAACTCATACTTCTTCGCCGGTCTCATGCTATGCCTTTCTTGGCATCTGTATAAAAAAGAGGATGAAATATCCGCTATTTCCCCGGTAGATGACGGGTGAGCGTTGCCAGTTACTAAAGTAAAGCATTTGTCGACGGCTACGCGCGTAAAAGTGTTAAGAGAAAAGGAACGCCGCAGCGCTGCTTTTTGCTTCGTCTTATAAAAGAGGTGAACACCGTTTCCGCTGCTTGAAATTTCGGCCAGCGTTGGCGGCCATACCGAAGGAATTTCAGTAGTCCCATCAATGTCAATAACGATAAACGGGTTATTTTTCATGACATAAAAGCCGTAATTATACCCCGAGAATTGCTTTTGTGCTTCCGCAAGAGTCAAAAGCTCTTGTTTCCACGACATCAAAGGGACTTTGCATATCGATTCTTTTTGATATGCGGACGGCGTCCACGCTCTCAACTGCGCCAATTCTTGCGGGAAAAATTCGTTCAACATGATAAGCTCTCCGATTTTGTGGTGGTGGTGGTGGTGGCGGGGTTGGCCTCTCCTTCCCCGTTCTCTGTAAAAGTACCTTACTCACTTTCTAAAAGCTTGTCAAGGCTTTTCTGGCCAATGAACTTTCCAAAATTGCGTTTTATTTCTTCAAGAGACGTCTTAAAATCGTCGCCGTCATGCAAAAAAGCCAGCGAGACGAGAGCGGCGTCATAGTCTTCATCCGTTATGCTTTGAATGAGAGACCGCAAAGAATACTCTTTTGCGCTCCCCGGTTTAAAAAACTGAACACAATCCACGGCGTCAGCTACGCAACCGGGGTCACCTTTTTGCACGTAACTTTCTAAATATGTTAATGTCTCTTGAAGCGTTGCCGGGATTTGACTTAGTATAAAAATACGTTTTATTTCAGAAATAAAGAACGAAATAAGAACGTGTTCATAACATAACGCAAGAGTCTTCAACGTCATATGAAAGCCGCAGGTTTTAAAAAACCGCTTGACCGGTATAGTTCTCCCGTTTAAATCCTTTTTCTTGAGTGTTTTAAGCATCTTATGCAAGTCTTTCGTACTCAACGCGCTATGCCTGACGTCTTCCATCGATATAAGCAGCATGATATCAACACCTCTTTTTCGTGCCAAAAAGACACGCTTTATATACGTCATCGCCTTTTGGGATAGCATAACAAAAAAAGTCTTGGATAAAAAAACTTTTTGCGATATAGGCAAAGCTATCAGACAGAGAGGTATTCAGAGCAATAAACTTACCCTCATTCATATCAGTGCTAAATATAGTTTTACCTATTATGGCACTGTCAAAGTACGTAAACTCAATAAAACATGTTTCCCCTTCTTCCGCGTCATCGTATTGCTTATAGAAAGCTATATTATCCATTTTTACCTCTCCGAATAACATTGAAAGAATCCAAGCAGCAGCTTAGACATGTCGGTCTCGAACTCTTTTTCCAGCTTTCGCACCCCTTCTTTATCGTCCGCCGTATGAATTTTTTCATAAAAAATGAAGGCGTAAAGGCTATTCATGAGCTCTTTATAGTCTTCATTAAGATAATAAGCGAAAGCATCGGAATAGCATTTTCTAAGCGTTTCATCATTAAAAATGCGCCGGGGTATTTTGATTTCCAGAACCGGTGGTCGCAAATTCATATTTTCTTGACGCTTATTGATGCAATAATGCAATTGCGTATAGTTTAAAGTATGCGGGCTCATTGCTTCCATCAATAAATGACAAAAAAATAAAATATCTTGGTTGCTTGCGATGTTTTGGAAGCAATAAAAAGTTTGGTTGAGTCCTATTTTTTCAAGAATAGTGTCGAAAGCAATGGGCTCATCGTCCGGCTCCTTTTTCTTGAAAATCCGAAGCAAAGCGCGTTTAAAGCTGCTTAGCTCATAGCCATCCTGTATTTCAAAAAGCTCATTCAGCGTAGTATAAAGCACGTTTTCCCTCTCTTTGATTGAAGCCGCCCGGCGCTGCTCCGGGCGGCCTTATTTTAGAGCGTTATGAACGTGGTAGGGCGGCGCAAGGTAGCCGGGTAATCAATCCCACGATCTACGCCGAAATCTTCCGCCTCTTCCCCCCAGTCTTCGCGGTCCTCGTCAGAAATCGCATCAAACCACCACTTTTCACTTTCTTGCATCACAGCCATGTTTCACCCCATGCCTTTTCGATATTGTGTTCTAGTTTCTTGTTTTGAGTGATTTTTTTGCGCGTGGCATCGATTTTGCTTTGGAGCCTCTTATTTTCTTTTTTAAGTTCCATGAGCTTGCAAGCGTCTATATATGCATCGTGAACCGTAAATTTTCCCCACGCCTTCACTAATTCAGACAAATCATTCTCATGAGCGAAGTCTTTAAAAATCAGCTTGATAAACGCGAGCTCAAAATATGTCTCTTGAGAGAGTTCCGGTAAGCTATAAACGCTCTTGAATTTTTCATATTCTTGCATAGCTTTTTCCTCTCTTTTAAAGCCGGGTTTCCCCGTAAATGCCTTCCAAAGCTTCCCGGCGGAAATCAGTTTTGCTATATTCCTTGCGCAAACGCTCTATTTCCGCGTCAATCTCGCGTTGTCGCTTGAAAATTTCCACGGCCTCACACGCCGCTCTATAAGCTTTATGAATCTCATCTTCCCCGTTATGCACGAAAGCCGTTAAAAAATCGTCGTCTTCAAAGTCTTTAAAAATGGCTTTGATAAGCACAAGCTTAGAATAATCAGTCCGGGAAAGGTCGGGTAAGTTGTGGGCTTCCTTGAAATTTTCGTAATCTGTCATAGCTTCTCTCCTCACAGTTGATAAAAATTAAGTTCTTCGGCGGCTTCCGCCGGGATAACGCCATAAAGCCTTTCCCCGCCGGGTACATAGACGTACCCCAAGCGCAGAGACTCGGGGAGACGCTTCTTAATCTCTTGATCAAAATGTTGACACATCGCAGTCTCAACGTTGGATTGACACGACGTAAGGTCACCGTCAATCTCCCTTTGCTTTACGTACTTGATCAAACCATCTAAGACCTCAGTATCAATGCCAAAATCCGCGGCCACGTTTCTACGCGCCTGCAACATTTCCGACGGCTTGTCTGCGTAATAAAGATGTCTTTCCATGACAGCCTCTCCGATTTTGTGGTGGTGGTGGCGGGGTCAGCCTCTCTTTCCCCGCTCTCTTTAAAAACACCTTACCCGCTCTCTGAAACCTTGTCAATAAATTCGGAGCAAAAAATAGAAATGATTTTTTGTTCAATGTCTTTAATAGCTTCTCCTATTTAACCGTTAACTTTTTCTCTCGAACCCTCGCCGCGTTGTACTTTCTAAGCTTTTGGCCGGTATCGTACATCGTCCAGCAGACGGGGAGCCAATATTTACGGGGTGTTGTGGAAGGACGGCAAGAGAGCATTTTTACGGCGAGCGGGCGCGGCACCCCCCACCTGAACGCGCCCATAAGCAAACCGATAAAGGTAAAGAAATCGGAGGCGGCGTCAGGCATGGCGAGCGCACCATTTATCGCGTCCGGGAAATTCGTGTAGCGTCTTAGAATATAGAGCCCGCGGCTTAGAAAGCCGCTTGAAGACATCTGCATATCATCCAGCGGCATTTCCAGCGCGTTGATGACATCGGCATGAAGCTTGTTACGCTTCGCAAACGCGCGAGTTTGTTCATTAACCGCGATAGACTGCTTACCACTATTAATAGCGGCATAGACGTAGTACGCAAGCGCTCTAGATGCGTCAATCGTCTCTTTAGCTGCATGAGTGAGCGCACAGTCCCATGCCGCCCACTTTTGCGCGGTTTCGGCGTCAGGCGAAAAGGCGGCAAGAATCGGCACGCGCAAGAGCGCTTCGGGACCATCTTGCATTTTATCGCATTCCGCCGCGCCGTCAGTCAGCGCATACGCAAGCCGGGGCATCGGTGGAACCGGGGTTTCTATGATATAGGCTTTGTAATAATCCTCCCATTTCGTGAAGTCATATAAGCCGCCGTGGTGGGCGAAAGCGGACACTTGCGCGGCTATAAGATAGATTGAGTCAAAAATGACTTGACCGGGCCGGTCCGCCCGCTCTTTGCGTTGCCCGAGGTAGTTCGCGGTGTAAGCTTGAATAAGCACGTTACCCCTCCTCTGATATGATTAGAGTCTCCGTCTGCGAGGCGGGGACTCTGTGGCTTTTAATCGTCTTCTTCCTCTTCTTCCTCTTCTTCCTCTTCTTCATCAGGGTCGACGGCGGGTTCAAGCTGAACGAATTCCGGGAAAATCGCGATGCTTCCAACTTCGTCATTCATCACGCAACCAATGAAGCCGCCAATCTGACGGACAAACGCGATGCGCATTTCTTGCGTCAGCCAACCGCCTTCATTGCCGTCATCCATCCCCAACGCTTCAAACCATTCCTCTTCATCCTCGCCGCCGCAATAGATGCTTTCTTCTACCACGGCCCGCCAAGCCAGATCAAAGTGTTCTTCGGCTACGTTGTAACGCTGCATGATGACGCGCAGAGCTTCGCAAGCGTCGTCATAGTTATCTCCGAAAGCGTCGCGGTTCTCGAAAATCCGGCTTTCATCAACTTCGGTCTGATAGATGTAATCGCCGTAGAATCGAACTTGCGAATAACCAGCAAAGAACAGAGCGCCGAAATTGCGGATCATGCCTTCGCCGTCGGGGGTGACTTCCAAGTTCTCAAAGTGGCTTCCGTGGTAGAGCATCATAACCTTTCTCCTTATGGGGTTTCCCCCCCCCCTCTCTCTTTAAAAGCAATATAGCTCTATCGTGAAACCTTGTCAAGCTTTTTCTGAATTATTTTTATTTTTCTTTTTACACGTCTGGCATTCTTCGCGCTTCCCGCAAAAAGACTTGAGCACGCGAGCATGAAACTTCGGGCAATCTATAAAGGCTTTCCTATGCTTTCTGATGTATTTCTCGCTGTCTTCTTTTTTGATGCGAGAGAGTTCTTTTTTGAGCGATTCCGGCACTATTTCAACGATCGCGGTGGCGTTAGGCGTCAGGTCATGCGCGAGTGTGATAATGTCTTTCCCGCGCTTTTTATTGAGCGCAATGCGTCTGCACTCATACAGAGCATCATTGAGCCCTTTTGTCGACTTTGAAGCGTCTTTTTTGAATTCATCCGCCACTTTTTGCAGTAAGTAAAATGAGCGGCACGAATTAGAGCAAAAGCTCCGATTCGTATCATCCCCGGCTATCGTACGGCCACAGTTCAAACACTTTCCCATGTCCCCCACCATTCCAACATATTGACGTTATTTAAAATTCCTCCCCACCGTGGTGGTAGGGAGGAACATGTAGCGACGTGAAGCGCTCTAGCGCCCGAGACGATACTTTTTCAACATGTTCAAATCGGTCTGCAACGCATAGTAAAAAGCGTCTATCACTTCAACATGATACGCCTTGACTTCTCCGAAGCGCGTATCTTCAACATGTTTAACGTCATAGCCCATACGTTTCGACATGTCTACAAGTTTGCGGCCAACCACAGAATACATGGCCGGAACATTCTGGAATACTTGAAGAAGCCAAGGGATAGCTTTGACTGTCTTATAGTCCCGGCCTTCTCCAAGCGCATTTTCCAGAGCCGCGATTTTCTGCACGGCGTGAGACGCCGTAGCCATAGCCGTTGCCGTCTTTTTATCGCTAATCCACGCTTTTGTGCGGATTGCTTCATCGCGTTGCGCTTCGGCAAGCTGACGCCGCTCATACTGTTCAGCCCACGCCCGCGCCGCAAGCGCGGGGTTGTCAAAGTTAGGAATCACGGGATTCCGGCTGGCGAGCTCGCGCTCCATTTCGTTAAAGCGAGCAATATACGCTTCTTTGAGCTTCATAGCTTCCGACGTCGTATAGCTCATAGCGATCATCATAAAACCATCTTTCGAGAGTACATACATCGGAAGTGTACGCCCGATTGAATCTTTATATTCATTGCAATCAAAATTGATTGCAATGAATGATTCCGAGCACTTGGCGATGGTTTCTCGAATATCACGCAACACGTTAAAGTGTTCTTTCCCGAAAGTTTCCGCAACTTGCAACGACGTGACGGCGGGCACGGTTTGGCCGTTGATGACGGCTTCCTTAACGATAATTTCAGGCAGAACGGCTTCATACGACATAAACTTATTCTCCTTCGGCGTTTATTGAGCTGAAATCTCAGCTCAATAAAATTTTTAGTGCCTTCCAATACTTGTGAGGAGCATTCAAAATTGAAGGCTCCTCACCTTCCCTAACCGCAACTTTTTACTTGACTTTCCCGGTGTTTTTGGTACGCTTCTCCTTGGTTGATGGTTGAACGCAAACGCGGGCGGCCCTTGACTCCGAAGAGCTAAGAGTGTCGCAACTCCTTATCTACGGAAAAACCCCCCGACTGTCAAGGTCAGGGGGTTTTGTATTATGCTCTACAGTAAGCGTTGATAGCGTCTAGCATGTCTTTTTGCGTTGCATTGCGTGCGCTGAGCGTGTCATAGATGCGCTCATCTATCGTGCCGCGCATTAAGATGCAATCGATATAAACTTTTTCAGTCTGTCCCGGACGCCGCAAGCGCCCATTCAATTGTTGAAATACTTCAAGACTCCAAGTCAAACCCAGCCACACGATACGGTGGCCGCCGTATTGCAAGTTTAATCCATGACTTATAGACTGCGGGTGACAGATAAGCGCGGGGACTTTCCCGGCGTTCCAGCGCTTCAACGCTTCGCCTCTGGCTTTTTCTGATAAGTCAGAGAAGACGACGGCGCCGGGAATCTTCGCCGCCATTTCACGCAACATGTCAAGTTCAAAGGCAAATTGGTAGCAAATGATAACCGGCTCTTGTACTGTTTCGAGATACTCTACAAGAGCCTTGCGTTTTTCATCGTGTAAAACATGTACGTTTTTTTGCTCGTCATAGATAGCGCCTTGAATTATTTGCCGGAGCTTCATTGACGCCGTTGCTTTCGCCGGTGCTGAAATAGTTTCATCATTGACCACCGCCACAAAGTCTTTTTCAATATGTTCATATACCGCCGCCACATCGTTCCCGGCGTCGCTCATGTCGCAATATATTCGATTGTAGATATAATCCGGGAGCTCAAGGTAATCTGTGGCAGCAAGTCGAAAACAGAGCGGTTTTATCTTCTCAATGACTTTTTCTCGCGCACCTTCCTGCTCAACGTAAACATATTCAACGCGAGGATGCGGACGCATGTAATCCCGTCGGAATGCCGATATATTCGGCCCCAGCGCCTTGCCTTCATCTATCACGTAAAACTGTGGCCACAACGCAGATAATTCACCGGAATAGAGCGTCCCGGATAAATTATAGCGATATCTGAACAGTTTGAAGAGCTCTTTGATGATTTTGAAACGCTTTGAAGAATGACTCTTAATATACGTCGCCTCGTCAAGTATGAGTATGCCGCCGTAAAATTGCTTATTTACTGCTGAAATTTGACCGGCAAGATACGATAGCGAATCATAAGAAATGACATGAATATCAGCCGCTGCGTCAAGCGCCTTGCGCGGCCCGCTCAATATATTAACTTTGGCAGACGGCCACCACTTCGCCGCTTCCTCCGCCCACGTGTGGCGGGCTACCCGCGGCGGGGCAATCACAAGCGCAGGCTTCCCGAGCTTCTCACATACTTTCAACATGATAGCGGTTTTGCCTAAACTCATATCAACAGCGAAATAACAGCGCTCTTGCGCTATAGCACGCTCAACACCCCGCTTTTGATACTCTCTTAACTCCATTTTTTAGCCCCTTCCCGGTTAAATGCGCAAATTTCGCTTTTAAGGCGTTTTACCCTCTTTCGCTCACAATGAGTCGCGAAATGGATTTGACCGGCCTTAAAAGCGAAATTTGAAGGAACAATCAACGGCTTTTACTGATAAAATAGAGATACGCGACGACAAAGAAGACAATAGAGACGTTCGACTCGAAAAAAGTCAGATTGTAATAGTAGTGCAGATATGCAACGCCGGTTCCGACCAGCCAGCCGATCATCACGTCTTTAAGAAACCAGCGCATTTCAAGCCAGCCCTCGGAATTGAGAGTTTTTCATTGTGCCGGTGCTGGTAAGTCCCGAGTAGCTTACAAGTACCGTTTTTCCTATAATGGCGGAGGGGTTGCGCCGCCACTCTTCCGACTGCGCAGCGCTGTTATTGCCGGTCAATTTGCAAGGCCGCCCGTCAAATTCAACTACTAGATTGACGTGCTCTTTTTGCGGCGTCTTATAGACATCCAACACTTTGCACGTAGCCATATATTTTTTATAGTAAACCTTCCACCATTTTGACTTTTCCTCAATATACGGGGAATCATCGTGCTTGAAGATGACGCCAGAATATGTTGCGGATTTGTCGACGCGACGGCAAAAGCTCTCAATTTGTGCCGTTTCGGTAACATGTTCATAGCGAAGGCGTCCGACGCCGTAGCCGATGCACCACATACGCAACCATTCTAAACGCTCGGAAAAAGGGGCCGCCATGTCGGGAACGTCAGCGGCATAGAATCGGACGCCGTTTTCCTCATCGTCCTCATCCACGTCAATACGCTTCCCAACTCCGAGGGGCATCCCGTCCGCGCGGCGCAAATAGCCTTCGATGGAAAAGCGGCACTCGGGAAGCGTCAAATTAGTGTCTAAAACGCTGTTAACCATGAAAAAAGTATTATCTTTGAAAATGACGCGCACGCTGTTACTTGGTATCAACATTGCGTGACAAGGTAAAATAGCGTCATAATCCCGTTCTTTAAATGGCGTCGGGTTCATGAACGGCGCTTTCTGAATGACGCCGGGAAAGTGCTCTTCAATAGCGCGGGGCGGGAGCCCGAGGCCCAAGTCCTTACGCGCCATGCAGGTAATTATCTGTGCGAATTCTTTGGTTTTTCCGACGCAAAGTTCTTTAAATACCTGAAAAAGTTCAAAATGGTCCGTCGGAAGCATTTTGAAATAATCGGCATCAATGAAGATAACGCCGTCATCTTCTCCAAAAGGACCGTTGTAATTGAACTTTGCAAGCCGGGGGACGCGAGGCCGATACACGTACTTGAGAAGTGCCAGCACCTCGGGAGACGCTTTAAGAAGCGCGATTTTCCTACGTTGGTAAGGAGTAACACGAATGAGAAGGATTCGTTCCCAGATGTCTTTAGTCGTCATACTCATGCTCTCTTTTGATAATATTTAGAATAGTGTCAAGAATTTCATCAATTTCCACTTTTGAATGCGCAACGTAAACCAGAGCGCCAACGTGCAGCATAGTGTTGATAGTATGTTGCTGTAACGCGCTCAAGCGCCCGCTTTCAGTCTTACACTCGACAAAAAACGTGACGCCGGACCAGACGCAAAGACGGTCAGGCACCCCAGCATGGCCCGGCGATACGAATTTAAAGCAAAGGCCGCCAAAATCGCGCAGGCGCTTTACTAAGTAGCTCTCTACCACATTCTCTTGCTTTCCCATGACTTACGCCTTTTTGTAACGTGGGCCGGTCCAACCATCGGCTTTGAGGGGCATCCCGGCGGCCCATGCCGGAGGTATGCACATAAGCCGCATCATTTCATTGAGCCGCGCCTCGGGTTCATATGTGAACGGCTCGCAACATATGTTCTCATCATAGATAGAGCCGATGATAGAAAAACCGGCATCGCAAAGATGATGCTTCCCGGCGTAGAGAATATCCCGCCCGAGAGCTTGAACGATGTTTTCCGTGAGCTTTCCCGGCGTCTGCCACTTCTTCACGTAGCGCTTTGATGTCTGCAAAACGCCGTAAAAACTGAATGTATCACCGTATTCCCCGGTTTCGACAGCAGGCGACCGGTAAAAGAGCGTTCTTTGTGACGGGAGAGTCACGCACAACCACCACGCGCCTGCACGGTCCTTACGATATGAAAAAGCCGTATTGTAAACAGTGAGTGACTCTTGCGGGTGCCGCAAGGCGGTCAAAGCGGCATTCATGAACGCGGACCAGAGCGTCACAACGCGATGATATTTCTTACGATATGCGCTAATAACGTCTTTAGACTGCGCGAGCGTAAGCGGGATATGCATGGCTTTAGCGTACTCAACAAGCTTCGCCGCCCCCATTTGATAGCCGCCGCCTAGGATACCAACCTTGCCGTTCTGACGTTGCGGCTTGGTAACATCCTCATATTGCACGCGAAAGAGAGTGGTGGCGAGGTCTATGTACGGGTCAAAGCCCTCATCAAAACGCTTGACAGCGTCCCAGTCCTGCGCGAGCCAGACTAAGATAATATATTCTATAGACTTATAGTCTGCGCAGCAAATGAATTGGCCGTCCGGCGCTTTAATCATGCTACGCAAGAGCGCCCGAGCGGACTTGACGGGGTTTTCTTGCATAATCGCGCCGGTCCTGAACTTCTCTATCTCAGCTTCCACGTCGTCAACGTCGGCACGCGGAAGGTTCAAGAGCTGAAAGCCTTCGCCGGTGATGCGGCCCGTATGCGCTCCATAATAGCGTGAATTATCGTATATTCTTCCAGCGTACTGCATATCCAGAATCTTCTTATACTTCTTCACCGAACTTGACCCCGCCGCGTTACGTAGCGTCAACAAGTCGACTACCACGGGCGGAAGCGCGTCAGACTCCTCAAGTGCGTCTTCCACGCTCTTTGCTGTCAAGTCCGCGAGATAATCCCGGCCCATTACTCTATTGATATAACTTACAATACGTTGATTTTGATTGGTGGTAGTAACCTCGCCTTGCGTCAGCTCTGCAACACGCTCGTTGGCGTGGGCGAGGTATGTTGTAAGCGTGTCATTAATGAGCTTCGCCTCGTCAACAGCGACGGGCAAGCCGCGCTCATTGATAGCGGCATTCAGCGCCCATATCTTCGCCTCTCGCTCGTCAAGGTCATCGGCGGGAAGATGCGCTACAAGCGCCCGCATTGATTCGACATCCTGCGCGTTATATCGCTTGTACTCCTCCCACATGTTGCCGGTGCAATCAAACGGCTTCGCGTGTTTGAACATGTTGACGAGTTTCGTTCCCGCGCCGTCTTTTGTTACGTCCGGGCAACATATTGCCCCGGCCCCGGCCAAAGACTGCGGGAGGCCATAACGCGCACATATTGCCATGACGTCGACGAAAGAAGTCAAGGGGACGCGCAGACCCAACACGTGATTGATGATTGCATACTCGAATTGCGCGTTGAAAGCGTAAATGCGAGCCGGAAGGAAATCTGCGAGAATGCTCTTAAGTGTGCGGGATTCATGACAAGTGAAGGTTTGAACCGGCCCGTCATCAACCGCCACACTCATAAGCTGAACGTAACAAGACGGGTGTTTGACGTATGACATCCGCCCCGTCTTTTTGAGCTCAAGGTCACAGCCCGTTTCAAAGTCAAGCCAAAGTTTCTTCATAGAGCCCTCCTTTTCTAAGAAGGGCCGGGACATACTGCTACGCCCCGGCCCTAATCGCCCGTTATGCTATTTTTTTCTTAGAATGGGAGGTCGGAAGAACCATCTTCGGAGCCGTAGGCGGCCTCATGTTGCGGCATGGTAACGGCATCGGGCGCGTTTTCGATGTATTGCGCAAAAGCAGTGGGGGCGGGGGCGGCTCCGCCTCCCAAACGCTCGCCGTCACGCACAAACATCACGTTGTTGAGATACGCCGTGACGCCGATACTTTCGTTATTGTACGCCGCAAAGCGGATATCTAACCGTACATAACAACCGGGATAAATGCCGTCCGGCTCCATAAAGCGCCCGAATCTGTCGACAATGCCGGGGCAACGTCCCAACGTCTTCGCTGTGAAGAACCAATTTCCACGAAAAGAACTCCGGTCCTTCCCGAGAACCACGCCTTCTTCGGCGTAGGCATCGCCGTCACGCAGGGGGTTACGGAATTGCGACAGTTTGGCGGCACCTTCCGGCAAAATTTTAGGCGTACCCGCCTGAATCGCGGCGTTCACCTCTTGCATCAGCGCCGCATAAGCCACGGAATCATGCTTAGAAACAAGCGCGGTCACTTCATAAGATTCAACGTCTTTCATCGCGCCGGTTTTCTTATCCTTGCGCGTGATCACACGGGGAGAAGCGATGTAAACAAAAGAACAGCGAACAACGGGAGTAATCATAAGATAACCTCTTAACTATGGTTAAAATGTTTAACTAACAAAGACAGACTAAACTAACCGCGGGGACATGTCAAGCCTTTTCGGGCTTTCTAAGAATTCTTTTTTCTCTATTGTTTTGAATAGTTTCCGAAAATTGCCGTTCAAACTCTTTAAAAATATTCTCTTGCGAAATTTCAGGGAAAGAAAGCATAAGGATTTTAAGTATTTGACAGAGATAAAAATCAATATTCCGATAATTTTTCAGGTTATTGAATGCCCTTTTCAAAAACCCGTATACGTTACCTTTTTGTAACAAGCGGGCGTGAGACCTGAAAAGTCTATCTATTCCGAAGGGATGCGGTTTGATGCTCTTATCTCTTACAAAGCCGCGCATTGCGATGAAAGCGTCAACAGCCTCCTCGAGTGAACGTTGAAAGCATAAAACGCGGGGTTCTCGCCAAGACTTCCAGTTTACCGTGTCCGCAAACTCAAAAAGCTCAGAATAAGCCTCAAATTCCGCATACTTAGCTTGTTCTCTCGCATCCATGAGCGCGTGGTAGTCGTCAATATGTTTAATCATGTCGCTATATAGCATACGGAATCTCCAGCAAGTCAAACGTGTTGACAAGTATAGCGTAGCCAAAACACAGCGCTATACATGTTCCGACGACCCCCATAACGCCCCAAAAAAGCATCAACAAAGCGTTATCTTTAACGTTCTTCATGAGACTCTTAAAAAAGAAGTAGTCGAACGCTATAACGCTGATAAGCACGCTAAAAAGCCCTAAGCCGTTGATGACGGCATAAACGGTCTTCATTCCTCACCTTTTCTCTTATTTAAGGCTGTTGACCAAAAGCGCGGCGGCTCCGCCGACAAAGACAGCCGCAACTAAAAAAATAAAGGATATCAGACCTTTAGCCGACAGTAACAACTTTTGATTTTTAATGATTGTTACCGCGTAGTCATCAAGCCAAAACGCGGCCAAAAGAAACAGCAGCCAAGCCGAAAGACTCCCCCACGCAATAATGCAATACGCTAGAATCTTTAGCACTTCTCCCCCCTCTTACATAAGGCTGCGCATTAAAAACGCGGCGCTTGCGCCTACGTTCAAAACCCCCATGAAAATCATAAGACTGATAAAGAACAGAATATAAAAAGGCACTGGGTCCGGGTGAAAAACTCTCAATTCTAAAAACGCGATAAGCTTACAAAAAACAAAGAGAAAAGCGAGCCAAACGGCACCGGCACCCCACAATATTATCAACGATCCTATAAAAGTCATGGCCTGAACGCCTCATATAGCTCATTTTTTACTCTCTCAAGCTCTTTCTCAATCAGATTATCGCGTCGCTCCTGCACGTCACCCGCAAGCCACTTTTTCTTGAAAAGATACACTTTTGCGCGATACGTCGTTTCTTCCGTATCACCCGACTGCCACCACTCTAAAGCCTTGAGAAGGTTGACAATATCGGCAATCAGGTCATTGAGTTCAACGTCATACATCTTTCCCGCGCATTCTTCTTCAAGCCGCGCATAGATATAGTTATGACTTCCGCCGCTCATGCTTTTACTCCCTTCAAAATGCTTTGAATTCTCGCTTTTAAGCCCTCTAAATCCTTACGCAATTCATCTATAGCCTTCTCTCGTTCCGCGTCATCCAGCGCCTCAAGCTCTTTAATCAGAGCATTGATTTCTTTCTTCTCTTGTTCCGTCATGCCTCTTCCCATTCTTTAAAGCACGTTCATGCGCAGCCACCACCACGCAAACGCGCCCGCTACGTACCCGATAGCGACGGCGAGGCACATCCCTACAGCCCACGACACGACAAAGCGCAAGGGGGACCACAAGCGAATTTCGGCATCTTTAACTTTCATCGTCTTACCTCCTTTCTTTACAAGTACCCTATCGCAATCCTGCGGGACTTGTCAAGCTCTGGGCGCAAAAAAAAAAAAAAAACCCCCC
>ERZ894194.411-NODE-411-length-34949-cov-48.333811_pt1 | contig 34949 bp, 22 predicted proteins | sample MGYA00380283_ERZ894194 | MGnify/ENA primary metagenome ERZ894194 (study PRJEB32331, sample SAMN06328448) | human gut metagenome | biome: human gut microbiome; feature: stool | host: Homo sapiens | collected 2013-02-13 ... | reverse complement strand
AAATCACAGGGAATTAAGCAGCTGATGAGTGGAGGAGGCGTCATTCTGATCGGCACACAGCTGATTCCCCTGCTTGGCGGTCTGTTCGGATAATCTGATGGGAAAGGAGAACATCCATGTTCGATAGTATATTTGAAGCAATCGAGGAATGGATGCGGGAACTCCTGACAGGGATGATAAACTCCAACCTGTCCACAATGTTTACCGACGTCAATGAAAAGACCGGGCAGATTGCGGCACAGGTTGGGCAGACTCCGCAAGGGTGGAACGGCAGTATTTTCAGTATGATACAGAGCTTATCCAATTCGGTCATTGTGCCGATTGCGGGAATGATCATCACATTCGTCCTCTGTTATGAGCTGATTACCATGCTGACCGAGCGTAACAATATGCACGAGATTGATACATGGATGTTCTTTAAGTATTTCGTAAAGATGTGGATCGCCGTGTATCTGGTAAGCAATACCTTTACAATCACGATGGCTGTGTTCGATGTGGGGCAGTCGGTAGTCAACAGTGCTGCCGGTGTCATAAGCGGGAATACAGCCATCAGCATTGATTCCGCCATTGCCAATATCAATGAAACCATGGAGGCAATGGAGATAGGGGAGCTGGTCGTGCTGGCATTGGAAACCCTGATCGTCAGTTTCTGTATGAAGGTCATGTCCGTGCTGATTACTGTGATTTTGTATGGCCGCATGATTGAGATTTACTTATATACTTCGGTTGCACCGATACCGTTCGCCACGATGTCAAACAGGGAGTGGGGACAGATCGGGATGAATTATTTCCGGGGCCTGTTTGCCCTGGCTTTTCAGGCATTTCTGATGATGGTATGTGTCGGCATTTATGCCGTCCTGGTATCCACCATCCAGATCGCCGACAATTTAAGCTCCGCACTGTTCGGAGTGGCGGCTTATACAGTGCTTTTATGTTTTGCGCTTATGAAAACAGGAAGCCTGTCGAAGTCGATCTTCAACGCACATTAAGGGAATTTAGGAAAGGAAAAGTGACCGGGACGGCTCACCCTGGCTGAATGGTTTCCGGTTACAGGTTTTGGTATGGCATATGTCAGCGTGCCAAAGGACTTGACGAAGGTGAAGAACAAGGTGGCTTTCAACCTGACGAAACGGCAGATTATCTGTATTCTTATCGGCGGGGCAATCGGGATTCCGTTTTATTTCCTTACAAGGGATGTGATCGGGACGAGCAATGCGGCAACCGGTATGGTGCTGCTCATGCTGCCGGCATTTTTATTTGCCATGTATGAGAAGGACGGGATGCACCTGGAACAGATTTTAATGAATATCATCCGGGTGCGGTTCCTGCGCCCGGCTATCCGCAGATATGAGACAGAAAACCTGTATGAAATGGAGCCAAAGAAAGAGGCTCCCAAAAAGAATACGAAAGGGGGCAGAGGGCGTGTCAAGAAGAGATAGGAGATACCGCAAAAGGGAGAAACGGCGCAGGAAGCTGGAGAAGCAGCGGCTAAAGACCGAGCTGAAATGGCAGAAAATTGAGGCGAAGGAACAAAAAAAGCGGCAGAAGCGTCTGGAGAAAGAGGAAAAGAAGCGAAAGAAACTGGAGGAGAAGGCAAGAAAAAAGGCAAAGCGTAAGGCTCCCAAAGCCATGCAGCCACAAAAGAAGCCATCCGGCAGCGCCCAAACAAAAAATGACTCGAAAAAGCAGAAGGAAAAACGGCTGTCGGTGCAGAAAACCATTGCATACCGTGAGATGGGAAAGGATGGCATCTGCCGGGTAAAGGATAAGACGTATTCCAAATGTATCCGCTTTTATGATATTAACTATCAGCTGGCACAGAATGAGGACAAGAACGCAATCTTTGAGAACTGGTGTGACTTCCTCAATTACTTTGACAGCACCATCCAGTTCCAGCTGTCCTTCATTAACCATAAGAGCAATATGAAGGAATTTGAGAAAGTGATCCGTATCCGTGCACAGAATGACGCTTTTGACGATGTGCGTATGGAATATGCCCAGATGTTAAAGAGCCAGCTGGCAAAAGGGAATAACGGTCTGGTGAAATCAAAGTATATCACCTTTTCCATTGAGGCGGACAGTATCCGGGAGGCAAAGCCAAAGCTGGAGCGTATTGAAGCGGATATTTTGAATAACTTCAAGGTACTGGGCGTGATGGCCTACCCGTTAAATGGCGTGGAGCGTCTGGAAATCCTCTATGAAACATTCAATCCGGATAATACCACTCCGTTCCGGTTCGATTACAGCCAGGTGGTAAAGACCGGGCTTGGGACAAAGGACTTCGTGGCACCTACCAGCTTTGTATTTAAAAGCGGAAAAGAGTTCCGTATGGGAGATACCATAGGGGCGGTGTCCTATCTGCAGATACTTGCACCGGAGCTGACCGATAAGATGCTTGCGGAATTTCTGGATATTGATAAGAACCTGATCGTCAATCTCCATGTGCAGTCAGTAGACCAGATGAAGGCCATTAAGATGGTCAAGAGCAAAGTGACGGATATCAACCGTATGAAAATCGAAGAACAGAAAAAAGCAGTCCGGAGTGGATACGATATGGATATCATCCCTTCCGATTTAAACACCTACGGAGGGGAAGCAAAGCGGCTGCTGGAAGATTTACAATCCCGGAATGAGCGTATGTTCCTTGTGACTGCGCTCTTTTTAAATACGGCGAAAGGGAAACCGGAGCTGGATAATGCGGTTTTCCAGACCGCCGGCATTGCACAGAAATATAACTGTGTACTCCGCAGGCTGGACTATATGCAGGAGGAGGGGCTTATGAGCAGCGTACCGCTCGGCGTGAATTATGTGCCGATCAAGCGGGCGCTGACAACCACATCCACTGCGATCTTTGTCCCGTTTACCACCCAGGAGCTGTTCATGCCGGGAGAGTCACTTTATTACGGCCTGAACGCCATTTCCAACAACATGATTATGGTAGACCGTAAGAAGCTCAAAAACCCGAATGGCCTGATCCTTGGTACGCCGGGTTCCGGCAAATCTTTCTCCGCAAAGCGTGAGATTACCAATGCGTATTTTGTAACGCAGGACGACATTATCATTGGCGATCCGGAGGGTGAATACTATCCGCTGGTTCACGCACTGGGAGGGCAGGTCATCCATATTTCCCCCACCAGCAGGGACTATATCAATCCCATGGATATCAACATGGACTATTCCGATGATGATAACCCGCTCGGTGTGAAAAGTGATTTTATCTTATCGCTGTGTGAGCTGATCATGGGTTCCAGAAACGGGATTGAAGCGGAAGAAAAATCCGTGATTGACCGCTGCCTTCCGATTGTGTACCAGAAATATTTTGAGAATCCGGTGCCGGAGAATATGCCGGTGCTTGGTGACCTGTACCATTGCCTGAGAAGCCAGAAGGAGCCGCAGGCCCAGAGGATTGCTACAGCCCTGGAGATCTACGTGAACGGTTCCCTGAAGGTATTCAACCATCAGACGAATGTGCAGCTGGATAACCGGATTGTCTGCTTTGACATCAAGGATCTAGGCAAACAGCTGAAAAAGCTGGGGATGCTGATTGTGCAGGATCAGGTCTGGAACCGTGTGACCATCAACCGTTCCGCCCATAAATCCACCAGATATTACATTGATGAGTTCCACCTGCTTTTAAAAGAAGAACAGACAGCAGCCTACTCCGTGGAAATCTGGAAGCGGTTCCGGAAATGGGGCGGTATCCCGACAGGGATCACCCAGAATGTGAAGGATTTGCTTGCCAGCCGGGAAATCGAAAACATTTTTGAGAACTCAGATTTTATCTACATGCTGAATCAGGCAGCCGGTGACCGGCAGATTCTGGCGAAGCAGCTGAACATTTCTCCGTATCAGCTGTCTTATGTGACGAACAGTGGAGAAGGGGAAGGGCTTTTGTTCTATGGGAGTACCATTATTCCATTTAAGGATAAATTCGATAAGAGCCTGAAACTGTACACGCTGATGACGACGAAGCCGGAGGAGGTAGAAGCACGGCAGGAGGAGATGCAGAAACAGTGAGAAAATGGTTGGCGGGACTTTTGCTGGTCTGCTCCATTGTACTGCTTTCCATCAGCATTTATTTCCTGATGGGAATGTACAGGGAAGAAAAGCAGGACAGCCAGACATATGACCGGATACTGGAGATTTATGAAAATCCGAAAGGGAAGGAGGATGAACCGGCAGAACCGGAGGAAAAAGGGGAGGTGGAAGTAAATGCGGGACTTCTGGCGCTGCATGAGGAAAACCCGGATTGTATCGGGTGGATCACGATTGAGGAAACCATGGTTGATTATCCGGTGATGTACCATCCACAGGAGAAAAATTATTACCTGAAACGGGATTTTTATGGGGAGTATTCAGCGAATGGCTGCCTGTTTATCGCAGAGGGGTGTGAGCTGGATACATGCGACAATCTGATCATTTACGGTCACCACATGAACAGCGGCAAAATGTTTGCCGCACTGGATGGCTATAAGTCGGAGGAATTTTATGAGGAGCATCCCCGGATTTTATACAGTACTCTGCACGGTGATGAGGTTTATCAGGTGATTGTCGCATTTACCACACCGGTTTATACGGGAAAGGATTTTGCCTATTATGATTTTACCAAAGCAGAAAATGAGGCAGCCTATGACCGTTTCCTTATGGACTGCATGGAACGGTCTTTTTATGATACCGGCGGTACGGCTGTGTATGGGGACAAACTGCTGACATTATCCACCTGTGAGTATTCCCAGAAAAATGGAAGGATGGTGGTGCTGGCAAAGAGGCTTTCAGGAGGTGAGGAAAGATAGCAGGACAGGAATATAAAGCGAGGGATAAAAAGGTTCAGAAAATGAGCCGGGACGGTCTGACAGAGAAAAATCTGCGGGATGGTTCCAGTAAAAATATCAGCCAGAAAGCCGGGGAACTGCCAAAGATCAGGTCCCCGGAATTTGCCTTAGACCGCCCGGAAAAAGAAAAGCCGGTGGAAGCTGAAACAAAGGATTCCAGAAAAAAACGCAGATACCAGGTAACAGAATCAAAGGTCAGGACGAGCGAGCCACCCGTAAGGGCGACTCCTTTTTCGTTAAACTCGACAAAGGGCAAGGAAGAAAAGGCAGACACCAGAAGGCGGAAGCAGGCCAGGCCGACAAAGCCGGCGGAGGAAAAAGAAAGGGAAGCTGACAGGGAGCCGCAAAAGGATCAGCTTTCTGAGGGTGATGTACGAAGCCACCTCAAAACCTCCGTGCGGATGGAGGGAGTGCGGGAACATTCCGCTGGAAGCGCCGGCGCTTATGTGCTTGGTGCGGCGGAGGCGAACCATTTCCGTAAGAAAAAAATGGTTCAGTCTTATGCCAGGAAAAAAGAAAAGGCAGAAAAAGAGCAGAACCTTGAGGACTTCCGTGAGGAGATTGAAAAGAAGGTAAAGCGGGAGCAGATTCACCAGGAGCAGAAGAAAAAGGTTTCCCGGCTGTCATTTGATGATGAGGGAAGTGCCATGGCAAAAGGCCCAGGGATGGGTGTTGCAAGAAAAGCAGCTTCCGGTGCGGCGACCTTGGCATCCGGCTATGCCCATGGAAAAGTACATGATGCGGAACAGGATAATACCGGGGTAGAAGCGGTTCATAAAAGTGAGCTGGCAGTGCAAGAAGCGGCAAGGAGCCTTCGATATGTACAGAACAGGAGGAAGAAAAAAGCCAGCTATTCTGTGAGGCTGAAACAGAAGGATGCTGTGGAAGCGGCAACCGGCAGGCTCCGTTTTGGTATGTCGGAAGGCATAAGGGATACCGGGGCGGCTGCCGGGAGAGCAGCGGCAGAGGTGGAAGCGTCCAAAAAGTTCATGATTAAGCGTTTCTGGCAGAAAAGGCGGTATAAGGAAGCCTATGCTGCGGCAAAGGAAGGAAAGAAGATTGCCGAAACTGCCAAAGCAACGCAGACGGTGACTGCCAAAGCGAGAAAAGTCGCAAAGGAAATTTTCAGAAGGAACAGCGGCCTGATTCTTGGGATTGGCGTATTTGCGCTTTTGTTTGCACTGATGGCAACCTCACTGTCGAGCTGCAGCGCTTTGTTCCAGGGCGGCGGGACGATCATTATCGGGACGACATATGCCAGCACGGACGAGGAGATCTATGCGGTGGAAAATGCGTATTCTGCTTTGGAGGAGGCACTCAATGCCCAGATCAACAGCATGGAGTCACGGCATGACGGGTATGACGAATACCGATACCAGGTGGACGAGATCAGCCATAACCCTTATCACCTGATCTCCTATTTTACTGTGAAGTATGGGGAATTTACTTATGAACAGGTGAAGGACGAGCTGGAAGAAATCTTCCGGGATCAATATGGCATTTCCACCCAAAGCCAGAGAGAAACCGTCACGGAGACGAGGACAGTACGGGTAGGGGAGTCACTGGGACAGGTGGTGACAAGCGGCTACTGTAACTGCAGCATTTGCTGCGGCCAGTGGTCTGGAGGGCCTACGGCCAGCGGCGCTTACCCGACAGCAAGCCATACCATAGCGGTAGATGCTTCCAGCCCGTTTGTACCGATGGGAACCAAGGTAATTATGAACGGTGTGGAGTATGTGGTGGAGGACACCGGCAATTTCGCACGGTATGGGGTACAGTTCGATGTTTATTATGGGGACCATGCCAGTGCTTCCGCACATGGGCACCAGACCTGGGAGGCTTATATTGCGGATGATAACGGAGACCGGGAAGTGCAGGTGACAAGCACACAGGAAGTGAACCGGCTGAATGTTACGCTATCAAATCACAGCCTGGATGCGGTATTGAGGAACCGGTTAAATGAGGAGGAAGAAAAGCGGTATGACCTATACAATACCACATACGGGAACCGGAATTATCTGTTTGATCTCAACAGCCTGCCTTCCTATGGCGGTGGATTTGGGTATCAGATACCGGCAGAGGCACTTTCAGATGAACGGTTTGCCAGAATGATACGGGAAGCGGAGAAGTATCTGGGCTACCCTTATGTGTGGGGCGGCGCATCGCCAAGCACCAGCTTTGACTGTTCCGGCTTCGTGTCATGGGTGATCAATAACTGTGGAAATGGCTGGAATGTGGGAAGGCAGACAGCGGACGGACTCCGTTCCTGTTGTGCCCGTGTATCGCCGTCACAGGCAAAACCGGGAGACCTGATCTTTTTCCAGGGAACCTATCAAACATCCGGGGCGAGCCATGTGGGGATTTATGTGGGAAATGGAATGATGATCCACTGTGGCAACCCGATCCAATATACCAGTATCGAATCTGCATACTGGCAGCAGCATTTTATGGCGTTTGGACGCCTTCCATAAAGAAAGGAGAGCAGGAATTGAATAAGAAACTGATGCGCTATCTGGACGAGGCAGACCGTACAGAGGCAAAGATCGCAGAGCTGCAGGAGCATTTAAAAGGGGTAAGGGCAGCGCAGAAAGCGGAGGAGGATATTGAGATTGTAAAAAGTATCCGGAGCATGAAGCTTGACGGGCGTGAGCTTCTTGCCATGCTTACGGGCCTGCAGGATGGAACCATGAAAATCCAGTGTGAGAGGGAACCGGGGGAAAATGCCGGTTCCCTGAAAAAAGACAATAACAAGGTGCTGCAGAAGGCACCGGAAAGTGAGGACAGGAAGAATGAGAGCATGGAAGAAATGCAGTAAATGGGTGGCGGCACTGATGCTGTCTGTGGTGTGCCTGCTTGCCGGAACCGGCATGACCGCTTTTGCCTATGTGGATGAGGCTGCGGTCGCAGAGCAGACGGAGGCTCCCCAGACCGAGCCGGCGCAGGAGGGAACACAGCCGGTAGTGGAGGAAACCCAGAACCCGGAGGATACCGCTTTTTCCGTACCGGGAAATGCGGAAGTCTTAGACCATGTGACGGATGGCTCCAGTAAGGAGTTCTACACCATAAAGACAGCGAACAACAACACCTTTTATTTAGTTGTTGACCGTTCCCAGACAGCCCAGAATGTCTATATGCTGTCTACGATTGATGAGAACGATCTGAAGGACTTTATTGAGGCGGCTGAGACGGAAAGTGAAAAAGAAACGGAGCCTGCCGTGGTCATCCCGGAAACAGAAAAAGAGGAAGAAACGGAGCCGGTAAAAGAGGAGACAAAGACCGGAAACTCCAATATGGGAGCCATGCTCCTTGTCATGCTGGCTGCGGCTGTGGGCATCGGGGCCTATTATTTTATCAAGATCAGACCGAAGAAGGAGGAAGAAGATACGGACAGTGAAAATCTGGAGGTCGGAGATGGCCTGGAAACCGTCAACGAGGACGGCGAAGATTTTGATGAATACGATGAGGAATAAGAATTTGGAATATGCCACATGACATTTGATCTTGGGGACGGCTGGAAGATACTGGCCGTCCCGTTTTTTAAGGAGGAAGGAATTTATGTTTTTAGTAATTGCAGAAAAACCCAGTGTGTCACAGGCGATTGCAAAGGTGATCGGGGCGTATAAGAGTGAGGACGGTTATCTTTCCGGCCGGGAGTGTCTGGTGAGCTGGTGCCTGGGGCATCTGGCGGAATATGTCTCCCCGGAAAGCTATGATACCAGATACCGTTTCTGGCAGTATGGGGATCTGCCGATCATCCCGCAAAAGTGGGAGCTTGCCGTTTCAGCGGATAAAAAAGAGCAGTTTGAGGTCTTAAAGGGCTTACTGAACCGGAGTGATCTTTCTTATGTAGTCAATGCCTGTGATGCCGGACGGGAAGGGGAACTGATCTTCCAGAGGGTGTATGAGCTGTCCGGGAGCGTACTTCCCGTAAAGCGTCTGTGGGTGAGTTCCATGGAGGATACGGCAATCCGTAAAGGATTTGAAGAATTAAAGGACGGCAGTGATTACGAGAATCTCTGCCAGGCTGCCATCAGCAGGGCACAGGCGGACTGGCTGATCGGGATGAATGCCACCAGAGCCTTTACAACGACGTATGGAAAGACCTTTAAAGTCGGGAGGGTACAGACACCAACGCTGGCAATGCTGGTAGAACGGCAGGAACGCATGGAAGGGTTCCAAAAAGAGGCGTATTACAAGGTTGCGCTTACCCATAAGGGCATGGTGTTCCTTTCTGAAAATATGGAAGATAAAGCTGCGGCGGATGCTCTGGCGGCAGAGTGCGATAAAAAACAGGCGGTGATCCGGAAAGTAAGCCGTGAACAGAAAAAATCCTCTCCCCCAAAGCTGTATGACCTGACAAGCCTGCAGAGGGAAGCCAACCGCTATTTTGGTTATACCGCAAAGAAAACACTGGATATCCTTCAGGAGCTGTACGAGGAAAAGCTGGTTACCTATCCGAGAACGGACAGCCAGTATGTGACGGAGGATATGGCGGAAACCGTGGCGGAGCTGGCTGCCGGTCTGCCAAAGATGTTTCCGGAGCTTTCAGATGGCAGTTTCAGCCAGGCTCCCCGTGTGGAAAAAGTGGTCAACAATGCAAAGGTAACCGACCACCATGCGATTCTCCCCACCAGACAGGCGATGGGGAAGGACTGGAAAACGCTGCCGGAGGAGAAAAGGAACCTGATGTACCTGATCGGACAGCAGGTGATCCAGGCGGTATCGGAGGATTTCCTTTATGAGCAGACGGAGATTACGGCTGTCTGTGAAGCCCATGAGTTTGTGGCGAAAGGGAAGAAAACGAAGCAGTCAGGCTATAAGGAAGTGGAAGCCGTTTTCCGTAAATCCTATGTACCATCTAAAAATACGACAAAGGCAGATAAGGGTGAGCCGGAACAGGACGGGGACAATGGAGCTGATTTTGAGGATGTGCGTGAAGGAATGGAGCTGCCTGCGGTAGCGGCGAAAAAGACAGAGCATTTTACAGCACCGCCGAAGGCATACAGTGAGGACACGCTGCTTGCGGCTATGGAGACTGCCGGCAATAAAGAATTTGACAAAGAGACGGAAAAGAAGGGGCTTGGCACTCCTGCAACGAGGGCCAGCATTATTGAAAAGCTGGTGGCTTCTAAGTATGCCATGCGGAAGGGAAAGCAGATTCTTCCGACAGCGGAGGGAAAGGAATTGATAGCGGTGCTGCCGGATTATCTGAAATCGGCCAGTATGACCGCCGAGTGGGAGAACCAGCTGTTAGCCATGGAGCGTGGGGATGTCAGCCGGGATGATTTTATGGCGGGCATCAAAAACCTGATTACTATGGTATTAAACGGCTGTGAGGCTCTGCCGGAGGAAGAAAAGAGGCGTTTCCGTGAAAAAGAAGTCGTCGGCACCTGCCCGGTGTGCGGCAGCCCGGTCTATGAGGGAAAGAACAGCTTTTACTGCAGCAGACAGGAATGTTCCTTCGCCCTCTGGAGGGAAAACCGTTTCCTTGCCGGTATGAAAAAGAAAGTGGATAAAAAAATGGCCACAGAGCTTTTAAAGGAAGGAAAGACCTTTGTAAAGGATCTGTATTCTGCCAGAAAAGATAAGTATTTCGATGCCGTCCTGCTGATGACAGTGGCAGACGGGCGGGCAAATTTCAGCCTGGACTTTTCCGCGGGCGCTCCCGCAAAAGAGGGCAGGAAGGGAAAGAAAAAGAGCAGTAAAAAATAAATGAAAGCAGATTCCGGCAGGTTCTTACAGGGCCTGCCGGAAAATGGATAGAAAAGGAGGAGTTGCATGTCAAAATTACAGGATGTCCGGAAGATGATGGAGTATATGGCAGAGGAAGTCAGCCGTTCTCCCAGGGACTGGATGAAATATCTGGATACGGCGGCAAAGCTGTACCGGTATTCCTTTGCGGATAATCTGCTCATCCACTTACAGCGTCCGGATGCCATAGCCTGTGCGGAACTGGAACAGTGGAACCAGAAAATGAACCGATGGGTAAACCGTGGGGCAAAGGGGATTGCCCTGATTGACGATACCGGGCCGAGACGGAAGCTGCGCTATGTGTTTGACGTTTCCGATACCCATATGGTACGGGGAGGAAAGACACCGTTTTTATGGCAGCTTGAGGAACGGCACCGGGGGGATATGCTGGGGCATCTGGCGGACGCCTATGGGCTGATGGGTGAGGATGCCGCAAGCCTTGAAAATGCCCTGCTTGAGATCGCATCCATGCTGACGGATGAAAACCTGTCGGATGCCATGGAAGGGCTGGAATATGAAACCGCAGACAGTTTTCTGGAGGGGCTTGACCCGGATACCATCCGTGTCAGCTTCCGCAGCCTGCTGATGAACAGCATATTTTATACCATGTGCAAAAGGTGCGGTCTGGATGCGATGGAATATTTAGAGGAAGAAGATTTTATCGGCATTACGGATTTTAACCATCTGTCGGTCTTGTCTTTTCTGGGAAATGCCACAAGTGAGATTGTAGAGCCGGTGCTGCGTGATATTGGAAGAACGATCTTACAATTTTATCGGGATGAGCGGGAAAATAGTATTGCAAATCCGGAGAAGATGCATTATAATGAATTTAACACTTTAAAGTGTGAAAGTAAAGATTTAGGAGGGAATGACCATGGAACTGACATATCACCGCAAAGGGGAGTACCTGTTTCCGAACCTGGTTCTTCAGGAGGAGCCGGTGACCATCGGGAAATACGGGATGCTTCGGAGGACATATCTGAAGGAGAACAAAAAGAGCTGGTATCAGAGCATGATGCTGACCGGGAAGCTGGATGGCCACCTGATGGCCGTGGAGGAAGCGGCAGAGAAGCGGATGGAAGTGCTGATGAAAGAGCTGACGGAGAGATTTCCGGCTCCGGACAAAGCAGCGGACCAGATGGCGTGGGCGGCGCACATGAACAATCTGACAGCGATGGCAGAGGAAAGCGTCTTGACGGAATTGGTGTACAGCTGACAGAGGAAACAACAGAACAGGATTTGAGTGAAGCAGAGGAAGAACAAGCCTCTGCTTTATCTTTGCCGGAATTACCTACGGTTAAGGAGCAGATACGGGAGATAGAGGATCGGATTGCAGCCCTGTATGCAGGGGAGATCAGGATACCGGCAGAGGTGGTGGATGAAGTCTTGCGTACCGGAGGCAACCGTAACAGAAGCCAGCTGCGTATCATTTACAATTTTATGAGCGAACAGGCACCGGAAGAATATGCTGAGTTTGTAAAGCGGGAATATGGCACCGGTGGCAAAGGGGTTGTGATCAACGGGAAGGAATATTCCGTATGGTTTGATGAACTGGGGATGCAGGTGGCAGTCGGGCATACGGTGACAGACCAGCTGTTAGATAAGGCGTTTCTCTCCTGGGAGGATGTCAGCGGGCGTATCCATCAGCTTCTGAAACAGGGAGAGTATGCGCCGCAGGTCGTGCTGGACGCCGCAAGGGATAATGCCATGGAGGAACACGCAGAGGCATTGGCTTATATGAACCATGATATGGCGGACGGTGTTGCGGACATTGTGTTTGGTGATATGGGAGTGTTCCATGCCGGTTTCCCGGATACAGTGGCTGACCTGAAAAAATGCTTTTCTGAGCCGGGTTTTTTAGGTGATCTGAATGAACGGCTTGCGGGACTGGAGGAAATCTATCAGGAAGATAAATCGGTGATGCGGTTTCAGATGTATAACCCGACCCGTATGCTGGCACGGTTTGAGAAATTCGCCCAGGAAACCATTCCTTATCAGGCCAGGGAAGGTTTTGAGTGGAAGGAGCATGATATTTTTATCACGCAGGACGAAATAGACGCTTTTCTTGCCGGAGGGGGAGCTTATGCGGACGGCAGGCTTGCGATCTATTCCTTCTATCTGCAGCACGAGGATGTAAAAGAGAGGGCAAATTTTGTCAAGGAGAGATATGGGATTGGCGGGAGCAGCCATGCGCTGTCCGGTGCGGACAATTCCCATGCGGACTATAACGGGAAAGGCTTGACGCTTTCCAGAGGCAGCTACGGGAACCCGGATGCCACGGTCACATTAAAATGGCCGGCTGCAGCGAAGCGGATCGGCTATCTGATCGAACAGGATAAATTCCTCAAAGCAGCGGATTTTTCCAGGATGGATTCCTATGAGCAGGAGGTCATGGCAGGAAGGGTTGTAACCTTTTACCGCCGTCTTCCGGAAGAATTTATAAGGCCATGGCAGGGAAATCCCGACCTGTTTTCCCACCGGAAGGATGTTATCAGTCTTTTGAACCATGAAGAAGGGCGGGAAACGCTTCTTGCGAGAATGGATGAATCGCTGGCGTCGCTGCCGCTTGATTTTGAAGGATATGAGGAAAAGGTAAGCATTTTGTCGGACTTCCATCAGTATCTGGATGGCAATTATACGATTTTCCCCGTACCGGAGCCGGAAGCCCAGGTAACAGATATAAGACAGCTTTCCCTGTTTGACTTTATGGATGCCCAGGCATTGTCGGAACCTCCCCAGAACGTGGAACCGGAGGTTAAGGAACAGACGGGAGCCGGGGAATCGGAACACGGGCAGACAGAACATACAGAAGAAACGCCGGTGTCCTACCGTCAGGACATCGGAAGCTTTCTGTATCTGGATGAAAACCATCTGTATCAGATCGAGAGGACAACACAGCGGGATGTATATTTAAAGGATATGGAAAATCCCAGTATTGCCGGCAGAGTGGTTCCGCAAAGTTCCTATGACGAAGCATTAGGAAAGCTCCCGGAACTGAACGGGCATCTGCTGGTAGGAGGGAACCCGTTTGCAAAAGACAGCCGTGCAATCTACAAGGAATGTATGTACAGCATGTGGGAGGCGGTAAGAAACAGTGAGATTTACCCGGTGATCCGTTCCAGGGATATGGACGCGGATACGGCGTTTACGGTCATTCAGGATAAGATTGCAGAATTAGTAGAAATGAACCGTGAAGCGGCCCCGGTCATGGCAGACGCAGCCGACCATTGGGAGAACTTTCTGGACTGGATGGCAGAGGATATTTTCCAGAGAACCTATCAGGACTTTGCGGTAACAACCCAGGATGCAGTTGCTTTATACGGCAATCATCCCGATTCCCCGGAATGGGTAAAGGGTATCAGCGTGGAGGCAGGCTGGCAGGCGATTCTGTTCCGTGAGAAACAGGAAGTACCGGAAGCAGAGCATATGGATGAAGGGGCGGCGGAAACGCCGCAGCCGGAGGCAAAGCATGAAAAAGATGCTTCGGAGCCTGTGGAGGAGGGAAGCCTGTACCCTTCCTTTGAAGAAGCAAAGCGTCTGTGGGAAGAAGGATATGTTTACGATGAACATGTGCTTTACAGCCGTTTGGGAAGGCTGATCGAGGAAGAAATGGAAGCTGCCGGTGTGGTGCATGAGGATTTTTCCCCGGAGCAGATGGATGTGATCTATGCTGCAGCAGAAAAAGACCAGGTGCTGGAGCCAATGCTCAATCCAGAATTCAGCCCGGAGCAGATGCAGCTCATTGCGGATGTCATTGACCGGATGACGGCGAATGAAAAGCAGTGGTTCCAGAGAGAAGTCGATGCGGTAAGCGGCCATGTAATGACGCCGGAGGAGGTTAATGAGCAGAGGCGGATGCGCCACATGCCATTGGAGGAGTTTTCAGAACCGGGAGAGGACGCTTTGGAAGAGGCGGGGAAGGAAGAAACGGTATCTGCAGGGGATGCCGGAGAAAAAGGTCTGGAGGATACCATACAGCCGGTGCCTGTAAATTTCCGCATTACGGATGATGACCTTGGAGCCGGCGGCCCCAAAGCAAAGTTCCGTGCCAACATGGAGGCGATCAACCTGTTACATGATCTGGAGTTTGAAGGGCGGATGGCAACGCCGCAGGAGCAGGAGATTTTGTCACGTTATGTAGGATGGGGCGGTCTTCCCAATGCCTTTGAGGAAAAGAGTAAAGACTGGTCGGATGAGTTCATAGAGCTTTATACGGCACTTTCTCCGGAAGAATATGAAGCGGCGAGGGCTTCCACGCTGAATGCGTTTTATACCTCTCCGACAGTGATCAAGGCAATGTATGAAGGTCTGGAGAATATGGGACTGGAAAAGGGAAATATACTGGAACCGTCCTGTGGCATTGGAAACTTCATGGGGCTTCTGCCGGAGAGTATGCGTGAGTCAAAGATGTATGGTGTGGAGTTAGACAGCATTTCCGGCAGGATTGCAAGACAGCTTTACCAGAAAAACCCGATTGCCATACAGGGATTTGAGACGACCGAGTATCCGGACAGCTTTTTTGACTGTGTGATCGGAAATGTGCCGTTTGGCGCTTATAAGGTTTCAGACCGCAGATATGACCGGCATAATTTTATGATCCATGATTATTTTATCGCAAAATCCCTTGACCTTGTCCGACCGGGCGGAGTTGTTGCCATCGTCACCTCAAATGGTACGATGGATAAGCAGAACTCGTCCGCAAGGGAGTATTTTGCCAACCGTGCTGACCTGCTCGGCGCAATCCGGCTCCCGAATAATGCGTTTCAGAGAAATGCCAATACGGGAGTTGTTGCGGATATCCTGTTTTTCCAAAAGAGGGACAGGGCATCGCTGGAAAAGCCGGAGTGGGTGGAACTGGGGCATACGCCGGAGGGATATTCTGTCAATGCCTATTTTGCCAGCCACCCGGAGATGGTGCTTGGGGAATTTACAACAGAGAGTACCCAGTACGGAAAGCAGGAGGTTACGGTAAAACCGGTTCCCGGCGCAGACCTGGCAATGCAGCTCAAAGAGGCTATCAGTCATATCCATGGAAGCATTGAGGAGCCGGAGCTTGAAGATTTTGAACTGGGGGAGGAAAACCAGTCGATACCGGCGGACCCATCGGTTAAGAATTTCAGCTTTGCGAATGTGGACGGCCAGGTGTATTACCGGGAAAACTCGAAAATGAACCGGATGGAACTGCCAAAGGCCACAACGGAGCGTATTCTGGGAATGATTGAAATCCGGGATATCATCTACCAGCTGATCGACCTCCAGATGAATGACGGGAGTATGGCGGAGATCACCGGTATGCAGCTTCAGCTGAATAAGGTATATGATGCCTTTACCGCACAATACGGCCTTTTGAGTAGCAATGCGAACCGGAGGGCGTTCAGCCAGGACAGCAGCTACTGCCTGCTTTCCTCACTGGAGATCGTGGATGAGGAAGGCAAGCTGGAACGAAAGGCGGATATTTTTACCAAACGGACGATCCGCAGGCCGGAGCCGGTCACGTCCGTTGATACCGCCAGCGAAGCGCTTGCAGTCAGCATTGGGGAAAAGGCAAAGGTAGATTTGCCGTATATGGCGGAGCTTGCCAATAAGACAGAGGATGAGATCACAGAGGAGCTGGCGGGTGTTATCTTTAAAAACCCGCTGACCGACCAGTGGGAGGCTTCCGATGAATATTTATCGGGGAATGTCCGTGAGAAACTGGAAACCGCAAGGAATTTTGCTGAGAACCATCCGGAATTTGAGATCAATGTGCAGTATCTGGAAAAGGTACAGCCCAAAGAACTGGAAGCCTCTGAGATTGAAATCCGGCTGGGAGCCACATGGATCAAGCCGGAATATATCAACCAGTTCATGGGAGAGCTTTTACACACGCCGGCGCACCGTCTGGGAACGGTGATCAACGTCACCTATGCGAAGATCAATGGGCAGTGGAATATCTCCGGCAAGACACAGGATTATGGGAATCCGCTGGTAACCTCCAGCTATGGTACAGAAAGGGCAAACGCTTACCGGCTCCTGGAAGATGCGCTGAACCTGAAAGATACGAAGATTTATGACACGGTTGAGGAGGACGGAAAGGAAAAGCGTGTGCTAAACCGCCAGCAGACGATGCTGGCACAGCAGAAGCAGGAAATGATCAAGGACGCTTTTAAAGACTGGGTTTTCCGGGATATTGACCGCCGGGAGGATTTGTGCAAGACCTATAATATACTGTTTAACAGTATCCGTCCCCGTGAATACGATGGCAGCCATATTCAGTTTGTGGGCATGACACCGGAAATCACCCTTATGCCGCACCAGAAAAATGCGATTGCCCATGTATTATATGGAAACAATACGCTTCTCGCCCATTGCGTAGGGGCAGGAAAGACTTTTCAGATGATTGCGGCGGGTATGGAGAGTAAGCGCCTGGGGCTGGCCCAGAAATGCCTTTATGTGGTCCCGAACCACCTGACAGAACAGTGGGGAAATGATTTCTTACGCCTGTATCCGGGGGCAAATGTGCTGGTGGCGACCAAAAAGGACTTTGAACCGGCAAACCGTAAAAAATTCTGTTCCAGAATCGCAACAGGAGAGTATGATGCCATTATTATCGGGCACAGCCAGTTTGAACGCATCCCGTTATCAAGGGAGCGTCAGATCGACACGATCAGCCGCCAGATTTCAGACATTACGTTTGCGATTATGGAGGCAAGCAATGAGGACGGAACCCGTGCGACGGTCAAGCAGATGGAAAAAACAAAAAAGAGCCTGCAGGCAAGGCTTGACAAACTCAACGACCAGACAAGAAAGGATGATGTGGTTACATTTGAGCAGTTGGGTGTGGATCGCCTGTTCGTGGACGAGTCACATTTTTACAAAAATTTGTTCCTCTACACAAAAATGAGGAACGTGGCAGGAATATCCCAGACGGATGCACAGAAAAGCAGCGACATGTTTATGAAATGCCAGTACCTGGATGAGATTACCGGAGGAAAAGGCGTGGTATTTGCCACAGGAACGCCGGTGTCTAACAGTATGGTTGAGCTGTACACCATTATGAGATACCTGCAGTATGATACGCTCCAGAAGTTAGGGCTGGGACATTTCGATTCCTGGGCCGCTTCTTTTGGAGAGACGGTTACAGCGATTGAGCTGGCACCTGAGGGAACGGGCTATCGTGCAAAAACACGGTTCGCCCGTTTTTATAATTTACCGGAGCTTATGAAGCTCTTTAAGGAATCAGCGGATATCCAGACAGCCGATATGCTCAGCCTTCCGGTGCCGGAGGCAGAATACATCAATGAAGTGCTAAAACCGAGTGAGATACAAAAGGAAATGGTCAGCAGCTTCGCAGAGAGGGCGGAACGTGTCCGTGGAGGCGGCGTGGACGCAACCATAGACAATATGCTCAAGATCACCAACGATGGGCGTAAGTGTGCGTTAGACCAGCGGCTTATCAACGATATGCTGCCGGACGAGGAGGACAGCAAGGTAAACCGCTGTGTAAAAAATGCTTTTGCCATCTGGCAGGAGACGATGCCGGAAAAATCCACCCAGCTGATTTTCTGCGACCTTTCGACACCGAAAAATGATGGAACCTTTAACGTCTATGATGACCTTAGGGAAAAGCTGGTGGCAAAGGGGATTCCGATGGAAGAAATCGCATTTATCCACGACGCCTCAACGGAAGCAAAAAAGGCAGACCTGTTTGCGAAAGTCCGTGCCGGGAAAGTCCGTATCTTACTGGGTTCCACACCAAAACTGGGTGCAGGCACCAATATCCAGGACAGGCTGATTGCGCTTCACCATCTGGACTGCCCGTGGAAGCCTTCCGATTTGGAACAGCAGGAGGGGCGTATCCTGCGTCAGGGTAACCAGAATGAAAAGGTGAAGATATTCCGGTATGTTACCGAAAATACGTTCGACAGCTACATGTGGCAGATTTTGGAAAATAAGCAGAAATTCATTTCGCAGATTATGACAAGCAAATCGCCGGTCAGGTCCTGCGAGGATGTAGATGATACGGCACTGTCCTATGCGGAGATCAAAGCCCTGGCAACCGGCAACCCATATATTAAGGAAAAGATGGATCTGGATATCCAAGTGAGCAAGCTAAAGCTGTTAAAAGCGAACCATACCAACCAGATTTACCGTCTGGAATCAGATATCGCAAAGTCTTACCCAATGCAGATTACCGCAACCAAGGAGCGGATTGCAGGGCTGGCTTCTGACCTGGAGGCGGCAAAACCGATTCTTTTAAAGGACAAGGAACAGTTCTCCATGCTGATCGGGGGAAAGACCTATACAGACCGGAAAGAAGCAGGGACGGCATTGATCGCTGCCTGCGCCGGACTAAAAGCGGTAAAAACGGAGGGTGTAATCGGGGATTACCAGGGATTTTCATTAAATGCCAGTTTTGATAGTTTTAACGGGGTGTATAAGGTAACGCTAAAGCGCCAGTGCAGTTATACGATTGAGGTGGGGAAGGATGCCCTGGGCAATATTCAGCGTATCAACAATGCCCTTGCCGGCATTGAGAAAAAGCTGCCGCAGGCACAGCAGAAACTGGAAACCTTACAAGAGCAGCTTGCCACCGCACAGGTGGAGGTGAAGCGTCCCTTTGCGCAGGAGGTAGAGCTTGCAGAAAAGATGGAGCGGCTGGCAGAGTTAAACTCGCTGCTTAACATGGATGAAAAAGGCCATTCCGAGGCGTTGGGCATGGATGAGGAGCAGTCAGTAGCCGACCTCCCGAGAAAAAGCACAAATCTGGTGGGACGGATATCGGCAGCTTCCAGAATTGCGGATGCGCCGCAGAAGCGTTCCGTGCTGTCAAAGCTGAAGGAAAAGCAGGGGCAGATCATTTCCGGACAGAGCCAACATATGCCTGTAAAGAAAAAAGAACAGGAACTATAAAATAAAAAATCCCGTCACGGCTTAACAGGCTGCTGGCGGGATTTTTGAAAGGAGGGAAGCCATTTATGGCTCAAATGCGATGCCATTTTCAGAAAAATGATGAATACCTGACCCCGGCATATGCGGTGTATCCCATTATAAAGCGGATAAAGGCAGGATCGGCTGTATGGTGTCCGTTTGATATGGCAGACAGCCCGTTTGTGAGAATCCTGACGGAATATGGATTTTCCGTGACTTATGGGCATATCCGGACAGGCCAGGATTTTTTTACTGTTCCTGTGCCGGACTGTGATTACATTATCAGCAATCCGCCGTACAGTTTGAAAGGCAAGATACTAAAGCGGCTGTATGAGATCGGAAAGCCATTTGCAATGCTGATCAATTTCCAGGGAATCTTTGACCACAAAGAAAGGTTTCAGATGTTTAAAGAAAACAGGGTGGAAATGTTGTGGCTTAGTCCGAGGGTGAATTACATCAGGGAGAATGGGGAGCGGGCGGTCAGGGCACCGTTTCAAAGCGGTTATCTCTGCAGTGGAATATGCGACAAGCAGCTGGAATTTGAATATCTGGATATGGGAACTGAAAAAATCGTGAAAGGAAATCGTCTAAGTGGAGGAAAGGAACGGAAGGATGCTTGAACTGACACCAGTTACCTTAAAAGAGGCAAATGGGTTTGTGCAGAAGTACCACAGGCACCATAAACCGTCAGCAGGACACAAATTTTCCATCGGTGTGAAAAAGGATGGAAAGCTGGCGGGCGTGGTAATCTGCGGCAGACCGGTCAGCAGGCATTATGATGATGGTTATACATTAGAAATCAACCGGCTGTGTACGGATGGGACGAAGAATGTATGCAGCATTTTATATGGTGCCGCCTGCCGTGCGGCAAAAGCGATGGGGTATCGAAAAGTGATTACTTATATCCTGCAAAGTGAACCGGGGACTTCCTTAAAGGCTTCCGGTTTTTATTGTGAGGGCATTGCGGGAGGTCTTACATGGAATGGAGAACGCAGGCCGAAGCAGGAGAACCAGTATCCCCATGAAATGAAAACAAGATGGGTCAGAATGATAAAGGAGGGACAGCGTTATGGCATCCAAACAGGATAAGCAGTTACAGGAGATCACCAAAAAGCTGGAAGAAGGCGTAAAGGATATGCTTACTTCCGAGAATTATACGGAATATTTAAAGGTCATGTCCCAGTTCCATGATTACAGCTTTAATAATACCATGCTGATTGCCATGCAGAAGCCGGAGGCAACACTGGTGGCTGGCTATCAGGCATGGCAGAAAAAGTTTGAGCGCCATGTGAAAAAAGGGGAAAAGGGGATTCAGATCATTGCGCCGGCTCCGATCCGGGAAAAGGAAGAAGTGGAGAAGATTGACCCGGTTACCAATGAACCGGTGCTGAAAGAGAACGGACAGCCGGAAACGGAAATCATTACGCATGTGATACCGAGGTTCCGTGTGGCTACCGTGTTTGACATGTCCCAGACAGATGGAAAGCCATTGCCGGAATTTGCAGTAGAAGATCTGACTGCCAGCGTGGAGAACTATGAAGCATTTATGAAAGCGATTACCGATGTTTCCCCTGTGCCTATCCGTTTTGATGAGATTGAGGGAGAAGCGCATGGTTATTATCACCTGGTAGATAAGGAGATCGTCATTCAGGAAGGAATGAGCGAAGGCCAGACGATGAAAACAGCGATTCACGAAGTCAGCCATGCGAAGCTCCATGACAGGGAGATCATGGAGAAACTGGGAGTCCAGAAGGATAAGCTGACCAGGGAGGTGGAAGCGGAAAGCATTGCTTACTGTGTATGCCAGTATTTTGGGCTGGATACTTCTGAATATTCCTTCCCTTATATCGGAAGCTGGAGCAGCGGAAAGGATATGAAGGAACTTCGTGCTTCCATGGATACAATCCGGAAAACGGCTGGTGAGTTTATCGACAGCATGACGGAAGTGCTGCAGCAGCTTATGAGGGAGCAACAGGAAAAGGAGCATCCGGAGCAGGCGGAAGAATACCAGCAGGCAGAGTTTTATGATGTGCCGGCATTGTTTTCAAATGGCCGTGTAGACAGGGAGTCTCTGCCAGAAGGAATCTTCTGCTATGAACTGCGGGGAGCAGACTATGATCCCGGCCATCCCCTTACCGTGGAAGAACATGTAATAGTCAACCATGCCGCTACCATCCTGACGGCAGTTCCGGTCACGATACCGGAGCAGAAGTCTCTCCGGCTTGGAGATGGACTGAATTTTACCGGAGGGGAGCAGACCATACCGGAGTATTTGCAGGAGATGGCAGAAAGGAGCATGGAAGCGGACAAAGGAATTGTGGAAAGCGCTATCGGGCGGAACAATGAAAACCTCTATCTTTCCGGGACGGAAGAACGTTATGCGATTTACCAGATCAAAGATAATTCCGAAGAACGGGGATACCGGTTTATGGGACTGGATTTTGTAACTTCCCATGGTATGGCGGTGGATGCGGCAGATTATGCTTTTATTTACGGCGGGCATTTATCGGGAGAGGAAACCTTAGACAGCCTGTATGAAAAATTCAATCTTAACCATCCGGCTGGGTATGAGGGTCATTCTCTTTCCGTGAGTGATGTGGTTGTCATGCAGAGGGACGGGCAGACGAAGGCATACTATGTAGACAGTTTTGGGTTTAAAGAGTTGCCTGATTTTGTCCGGCAGCGCCTGCATGAAGCGGAAATGAACCGCAAAAGAGAAGATGGTGCTGTCACGCTGGATACTTCGGGAATTGAGATCGAGCAGCATGAAGGGCTGTGGCATACGGCAGACAAGCGTGAGATTGCGGATGAAATCTTTTACCTTATGGAGCATAACGAATATGGGGATTCTGTTGCAGCCGTCATCGTTAATGCAGATGGGGAACTGGTAGCGCAGGAACTGGAAAACGGGTTCGACCGTGGAGCAATGGAGGCCATCCGCGAATATCTTGCCGGAAAGGGGATTGCATGGGAGCCGGAGGCAGAAGAAACGGTAGAGATTCCGGCGCAAAAGCAGTATTCGCCTGTCTACCGCTATACCCTTTCCTATGCAACGGAGCATGGTGCCGCTGATGAATACCTTGATTCCAGAAAGCTGAATATTGACTGTAAAAGGGCAGTAGAGGAAGCAATCCGCAGCCATTTTGACGGGATGCATCTTGCCCATGACGCAGTAGATGGTGTGCTGGAAGAATACGGCACGGAAAGGCTTTCGTTTGTCCTTGCCTGCACAGTGCAGTATAAGGAAACCGATGGGCGGTTTTCCAGGGATACAAGGGCATGGGCAGAAAGTATCCCAATACCGGAGAATATGGGCAGGGGCATCGACCTGAATTATGATTACGTGGTGGAGAGCCACCCGGCAGTGCTGGACGGTTTTATCGGACTTGCGAGGGAGAAATTTGCAGAACTGGAGAAGGAAATGGAGGAGCCGTTCATTTCACAGTATTATGTAGTGAATGACGCCTATGGGGTAAATGCAGAGAGGGAATATCAGTATTTCCCTGATCTGGATTCTGCCCTCACAGCCTATGCCATGCTCCCTAACCATCTGGAAAAGGAGATCGGTATGGAAAGCACGGAGCAGCCGCCTACCCGTATGAGCCTGATTAAGTGCAGGAATGGACTGGAAGCATTGGAAGATATTGAAGGGGCTTCATTGAGTGGGAAGTGGGTAAATCCTGAGAGCCGGGAAGCATTGCGGACGGCGGAAATGTATCTGGATAACCATGACACGGAGATTGCCTACCGTCTGGAATCAGCAGGAAAGTATTTTGCCATCCAGACGGTATCGGATGGTTATGATTACACGTTCTATGACAATCAATTCCGTGAGCTGGACGGCGGTGTGTATGACAATCCGGATGTAACGCTGGCAGAAGCGATGGAGGATATTCTTGGAGACGAAGGGCTGTCTGTGGCAGACTGCAAAGTGATGGATTTTGAAGAACTGCAGGAGAAAGCCAATGAAGCAGAGCAGGAGAAGAACAGGAAGTCTCTGACGGCAGAATCTGTGACAGACCTGAAAGGAAAGAGCCATGAATACCATGCGGGAGACAGGGAAGCCGTCTATGAATTTGACTGCCTGGTGGATGGACGGCCCGCCGTGCTGACATACACAACCGGGCAGAGGGAGCATTTTTACAGCCCGCTGTATGACCGGGGTGAGATTGAGGATGTATTTTCCATCCATACAGACGGTGAAGATATTTGGGACAGGATGCCGCAATCAGAGCTTGAAAAACTGGAAAGGCTTCTGGCAGGCGAAGCGGAAGCGTTCCCCATTGAAGAACGGATTGCGGAGGCAGGTTCTATCCATGACCTAAAAGAGATTGATTATTACATGATGGATATGGAAAGAACGGTAATGACGGAGGTGCAGCGAAAAAGAATCTGGGACGGGCTTGACCGTAAAGGAACCGCCATTTTGCAGAAGGCAATCGACAATGCCGGAAGCGGGGAAGGATTGCAGAGTGTCCGCGAATTGCTTACGGAGGCACAGGGGATTTTGTATGAGGAACAATATGCGAACCTGAACGAAGCTGTACGGAAAAGAAAAACAGAACTGGCTGCAGCAAAAGCGATGCCCCTTACTTCTGATATGACAGAACCGGAAAAATCCTTAAATGGCCAGAGCTGTGCGGAGATTGAAGAAACGGTGCTATGTTACGCACAGGCGCAGATTGACGGGATGGGGCTGACGGATGAAGTGAAGCTGCTCGGTGCCCGTGTCTATGGCAGCCGGACAAGGGAAGGGCTGTATCAGGAGGGTTCCGATGTGGATGTGGTGGTTTCTTATACCGGAAATATCCGTGAGGATGATTTTTTCAGTATGCTGCATGAGGATGGCATGGAGATCGCTGGTCTGCCGGTTGACATCAACCCAATATCTACGGAGATAACAGGATCACTGGAAGCGTATATGGAACAGGCGGAGCAGTATTTGGATAACAAAGAAGTAGAAAAGCTGGCGGCTGATATTGATACTTTTGCATATGACAATGATTTCTATGAGTATCAGGATCAGGTGGAAGATCGTGAGCAGCAGTTACAGGAATTGAAACAAGACCTTATGGATGGAAAAACAGAACCTATCAAATCCTGGCTGCAGGTGTTTGTTGACGAAGGGGAACCGGAAGAAACGGTATCCGAGGCACAACAGCTGATTGACAGGATTTATCAGGCGGAGGACAAAAATCTTTTCCATCAGATAGAGCAGGTGGAGCCGAGCATCAGCTTTTATGTTGCGGAGTGCATGGAATATCCGGTCATGGGAGAGTACCATGAAAACCTGACGCTGCAGGAAGCATACGAGTTATATCAAAAGATTCCGCCAGAGCGTATCAATGGAGTGAAAGGAATTGGTTTCCGTCTGGAGGATGGCAGTATTTACGATGGCCTGTTTGAATTGATGTCGGGAGATACGGTAATCAAAGACGTTATCAATGAGATTTCACATTATAAGGAAAGTCCATTGGTGCAAAAGGCAATAGCTGACATGGAAAAGATTCTATCTGAAAATCGGGAGAGGGAAGTGGCTCCGGGAGCAGAGAAACAGCAGATTGAACAGCCAAAGAAGCCGTCTGCAGCAAAGGATAAGGCAGGCATGGAGACCGCAGGAGAAGTGGATTTAAAGCCGGAAAAAGTGACTGAAAAGGCACTGGAAACGCACAGCAACGTACCGGAGGGGACTGGACGGAAACAGTCTGTTCTGAAAGCCCTGCGGGAGCGGCAGACAAAATTGAAGTCACAGGAGCAAAAGGGGACAGAGCAGAAATCGCAGGAACGTAAGAAAGGGGAACAGGAATTATGAGAAAAGTATCTTTTGAGCAGGACGAGATGTTAGTCATGGCGATGTTTGATGCCGGGAACCGCAGGCATACCTTAGAGAGACTGGAGGAGGTGATCCCATATGTCCGGGATGATGAGGAAGTGCTGCCGCTGGTGATAAATACCATGGAAAAAATGAAGCGGCTTTCCGATGCGGAATTTCATAAGCTGGATTTGGAGCCGTATAAGCAGGAACCGGAGGACGGGGAATGAAGCTGAACCAGTTTGCCGTCTATCAGCTGAAAAGGAGTGCGGAGACAAGGAAGCTTTGTTTCCGCACTTACCAAAACCTGATGGATGAGAAGATAGCGGTCAGGGCAGAAAATTATGACCAGGTGTATTTAGCGGCGGCGCTTCCGGGCGACAGTGCCGAGAAGATATGGCAAAGATTGCGGGATAAGCCGCCAAAAACATTTAAGGGATACCATTCCATAAGCGTGAGCGATGTGCTGGTCTATAATAAGGAAGGGGTCGTTACTTCTTATTATATGGATAAAGAAAAGCTCATTGTTCTTGCCGGTTTCATCCGGCTCAATTCTTCCAGTGCGTTGATTTCCATGGAGACAGACGACTTTAAAATTGAGGGGACAAAGGGAAACTGGATTGCTGCGGATGAAACCATTGTTGACGGAAAGCAGTTCTTCCTTTTACAGAATGATATTTATAAAAATGATGTTCCCTATGTGGTCGTATCAGAGGACGGCAAGGTAGTCACGGATGAGAGCAGGGGCTTTGATGAAACCACCCTCCAGAAAATCCGGGATTTCATGTGTCCGCCGGAAAAACCGGTGCCGGCTCCTGAGAAACCGCAGATGGAGCAATGGCAGAAATATTATGAGAACGGCGAGTATCTACGCAGTGCGGAAATGACAGAAGAACAGAACTACAACATGATCGACGGAAGGCTTAACAATATTTCCGGGAAGAAACAGGCAAAGCAGAAGGAGAGGACTTCTGTTCTGGAGAAGCTGCACCGTAAACAGAAGGAGATTGTAATCCGGAGCGGGAAGCAGCCGGAGCAGGCCATAGGCGCAGATATGGAGCGTAACCGGAAATAATTACAGGAGGGATGCCAGCGATCAAAAAACTGGTATCTCTCTTTTTGTGTTTCTTTTTCCATCCCCATGATTTATAATAGGCATATATGAACCAGAGGAGAACGGAAATGAAAGACGGGGAACTGATTGGGAAAGTACATAATTCTGTTTATCAGCAGTGCAGGAAAAGAGGGTATGCCGCACCAGTGGATGTCCTGATGGATGTGGGAATCCTGCAAAAGCAGAAATATGAGGAATGGAGATTTGGGAAAATCCCATATCTGGAAGCTGTCTGTAACTGTAATCTTCGCCAGCTCTCCTTCCTTATGAAACAGATACGGTGTTATGCTGACAAAACCGGATTGAAGCCGTCATTTTGCTATTACAAGAGATGGGGCACAAAAAAGAAAAACGGACAGGGGCACAAGCCGGTATATCCGCTGCGGTTCAGCAAAAGTGGAAAAGCAGAAATAGAAAAGGCGTATGCGACACATTTTCTTGACCCAAAAAGGATTGAGGAGATAAAGGCAGAGGCAGAGTGCAAAAATCAAAATTGAAAAAATATGGAAAACCGAAATTGCGGTAGAAATGGAATTTTTCTGTTCCCCCAAAACAGTTGATTTTCTGCGGCATTTTGCGTATAATAAAGATGAGCAGGTAGCTATGCTTGCGGGAATACAAAGGGAAGTGCCATTAACACAAGAAGGAGGTGCGATTATGGCTACGTCGAGCATTTTTACAAATATCGTGATCAGCGATCCGAAAAAAGCAGAGAAGTTTATTGATGCACTTGAAGCGTCAAGCCGTGATCCTGAATGGAAGCCGACTACACCTGTCAAGCCGCCACTCACTGATATAGAAGCGATTCGCAGACTGATGGCAAAGAGGGTTCAGAAAAAGTGAGTAATTTTACATCGGTAAATATTCTGGATATGATAAACGCAATCGGAGAGGAGGAATTGCAGCTCATTCTCTCCGATTTCTCTTGTCCGAAGAATCATGAAATTGAGGAATTTGTAAGAAAAAACGCAATAGAGTTTGCCAAGCGCAAGATGTCTATTACATATTTGGTGGTTGATGGGGAAAGCAGGATCGTGGGAATCTTCACATTGACCCATAAGGCAGTACAGCTGCTGGATACAAGCTTGACAGGGACTGTGAGAAGAAAAATCCAGCGTCATGCCCGTCTGGACGAGGCAACGGACTCATACATGTTATCCGCTTTTTTGGTTGCCCAATTTGGGAAAAATTATCAGTATGAGGAGTCGGCGGCTCTCACAGGAAATGAATTGATGGATATGACGATAGTCACCCTAAAAGAAATCCAGCGGCAGATCGGCGGCGGAGTTGTATATCTTGAGTGTGAGGACAAGCCTAAACTGTTGTCATTCTATCAGAATAGGGAGAATCGCTACCAGATATTTGGAGACCGATATTCTGTAAGGGATTCTGTCAAGTATATCCAGCTGATGAAAATTATTTAAGAGGGAAAATCCCATCCGGTGCTGCATTAAACCGCATGGATGGGATTTCTTTTTATGAGCGGTCTTGTGATTGGGTAATCAATGGCTCAAGGTTGTTTTTTTGTCTGAGAATGGAATCTACATTAGAGCAGACTGTCCGCAATTCTTTCTGGTATTCTTTAAAGTATTTATAGGTTTCGTACTGCGCTGACCGCTGAATGGTCAGCTTTTCTTTTTCCGCTTTTAACGATTTCATAGACGGGATTTTCCCATCGGCATTTTTCTCTTTGAAAAATTTGACCGCAGATTCGTAAAGTTCAAGTTCCGCCTGATGTTCCTGGCGGAATTTTTTCTTATTTCTGGTTTTGAGCATTTGGGCGAAAACCGGCTTATTCGCAAGATACTGACCAGCATAATGAATCTGCTCATTGATCTCTTTTATTTTTTCCTCTGTGGATTTTACCGCTTTTCTGGACTCCTTCCATTTTTCAGATATTTCCTCAAAGGACATCTGCAGGCTTTCCCTGGTGTCATAATGATGCTCCTGTACATAAGCAATGGTTTTTGCCATTTGCTGCAGATTGGAAATTTTTACTTTCTGTGCATAGGCACGGTTCTGGCTGGCTTTCACATTGTTTTGAAGGTCAACGACCAGCCGTAAGTCAGACCTGATAAACAGGATAGCAGCCGGATCAGAGGAATAGTCGTAATCCGGTTTGTATTCAAAAAAGCTATGTTTGTTTTCTGTAGAATTTCCAGAAAGCTCCAGGGAAGGTTCTATTTCCGAACGGGGCTGTGTTTCTTCCAGATTATGCTTATTTTGTTCAAACAGCGCCAGAAGATAATCCCTGCTGTATTGGGTTCCAAGTGCCCGGTCAGTAATGTTTTTATTACGTTCCGGGTGGAGATAGCTGAAACGGCCTCTGCGGTCCGTAAGGGTGATATGGTATTTTTCCTGCAATCCGTTTTTAAATTCTTCCATATTTTTTGAATGGGAAGCAATGTCGTTTATGGCATCCCGCAAAAATTGTTTCTGTGTCTGAAAAAGTGTCCGGCGAGGTTTCATACCATCCGCCACAATCTGCTTGTTACGTTTATTCAATTTCTCTTGCCCTCTGCGGGCTGCCCAGTATTCTTTCTGGGTAATCTTATTTTTGGAAGGGGAGAGCAGGTCAACCTGATAGAGATTCTCCCTGTGGCACATATCCATGACTGATTGCTGCAGGTGCCGGAGATAACCGTCTGTCAGGTGATGTTTATAACCTGCACGGCTGTCACAGGGACGCTCCATAAAGGGCTGTTGTTCCACGTCCAGTTTCCGGAGGGAGTTTATAATGATGTGAACATGGATGTTTCCACTGCCATTGTGACCGTCCATATGGGTGCAGACGAGTGCCTGATGGCCGGGAAAATTCTTTTTGGCATATTCCATTCCGAGGGCCTGCGCCCGTTCCCCGGTCAGGCCATGGTCGTATTTGTCCTTTGGGTCAAAGCTTAGGATATAGTGATGGGATTTGATATCGTCATAATTCTGGTTCTTGTGATACTGGGCATTCAGCTTTTCACATTCTTTATCAAAGAGCATGGGTTCACAGTTGATGCCGTCCATGTAATATTCCTCCCTCAATACCATCCTTCCGTTTTCATCAAGGACAGGCTTCATGGTAAATTCATCATGCTGGAACAGCATATAGTCCATGATCTGGCTGTAATCAGCGTTTTTGCTTGCGATATGTTTCAACACTGCCATGATAATCACCTGCCATTTCTGCAACTTCTTTCCGCATGTCAAATATCTGCGAAATACATTCATGTATTTCGTCCTGCATTGCTTTGGAACGGATACCGCCCATGTGGAAATACCGTGCGATCTGGTTCAGGTTGCTCCCGATTTTCCCAAACTCTGCGGCCAGCTTCTGAAGCTCCGGCACATCGGCAACCACTTCATAGGTGATGTTTACCTTTCCGTCCAGCAACAGTTTCCGGATATAAGCGGAAGCACTAAGGCCGGCTTCCTTTGCCATTCTGGTCACAAGGTCATACTCCACATCTGTCAGGCGGAAAGCGATCAGATGGGAACGGGCCAGTTCTTTTTCTTTCTTTGGTCTTGCCATAATCTCTCCTTTTTCCATATGCGCCAGCATATCCGGCATACGCTGTATGACGCTGCGAACACGATTTACGTGGAAGCCAAACAGCACAATTTTCATTGTGCGTCCACCGAGGGAATGGGGAACCGGAATCCCCATCAAGATATGCCAGGTATGCGAAAATCCATGAAATGGGTTTTTGTATAACATAGGCGAATCTTGCCCTAGAAAAGAAATTCCCTCTCATATATCCCTATCGGGAAAAAAGCAAAAACAAGCCGCACACAAAACTTAATATGACAGCTTGATTTTCAGCCGCCGGCAGAAGGGATAAGTGAATGAAATATGCTTGTGGAGCAGAAAAGCAGATTGGAGGAGAATGATAATGCGGGCAGATTATCCATTGAATTTATTGAGAGATATTCCGGTGGGACAGATTTTATCAGACGATCAAATGAAAGGACTGGAATATGCTCTGAAACAGCTGACGGAACGGGAGCAGATTGTTCTGGAATACCGCTATGTAAGAGGAATGAGTTATTCAAAAATTGGTGTAGAGTTTGCGTTGACAGGAAGCCGGATACAGCAGATCGTGAGACGGGCGTTGCGGAAACTTAGCAGCCCGGCGATAACGGCTTATATCCGGGAAGGGTTTGCGACGCATGAGGCATCTGTTTTAGAGCATGTCCGTATGGCGATGGAAAAGAAAAGGAGCAGACTGCTTACCGTGGAAGATAAGATTTTAGAACAGGATATAGAGATTTTGCAGTTACCCATAAGACCATACAACTGTTTAAAGCGGCATGGTATTGATACGGTTCAAGAGCTGCTTCGTCTGATGTTAAGAGAGGATTGGAATATCCAGTGCAGGAACCTTGGAAGAAAAGGAGCGAAGGAGGTGGTGAAAAGTTTATTAAAACTGGGGATCGTAGATGCAGAGTATCCAGGCTGCCGGCGCTTTATAACAGATAAGTGCGAATCGGAAAAACTTTGTTTGACAGAACAGGAATGGGAACGTGTGCTCGACTATTTCAGTTGAAAATTCCCCAATACAAAATTCTGTGACAGCTTGTTTTCCGGCTTCTGGGGGAAGGGGTTAGTGAAAGGAATGTTTTCTTCCTTTCAAATTAAGGGAAGGAAGATTGAAGGATGCCAAAAGAAAATAGGAACGCCCAGCTGGAAAGGATAAGCAGGCAGAACAAGGAGAAGTGTGCAGCATTTATTGTAAAGATGATAGAGAAATACGGAAAAGAAGTCCTGGAAGAAATACAGAAAGAAGAAAAAAAACATGAAACAAACAGCGAAACGCCGACCACAATATAAGTGAGTCGGCTATTTTTTTGTTGAAAGATAGGTAAAAGAGTGATACAATATGAAAAACAGATATACAGTAATGAGGTGAGCAACCATTTTATGACACAGCAGGTTAAAAAGAAAAAATGTTATTTGTATACGAGAGTATCGACAGTGGCGCAGACAGATGGATTCAGCCTGGAGGCGCAGAGCAAGAGCCTATATGAATATGCAAAATACAGGGAGTTGGAAATTGCTGACGAATATTGTGACGCTGGAAAATCTGGAAAGGATATAAAAGGACGTCCGGCATTTCAACAGATGATGGAGGACATCATTTGCCAGAAAGACAGCATTTCCTATGTTCTTGTTTTTAAATTATCCAGATTCGGAAGAAATGCTGCGGATATCTTGAAATCGTTGCAGCTGCTCATGGATTACGGCATTGATCTGATAAGTGTTAATGATGCGATTGATAGTTCGACACAAGGAGGCAGGCTTACCCTTGCAATTCTTTCTGCTGTGGCAGAGATAGAACGGGAAAATATTGTAGTCCAGTTTATGGCAGGAAAGATGCAGAAAGTCATGGATGGAAAATGGGCAGGAGGGGCAATACCATACGGCTATCGCAATCAGAATAAAGAGCTGGTACTGGCAGATGATGAAACAAAAATCGTCCGTCTGATTTACGATTTATATTTGAAGGAGAACATGTCTGCTACTTCCGTTGTATCCTATCTCAATGAAAATGGTTATATAAGGGGAAAGAAGGATTCCGATAAGGACAGGCCATTTACATTTGATTTTGTGACAAGTGTGCTTGATAATCCCTTCTACTGCGGCAAACTCTTATATAATCGGAGGACGAATAAAAAGGGACGGGATGGCAAACTGATTAAAAAAGATTTGGACAAGGTTATCACTGTTCAAGGAGTCCATGAACCAATCGTTACGGAGAATGAATGGAGAGAGGTTCAAAAGAAGCGGGAAAGCCTATCGAAAGTAAATGCAAAAGTCGATGAGCCAGAACGAATCAGTTTACTGTCTGGACTTGTAAAGTGTCCGGTGTGCGGAGCCGGGATGATAGCGACAAAGAATAAGCGTGTCAATAAGAACAAAGGGGGCTATTATAAAACAATCCATTATTATGCCTGCAATAATTCCCGGAAAGCAAATGGGCGGACGTGTCCATTCCGTCATACCTATAACCAGGAGAAACTGGATGGCGCAGTGTTTGAGATAATACGGAAGTTGAGCGGGATGCCGGAATTTAAAAGTGCGGTTATTGCTTCAAGCAGTGAAAAGTCAGATGTCGAAAAATTGGAAAGGAATTTAAAACAGCTTCGGAAAAAACTGCGTGGATTAGAAATGCAGAAAAGGAAGTTGGGAACGGAACTGGACAATTTAGATGTGTTTGACGAAGATTATAATAAAAGATACGAAAAAATCCAATCCGCCCTTGATGACAGTTATGATAAAGTAGATGAGGTTGAAAAAAAGATTTCGATAGTCATCGGGAAAATTGAAGCGGTAAACAAAGGTGTCAGGGCAGCTGATAACATAGAAGCTATGCTTGATAATTTTGAAAAACTATATGAGAAGATGTCATGCGAAGAACGAAGACAGATGTACCGGCTGTTTATTGAAAGGATAGAGGTATTTCCAGAAGAAAAAACAGATGGCAGAATACTGAAAAGCATTTCGTTTCGTTTTTCAGTCTCATATGGAGAAAATGGTCTGATACCGGAAGGCAATACAGAAAGCGATATTCGTTTTACGTTGGATTGTTCTGAAACTGAACTGACTGCAGCGGAAACGAAAGCAACCTATGCAGAGATTAAGAAATACATCAAAGACACTTATGGAGCAAACGTACATACCCTTTATATTGCTCAAATAAAACGGAAATTCGGTTTGGATATGGGGAAGAATTATAATCTGGCGTCAGACCCAAAGAAAAAGGTTCCCAAGTGTCCGAAGGATAAAGAAAAAATGATACTGGAGACATTGAAGCATTTTAAAATGATAGATGCTTCTATAGAAGTGACAGAAAGTGAGAGTCTGAAGGATGAAGGATAAGAAGAAAAAGTGTTATCTATATATCAGAGTTTCTACCGCAATGCAGGTAGAGGGCTACAGCTTAGAAGCGCAGAAAGATCGTCTGACTAAGTATGCTGATTTTCAACAGATGGAGATTGTCCGTGAATATTGTGATGCAGGAAAATCCGGTAAGAATATTACGGGGAGACCGGAATTTTCTCAAATGCTTCAGGATGTGGCGGATGATCGGGATGGGGTAGATTATATCCTTGTGTTTAAACTGTCAAGATTTGGCCGTAATGCAGCAGACGTTTTGAACTCATTACAATATATTCAGGATTTTGGTGTGAACCTGATCTGTGTTGAGGATGGAATTGATTCGTCTAAGGATTCGGGAAAGCTGACGATTACGGTACTCTCCGCTGTGGCTGAAATTGAAAGAGAAAATATTCTGGTTCAGACAATGGAGGGACGAAAGCAAAAAGCCAGGGAAGGAAAATGGAATGGTGGCCTTGCGCCATTTGGATATAGCATTGACAGCAAAGAGGATACTCTTGTTATTGAACCAGATGAGGCAGAGATCGTAAGAATCATATATGAAAAATATGTCAATGAAGATATGGGGATTGATACGATCTGCAATTATCTGAACCAGCACGGTTATGAAAAACGAAAGGGAAGGGATTTTGAGCTTAACTATTTTACCCGTGGACTTTTAGTGAATATTCTTGATAATCCCGTGTATACCGGAAAAATAGCATATGGTAAAAGTAAAACACAAAAAGTGAAAGGGACCAGAGATCAGTATCATCGTGTAAAGGTGGACGATTATCTTCTTGCAGACGGAAAGCATGAGGCAATTATAAATGAGAACCTGTGGGAAGAAGCACAACAAAAGAGAAAAGAGAATGGTGTGAAATGGAATAAAACACATAGTCTGGAGCATGAGCATATTTTGTCTGGTATTATTAAATGCCCACTTTGTGGAACCGGAATGGCGGGAACCGTCCGCCGCCGGAAAAACAAAAAGACCGGTGAATACAAAGATGATTTTTATTACAGATGTCTGCATCGGAAGAAAATGGACGAAGAACATTTTTGTAACTACAAATTTTCTTTGAACCAGAATGAGCTTAACCAGCAGGTAGAAGAAGTTATCCTGGATATGATAAATAATGAAAGTTTTGGAGAGTTCATTAAACATAGACTGGAACAGAAAATAGATGTCAGTGCTTTAGAGGAAGAAAGAGAACAGTTGAGGCAGCAGCTCCGTCAGCTGACAGGTGCGAAGAAGAAACTGATGGATATGCTTGACAAGCTGGATGTAAGTGATAAGCATTATGACCGGAAGTATCAGGATATGCAAGACCGTTTGGATACGCTTTATGATAAGATCAGTGATATAGAGGATATGATTACTGATATCAATGAAAAAATCCATAATGCGTATAGTGAGCATTTAACGGCAAAAGAAGTCTATAAAATCCTGGAACACTTTGATATAATATACTATAAAATGACAGACCTGGAGAAGAAGGAGTTTATCAAGAATTTTATTGAGAGCATAGAGTTATACCCGGATCGGAAAACGAACGAACGCATTATTCAGCAGATCAACTTCAAGTTTCCTGTTTATTATGATGGACAAGAGGGGTATGAAATTCGGTTGCTCAATGAAAAGACAGTCGAGACGGTAGTTCTTTT
>ERZ894194.395-NODE-395-length-35699-cov-54.844546_pt1 | contig 35699 bp, 37 predicted proteins | sample MGYA00380283_ERZ894194 | MGnify/ENA primary metagenome ERZ894194 (study PRJEB32331, sample SAMN06328448) | human gut metagenome | biome: human gut microbiome; feature: stool | host: Homo sapiens | collected 2013-02-13 ... | reverse complement strand
CACTTGGCTCTTTTTATATAGATTTGTAATTTACACCATTATATAGACATTATCCCAAAAGCCAGCAAAGACCCGGCAAAAAGTAGCTGAAATTACTATAAATCCCAAAACAGCTTAAAAAAATGAGGCTTCTGGCATAATGGTGTTGGGCTTACAACATTATGCCAGAAGCCTCATAAAAATGGACTTATAGACATGTATTGATGGCTTAGTCGAGAATTAACTACTGTGGAGTGTACTAGAACTTGTGAGTAGCGTGTCATTTGTAACCGCCAAAGCGTACACAATGAAGCAGTAACTATAAACTGTGAGATTATAGCAAACCATCTAGCATATACATTTGTATAAGTTTCGACGGTTTCGTCGTGCATAGAAAACCTAAAAGCATAATTTCGTATAGAATCTTAGTCGCGAAGCGTAGCGAGGGCGAAAGTGCGTGTCTCCCCAACAGTCCCCGGCTTACGTACCGGCCTACACCGGTGCGCAAAAGTTGCGCGTAAAAACGCGCACCCAATCCATTGTTTGTGAAAAATGCTTGAAAACAAAAGTTAAAAAATGTCGAAATTGCACATTGACATAATCATAATACTGTAATATATTAAGTTCAGAACAAACGGTTGCGCGAAAAAAACGCACCTAAGAAATAAATTAAATTACAAGCAAATGGAGGAAACAACGGATGGACAAATTTATTGTTAACATCATTCACCGCCCTGAGATGGTGCCTGAGTACTCAGCAACAGTGACAGGACAGGGAAAAGAAGAGGATATTGGAGATAAGAAGCTTATCACAGAGTCACTCGACATCTTCAAGACACAGCAGAGACTTGCACATGAGGCGGGACTCAAAACTACAATCCAGATGACATATGCTTCACTTTTTAATGATGAGGCAGTAGAGCTTGCAAAGCAGGATCATGAGAAATACGGTGATGAGATAGCACTTTCACTCCTTGGACTTCCATGTGAGGAGTTTAGAGAGAAGTATAAGACAAAGGATTTCTGTATCTGGATGTTCTCAATGGAGGACAAGAAAGCTATCGTAAATGATGTTTTCGAGAAATTCCATGACAGATTCGGTTTCTATCCTGAGTCAACAGGCTCTTACTATATGGATGCAGACCTTACAAACTACATAAAAGAAAAATACCCAATGGTAAAATGTGCAGTTGCAACATGCTGGGAGGAGGGCCCTAAGGCATACCACACATGTAACAACTCATGGTACACACTCTTTGACGGAGGCCCATGGGCACCATGGATTCCATCAAAGCAGAACACACATGCGCCAGCAGCAAATAAGGAAGAGGATAGCGGAATCGTAGCAATTCCACATCTCTCACGTGACCTTATTGCATGCTATGACGGAAACGGCTCAAACTTCGGAACACATCCACAGAACGTGCTTCGTGGAATGATTTATGATACAAAGACATGGGAGTATCCATATCTTTACAACCTCATCGACCAGTACAGAGACCTTGCAAAATACAATAACGGATATTCATACAACATGATGTTCGTAGGACCTGGCTGGATGAACAAGATGGGACGCTGGGAGCAGCCATATGAGCTTCTCTTAAAGTCATACACAGACGGCTGTAATTACTATGGCAAGTTAAAGAAAGAGGGTAAGCTCATCGACATGACAATGTCAGAGTTCGCTGATTACTTCAGAGAGAAGAAGGGTGTCAACGCAGGTAACTACAATGAGCCTGAGTGTGCACCATGGAGAGATATCCTTTACGGCTCAGACAAGCAGCTCTTCTGGTACTGTGACCCATACATGAGAGCATGCGTAAACATGGATCAGGGTGGAGCAATCGTAGACCTTCGTCCATACGTTGCAAAGCTTGAGTGGCCGGTAGGAATCGGAACAAAGCATGTACAGGATGCATCTTATCCATTCCTTATTCAGGAGAAATATAGAGCAGGATACTTTACACACTATGCAGGAGCTGGAACAGTAAGAAGTGCCAAGCTTTCACACAACGGTGAGGAGGTTGACCTGTGTCTCTGTCCTACACACAGCCATTTTTCAGAGGAAGTTATTGATGGCAAGAAGACAAGAATCCTTACACTTGATCCTGTAGATATTGAGTTTTATGATGTTAAGCTTACTCTTCAGACAAAGGAATACTTTGAGGAGGGCTCATCAAACATCAAGATTGAGCGTAATATCCTTAGCATGAGTGATCCAAATGCAGAGGTTTATCTCGATGAGTACATCACAGCATGCTACGGAACAACAGAGTATCCTGAGGATATGACAGGCATCACACTTACATGTGAGGGAGAAAACCCACAGAGCATCAATTATGAGTACAAGTGTCGTGATGCAAAGGTTGACGGAGCAACTGCAGTAAGCGCAGTAATTCCTGCAATTCAGACAAAGGTTTCGCTCACACCATCTGCAAAGGCAGAGGGATACATTGAGGAAGGATATGCATTCTCTCCAATGTTCAAGCTTGGTTACAAGAAACAGATTAAAGACAAGGAGGTATTTGCAACATGGCTCAACTTGGAAAAGGCAAATTAAACTACAGATGTCCTATATGTTTTATGAGGGATCTCGATATTGATATGTTCTATAATAAGGAAACAGGTATTTATAGCTGCATCCGCTGTCAGTTCAGAGGTACAGAGGAAGAGGTACTTCAGGGCAACGAGGATGTCCGCAAGAAGTACAAGGCTATGTACAAGAGATTCGACAAGTTCGATTTTGATTAAAGTAGTGATTGGTGCGCTGCTGCTATAATAGCAGCAGCGTATTTTGCATTTCGCTACAAAGGAGAGTATATATGGCAAAAAGAAAAAAAGACACGATGGAATTCAGATTCTATGAGCTGCCACAGGGAGAGTCGGCACTCGTACTGTGCGGAGAATCATGGAAGAGAGTGTATGGTCATGAGGAATTTCACCTGCATTTCCATAATCTGCTTGAAATCGGCATCTGCCGAGAGGGAGATGGAAATATGTATCTGGATGAGGATATTTACCAGTATCATGACGGCGATATCACATTTATACCTGAGAATTTTCCGCATGTTACAGTCAGCTATGGTGAGGTGGTGAATTTCTGGGAGTATATTTTTATTGACATACATTCTGTGATAGAAGAGATGTTCCCAAACAATACGGCATTCCAGAATGAGGCAGTTACGACTATATCAAAAAAAGCGTTTATGACTAACGTATATCAGAGCCCGGCTATGGCTGAGTATATAAATGCCATAATCAGGGAAACCCGTGAACATAAGATTTATTGCCAAAGGACGGTAAAGCTCCTTGTGCAGGGAATTGTAATAGAGCTGTTGCGTAGGTATGATGAGCTTCCGGAGGAGGATAATAATATCGTAAAGGGTACCAATATGTCACAGATAGCCACAGCACTTGACTACATGAATAAGCATTACAGCGAATCGATAAAGGCAGGGGAGCTTTCGGAACTATGCAACATGAGCGAGACTCATTTCAGGAGACTGTTTGAATCATACATCAATATGCCGCCTATGGAGTATCTGAATCTGATAAGAGTACAGAAGGCGTGCGAGCTTATGAAAAAAACAAATGAGCCTATGGAGCTTATTGCACAAAAGTGTGGATTCACAACCCAGTCAACTTTTAACCGTAATTTCCGCAAATTTTTGGACACTTCGCCATATCAGTGGAAGATAAATCCTGAAAATTATGAGCATAAACTGTTGAATTTTAGGATATCTGCACTAAAGGGATGGTAGAAAATACATGCCTTCGTCTTATAAGAGGGCTTTGTGTTTAAAACATACATGTATCAAATAATAAATACAGTAGATAGGAGTGTAAAAATATGAGTAATTTTGATTCAAATATCATTAAAAATCCGGAAATATTTGAGCAGAACAGACTTGCGGCTCATTCGGATCATGTGTGCTATAAAAATGAACTGGAGAAAATTAAAGGAAAATCAAGCCTGAGATATGATATGAACGGCTTATGGAAGTTTGCATATGCAAAGAATCAGTCCCTGGCTCCTTGTGGCTTTGAGGCAGCTGACTATGATTGCAAAGGCTGGGATGAAATCAGGGTTCCGGCACATATCCAGATGGAAGGCTATGACGTGCCAATCTATACGAATACCACATATCCGTGGGAGGCTGATGAGTCTATAAAGCCGGGAGAGGTACCTGAGATTTTTAATCCGGTTGCAAGCTATGTGAAGTATTTCACAATTCCTGAGAATATGAAGAACAAGAGGGTGTGTATTTCGTTCCAGGGAGTGGAGAGCGGTTTTGCACTCTGGCTGAATGGACACTATGTCGGCTACAGTGAGGACACATTTGATCCGTCTGATTTCGAGCTGACTGATTATATTGTCGAGGGTGAGAACAAGCTTGCGGTCAGGGTATGGAAATGGACATCAAGCAGCTGGTGTGAGGATCAGGATTTTTACAGATTTTCAGGCATTTTCAGAGATGTATTTTTGTATGCTGTTCCTTGTGCACATGTTGAGGATCTGTCAGTTGTTCCTACACTTAATGATACCTTTGACGAGGGCACACTTAGTGTGTCAATAAAGGCAGATGGTGATGGTATTGCAAGTGTAAAGCTTTATGAGCTGGGCGATTTGTCTGTGGAAAAATATGACAGGGCAAAACTTTTATTGGAAGAGTTTGATATAGAGCTTAGGAATAAGGAAATTTGCGAGGGCTCATGTAATGTGAAAAATCCTCTGTTATGGAGCGCTGAAAAGCCGAATCTGTATGAGGTTAAAATTATAGTTAAAGATACGCATGGAAATGAGACCGAGTTTATCAGCCAGCTGGCAGGCTTCAGAAGATTTGAGATGGTAGACGGACTCATGAAGCTAAACGGTAAGCGTATTGTATTTAAGGGTGTAAACCGCCATGAGTTCAGCTCAATAACAGGCCGTGTGCCAAACCGTGATGAGGTGATAAAGGATATTGTCACAATGAAAAAGAACAATATCAATGCTATAAGAACAAGCCATTATCCTGATGATTCCATGCTCTATAAGCTTTGCGATATTTATGGAATTTATATGATAGCTGAGAACAATCTTGAGAGTCATGGCACATGGGAGGCATATAATAAGGGCTATGTTGACCTTGACTTTGTTGTGCCAAAGGACAAGCCACAGTGGAGAGAAATGATGCTGGACCGTGCCAACTCATGCTATCAGAGGGATAAAAATCATCCGGCAATCCTTATCTGGTCATGCGGCAATGAGTCGTTTGGCGGCAAGACCATATATGAGATGTCACAGCTTTTCAGACAGCTTGATAAGCATCGTCTGGTTCATTATGAGGGAGTATTTAGCGATAGAAGCTATAATGACACAAGCGACATGGAAAGCCAGATGTATACTCCGGCTGCAGGCATTGAAAAATTCCTGGCAGAGCATCCTGAGAAACCGTTTATCTGCTGCGAATATACACATGCAATGGGAAATTCCTGCGGTGCTATGCACAAATATACAGAGCTTACAGACCGCGAGCCTAGATATCAGGGCGGATTTATCTGGGATTATATTGACCAGTCAATCTACAAAAAGGACAGATACGGCAAGTGGTTCCTCACATATGGCGGAGATTTCGGCGACAGGCCTACAGATGGAGATTTCAGCGGAAACGGCATCTGTTATGGCGGAGAGAGAGAGGCTTCTCCAAAGATGCAGGAGGTGAAGTTTAATTATCAGAATATATCGGTTGATTTTGACAGCGACTACATCTTTACAGTCACAAACAAAAATCTCTTTGTAAATACATCGGTTTTTGATGCTTTTGCCATTCTTCTTGCAGACGGTGAGGAGGTTTACAGGACAAAGCTTCAGATATCTGTTCCACCGATGGATAGGGCAAGCTATGAGGTGCCGGTGACTCTTAAAAATTCCATGATAGATGTGGAAAAAGAGTACTGTATTGTCGTATCATTTGTATTGAAGGAAAACACCATCTGGGAAAAGGCAGGATATGAGATTGCATTCGGACAGCATATGATAAAGAAGCCTGTAAGTGAGTATTCATGCGACAAATCAGTTGAGCTTGTTGTTGGAAACGGAAATATCCTTGTAAGAGGTGAGAACTTTAAGGCACTTTTCTCAAGAATGAATCTGGGAATGGTTTCATATGTATACGGTGGCGTCGAGATGCTTCCAAATACTATCCCACTGCCGAATTTCTGGAGAACACCTACCAACAATGATTCCGGCAATATGATGCCACAGCGCTATGCACAGTGGAAGATTGCCAGCATGTATGTGACCACCAGACAGGATCAGCGCTTTGCAGATACATCACCAAGGGTAGAAAAAAATGACAACAATATCGCCATCACATACACTTATTTCATGCCTACCACACCGCAGAGCTCATGCGAGGTGACATACAGAGTGTTTGGTGATGGAACAATCGAGACAACTCTGTCATATGACCCGGTAAAGGAGCTTGGCGATATGCCGGAGTTTGGCATGATGTTCAAGCTGGATGCCGATTATGATACAGTGAAATGGTACGGACTCGGACCACAGGAGACATACGAGGACAGACAGCATGGCGGAAAGTATGGTGTATACGAGAATAAAGTGGCAGACAACATTGCCGAGTACCTCGTTCCGCAGGAGAGCGGCAACAAGTGCAGAGTAAGATATGCAAAGGTAATGGATAAGAAGGGCAGAGGCATGCTGTTCTTTGGTGATGAGCTTTCGTTCTCAGCACTGCCATATACACCACATGAGCTGGAAAATGCTGCACATCATTTCGAGCTTCCACCTGTACACTATACTGTTGTCCGTGTGGCAAAGAAGCAGATGGGTGTAGGCGGAGACGACAGCTGGGGTTCACATACTCATCCGGAGTACCTGCTTGATGTCTCAGAGAAAATGGAATTCACATTCTGTTTCCGCGGAATCTAGCATTTTAAGGTTGTCAGGAATATTATTACGCATTTTGAGAGCAGGGACTACTACTGGTACTGCTCTCATGGTGTAAATAAATGATATAAGGATAAATGATATAAGAATTAAGGAGAATTAAAATGTCAAAATTTATTAAGGGTATGGATTTATCGACCTTGCTCGAGCTGGAACGCTGCGGAGCAAAATACTACGAGGATGGAAAGGAGAAGAATATTCTTGACATCATGAAGGAGCATGATGTTGACACAATCCGTCTTCGTCTGTGGAACGACCCAAAATCAGAGGATGGAGAGCCTTACGGTGCGGGTAACAATGACCTTGCTGAAACTATCGCTATCGGAAAAAAGGTTACAGATGCAGGCTTTGGAGTGCTTTTGAATTTCCACTACAGTGATTTTTGGGCAGATCCAGGAAAGCAGATTAAGCCAAAGGCATGGAAGGATTTCGGTGTGGACGAGCTGGAGCAGGCTGTATATGATTTTACACTTGAAAATCTGACAAGGATTATTGAGGCAGGTGTAAATGTCACAATGATTCAGGTAGGTAATGAGCTTTCAAACGGACTTTTGTGGCCTGAGGGAAAGGTACCTAACTACGATAATATAGCAAAATTTGTGAATGCCGGAATACGTGCCTGCCGCAAGGTAAATGCTGATATTCCGATTATGATTCACCTCGATAATGGTGGAAACAATGAGCTTTATGTCAGATGGTTTACAAACTTCATCGAAAGAGGAGAGGAGTTTGAGTATATCGGATTGTCATACTATCCTTTCTGGCACGGCTCACTTGACCAGCTTGAGTTCAATATGAACGATATTGCAAAGCGTTTCAATAAGGTCCTTATCATAGCTGAGGTATCCATGGGCTTTACAATGGACAGCTACCAGGAGTACGAGAAGCTTGCTGATTCTGAGCGCAAGGGTTATGCGACAAAACCGGAGCTTGTCGAGAAGATAGATTATCCTATGACTATTGAGGGACAGGCTGACTTTACAAAGGATTTCTTAAACAGAGTGGCAAATGTGGTGGATGACCACGGAAAAGGATTTTTCTGGTGGGAGCCAGCGTGGATTCCTGTACCGGGCTCAGGCTGGGCTACACCTGCTTCGCTTAAGTACATGAATGATCCGGGACCATGCGGTAATGAGTGGGCAAACCAGGCGCTCTTTGACTATGATGGAAATGTGCTGCCGGCACTTGATGTTATTAAGAATTTTAAAAAATAAAATAATAACATATGTAATTTTGTTGCATGATTTGATTTGTTATGTTGCATTTTCAGTCGGATGTATTGCAATGTAAAAATGTGCAGTTATAATAGAGTTATAAAGAAAGAACGAAATATTTTAACTATCAATTTAACGCAAATACAATCAGCAAAGGAGAAGAAAAAATGATACAGCAGAACGTATTAGACAAATTCAAGGAGCTTTTTGGAGCAGATGGGGATATCAGAGTATATTTTGCTCCGGGACGTGTAAATCTGATAGGTGAGCACACTGACTACAATGGAGGACATGTGTTCCCTTGTGCACTTACCATCGGTACATATATGGCAGCAAGAAAGCGCGATGACAGGAAGCTTCGTTTCTACTCTATGAATTTTGACAATCTGGGTGTGGTTGAGTCATCACTTGATGAGTTTACACCTGATCCGGACGGACTTTGGATAAACTATCCAATGGGCGTTATGTGGGCCTTCGAGGGGCGAGGAATGAAGCTTGAAAGCGGTCTTGATATTGTTTTATTCGGAAATATTCCAAACGGCTCAGGACTTTCTTCATCGGCATCTCTTGAGGTGGTTACAGGATATATGTTAAAGGATATTTACGGCTTTGACGTGACAAATCAGGATATGGCACTTATCGGTCAGTATTCAGAGAACAACTACAACGGCTGTAATTGCGGTATCATGGATCAGTTTGCATCTGCAATGGGCAAAAAGGACAATGCAATTTTCCTTGACTGCAATACTCTTGATTTTGAGTATGCACCAATCGTTTTGGACGGTGCAAAGATCGTGGTTACAAACAGCATGGTTAAGCACAGCCTTGTAACAAGTGCTTACAATGACAGAAGAAATGAGAGTGCACAGGCTCTTAAGGATTTACAGACAGTATGTGACATCAAGACTCTCGGTGACCTGACAGATGAAGAGTTCGAGGCTCATAAGGACGCGATTAAGGATGAGGTTGCACGTAAGAGAGGCAAGCATGCGGTTTATGAGAACCAGCGTACCATCAAGGCTGTTAAGGCACTGAAGGAAAATGATATCGAGACATTTGGAAAGCTTATGAATGCTTCACATGTATCACTTCGTGATGATTATGAGACATCATGTCCTGAGGTTGACGTACTTGTTGATGAGGCATGGAAGATTCCGGGTGTTATCGGATCACGAATCACAGGCGGCGGCTTTGGAGGCTGTACAGTCAGCATAGTAAAGGACGAGGCTATTGATCAGTTTAAGGCAAACCTGACAAAGGCCTATGAAGAGAAGGTTGGAAAGACACCTGAGTTTTATGTTGTTTCAATCGGAGACGGACCTAGCCGTCTGGCATAAAATCAGCAATATGAAATAACAGTAACGGATAAACAGGTTTTTCCCGACAATGATTAAGGAGCATGACATGATTCAGGAGAGAATATTAGAATTAGTAAAATATGGTCTTACAACAGGACTTGTTGACCCTGCTGATGAGGTATACACAGTAAACAGACTTCTCGAGGTACTCGGAGTGGATGACATCGAGGATGAGACATTTGAAAAAGTAGAGGCTCAGCCTGCATGGACACAGGAAGAGGCAGAGGAGAAGCTTGAGGGTATACTCGAGGATATGATGACATACGCATATGACAATGGCATCATGAAAGAAAACAGTATTGTATACAAGGATCTTTTTGATACAAAGCTGATGGGCTGCCTTGTAAATGCCCCAAGCGTGATCAGAGCTCGCTTTAAGGATTTATACGACAATGAGTCTTCACTTGCGGCAACCGATTATTTTTACAAATTAAGCTGTGACAGCAATTATATCAGAAGACAGCGCATAAAGAAGGATATGAAATGGACCACAGACACAGAGTATGGCACACTTGATGTGACAATCAATCTCTCAAAGCCTGAGAAGGATCCAAAGGCAATTGCTGCCGCTAAAAATGCTAAGCAGAGCGCATATCCAAAGTGCCAGCTTTGTAAGGAAAATGAGGGCTATGCAGGCCGCGTAAACCATCCTGCAAGAGAAAACCACAGAATTATCCCTGTTACAATAAACAACAGCCAGTGGTTTTTCCAGTACTCACCATATGTATACTACAATGAGCACTGTATCGTGTTCAATTCAAAGCATACACCGATGAAAATCGAGCGTGCCACATTTGGAAAGCTGCTTGATTTTGTAACACAGTTTCCACATTATTTTGTAGGCTCAAATGCAGATCTGCCAATCGTTGGAGGCTCTATCTTAAGTCACGACCATTTCCAGGGCGGACACTATACCTTCGCTATGGCAAAGGCTCCGATAGAGAAAGAAATCACATTCAAGGGCTACGAGGATGTTGAGGCAGGTATCGTAAAATGGCCTATGTCTGTTATCAGAATCAAGTCAGCAGACAGGGATAAGCTTATTGACCTTGCAGATAAGATTCTTCTTGCATGGAGAGGCTATACAGATGAAGAAGCATTTATTTTTGCAGAGACAGATGGAGAGCCACACAACACTATCACACCTATAGCAAGACGTCGTGACGGAGACTATGAGCTTGACCTTGTGCTCAGAAACAACATCACAACAGAGGAGCATCCGCTTGGCGTATATCATCCGCATGCCCACCTTCATCACATAAAGAAGGAGAATATCGGACTTATCGAGGTAATGGGACTTGCAGTGCTTCCGGCCAGATTAAAAGGTGAGATGGCAGAGCTTAGGGATGCAATCCTTACAGGAAAGGATCTGCATTCGACTGAGACTCTTGCATCACATGCTGACTGGGCTCTTAAGTTTATGTCTAAATATGATAAGATTGATGAGTCTAATATTGATGGTATTATCAATGAGGAGATTGGACTTGTATTTAAAGAAGTGCTTGAGTGTGCAGGAGTGTACAAGTGCACTGATGAGGGACGTGCAGCGTTCCAGAAATTTATAGATGCGGTAAACTTATAATATTTTCTTTTTATAATACGGAAAGCACCGGCGAACCATACTATATATTTCGCAAGTACTACGCAGCTAAGAAGCAGTAAGAATTATGATTTGGAGTGTTTAGACCATGACACAACCGGCTTTTATGCGCCGTCCATGGCGCATAACGCCTTGCCCCAGCGTCCATGCTGGGGCATTGTTGTATATGGACATAATTCTAACTGCTTATAAGCTGCTTCGTAAAGCTCAATATATAGTATGATTCGCCGGTGCTTTCCTCGGCTGTGAGATAAACTGATTTTTAAAGGACTTGTTAAAGCCATTATTGTTAATGACTTTTTACTAAAGATGTGTCATTAGGATGAATTTATCGTTTTTGTAGCTCATGCAGGCAGTGGATGAATGCAGGCACCAGGAAGGCATCTGCGAGAATCCATGCGAGTGGGCTTGCAAAGCAGGCGGCAGAAAAGCCGAATATCGGTACAAATACAAGTCCGATGAGCGAACGCGCAATCATTTCTGCTACTCCTGCAAACATCGCAAAGCCGGAAAAACCCATACCCTGTATGGTGAAACGGACTGTGTTTACCAGAACGAGCGGGATGTAGAAAAATGCATTTATCAGCAGAAACTGATGAGCTTGTGCGACAACCTCTGTTTCGCTTGGTGATACAAACAGGTAAATCAGATAGTTGGCTATAAACAGCAGTGCCACAAAAATCAAAACCGAATAGACCGATCCTATAACTGAGGCTGAAATAAGCCCCTTCTTTACACGTTCAAATTTGGCTGCGCCGACATTTTGTCCACTGTAGGTGGCCATTGTGGAGCCGAGTGCGTCAAATGGACACACCATAAACATTGAAATACGGCTTGCAGCGGTCATTGAGGCAACTGCGATGGAGCCTAAGCCGTTTACGGCAGTCTGCAGTATGACGCTGCCTATAGCGGTTATCGAATACTGAAAGCCCATAGGAAGTCCCATGACCATCAGATTTCTGACATATGAAGAGTCAAGCTCCAAATCATTTCTGCTTACATGCAGCAGAGGTACATTTTTTGCTATGTAAATGATGCACAGCACTCCTGATACACCCTGTGACAGTACGGTTGCAAAAGCCGCTCCAAACACGCCCATGTTAAATACCAGAATGAAAAGTAAATCAAGACCGATATTTAGAACTGCCGCGATTATAAGGAAAATAACAGGTATGACCGAGTTGCCGAGAGATCTCAGATATCCTGACAGCAGATTGTACAGTATTGTGGCAGGAATGCCTGCAAATATGACAATCAGATACTGGTAGGCGAGGTCGTAAATGTCGCCTGGCGTATTCATCCAGGTCAGAATGTGACCACAGAGAAGCACAGTGAGTGCCGTCATGATTATTGCGATAATTACAGAGACAATTCCTGCATTTCCTACATATTTTTTAAGTCCTTTTTCATCCTTGGCACCAAAGCGCTGTGCTATAGGAAGTGAAAAGCCGGCACACACACCCTGGCAGAAGCCGATGATGAGAAAGCAGATGCTTCCGGTAGAGCCGACTGCGGCTAAGGCCGAAACACTTAGAAAACGACCGACGATTATTGTATCCATAAGGCTGTAAACCTGTTGAAAAAGCATTCCGAGAAGCAGCGGAAGGGAAAAGCCCAGAATGAGCCCGGTAGGAGAACCTACGGTGAGATCCTTTGAATTATTTTTAGTCATTATTTATAATCCCCCTTGATTAAAAATAGATAAAAATATATATAAAAATAGTGATTAAGTGTAATATACAACCTTTACAAACATAAGTAAATGAGGTAAAGTAAAATTGTTAGCATTTTTTTGGGTGCATATTTTAAAGTGAATAAAAACGCTGATTTTATGTTTGATATCATGTTTTTTTGAGAAGAAAATTGAATGATTAGTAAATATGTATGGGCTGACATATAATTAAATTTGGAGGAAAAGAATGAGAGACTGGGAAAATAACATTCGAAAGGTTGTACCTTATACACCGGGAGAACAGCCAAAGAATACCTGTGTTATTAAGTTAAATACAAATGAGAATCCCTATCCGCCAGCACCGGGAGTGAAGGAAGTTTTAAGTAATTTCAATACAGATGATTTAAGACTGTATCCTGATCCAAGGGTTGATAAGCTGGTAAATGCAATTGCGGATTTCTATAAGATAGACAGCTCAAAGGTGTTTGTCGGAGTTGGCTCTGATGATGTACTTGCCATGATTTTTATGACATTTTTCAATTCGAAAAAGCCGATACTGTTTCCTGATATTACATATTCATTTTATGATGTGTGGGCAGATATGCTTCGAATCCCTTATGAGCAGCTTCCATTGTCTGATGATTTTTCAATAGTACCGTCAGATTACTATAAGGCAAACGGCGGAGTAGTATTTCCAAACCCTAATGCTCCGACAGGAAAGCTCATGCCTCTTGATGAGATAGAGGACATAATAGAGCACAATCAGGATGTAATTGTCGTAGTAGATGAGGCATATGTAGATTTTGGCGGGGAGAGTGCGCTTCCGCTCATTGACAAATATGATAATGTCATTGTGGTACAGACATTCTCGAAATCTCGCTCGCTGGCAGGCTCAAGAGTTGGTTTTGCAATGGCAAGTCCTGTGCTTATCAAGTATCTGAATGATGTGAAATATTCGTTCAATTCATATACAATGGACAGAATCACAATCGAAGCAGCTACAGCAGCGGTAAAAGACAGAGCATACTTTGAAGAGACCACAGCAAAGGTCATAAAGACACGTGAGTGGACAAAGACAGAGCTTAAGAGACTTGGCTTTACATTCTGTGACTCAAAGAGCAACTTTATATTTGCAAAGCCTGCAAATGTTTCTGCAACAAAGCTTTTTGAGGACCTTAAGGCAGACAATATATTTGTCAGACATTTCAGCTCACCTGAGCGAATCAACGACTATCTGCGAATATCCATAGGAACTGATGAGCAGATGCATACACTAATTAAATTTTTGGAGAATTATTCATGTTAAAAAAATATATTTACATCTTTTTAATTTCAATGGTACCACTTATTGAACTCAGAGGAGCAGTTCCGGTTTCACAGGTGATGGGGCTGCCGATAGTGCCATCATTTATCGTTTGTATCATTGCAAATATGCTTCCGGTACCAATTATTTATCTTTTTGCAAGAAAGGTTCTCATCTGGGGAGCAGACAAACCAATTATTGGAAGGTTCTTCAGCTTCTGCCTTGAAAAAGGAGAGAAGGGTGGTAAGAAGCTTCAGGCAAAGGCCGGAAGAGGTCTGTTTGTTGCACTTTTACTTTTCGTAGGTATCCCACTTCCGGGAACAGGTGCATGGACAGGAACACTTGCGGCAAGTATCCTTGATATGGATTTCAAGTCAACAGTTGCCGCTGTCATGCTTGGAGTACTGCTTGCCGGCATGATTATGATGATAGTAAGTCTGGCGGGCGTGTCTATATTCCTGTAGAATTTATGGGGAGCTTTCTTCGTCCTTTGTTGAACAGTACAAATCCGGCCACCAGTGAAACAATTGTAACCACAATCACAACCACAAAGACCACTACACTATTACCGGGATCAGGGAAAAATCCTGAAAGTGTGCCCCAAAGGTTGAAAAGCAGATGAAGCCCCATAGAGTAGTAAATAGAGCCACCGCGTTCGCACACATATCCGAGCACTATGCCAAGTGCAAAGGCATATATGCCCTGAATCCAGTTGAGATGGAACAGTCCGAAAAGTGCAGCCTGCATCAGATTGGCAAGAGCAAATGGCAAAGCCTTTCTGGCACAGCGCATGGTTACACCGCGGAATATAAGCTCCTCACAGATTGGCGCCAGTATTACAGAATAAAGTACTGTCACAAAGGTGGTATCTGTGATGCCTGATGTCTCAAAAAGCTCGTTGTACTGCTGCAGCCAGTCGGGACGGATGTAGCCGGTTAAGTTAGCGATGAAATTGGCAGCAAACTGTGTACCCGGCACGAGTATGACGATTGCCACAATCATCATGGGATTGAAGGTTTTCTTAGGGGATGGAAGAAAATTACCTTCGTATCTGGCATAGTACCACATGCCAAAAATCGCAATGGTAATGAGTGCATAGATGATCATAATCATCATGTTAAAATTTACAGAGGTAAATGTCTTTTCAAGGCGGTCCGATACGTTTGCAGACGGAAAAGCAAGTTTTCCGACAAAACCCTGTCCAAACATTCCCATGCCCATCATAAAGAATAAGGCGATAGTCTGAATTGCCTCAACTGCAAGCAGTGGGACAAATGTGTAAAAGAAATATCCTACTTTTTTCATTTTCAATTTACTCCATTCTGATTTATTAGGCGATAGTAACATTAGTATAACATATCATAATTTAATTGCAAGAAAGCTGTTTACTTTAAAACTTTAATATGTTAAAATTAAAAGTAAATAAATCGCATGAAAAAGGAGAACACGATGAGCAAGAATCTAAAAACAGAAGCAGTAGACCATTTGTTTGATGCTATTTTGTGTCTCAAGGATAGAGCAGAGTGTTATACATTTTTTGAGGATGTTTGTACTGTAAATGAGCTTTTTTCTCTATCACAGAGATTTGAAGTGGCAAAGATGCTTAGAGAGCAGAAGACATATCTTGATATAGCAGAAAAGACCGGGGCTTCCACAGCCACAATCAGCCGTGTGAACAGATCATTAAACTACGGCAACGATGGATATGATATGGTTTTTTCACGCATGGAGGATGGCTCTGACAAAGAGGATTAGTTTATCATAGGGGAAAAGAAAAACAGGCTCATTAATTTGAGCCTGTTTTTTTACTTTCCTTTCCTGAATGTGTATTTTCATGGGAAGAAGCCTCTTTTTCTTCATTTAGATTGTCAATCATGCGCTCAATCAGCATTTTCTTGATGTAGACATCAAAGCTCAGCATGCAGATAAAGCTGAATGTGTGAAGAAATTTCTGATCCTCATCAGGAAAATTCTCAAATGTTTCACCGGCAATCTTGTATTTCTTGCCGAGATCCTTTAGGAGCTTTTGCGATTCCTCCGCCTCTAAGCTGAAAACCTCAGTATAGACATCCTGCATCGTAAATCCGTCATCATTGCCGAAATACTTCTCGGTAAGCGGATTAAGAATTGAGCGGATATCGTTGATGCTCAATATATTTTTGAAATAATATATAAAAAGCAGTGTGAGCACATGCTCCTTAGAATACTTTTTCTTGTCCGGAGAAGGGAGCAGATTGTTTTTGGCATAGTTGTTTATCATTGTCTTGGTAAGGATTTTGTCGCTTTCATAGCGCTTTGATGCAGCGAGCTGCTCGTCCATGAAGGTTGTGACCTGATCCATGTACAAATCAATATTTGGTATATCCTCCGGCTTTATGTAATCTATTGATTTAAGCTGCTTTAATAATTCTGATAAAAATTCTTTAACGTCATTCTCCATATCATCACCTCAGGCTTTTATTATATAGTATTGAAAACTATATGACAAGTTTTTTTTGAATTTTCTCATATTGGGTTGTACAAAACATATGTTTGTGGTATGCTGTAGATAAATTATTTTTGTATTTATGGTATGTGTGCCTGTAAAAGACTGGAGAATTGAGAGGAAAACAGATGAACTTAGATATGTTGAATGAACAGCAAAGGGAGGCCGTTTTGACCACAGAGGGACCGCTTCTTATTTTAGCGGGGGCAGGCAGTGGCAAGACCAGGGTTCTTACATACAGGACTGCCTACCTGATAGATGAGTGTGGCGTCAATCCTTACAATATCATGGCAATCACCTTTACAAACAAGGCTGCGGGAGAGATGCGTGAGAGAATTGATGATATGGTGGGCTATGGTTCGGAAAGCATATGGGTTTCTACATTCCATTCGACATGTGTGCGTATACTGCGCAGGTATATTGACAGGCTGGGATATGACACGAATTTTACCATATATGATGCTGACGACCAGAAGGCTCTGATGAAGGACATCTGCAAGCGTCTTGAGATAGATACCAAGATGTATAAGGAAAAGATGTTTTTAAATGTCATTTCATCTGCAAAGGATGAGATGATTGATCCGATAGAGTTTGAAAACCGCTTCACAGGTGACTTCGTGAAGCGCAAGCAGGCACTTGTATACAAGGAGTATCAGAATGCCCTAAAGCAGAATAACGCACTCGATTTTGATGATTTGCTTGTGAAGACAGTAGAGCTTTTTAAGCTGGATAAAGAGGTGCTGGATTACTATCAGGAGCGCTTCAGATATATCATGGTGGATGAGTATCAGGACACAAACACCGTGCAGTTTGAGCTTATCAGGCTTCTTGCCATGAAGTATAAGAATCTGTGTGTGGTGGGTGATGATGATCAGTCCATTTACAAGTTCAGAGGTGCCAATATCTACAATATCTTAAACTTTGAGAAGCATTTTGAAGATGCAAAGGTCATAAAGCTTGAGCAGAATTACAGGTCTACCCAGAATATCCTAGATGCCGCCAACAGCGTCATTTCCAACAACGTGGGTAGAAAGGACAAGCGCCTTTGGACTGACAACGGAGCCGGAGACAGGATTACCTTTGAACAGCTTGAGAGTGGCTTTGAGGAAGCGGATTATGTGGCGCGTTCGATAGCGAGACTCGTGAGAAAGGGTGAGGCGCGCTATAAGGACTGTGCTGTGCTTTACCGAACCAACGCGCAGTCGCGTCTCTTCGAGGAGAAATTTATTGCTGCCAACATCCCATACAAGATTGTCGGCGGCGTGAATTTCTATGCCAGAAAAGAGATAAAGGATATCCTTGCATATTTAAAGACTATTGACAATGGCCATGATGACCTTGCGGTAAAGCGAATAATAAATGTGCCAAAGCGCGGCATCGGAGCCACAAGCATCAATAAGGTGACGGACTATGCCCTTGAGAAGGGGATAGATTTCTATACGGCACTGCGCTATGTCGATGATGTGCCGGGCATGGCGAGGTCAGCAGGCAAGATAAAACCGTTTGTGATGTTTATACAGTCACTTCGTGCGAGAGCCGAGATGGATTCGGTTTCGCAGCTCATACAGGCAATAATCGATGAGACCGGCTATGTCGATGAGCTGAAGGCAGAGGGCACGGATGAAGCAGAGCAGCGTATTGAGAATATTGATGAGCTTATAAACAAGGCTGTTGATTACGAGCAGGGGGAGGAGAATCCTACTCTCAGTGGCTTTTTGGAGGAGGTAGCGCTTGTAGCAGATATAGACGGTCTTGACGAAAACAGCGACTATGTGGTTCTTATGACTCTGCACAGTGCTAAGGGACTTGAGTTTCCGAATGTGTATCTGGTGGGTATGGAGGATGGTCTTTTCCCAAGCTATATGTCAATCACGAGTGATGATGCGACAAGCGAGATAGAGGAGGAAAGGCGTCTTGCTTATGTTGGTATCACGAGGGCCAAGGAGCATCTTACCATCACATCGGCGCGTATGCGTATGGTGCGTGGAGAGACACAGTTCAACAAGGTATCGCGATTTGTGAAAGAGATTCCGCGTGAGCTTATGGCAGGCGAGGTTTATGAGCCAAAGCGCCGTGATGATGACCTTGAAAGAAATTCGCAGAGCACGTACAGAAAGGCTAAGGAGGCCTTCAAAAAGACACCTACATACGGCACAGAGTATGCGACCACCTTTAATACACAGCGTACAAGGACACCTGTCTACACGCCTGTGAGCAATCAGAAGTCATTTGCCAGTGCCAATACCACCGGAGGCCTTTCATATAAGGTAGGGGACAGGGTATCTCACATCAAGTTTGGCGCGGGAGAGGTCATGGCAATCGTAGAAGGAGGCAGGGATTATGAGGTCACTGTGGATTTTGACAAGGCCGGTACCAAAAAGATGTTTGCTTCATTTGCAAAATTGAAAAAAATTGACTAAAATTATTGTAATTTTTATAGGAAAATTGGATATAATATGCTATAATGGATTTAACAAATAGCATTTGACAATTACTTTTGGAAAAGGAGCGGATTGAATTATGAGTAAAGTTGAAGAATTATTAAAGGACAACAAGCTTGCAGAGAAGCTCAGCATGGCAAAGCTTAATGACCTTCTCAAAAAAGAAGAGGAAGACAAGAAGCCTTCCAAGGCTGTTATCATATTTGCCATCATTGGTGTATTAGTTGCAGTTGCAGCAGCGGCATATGGTATCTACAGATTTTTCACACCGGATTATTTAGATGATTTCGATGATGAGTATGATGATGAATTCGATGATGATTTCTTCGAGGATGAAGACGATGATGATGCTGAAGAGGAAAAAGAGGCACCAAAGACTAAAGAAGAGAAATAATCGTTTTTAGATAATGGGGGCTACATATGTAGTCCTCATTTTCTTTATGTGTGAAGCAAGGCATTTGCAGTCAGGCATACAAAGGAATAATAAAGTATAAAGAGAGATAAGAATTACATGAAAAAAGGATTTAGAGGAACAGGAACCGTAGAAAGAGTAGACTTCCCAAACAAGGGAATAGCCGTTACAGATGACGGCGACAGAGTAATTGTGAAAAATACAATTCCGGGACAGAAGGTGGAATTTGTTGTAAATAAAGTAAAGCATCAAAGGGCAGAGGGCAGACTCATGGAGGTAATTGAGAAATCGCCTCTGGAGACAGAAGAGCCATGTCCTCACTTTGGAATGTGCGGGGGCTGTACATATCAGACAGTGCCTTACGAAAAGCAGCTAGATATGAAGCTTACCCAGGTGAAAAAGCTCATTTCGGATGCTATCGGCACTGAAAAAGAGTCAGGATATGAGTTTATAGGGATACATGGAAGTCCGAAAAAGAGTGAATACAGAAACAAGATGGAATTTTCCTTCGGTGATGAGTACAAGGATGGCCCTCTTGCGCTTGGCATGCACAAAAGAGGAAGCTTTTATGACCTTGTGACAGTATCGGACTGTCAGATAGTGGATGAGGATTTCAGGACAATATTAAAGGCAACACTTGATTATTTTTCAAAAAACAATATCCCATATTTCCACAGAGCAACACACAAGGGATATCTGCGGCATCTACTTGTCAGAAAGGCAACAAAAACCGGTGAAATCATAGTCGACCTTGTCACCACCACACAGACAGAGGGCTTCAACGAGGAGGAGTTGCTCGCAGGTTTTAGATATGCACTTTTGACCAGGCACTATGACGGCATATTTAAGGGCGTTTTACACACAAAAAATGATAGCGTGGCAGATGTGGTCAAAAACGAGGGCACAGAGGTGCTCTACGGAGATTCATATTTCTACGAGGAGCTCTTAGGTCTGAAATTCAAAATCACACCATTCTCATTTTTCCAGACCAACTCACTCGGAGCGGAGGTGCTCTATGAGACAGCGAGAGAGTTTATCCTGGGAGATGACAAGGATTCGCTAAACGGTAAAACAGTCTACGACCTCTACAGCGGAACCGGCACCATCGCGCAGCTTATGGCACCGGTGTGTAAGGAAGTAGTAGGTGTCGAAATAGTTGATGAGGCAGTTTGCGCAGCAAAGGAAAATGCAGCTCTTAATGGTCTTGATAACTGTAAATTTATCGCAGGTGATGTCCTCAAGGTGCTTGATGAAATAGAGGAAAAACCGGATTATATAATTCTTGATCCGCCACGAGACGGTATCCATCCGAAAGCTATTGGGAAAATCATAGAGTATGGTGTTGAGAATATGGTTTATATTTCATGTAAACCGACAAGCCTGGCAAGGGATTTGCAGATATTTATGGACAGAGGGTATAGAGTGGAGAAGATATGCTGTGTGGATATGTTTCCGAATACCGTGCATGTGGAAACTGTTTGCCTCTTGAGCAACCGAAAATCAAAACCTGATACTTATATAAAACTGAGTCTGGATATGGAAGATTACTACAGAATCAAAGATGCAGAGAAGGAAAAGAATAAGACATCATAATTAAACAGAACTATAAGGAGAGTTGCTAATGTGTGGAAGCGTTGGCAACTCTTTTGTGTTTTCGGAAAAAATATGAAAATTAGTGGTTATTTGATTGTGAAAGTGTGATAGTAAGAAAGGTGGATGATGAGAATGAGATTTAGAGATGTATTAACGAAAACGGTATTTCCAATGGTATCATTGATGGTGTGGGCGTGGTTGGCATATAATTTTTGTATGTCTTTAGGGCGGACTGAATGGTGGAAAATATGGATGGTTATTGGAATGCCATACGGAATACATAGAATGTGTGTATGGTTATTACCTAAGAACTTTGATATAGGTGGAACCGCCGGAGTTTGGGTAATAAATATAATATTAGGTTGTTTGATTGGTGAAGTGGTAGTTATATGGTATGTAATACGTGCCGTTTATGTTTTATTTAAATATCTTGTAGATCTGTTAAGATAAATAATTTCATGATTTTAAATTATGTATAGATATTTATTGGCGTATTGTCTCACTGGCTTGCGTACCACAAATTGATACAATGCACCCTTTGAGCGTTGAGGGTGCATTTTTAACGATTACCCCTACTCGAAAAACGATAGGGTGCATTTGCCTCGGATTTATGGTATTCTATGGTAAAACACAGCGATAAAATATGATTTTCAGGAAAGGTGAGGTATTGATTATGAGCAAGGTATTAGTAGCGTATTTCAGTGCCAGCGGCGTAACAGCGAAACTGGCGAAGCGGCTTGCAGAGGCTATCGGAGCAGATTTGCATGAGATTCAGCCGGAGGTTCCATATACGAATGCTGATCTGGACTGGATGAATAAAAAGAGCCGCAGCAGTGTGGAGATGAATGATAAGTCTTTCCGTCCGGCTGTTGCAAATAAAGTGGAAAACATGGAGCAGTATTCCGTGATTTTCACAGCCTTCCCTATCTGGTGGTACGTTGCCCCGACTATTGTGAACACGTTTCTGGAGCAGTATGATTTGTCCGGAAAGACGATTATTCCGTTGGCAACTTCTGGCAGCAGCGGTATGGGGAACACAAACAAGGAACTGGCGGTTTCCTGCCCAGGAGCAGAATTAAAGGAAGGAAAGAGATTCCCTGCGGATGCAAGTGCGGAAGAACTGAAAGCATGGGCAGAAGGATTCGGGATTTAAAGAAAAGACTGATAAACTTATCAATATAGACACATAAAGTTATCTTTCATGACAACGAATAATAAGAAATCTATGGTAACATCCTACCCGTAGTGGTAAATTATTCTACAGGAAAGGGTGCGAAGCATGGAAAATGAAGTATATGAAAAAGACTACGGAGAGGAATTCCGGGAACGAAGTGATAAGTCAGAGAGAAAGGATTTTCTGGACACATTAATGGAGGTTGGGTTCTTTCAGAAGTACCAGGAAGAAATGGATAAAATCCCAAAACGTGTGGTTCCTAAAGAAAAAGCGGATTATGAATACCTGCTTGGGGAGTGTGATGCTTACGTCCGGCAGTTCGGAGGAAGAATCCGGGGCGAGGTGGATTACCAGAAATGGCAGGCAACCATTGATTTATACTTGAAGCATTTTGAGTTCTGTGATCGGGAGGCATTAACACTGCTAAAGGAGATCGCAGAGCGGGCGGAGAATGTGACATTTTCGACGAAAGATGGGATGCTAAGGATGTCGGTGTTCATTGGGTATTTTGATGAGGTGTATTAATGTGTGAAAGCATCTGTCAGTGTGGACTTGCGGATGCTTTTTTCTCACAGATATGGTATGCTGTTAGCAGTATATCAACTTGGAGGTACGGAGCATGGACGATCAGCAGAATACATTGACTTATGAAATCATCAAGGCGGCTGTTGCCGGGGAGAAATGGGCAACAGAAAAGATTATGGCGTATTACGATGATTATATGACAGAGCTTGCCACAGTGAAAGAAAGGCAGCCCGACGGCAGTGTAAGAACTTATGTGGATAAGGACTTGAAGCAGGAGATTGCATTGAAGCTGCTGGAAGAAATACCGAACTTCCCGATGGAGGAAGCGGAGGGGATTGCAGGAGGGGAAACTGAGACGGAGAAATAAAACTTATATATAGTAGAAATCCGGCTCATGCAGAAATTAGAGTACATGAAATTTGTGTGTTTTTTGGACGAACAGCCCATACTCATGGAAGAATAAAAGGGTGGGGTAAACTTCTGAAAAAGAAGCCCCCACCTTTTCGCATAACTAAGAGGGTGTCAGAACTTTTCCGCAAAACGGAAAATGCGGTTATACCTTTTCGCAAAAGAGGAAATACTGGTGGTTTGCGTACCATAAATTATTACAATGCACCAGTAGCTGTCTGTGCATTGAAAGAGATGTGGAAAATATCAAACTCGTATGCTATACTGGATGCTGAAACAAAGGAACAAACGTGAAGAATATATAGAGGTAAAAATGGACGAAAAAGATAATGTGACAGAACAGTTAAAAGAACTTATTTTTGTATATGGGTTTAATAAGAATACGCTTTCCAGATATTTAGAATTGCCCGTAGATCGTGTAGAAAATCTGGCACAAGGGGATATCGATTTTTTGCCAGATGAACCGACATATCGTTTTCAGATATTCAATAAAATCATGTTTCTCTATGCAAGTGCAACAAAGGATAAAGATTTAAAACTAAGGGCATTTTTACAAGTGCTTATTTCAGAACATAAATTATCAAAACAGACAATTGCTAAAATGGCAGATGTCGAAATAAAAGATATTGAAAAATTCTTATCCTATCCGCCCCAAAAGATAGCGGCGGAAGTTAAGTATAAGATAGCAGTTACAGTTATGGCCTTACGGTTTTTCTTAAAAGATTGTGAATCAAAACTGTAATTTTCCAGTTTATAGGAGAGCAATTGCGAATTATTAAAATAAAAGATGGAAAGGAAATGAAACCATTGGTTTGGTTGGCGGAATGAGTTGGGAGAGTACGGTATCGTACTATCAGATTATTAATGAAACAATTAATGATATTTATATCGAAGGAGAGTAATATTGAAAATATTGGTTAGTTCCTGTGTGATGGGTAAAAACTGTAAATATAATGGTGGTAATAATTACAACTCAAGAGTTATGGAATTTTTAAAGGATAAAGAAGTAATTGAAATTTGTCCAGAATTGTTGACCGATTTGCCAATTCCCCGGCCATCGGCAGAATTAGTGGACGGAGTTGTAATGAGTATAGACGGAGAAAATGTTGATAAAGAATACCGTCATGCTGTTGAATTGGCAATGCGAGAGATTGGAAACGTGGATATTGATTTGGTAATTCTCCAGTCAAGAAGTCCTACCTGTGGTGTGAACCAGGTTTATGATGGGAGTTTTACAGGTAGACTGATTAAGGGGCAAGGTCTGTTTGCCCAAGCATTGATTAAGGCTGGATATAAAGTTGTGGATGCTGAAGACTTTTAGAAAGTCATTATTGTCCTGGGTTCTTAGTAAAGAGCAGATCTACGAAGCAGTCTGGAAAGCGGACCCGGAGCATTGCGGGGCGGCGGTGGCGAATGTGGTGTATTCCCTTAGACGAAAGATCGGGGACGCGTACATAGAAACAGTGGTTGGGAGTGGGTATAAGTTTCAGATTGTGTGATTGTGAGCCGATAGCAGGCATTTGGAAACAGATGCGACTATCGGCTCTAGTGTTGTGTTAATGATTAGAGAGTTGAGATAACCAGCTTTTAGAGGTAAAATAAAAGAACCAGAATGTTTGCTTGAGATAAATCAAGTCGAATGGAAGAAAAGCTATTAAGGGGGAAATACCCTTCGGGTATACCAGTGTGCGTTGAAAATACACGCAATAAGGAGAAAATCAATGACCACCATATATTATGTTGAGGATGATCGGGATATTGCGGAGAATGTAAAAACATATCTGCAAATCCGGCAGATGGAAGTACATTTATTTTATAGTATCGCTGATGCGAAACAAGCATTGCTGAGAAAATGTCCAGACCTCCTTTTGTTGGATCGGAATATGCCGGATGGAAATGGGGATGAATTGTGTAAATGGATTCGCCGCTTATGGGGAAATCAGCTTCCGATTCTTTATTTAACGGTTCGGGGGGAAACAGCAGATATTGTTCAGGGATTCCAGGATGGGGCGGATGATTACGTGGTAAAACCGTTTGAGTTGGAAGTGTTGTATTCCCGTATTCTGGCATTGCTGCGCCGGAGCGGACAGACAAAGGAACCCCGGCTTTTCTGTGATCATCTTTCGCTGGATACAGATAAAATGTCTGTTTTTTGGGAACAGGAAGAAATCCTGTTGAGTCATCCGGAATATCAGCTGCTCCTTCTGCTGATGGAAAACAAAGGAAAAACGGTAACCAGAAGACAGCTATTGGAACAGGTATGGGACAGCAACGGAACTTATGTGAATGACAATACATTGACCGTGACGATGAAGCGCCTGCGGGAGAAATTACACAATCCGACCTGCCTGAAAACCATACGCAGTTTTGGGTATCGACTGGAGGAGAGCATATGACAGAGATAAGGAAACAAAGACTAACGGTTTTGATTCCGGTGCTGGTGTGCGTTGTCAGCATCATTGGCATAACCGTTTTCTGGCAGTATGAATACCGGCAGACTGCCTTTGAGCATGTGTCCAAACTTTGTGAGATCATCATAGAAAACTATCCGGAGGGAGAGGAGCAGGCGCTTTCTGCGCTGAAACAATATCATACGCTGGCAGAGCAGGAAGTGAAAGGAAATCAGTTTCTGAAGCAGTATGGATATCGAAATCATGAATTCTGCGAAGGTGTTCCGTGGAACTTTTTCATTCCTTCTGTAGTTTTAATATTTCTGGTGATCTGTGGATTTCTGCTTACTGTATGGCGTATGAATAAACGGAATCGAATGAGAATAGAGGAACTGACGAGTTATCTGGAGCAGGTCAATGTTGGTGCTGCCGGAACAGTCATACAGGTGAAAGAAGATGAATTTTCCCATCTCCAGGATGAAATATATAAGACAGTTACATCTCTGTATCAGACAAGGGAGGCAGCGGTGCAGGCAAAAGTGAATTTTGCAGATAATCTGGCAAATATAGCCCATCAATTAAAGACACCAATTACTTCCGCCTTTCTTTCTTTGCAGCTTATGAAGAATGCAACACCGAATATTTATGGAGAACAGATTGAGAGACAGTTGGATCGGTTGAACAGATTAGAAGAATCATTGTTGACGCTTTCTAAGATTGATGCCGGGACTTTGCATATGGAATTTTCAAAGGTGGATATCTATACTGCTTTGAACCTTGCAGCGGAGAACCTGAATGATCTACTGTTGAAAGAGAATGTTTCTGTGGATATTCCAGATCATGGGTGCATTGAAATCTATGGAGACATGGAGTGGATAATGGAAGCCCTTATGAATCTGATGAAAAATTGCATGGAGCATTCTAAGCATGGAGGAACGATACATTGTGATTATTCCAGTAATCCGCTTTATGCGGAGATCTTGATATGGGATGATGGAGAGGGTTTTCAGGCAGAAGATATACCACACCTTTTTGAGCGGTTTTATCGGGGGAAAGGTGCTGCCGGAGATGGAATAGGGATCGGATTGTCCCTGGCGCATTTTATTTTTGAGCTGCAAAACGGCAATATCACTGCCCGGAATCTGCCAGAAGGCGGAGCTTGTTTTGAAATAAGGGTGTACAGTCACTGAGATGTCACTTTTCTTTGTTATAATGTGACTTGTAAGAAGGATGCTCTGCATGCAGAAGTATGCTTCGCAAGTCAACGAGGAAAATGCAAAGCATTTTTTCGAGCGGCAGTGAATACCAGCCTATAACAAGAAGGAGAGGACGTCATGGAAATATTAAAATGCGAAGGAATCAGAAAAGTATATGGTTCGGGCAACAATCAGGTTACGGCTTTAGACAGGATTGACTTGTCTGTGGATAAAGGAGAGTTTGTTGCTATTGTAGGCGCATCCGGTTCAGGAAAATCTACGCTTTTGCATATTCTTGGAAGCGTGGATCAGCCGACAGAAGGAAAAGTTGTAGTGGAAGGAACAGATATTTCTACCATGAACCGGACACAGTCGGCTATTTTCCGGAGAAGGAAAGTGGGGCTGGTCTATCAGTTTTATAATCTGATTCCTACACTTACTATTCGGAAAAATATCCTCATGCCGCTTTCTCTGGACAAAAGGAAACCGAACCAGGAGTATTTTGAACAGGTCGTAAACACGTTAGGCATTGCTGATAAGCTGGACTTTCTTCCCAACCAGTTATCCGGCGGACAACAGCAGCGTGCAGCCATAGCAAGGTCTTTGATTTACCGACCAGCTCTTTTACTCGCTGATGAGCCGACCGGGAATCTGGATCAGAAAAACTCAAAGGAAATCATTGATATGCTGAAATTGTCTAACCGCAATTTGAACCAGACAATTCTGCTGATTACTCATGATGAAAAGATTGCACTGGAAGCAGACCGTATTGTAACGATAGAGGACGGGCGCATCATCAGCGATCGGAAACGGGGGTAAGCAAAATGTGGAAAGATTACTCAGCAAGTTTTATTAAACAGAATCGCGCTTCTAGTATATCCATCATGGTTGCTGCATTCATCTCGGCGCTGTTTTTGTCTTTACTGTGCAGCCTTTTTTTCAATTTCTGGAACTATGACGTGGAACAGATTGTTTTAGAAGAAGGCGGCTGGCAGGGACGTATCACGGGTGAGATTGATGAAGATGATTTGACCATGATACAGAATTTTGCGAACGTGGAGAACGCGGCAGTCAATGAAGAACTATCGGAAGAACCGGAAATAGTGGTAGATGTGTATTTTCAAAATACCAGAACCATTTACCGGGATATGCCGCTCATCACAGAGAAACTTGGTTTAGATGCAGATGCGGCATCCTATCATGAACTGCTGTTATCCAGATATCTGATCCACGATCCGCAGGATGCAGAACCACCGCTTCTGATGGCATTTTATCTGGTTATACTGATTATCATGTCTCTGGCCCTAGTATTGATCATCCACAATTCTTTTGCGGTGACCATGAATGCGAGAATTCATCAGTTTGGGATTTTTTCCAGTATTGGGGCTACACCGGGACAGATCCGCACCTGTCTGATGCAGGAGGCAGCAGCACTTTGTGCAGTGCCGATACTGGTTGGGAGCATCATTGGGATTGCTCTTAGCTTTGGAGTGATTCAAGCAATTAATTTATTGGCGGCAGATGTGGTCGGACGGCATGAAGCAGTTTTCAAGTACCATCCTCTGATATTTGTGATTACCATTCTGGTATCCGTACTGACTGTATTCATTTCTGCATGGCTGCCAGCGAAGAAGTTAAGCGGACTGACGCCGCTTGAGGCGATACGAAATACAGGTGAACTGCGGCTGAAAAAGAAAAAACATTCCCGTATCCTCTCCTTGCTGTTTGGAGTGGAAGGTGAACTGGCCGGTAATGCATTGAAAGCACAGAAGAAAGCATTTCGCACATCCACACTGTCTTTGACCCTTTCATTCCTGGGATTTACCGTTATGCTGTGCTTTTTTACTCTTTCTGGTATCAGCACAAACCATACCTATTTTGAAAGATATCAGGACGCGTGGGATGTGATGGTAACAGTGAAAGACACAGGAATAGAGAATATAGAGCAGGCGGAAGAAATCAACGAATTACAGGGAGTAAAGAGCAGCATTGTGTATCAGAAAGCTGAGGCAGTATGCTTCATTCCAGAAACGTATATCAGTGAGGAAGTGAATACACTGGGCGGTCTGGGAGCAGTGGCAGGCAGTTCCGTAACTGTGGGAGAGGGTTCCTATTTGGTAAAGGCTCCTATTGTGATTATGGATGATGCAGGTTTTAAAGCGTATTGTGAGCAGATTGGCATAACGTCAGAAGGTGCCGGAAGTGTTGTACTGAACCGTATTTGGGACAGTGTAAACAGCAATTTCCGATACAAAGAATATGTTCCCTTTATCAAAGAGGAGCAGAGTACAATCGTCTTACAGAACGCCGGGCAGGGAGAAAATTCAGTAGAACTTCCAGTGCTTGGGTTTACACAGGAAAGTCCGGTTTTAAGGGAAGAGTATGCGAACTATACGCTGGTGCAATTCATTCCCCTGTCTATGTGGAAAAAAATCGCCGGACAGATTGGGAATCCAGAGGCAGATACCTACATCCGGGTACTTGCCGAGGACGGAATAACGCTTACGGAATTAAATGCATTAGAGAAAGATATCGTACAGGTTATCGGCCGTGAATATACGGTAGAAAGTGAAAACCGTATCCAGGAAAAAGTATCAGACGAGAATATGCAGAAAGGCGCCATGCTGATTTTGGGAGCGTTCTGTGCTTTGCTTGCTGTCATTGGAATTGCAAATGTATTCTCTAATACATTGGGGTTTCTGCGTCAGAGAAAGAGGGAATTTGCACAGTATATGTCCGTTGGTATGACGCCAGAAAGTATGCGGAAAATGTTCTGCATTGAAGCATTGGTTATTGCCGGCCGTCCATTACTGATTACTTTGCCGCTCACAGTATTGTCTGTCGGTTTTATGATAACTGCAAGCTATCTGAATCCGATGGAATTTTTGGTGAAGGTTCCGATTGTACCGATTGTAATATTTATTCTGGCTATTTTCGGGTTTGTTGCTCTGGCTTATTATATTGGCGGAAAACGGATGATGAATTGCAGCATGGTAGACGCTTTAAGAAATGACAGTATAGGATAATATGCTTTGGACAGGAAATGATGGAGTGATGGCATGGGAAAATAATGGTTGTAACTTTTTCTGATTCAGAAGAGCATATGATACAAAAGATTATGGATGTTTTAAGGGATGAGCCAGCAGTGGAACATTCCTTAGAACCATCTTATGCTTCAAATGTTCTTACTTTTTCTGGTTTGGTAGTTCACATGAAGGAGCAGACTGTTTACAAAAATGGAGAGGAAGTATCACTGACGCATCATGAATTTTTTACATTGGCTTATCTGATTCAACATCCAGGATGGGTGTTTTCCAAAGAGCAAATTTATGAAGAAGTCTGGAAAGAGAACCCGGAGCATTGCGGGGCGGCTGTGGCAAATGTGATAAGCCAGATCAGAAGGAAATTAGGAGAAGGATACATTAAGACGGTGATTGGCAGCGGATACAAGTTTGAACAGTAGAATGGAAAATTGAGAAATATGGCTATGGGAGCTAATTTAGAGAAAATTATGGGAGGGAATATTGCATGGGAAAAATATTTATTATACTTATGATTTGTTATATGGGTATTTTCCATATCTCCAGTGTTTCGCAAGTGCATTCTAATGAAACATCAAATAAAAGTGTTATAAGTGAATTTGAATCACTGCCTTTTCAGGTGGTAGTGGATAAAACCTCTTTGGAAACCGGGCAATCTGAAAAAGTGACCTGTTATGTTGTATCGGCAGTTGATGATTTTAGTTATAGTGTTTTCGCAGAAAACGGTAAAATTAGCAACAAATATTCATCATCTTTTGATTATTCTAGGCCGAGGGAAGAATTTACAGACACAATCAACATCGAGTGTACAGATAGAACGACAGGACGGGAATACTCTTTCTCTATTACGTTGTTTTTTTTAGATCATACATCAGTAAATGTATTAGATGATTGGTATATAAATGATTATGGAGAGGATGGATAACTTAAATGAAAAAGAAAGTATGTATAGTAGTTTTAGTTTTAGCGATTAGTGGCTTTTTAACGAGCATTAGCTATTTGACGCAAGGTATTTCTGCGAGAGGAATTGGTGGAGTAAACTATGGGAGAGTTATATTCCCACTGTTAGTTGGTGGAATTGCTGTTTATTTTTTGAAAAAGGACAAGAAAAACTCTTGATTCAAAAAGGTACTTATACGTCAGAGCCACCGCATACATCATAAAGCTGATCAGAAAAAATGCGGTGCTTGGGGAGATGATCGTCACCCTGGGTTCTACCTAAAGAGCAGATCTACGAAGCGGTCTGGAAAGCGGACTCGGAGCATTGTGGGGCGGCGGTGGCGAATGTGGTGTATTCCCTCAGACGTAAGATCGGGGACGCGTACATTGAAACGGTGGTTGGGAGCGGGTATCGGTTTGTAGTGTAAAAGAACATCCCAGGGGAGCAATGTAAGCTGCTACCCTGGGATATTTTTATTAATTTTCCAACCTCGCTTTTACTGATGTAATCCATGTTTCAATTGCTTCGGCTAGTATTAACTGTTGGTGTAAAACTGCCATTCCGGTTTCTGGTATTTCAGGCACATTTTCTTTTGCAAGGATATTCTCTTGTAGATAAGATTTTAGATTTGCCACATTTTCTTCAATATTAGCAAGACAGGACTTTTGTTTATCTGCTGGAAGGCTGTCCAAATTTACAATTACCGCATTAAAATCCAGAAAAATATGAATAGGCTTACCAGCAATCTCCATCATAAGTTTCTCAAATTGCCGTTCGCCAGCTTCCGTCAAAGAATACACCGCCTTTTCAGGCATTTTCCCTTCTTTCACGGTCACGCTATTGATAAGTCCTTTTTCCTCTAACTGAATAACTTTTTTGTAAATAGAAGGGGTACTGATTTTCACCCATCTTGATATATTGCGATATTCCACTAATTTCTGAATGTCATAGGCGCTTAGAGATTCTTTTTTCAGTATTCCCAACACAATTAAATCTATGGTAGCCATATGTTCTCCTTTTATAATTACGTTTTTTATATTACTGTAATTTATACTAATTTATTTTATGGAGAGTGTCAAGCGGGAAAATTGATAAAGTGCTATAAATTATAGCAAAAAGCCTGTTGACTTTTACTATAATTTATAGTAGTATAATTGCTGCGATATTTTACTATAAATTACAGTACAGTAATTTATATCATGAGTACGAAAGGAGTATTTACAATGAAAGAACGTAACAACAAAATGGAGCTTTTGGGGAACGCACCTATTCCGAAAGCACTTATGGCACTTGGCATCCCGATTATGATTGGAATGTTGATAAACGCCCTGTATAATCTGGTGGATGCCTACTTTGTAGGAGGACTGGGAGAAAGTCAAATGGGTGCGATTTCGATAGTGTTTCCATTGGGGCAAGTGGTTGTAGGATTAGGTCTGATGTTTGGTAATGGAGCTGCATCTTATCTTTCAAGGCTTCTAGGACGTGGAGACAAAGATACTGCGAATAAGGTCGCAAGTACAGCGCTGTATAGCAGTGTTTTAGTTGGGGCAATTATCATTATTCTTGCTACTATCTTCTTGAAACCGATTTTAACTTTATTAGGAGCAACAGATACAATCATGCCTTATGCATTGACATATGCTAGGATTTATGTGGTTTCATGTATTTTTAATGTATTCAATGTGACTATGAATAATATTGTCACAAGTGAAGGCGCAGCGAAAACCACTATGTGTGCTTTGTTATTGGGAGCTATATTGAATATTGGTTTAGATCCGATCTTCATTTATGTACTTGAAATGGGAGTTGCCGGGGCTGCTATTGCTACAGCTATTTCGCAGCTTGTTTCTACACTTGTTTATTTGAACTATGTATTGCGGAAAAAGAGTGCATTTACTTTCAGTGTAAGAGAGTTTGCGCCCACAAAACAAATGATGGCAGAGATATTGAAAATAGGTGTTCCAACGCTGACGTTCCAGCTTCTTACCAGTCTTTCTATTGCACTGATTAATCGGGCTGCAAATGGATATGGGGATGCTGTTATTGCCGGAATGGGGGCCGTTACCAGAGTTACATCAATGGGAACATTGGTGGTATTTGGCTTCTTAAAAGGATTCCAGCCGATTGCAGGATTTAGCTATGGGGCTAAGAAATTTGACCGATTGCAGGAGGCGATTAAAACATCAATCCTGTGGTCAACGATTTTCTGTGTAATTGTAGGATTGCTGATGGCCGTATTTTCCACACAAATTATTTCCCAGTTTACAGACGGCAATGCAGAGATGATTTCTGTCGGTCAAAAATCACTCATAGCGAATGGTTTTTCATTCATGCTGTTTGGATTTTATACGGTATATTCTTCTTTGTTCCTTGCACTTGGCAAAGGTACAGCAGGCTTTATTCTTGGAGCTTGTAGGCAGGGGATCTGCTTTGTACCAGTTATTCTGATTCTTCCGGTGCTTTGGGGACTCAATGGAATTCTTTATGCACAGCCGATTGCGGATGTGATTTCTGCAGTAATTACCATTTTTATGGCATTACACCTCCATAAGGAATTATCTGCGGAAAAAATAATTTCTGTGGAACAGAAGAATTTCTAAATGGGAATAGGAAATTAGTAGAAGGAGGGTATCAATGTCAATACAAATGAATATAGAACGGCAGCCCGTTATCCAGCGAGGGAATCTTACTATTGATCCACAGTGCTGTACGGTTCTATTGGCCGGAGAGGAAATTAGTCTGTATCCTAAAGAATTCGATGTCCTCTGCCTATTGACACAGTATCCCGGTTGGGTGCTTTCTCCTGAACAGATTTATAAGACTGTGTGGCAAGAAGATGCGGTTGGATGTGAGCGTGTGGTCTATAACGTGATTTGCCAGCTTAGAAGGAAACTGAAGAATCCAGATTTGATCCAGACGGTTATCGGGAGAGGATATAAATTTGTGGAATAAGATGAACCCCCGGAGCAGTGAAGAGAACTGTTCCGGGTGATTTTACCGTATATATGAGCTGCTTGGAAAGAGAATCTGGAACATTGCGGGGCGACTGTGGCGAATGTGGTGTATTCGCTCAGACGGAAGATCGGAGATGGGTACATAGAAACGGTGGTTGGGAGCGGGTATCGGTTTGTGGGGTAAAAGACAATCCCGGAGGGACTATAAATGCTGCTTTGGGATGCTCACAAATTGAAAGTATCGTTGAATTTGTACTGAAAAAATGCTATAATGGCATTGATTTTACAGAATGAAAGAGGTGAGCTTATGCGTGCCGATAAAAAAGGTCAAAATGAAGATTGGCTCCATGCAAAACCAGTAGACAGCGACATTTGCATGGAGTAATTAAGGTCGCTTAATAAATATGCTGGTTTTGCAACTTGACTATTTATAATCAAGGAGGAAGCCTGCATGAAATATATGAATGCAAAAGATATTCTTCCGGACTTGCTGGTTAAGGAACTGCAGGGTTACATACAAGGAGGCTATATTTATATACCTGCGAGTGAAAATCAGCATCGACGCTGGGGAGAAGTATCTGGATATAAAGAGGAATTACGGCAAAGAAACATTGAGATAGTCAAAGCGTATAACAGTGGTTTTTCTATCGAATATCTTGCTGAAAAGTATTGTCTTTCCATTTCCGGTATTCGGAAGGTCATTTATCAAAAATAATTAATAGAAGGGGCTGCTATATGCAGTCTCTTTCTTTTACCCAAAACATTACCGAAACATTCTGTGGATTGCTATGATAAAAAGAGCTAGTATAAACGACATTAATTAACTGGACTTTTTTACAGGCAATGTTTCCACCTTTACCGCTTCACCGGGATCTATCTCTTCAAGTTTATATTTCCAGTGATAAACTACGGGCTCTTCGTTGACCTCGTCAAAATACTTATAAATACGATTGATCAATTCCTCTTTGGATTTAACCCGTATTCCCCTAAGCGATTGGCGTGTAAGTTTGCTGAAGAACCCTTCAACAAGATTCAGCCATGAACCGTGTTTAGGCGTGAATACAAATTCAAATCGTCCTGGAATGGTCGCAAGCTGATGATTACGCTATTGCTTTTTACCGGGCTGGTATTTTCCATCCGTGGGAAATTAACACCTAAAAAGACAGGAGTGATTGCATCGGCTTATTTTGGAGCCACACTAATCTCAAATATTTTTGCTCTTATTCAGGCACCCGGTATATGGCCGACAGTGTTTCAAAGCATCCTTTACCTGATTTGCATTGTAATTGTGTCCGGTTATTATTTTCAGTTGAGAAGGGTTCTCCGATACCGGTGTATTGCGTGGCTGCGTTTGGTTTTATAAGAAGCAGTATCATGTATTTTCAAATGATACAGTTAGAAAATGAGTTTGCATTTATCTTGAGAACTATATGGCTGGCTGCAATTGCAGGGTATATGGGGTTAGTAGCATATCAGGCGTATGCGCTGGAGAAAAAATGGAGATTGGCCGTGAAATAATCTGAGAGTTAGAAGGGAGAGAACAGCCAAGAAATTTATGAGTTGAGGAGCGAGTATTATGGAGAAAACAGAATGGATTTTATGTCCGGTCTGCGGCGGTAAAACCCGTGATAAGATACGGGAGGATACTGTTTTGAGAAACTATCCCCTTTACTGCCCAAAGTGCAGGCAGGAAAGTCTGATTGAAGCAGAAGATTTTCATATAATGGTCATCAAAGAGCCAGACGCATAGACGCAGAGCCGATGAATTTGTGGGTGCTGAACTTCACACAGTTCATCGGCTCTGTTCCGTTTCGACATACTCTGCCATATTTTGTCGAAAACTTTTTAAAATTATAGACGGTTCATAACTCATTCATAGGTCATTCATAACCCGGTAGTTTATAATGGCAGAAAAAGAGAAAAACCAGCAGCAACAAATAATAAATACTTGAAATGTATTGATAGAAGATAAAGAAAGTGACCATAAGTTCGGGATTCATTAAAGAGCAACAGGAAGGAAATGCAAAAGTGGATGTACTATTTATTATGATGGAAAAAGTCC
>ERZ894194.351-NODE-351-length-38400-cov-24.794784_pt1 | contig 38400 bp, 34 predicted proteins | sample MGYA00380283_ERZ894194 | MGnify/ENA primary metagenome ERZ894194 (study PRJEB32331, sample SAMN06328448) | human gut metagenome | biome: human gut microbiome; feature: stool | host: Homo sapiens | collected 2013-02-13 ... | reverse complement strand
ATATAAAAGGGCGTCCCGCCGCGGCGGGACGCCCTTTTTTCCGTTGTTCACAAATAATTAAAACCCCGGCTATTGACAACGGTTCCCGCCGGTGGTACACTGCGTTTAGCACTCAAAGATAACGAGTGCTAAACGGAGAATGGACCTATGGAACTGACCCAACGAAAAAAGCAAATACTGAAGATCGTGGTGGACAGCTACATCAACACCGCCGAGCCGGTGGGCTCCAAGGCCATCGTGGCGCTGATGCCGGAAAAGGTCAGCTCCGCCACCGTGCGGAACGAGCTGGCCGACCTGACGGACATGGGCTACCTGGAGCAGCCCCATACCTCGGCGGGGCGCATTCCATCGGCCAGGGGCTACCGGCTGTACGTCAACGAGCTGATGGACCGCAAGACCCTGTCGGCAGAGGAGGAGGCCAGCATCAATACGGCGCTGGCAAAGCCCCTGCAGCAGGTGGAGCAGGTCATCGACCAGGCGGGACAGATGGTGTCCAGCTTTGTGGGCTATCCCACCTACGCTGTAGCGGACCACCGCACGGCGGCCACGGTACAGCGGTTTGAGCTGATCGGCGTGGACGCCTCCGGCTTTATCGCCGTGGTGATGCTGTCGGACAGTCGGGTGAAGAGCCAGCTGATGCGGACGTCGCTGCCCGTTGAGGCGGAGGCGCTGCCGCAGCTGAGTCACCTGCTGAACACCCACTTTACCGGGGTGTCCGCGGAGCAGATGAACGCCACGCTGATGAACCTCAGCGAACAGGTGTCCGGCCAATGGTTCCTGATTTTGAACCAGGTGACGGAGTACGCCGGGTCGCTACTGGAGGAGTCCAACCACCAGCAGGTGTACACCAGCGGCGCCAGCCAGCTGCTGAAGTTCCCGGAATTTCGGGATATCGACAAGGCCCACGACCTGATGAGCTTTATGGTGGACAACAAGCAGGAGCTGCCTGTGCCTGCCGGGGACGCGCCCATGCAGATACTCATCGGGCCGGAAAACGTCAACGACGCGCTGAAGGAGAGCAGCGTGGTGATCGCCAGCTATGATATCGGCGATAATATGCGCGGCTTAGTGGGCGTTGTGGGTCCCACGCGTATGGATTACGCCGCGGTCGCGGCGCGGCTGAGCTACTTTGCGGAGAGCCTGAGCCGTATGTTTGGTAAAAAACAGCTACCGGAGGATACAACGGAATGAGCGAAAAGGATAATAAAAAGAACAAGAAGGCGACAGAGGCCGCCGAGAGCGCCGCGAAGGAAGCCGCGCCGGAAGCGGCGGAGAGCGCAGCGGAAGCGGCCGAGACGACCGAGGATACCTACACCGTCACCAAGGCACAGATGGAGCAGATGGAGACGCTGGCGAAAACGCTGGCGGACGCCAATGACAAATACCTGCGGCTGGCGGCGGAGTACGACAACTACCGGAAGCGGACTGCGCGCGAGAAGGAGCACCTGTACAATGACGCGAAGATCGACACCATCAAGCCGTTTCTGGCGGTGCTGGACAACCTGGAACGGGGCGTGAGCCAATTTGAGGAGGGCGACGCACACCGGCAGGGACTGGAGCTGATCTGCAAGCAGTTCGAGGAGGTCTTGACCAAGCTGAACGTTGCGGAGATACCCGCCCTGGGTGAGAAGTTCGATCCGGAAAAGCACAACGCGGTGATGCACACCGAGGACGAGACCGCGGCGGAGAACACCGTGGTAGAGGTATTCCAAAAGGGCTACACACTGGGCGACAAAATACTCCGCTTCGCCATGGTGAAGGTAGCCAACTGAGTGGGAGGTAACGAACATGGAAGGCAAGAAGCTGTACAAGAGCAGCACGGACAAGAAGATCGCCGGTGTATGCGGCGGCATCGCGGAGTATTTCAACATCGACTCCACGCTGGTGCGTTTGGCGTGGGTGGTGTTCTGCCTGCTGGGCGGAAGCGGTGTGCTGGCCTATATCATTGCCGCGCTCATCATGCCGGACCGGCCCTATTAAGCGGCCAGATCAAATACAGTAAGCAATAAATATTTATCTATATACAGGAGGCAATCATTATGTCTAAAGTTATCGGTATCGACCTTGGTACGACCAATTCCTGCGTAGCCGTGATGGAAGGCGGCGAGGCAGTCGTTATCCCCAACGCGGAGGGCAACCGCACCACCCCGTCCGTGGTGGCGTTCAGCAAGACCGGTGAGCGTATGGTGGGCCAGGTGGCAAAGCGCCAGGCCATCACTAACCCGGAGCGCACCATCTCCTCCATCAAGCGTGAGATGGGCACCGATCACCGCGTGACCATCGACGGCAAGAGCTACACCCCCCAGGAGATCAGCGCCATGATCCTGCAGAAGCTGAAGGCGGACGCTGAGGCGTATCTGGGTACCACCGTCACCGAGGCGGTCATTACCGTGCCCGCCTACTTCACCGACAGCCAGCGTCAGGCCACCAAGGACGCCGGCAAGATCGCCGGCCTGGACGTGAAGCGTATCATCAACGAGCCCACCGCCGCCGCATTGGCCTACGGTGTGGATAAAGAGCAGGCACAGAAGATCATGGTCTACGATCTGGGCGGCGGCACCTTTGATGTGTCCATCCTGGAGATCGACGACGGCGTGATCGAGGTGCTGGCTACCGCCGGCAACAACCGCCTGGGCGGCGATGACTTCGACCAGTGCATCATGAAGTATCTGGTGTCCGAGTTCAAGAAGTCCGACGGCATCGACCTCAGCGGCGACAAGGTAGCCATGCAGCGCCTGAAGGAGGCCGCCGAGAAGGCCAAGATCGAGCTGTCCGGCGTGACCACCAGCAACATCAACCTGCCCTATATCACCGCGGATGCCACCGGCCCGAAGCATCTGGACGTCACCCTGACCCGGGCGAAGTTCAATGAGCTGACCGGCCACCTGGTGGAGGCCACCATGGGCCCCGTGCGTCAGGCTATGTCCGACGCCGGTCTGAAGCCCAGCGACCTGGCCAAGGTGCTGATGGTGGGCGGCTCCAGCCGTATCCCCGCCGTGGTGGAGGCCGTGAAGAGTTTTACCGGCAGCGAGCCGTTCAAGGGCATCAACCCCGATGAGTGCGTGGCCATGGGCGCCGCCCTGCAGGCAGGCGTGCTGACCGGCGACGTGAAGGGCCTGCTGCTGCTGGACGTGACCCCCCTGTCCCTGGGTATTGAGACCATGGGCGGCGTGTGCACCCGTCTGATCGAGCGCAACACCACCATCCCTGTGAAGAAGAGCCAGATCTTCTCCACCGCCGCCGACAACCAGACCTCCGTGGAGGTCAACGTGCTGCAGGGCGAGCGTGAGATGGCCGCCGCCAACAAGAGCCTGGGCCGCTTCCACCTGGACGGCATTGCCCCGGCCCGCCGCGGCGTGCCCCAGATCGAGGTCACGTTCGACATCGATGCCAACGGCATCGTGAACGTCAGCGCCAAGGACCTGGGAACCGGCAACGCTCAGCACATCACCATCACCTCCTCCTCCAACATGAGCAAGGAGGATATTGAGAAGGCCGTCAAGGAGGCCGAGCAGTATGCCGCCGAGGACGCAAAGATCAAGGAGAAGGTGGAGGTCCGCAACCAGGCCGACCAGATGGTCTATCAGGCCGAGAAGACCCTGAACGAGGTGGGCGACAAGGTGCCCGAGAGCGAGAAGGAGCCCATTAAGGCCGGTGTCGAGAAGCTGAAGGAGACCCTGAAGGGCGAGGACACCGACGCCATCAAGGCGGCCACCGAGGAGCTGACCCAGCTGTTCTACAAGATGAGCGAGAAGCTGTACCAGCAGCAGGCGCCTCAGGGTGACCCCAACATGGGCGGTCAGCAGCCCGGCGGCGACCCCAACGGCGGTCAGCAGTACTACGACGCCGACTACAAGGTAGTCGATGACGACGATCAGAACAAGTAAGGCAAATATATCCCGCAATAAGGGGCAGGAAATACCTGTCCCTTGTTGTGGCGTTTAGGAAAAGCGCGCCTTTTGCGCCCTACCATCGTCAGACCTCCTCGACGTACACGCGGTACGCCGTCGTCGGTCTGCCATCGGCAGGACGCAAAATCCATCGCTTTGCCGATGGAGTCGGCTCCGCAGGCAACAAGACTGGCAATAGGAGATTTATCCCATGGCACAGGAAAAACGAGATTATTATGAGGTCCTCGGCGTCAGCAAGGGCGCATCGGAGGACGAGATCAAAAAAGCATATAAAAAGCTGGCCCGAAAGTACCACCCGGACATGAACCCCGGTGACAAGGAGGCCGAGGAGAAGTTCAAGGAGGTCAACGAGGCCAACGAGGTGCTGTCCGACCCGGAGAAAAAGGCCCGGTACGACCAGTTCGGCTTCGCGGGCGTGGATCCCAGCTACGGCGCGGGCGCAGGCGGCGGCGCGTATGGCGGTGCGGGCGGCTTCGACTTCGGTGATCTGGGCGATATCTTCGGCAGCTTTTTCGGCGGCGGCTTTGGCGGCGGCCAGCGCCGTAACCCCAACGCGCCCCAGCGGGGCGAGAGCATCCGCGCCAGCGTGTCCGTGACGTTCAAGGAGGCGGCCTTCGGCTGCGAGAAGGACGTGACCGTGGAGCGCAGCGAGCAGTGCGCTACCTGCAAGGGCAGCGGCTGCCAGCCGGGGACCACGCCGGAGATCTGCCCCGACTGCCGCGGCAGCGGCCAGGTGCAGGTGCAGCAGCGGACGCCTATGGGCGTGTTTGCCACCAGCCGTCCCTGCCAGAAGTGTCACGGCACCGGCCGCATTATCCATCAGCCCTGTACCGACTGCGGCGGACAGGGTCGGGTGCGGAAACGCAAGACCATCAAGGTCAACATCCCCGCCGGCATCGACCACGGCCAGACCATCTCTCTGCGGGGCCAGGGCAACGCCGGCAAAAACGGCGGCAGCGCCGGCGACCTGCTGATCACCGTCATGGTGCAGCCGGACGAGACATTCCGCCGGGAGGGCGTGGACGTGTTCTGTGACGCGCCCATCACCTTCGCCCAGGCGGTGCTGGGCGCCACGCTGGAGATCCCCACCATTGACGGCAAGGTGAAATACGACCTGCCGGAGGGCACCCAGACGGGCACGGTGTTCCGGCTGCGGGGCAAGGGTATCCCGGTGCTGAACGGCAGAGGCCGCGGCGACCAGTATGTCACCGTGAACGTAGAGACGCCGCGAAATCTGACGAAGGAGCAGAAGGAGGCCCTGCGGAGCTTCAGCGATATGCTGGGCGAGAGCAACTACGAAAAGCGCAAGAGCTTCTTTAAGAAGAAATGAGCAGGTGAAGGATGTATCTGGCGGACTATCATACCCACTCGGCCACGTCGCCGGACGGACAGCTGACGGTCAGTGAGCTGGCGGAAGCGGCGGTGCGGGCTGGGCTGGACGAGATCTGCGTGACGGACCACGTGGACACGGTGCTGTGGGGCGACCACCGGCCCCGGGAGCATTTCGACTGGTCGCGGCTGCTGCGGGAGCTGCCGGAGGCGCGGGAGACATACACCGGGCGGCTGGCCATCCGGCTGGGGGCGGAGCTGGGCGAGGCGCCCATGGGCTTTGACCGGGCGGAGAAACTGCTGGGCGAGGCACCAAAGCTGGACTTTGTTATCGGCTCCGTGCATATGGCAGGCGAAAAATTCAAACATTTTGACCTGTATTACATTGAAAAAAACAGCGAAACGTATTATCATAGAGTCATAGACAGCTACTTGGAGGACGTACTGCGTCTGGCGCGGTGGGGTAGGTTCAGTGTGCTGGGCCACCTGACGCTGCCGCTGCGGTACATGAATGAAAATCTGGGCGAGCAGATGACCTTCGACGGGCATTACGACCAGTGCCGGGAGATTTTCCGGGCACTGATCGAAAGCGGGTGCGGCATCGAGTGCAACACCAACCGGGGCAACGTGCCCCTGCCGGACGCGCCGCTGTTGAAGCTGTACCGGGAGACGGGCGGCGAGATCATCACCATCGGCTCGGACGCGCACTCCGCCGAATATGTAGGCTGCCGCGTCCGGGAAACGCAGGCGCTGCTGCGGACGTGCGGGTTCCGGTATTTCTGCACGTTTGAGGGCGGAAAGCCCACGTTCCGGAAGCTGTAAAAACACAAAGGAGACGACCACTATGAAAATTGCCATCGCCTGTGACCACGGCGGCTACCTGCTGAAGCAGGACATCCTCATCTGGCTGGAGGAGAACGACATCGACTACGAGGATTTCGGGTGCTACTCCACCGAGAGCGTGGACTATCCCGTATTCGCTGAAAGGGCCGCCCGGGCGGTGGCTGCCGGGGAATGCGACAAGGGCATCGTGATCTGCACCACGGGTATCGGCGTTTCCATCGCCGCCAACAAGGTGAAGGGTATACGCTGCGCGCTGTGCACCGACTCTCTCCAGGCGGAGATGACGCGGCGGCACAACGACGCCAACATGATGGCGCTGGGTGCCGGCATCACCGGCGGCAATCTGGCCAAGCGGATGGTGGAGATCTTCCTGCACACGGAGTTTGAAGGTGGACGTCACGCCCGGCGTGTGGCGCTGCTGGACGCGATACAGTAAACAGGAAAACGTATTTGTGAGGTAAACGCCTATGGTAACAAAGGGATACAACAGCTACCATGGCCGAATGTCCGGCGGAAAGATCGTGCTGATCGTGGTGCTGGCGCTGGTGCTGGTGGGCGCTGTGGCCTATCTGGTATTGCAGAACTATGTGGTGTACGATGAGGCGGGCAACGCCACCATCGACCTTCCTTTTTTCCACAGGAAGGACGACCGTGATGACAAAACGGATGACAGCACCGTCGACGGCACCGGAGACCGGGATGACATCGTGGACACGGTGGTGCCGGAGCATCCCCATGTGAAGGTGGCGGCGCTGCACGGCACGCGGCTGCCGGACGACTGCCTGTGGTGGGGCGCGGACTACATCATGAACACGCTGGCACCGGAGGATCTGGTGCTGGCGGTAAAGCGTACCACCGGCGGCATCACCTACGCCACGGACGTGGAGACGCCGCAGGGCGTGGTGGTGGAGACGGGACGGCCCATCGAATGTCTGCGTACACTACTGAGCAGCGGACGGTACACCGTGGGGCACATCGTGTGCTTCCGGGACAGCGCCTACGCCCGGAGCGTGCCGGAAACGGCGCTGGTCCGGGAGGACGGGCAGCTGTGGTACGACGCGGAGGGGCAGGCCTGGCTGGACCCCACCGACCCGCAGGTGCTGCAATACATCACCGCGCTGGTGAAGGAGTGCGGCGAGCTGGGCTTTAAGGAGGTCCTGCTGGACCAGTTCTGCTACCCGGCGGATACGACGGGCGTTGCCAACACGGCGGCGGACCCGGCGCAGGTGCTGGCCGACTTTGCCGAAAATCTGCGGTCGGCACTGCCGGAGGGCACAGCCCTGTCAGTGGTAGTGCGGAACACGGCGGACCTGGACATCGCGCAGATGGCTGAGCTGTTCGACCGGCTGTATGTGCCGGCGGCGGGCAACCTTGCCGCCGTAAAGGCGGCGCTGCCGGAGGGCTATGACCCGGAGACGCGGGTGGTGGTCATGACGGCAGAGGCGCCGCAAAGCGGAAGCTATGTGATCGTAAGCTGAACAAAAAAAGAAGCACCCGGGCGGGTGCTTCTTTTTTTGCCTGATTTATTCCTGAGGCGGTGTGCTGTCGGCCGGGGCACTGTCCTTGGGGGCGGAGCAGTGGGGGCAGACACCGTTCTCCAGCTTGGCGCCGCACTGGCTGCAGAAATTGGCGGGCTGGCTCTGTGCCGCCTGTGCCGCCTGTGCCGCTTCACGGCGCTGGCGGAGAGCCTCCTTCATCTCCTGCATATTCGGGGCGGCGAACACATCGCCGCTGCCCTTGCCGGTCTGATCGGCCAGCTTGTGGTTGATGGAGATGACGTTCTTCAGCAGCAGGATGGCCATCATCATCAATTCATAGCTGAGGCGGATCGCAATGGGCCCCAGGATGATGATCAGCAGACCATAGCCGCCCATCCAGATGCGGTCGCCGGTCCAGTAGTTGTACTCGGTGCGGAAGAGCATGAGCACGCCGAAGATGATAACGGCGGCGGTGGTGAAGATGTACAGGGCCTGAAGGATCTTTTCCACCATCAGGTACTTGAAGTTGCAGGTATCGTGGAGGAACTTGCCAAAGGCGCCCAGCTTTTCCCGCTTCTTCTCCGGGACCACATAGATGAAGGCCAGGACAGTGGCGACGAGGGCCAGGACACCGGCGATGATGAGCATGGTGGTAGGCATCATAATTCTCTCTCCTTTTTATATGTGATATCCTCAATATATCGGGAAACCGGGCTATTGTCAAGGCAAAAACGTCCCGCGGCGAGAGCCGCGGGATGTTTCGTTTTCTCTGTTGATCAGTTGTTGTCCTCGGGACGGGGCCGGCGGTACTCCTGGGCCTTCTCCTCGCCCTTCAGGACGCGCAGGGCACCCTGGGCCAGGGCCAGCAGCTCATCTTCACCGGGATAGACGGTGATGGGAGCGATCCAGCCGACCATCTCGGAGATGGCGTCCACGGTCTCCTTGCCGTAGGCGATGCCGCCGGTGAGGATGATCTGGTCCACCTTGCCGTGCATGACGGCGGCCATGGCGCCGATCTCCTTGCCGATCTGGTAGTGGAAGGCATCCACCACGCCGGCGATCTTCTTATCGTGCTCGGCCTGCGCCAGCAGATAGCGCATATCGTTGGAGCCGGTGTAGGCCACCAGACCGCCGCGGCCGGAGAGCATGCGGTGCATCTCCCCCTCGGTGTACTTGCCGGAGAAGCACTGCTTCACCAGCTGACCGGTGGGCAGAGAACCGGAGCGCTCGGGAGAGAAGGGACCCTCGCCGTCCAGCGCGTTCTGGGTGTCCACCACGCTGCCCTTCATGTGAGCGCCGATGGAAACGCCGCCGCCCATATGGCAGACGATGAGGTTCAGATCCTCATACTTCTTGCCCTGCTCCTTGGCGAAGCGCTTGGCCACGGCCTTCTGGTTCAGAGCGTGGAAAATGCTGACGCGCTGGAACAGGGGGTGGCCGGCATAGCGGGCCACGTCTGTCATTTCATCGATGACCACAGGGTCGACGATGTAGGAGGGGATGCCCAGCTCGTCGCCGATCTCGCGGGCGATCAGGCCGCCCAGATTGGAGGCGTGCTGTCCCTGCACGCCGATGGTGCAGTCCTTGACCATGTTGTCATTGACAGCGTATGTACCGCCGCGAATGGGGCGCAGCAGACCGCCGCGGCCGGAGACGGCGGAGAGGGTGCGGGCGTCGAAGCCCTGCTCGCGCAGCGCCTTCATTACCAGGTCGCGGCGCCAGTCCTTCTGGGCGGGGATAGTGTTGAACTGGGCGATCTCCTCCGCACTGTGGCGCAGGGTCTTGTCGAAGAGAAGCTGCTCATCCTCATAGACACCGATCTTGGTGGAGGTGGAGCCGGGATTGACTACAAGAATTCTGTAAGACACGTTTGTTTTCCTCCTATGCTCTTTTGTTCCGCGGCACAGCGGGTAAAATCAACATTCCTTATTATACAGAATATGATGCCGTCTGTAAATGGGTTTTTACGCAAAAATACGGTATTTTACATACGGGGCTGATTGACAAAGCGCATAGTGTGGGCTAAAATGATATATGTGAGTTTATACCGTTCTTCCATTCGGAACGGGGAAAAGGAGAACTATCCTATGGAGAAGAAGACGTTTTATATCACCACGCCCATCTATTACCCCTCGGACAAGCTGCACATCGGCCACAGCTACTGCACCGTGGCTACTGACGCCATCGCGCGGTACAAGCGTTTGCAGGGCTATGACGTCATGTTCCTGACCGGCACCGACGAGCACGGCCAGAAGATCGAGACGAAGGCCAAGGAGGCCGGCATGACGCCTCAGGCGTTCGTGGATCACATCGTGGAGGGCGAGAAGGGCATTCTGGACCTGTGGAAGCTGATGAACATCAGCAACGACCGGTTTATCCGCACCACCGACGACTATCACTGCGCCGCCGTGCAAAAGATCTTCAAGACCATGTACGAAAAGGGCGACATCTATAAGGGCACCTACAAGGGTAAGTACTGCACCCCCTGCGAGAGCTTCTGGACCGAGAGCCAGCTGGTGGACGGCAAGTGCCCCGACTGCGGCCGCGAGGTGAAGGACGCGGAGGAGGAGGCCTATTTCTTCCGGCTGAGCAAGTACGCCGACCGGATACAGCATCTGCTGGAGGATACGGACTTCCTGCAGCCCCGCACCCGCGTCAACGAGATGGTCAACAACTTCATCAAGCCCGGCCTGGAGGACCTGTGCGTCAGCCGCACCAGCTTCAGCTGGGGTATTCCCGTGGACTTTGATCCCGGCCACGTGGTGTATGTGTGGGTGGACGCGCTGTTCAACTACTGCACCGCCCTGGGCTTTGACAACGATAAATATGACGACTACGACAAGTACTGGCCCGCCGATTACCACATCGTGGGCAAGGAGATCGTGCGCTTCCACAGCATCATCTGGCCCGCCATGCTGATGAGCATGGGTATGCCTCTGCCCAAGCATGTGTACGGTCACGGATGGCTGGTCATCGACGGCGGCAAAATGTCCAAGTCCAAGGGCAACGTCGTCGATCCCTACGCCCTGTCCGAGATGTTCGGCGTGGACGCCCTGCGGTTCTTCCTGCTGCGGACGTTTCCCTTCGGCAGCGACGGCAACTTCAGCAACGAGCTGCTGATCGGCACCATCAACACCGACCTGGCCAACAAGCTGGGCAACCTGGTCAGCCGCACCACCGGCATGGCGGAAAAGTACTTCGGCGGCAAGCTGCCCGTACAGCGGGAGGACGCTCCGGAGGACTGCGAGCTGAAGAAGATGGCCTGCGCGCTGCGTGACCGCTATCAGGCGGAGATGGACAAGCTGCAGCTGCAGAACGGACTGGACGAGGTGTTCAAGGTCATCGACCGGGCCAACAAGTATATCGACGAGACGGCCCCCTGGGCGCTGGGCAAGGATGAGAACAAGCGCGAGCGCCTGGCCGCCGTGCTGTACAACCTGCTGGAGACCATCCGCATCTGCACGACCCTGCTGCTGCCGGTCATGCCCGACACCTGCGATAAGATATTCGCCAAGCTGGGTGCGGACGAGGCCTGCCGCAGCTGGGACAACGCCAACGTGTGGGGCGTGCTGCCTGCGGGCGCGCAGATCAGCAAGGGTGAGAACCTGTTTCCCCGTATCGATGTGGATGAAGCACTTGCCCAACTCAACGCCATGCAGGAGGCGCAGAAGAAGGCCGCCCTCCCCGCCGTGGAGCTGGAGCCCTATGTGGAGGACGAGGTAGACTTCGATACGTTTCTGAAGTCCGATTTCCGCGCCGTGAAGATCAAGAACTGCGAGGCGGTGAAGAAGAGCGACAAGCTGCTGAAGTTCACCCTGGACGACGGCAGCGGCACGGACCGCATCATCCTCTCCGGCATCCACCAGTACTATGAGCCGGAGCAGCTGATCGGCAAGACGGCCATCGCCATCCTGAACCTGCCGCCGCGGAAGATGATGGGCATCCCCTCCTGCGGTATGCTGATCTCCGCCGTGCACAAGGAGAAGGGTGAGGAGAAGCTGCACCTGATGCTGATCGACGACAGCGTCCCCGCCGGCGCCAAGCTGTGCTGACAAAAAGTGACCGAAGGAGCACCCCGCCAGGGGTGCTCCTTTTACTATATAATATACTTCGTAAAAATTTTGAAAGGAAGCGTCATATCCTGCTTCAAAAGGGTAGTTAATGTGTGAAGAAGGCGAAAGGAGGTACGTCGCCCCATGGAGGACCAACAGATCATACGCCTGTTTTTTGAGCGCTCGGAGCAGGCGATCACCGAGCTGTCACGGAAGTACGGCGCGCTGTGCTTCCAAATCGCCGACAACATTCTGGACGACCCGCAGGACGCGGAGGAATGCGTCAACGACGCCTGGCTTGGCGCGTGGAACAGTATCCCCCCGCAGCGCCCCGATCCGCTGAGAGCCTATATCTGCCGCATTGTCCGCAACCTTTCTTTGAAAAAGCTGCGGGCCAATTCCGCGCTGAAGCGGAGCAGCCGGTTTGAGGTCTCGCTATCCGAACTGGAGGACTGTATTTCCACCCATTCCCTCGACGAGCAGCTTGCCGCAGGTGAGCTGTCCGCGCAGATCAATGCGTTTCTCGCTGCCCTGCGCCGGGATGACCGGGTCATGTTCGTCAGGCGGTACTGGTTCGCGCAGCCGTTGTCCGAGATCGCGGATGCCTTCGGTACCACTGAAAACAACGTATCTGTCCGGCTGGGCAGAATTCGCAGGAAATTACATACGTACCTGGAACGTAAGGAGGTAACTCTATGATGGAGCACAACACTGAAAAGCTGCTCTCCGCCATTGGAGACGTGGATGCGGCATATCTGGAGGAGGCCCTTGATTTTGATGCCGCGAACGCGGGCCGGAAACGGGCAGCCCGCTTCCCTAAATTATCCGCCGCGTGCGTGGCGGTGCTGGTCATACTGGGCGTATCCGTGACCGCCTTTGCCGTCAGCAGACTGCCGCTGTCATGGCGCGACATCTTTTCTCCTGAACAGACCGTCATCGGCGACGATGACGAGACGCCGGTGGTCTCCCAACAGCAACCCACGGCAGCTGCGGAGGAGCTGCACATCCGTGTGGAAAAGGTGATCTCGGACGAGCGCGCCCTGTATCTTCTCTATTCTGTGAAGGCCAACGAGGGGGCTGTGCTGGATCAGAGCGGCCAATTCGCCGACTTTGAGCTGTACTTCCCCGGTCAGATGATGTCCGGCGCGTATGTGTCGTCCTTCCTCCCGCGGAAGGAGGGCGTGCCGGAGAACGAGCTGGAGGGCGTCGTATACGCCAACTGGCAGCCGGGCAGCAGTGCCAACGGTCTGGTGATGACCTTCGCCAACTGGCAGGAGAAACGGTGGTTCGACGACGAGACGATCGACTTCAACGTGGCGGAGATGGTGGAAAACGCCGGAGAGAACGCAAAGCTGCCCCAGTGCCAGCAGCGATTCCGCAACGGAACGGTGCGGTATTACTGGCAGCCGGGGGACGCGGACGTGCAGCTGCCCTGCGGCGCGTCCATCTGCAACGCCGGGTGGGAGGACGGCGTCCTCCAGCTGGTGATGAAAGAGCCGGCGGGTTCGGACGAATGGTCTTCAACCTGGGAGAAGAACTGGTATTTCCTGGACACGCGGACGGACACGGTCATCTACCCGGAGTCCCACTGTCATTTCGGACAGCCCAACGAGTTTGACCCGGATGCCACGGATGCCGACTGGCGATACTTTTGGAGGGACGTGACCGTTGACAAGGAAGCGCTCCCCTATCTGGAGCTGCACTGGGGCGGAAAGGAGATCACCACCACCGTGCTGCCGGGAAACTGGCGGGTCACGCTGGAGGGTACGCCCGTTACCGTACAGAGTGAGGTGCTGGCAGAGAATGTTCCCCTGTCCTATGCAGGTGAGACGATCCTCGCGAAAAAGATCGAGTGCTCCAAGCTGTCTATGGCGGTATATTTTGCCGACTATGTTGATTCTACTACGGGTATTCTTGGCAAGTTCGAGATATTTGATGCAAACGGCGATACTATCCCGTGCCAATGGAGCTTTATCGCAGATCAAACCGACGATAGCTGTATGATCTGGACGCGGTTCGATGAGCCCATGGAGCCGGAGCGCATCTGCAAGCTGACGTTCAACGGAGAGACTGTGTTTGCGCGCTGACGGTCCCGCGCAGGCCGCTTCGGAAACGGCAGAACAAAAGAGGGGTGGTCACACCCCTCTTTTGTCATCTGCTATCGTCCGGGACGGCGCGGAGGCCGCCGCATCGGCGGAACGCCGAATTCTCCCGCGCTGTCTTGCAAGGCGCCGCCCGGTTTGCTATAATAGTGCCATCACGGATGGCAAGGAGGGACAGGCTGTGGGCGACGGCTATTTTCTGCTGACAAATCTGCTTTCTGAGGACGAGAAACGGGTGATCACCAGCATCACGGCACATATCGAGCGCGGCGAGAAGCGCGTGGGTATCCAGCAGATCGCCAACGAGAACTTTCTCTCCACCACCACCATCGTCAAGATGTGCAAGCGGCTGGGCTTTGACGGATACAGCGAGCTGTACTACTACCTCAGCCGTCAGTTCAACTCCCACGGCCAGGACCGCAGCGCGGAGAATATCAAGAGCCTGATCGACAATTATTCCGACGAGCTGCTGGACCGGTTCTGCGGCCTGCTGGACCAGTCGCGCCGGGCCAAGCTGTTCACCACCGGCGAAGGCTTTTCCAACATTGTGGGCGCCTATATCGCCCAGCGGCTGTCTATCTGCGGCTTTATGGTGTTCAACAACGTCCATTTCTATGACTATATGCTGTTCCGCGACGCGCACCACCTGTCCGACGCGGCGGAGGCCCCGCCGGTGATGTTCGCCGTCAGCCAGAGCGGCGAGACGGAGCCGGTGCTGAACGACGTGCGTCACGCCCGGCAGAACGGCCACAAGATCGTCACGTTCACCAAGCGGAGCGACTCTACCCTGGCGCAGATGTCGGACATCGTGTTTGTGGTGGACGGCTCGCGGCAGACGCTGGCCGGCAGCCTGCCCAACAGCTTTTTCGGCCATGTGATACTGGCGTTCGAGGAGCTGGTGGCGTTCTACTTCAGGCGGGAGAGGGACGCCTGAGATATTACTTTTTTTACCAAATCGGAAAATTTTTCTCTATAAAGGTGTGCTATACTGTGAGACGGTATGGTGCGCCTTTTGCTGTGCCATGCCGCTGTACACGTCCCGGAGAACTACTCCGGGCAAGGGAACAACACTTTATGGAGGAAAAAAGAATGAAAAAGTTTTTTGCTCTGCTGCTGGCGCTGGTCATGGCGCTCGGCCTGCTGGCCGGCTGCGGTGACAAGACCGATGGCGACAATACCGGCGACACCGACGGCGCGAAGAAGATCGAGACCCTGAAGGTCGCGTTCGTGCCCTCCCGCGAGCCGGAGGAGATCATTACCGTTACCGAGCCCCTGAAGCAGATGCTGAAGGACGAGCTGGCCAAGCAGGGCTACGAGGTGGGCGACGTGGAGATCACTGTCGGCACCACCTATGAGGCCGTGGGCGAGGGCCTTGAGGCCGGCACAATCGACGTGGGCCTGATCCCCGGCGGCACCTATGTGCTGTATGACGACGGCGCCGAGGTCATTCTGACCGCTACCCGCGACGGCTTGAGCAAGGACTCCGACAACGCCAAGGACTGGAATGACGGCCAGCCCACCGAGGCTTCCGACAAGCAGGCCGTTTCCTACCGCGCCCTGTTCATCGCCGGCCCCTCTGACAAGGGCCAGGAGCTGGTGAAGAAGGTCAACGCCGGCGAAGAGCTGACCTGGGAGGATCTGGACAGCGCCAACTGGAGCGTCATGGGCACCTCTTCCCCCGCCGGCTACATCTATCCCGCCCTGTGGCTGCAGGATCACTACGGCAAGGGCATCTCTGACCTGAAGAGCGCCGTGCAGTCCGACTCCTACGCCAGCGCCTTTGCCCGTCTGGCCTCCGGCCAGGTGGACGTGCTGGTGACCTATGCCGACGCGCGCCGCGACTATGCCGAGCGCTGGAACACCGAGTTCAGCCGCGAGGGCTCCATCTGGGAGGAGACCGGCGTGATCGGCGTGACCGCCCCCATCTACAACGACACCATCTCCGTCAGCAAGAACTCCGAGATCATGGACGCGGACCTGATCGCCGCGCTGCAGCAGGCGTTCATCAACATCGGCAACACCGATGCCGGTAAGGAAGTCATCGCTATCTACAGCCACAACGGCTATCAGGTGGCACAGGCTTCCGATTACGACAACGAGCGCGCCGCGCAGAAGCTCATCCAGGAGCTGTCTGCCGCCAACTAAAGCACTTTCCCAAGCGCGGGGAGGACTGCACAGCCATGACCTTCCGCTGTGCAGCCCTCCCCGTGTGCTATTTCAGGAAAAGAGGAGACCATATGATCATTTTCGACCATGTATCCAAGGTGTATCCCAACGGCACGGTGGGTCTGGACGACGTGGACCTGACCATTCAGGACGGCGAGTTTGTGGCCATCATCGGCCGTTCCGGCGCGGGCAAGTCCACGCTGCTGCGCTCCGTGAACCGGATGCACCAGATCACCTCCGGCACGCTGACGGTGAACGGCACCGATGTCAGCACCCTGTCGGGCAAGAGCTTGCGCCGGTTCCGCCGGGGCATCGGTATGGTGTTCCAGTCCTTCAATCTGGTGACCCGCACCACCGTCATCAAGAACGTGCTGTCCGCCTGCGTGCCGGATATGCCCTTCTGGCGGGTGCTGCTGGGCGCCTTCCGAAAGGCGGACAAGATCAAGGCGCTGGAATCGCTGGATAAGGTGGGTATTCTGGACAAGGCCTACATCCGCGCCGACCAGCTCTCCGGCGGTCAGCAGCAGCGGGTGGCGCTGGCCCGCACACTGACCCAGAACCCCCGGATCATTCTGGCGGACGAGCCGGTGGCCGCCCTTGACCCCGTTACCGCCAAGCAGGTGATGCAGGACTTCGTCCGCATCAATGAGGAGATGGGCATCTCCATCCTGCTGAACATCCACCATGTGGAGCTGGCGCTGGAGTACGCCGACCGCATTATCGGCATCCGCGCCGGCAAGATCGTCTATGACGGGCCCTCCGCCAATGTGGACCAGTCGGTGCTGGACGCCATCTACGGTGACGACAGCGAGACGGAGGCAGACGCATGAGCCTGTACGACCGCCTGTTCAAGCCCCGCCGCTATACGCTGCCCAACGGCGCGGTGGTGGAGGAAAAACGCAGCCGCGCGCCGCTGGTCATTCTGATCGTGCTGGCGTTGGGTGCGCTGTCTGTGCACATCACCGGCTTCGATTTCGGGGTGCTGGTGAAGAAGGGCAGCAAGTTTTTCGATATCCTCGCGGCCATGTTCCCGCCCAACACGGGGTATCTGAGCAAGATCTGGCAGCCCCTGTGGGACACCATCAAGATGTCCTTCCTGGGTTCGTTCATCGGCGCGGTGCTGGCGATCCCCTTTGCCGTAGCCGCCGCCAGCAACATCGTCACCAACCGCGTGGTGGTGTTCATCGTCCGGCTGTTTCTCAGCCTTGTGCGGACACTGCCCACGCTGGTGTGCGCCCTGATCGCCACCTACATCTTCGGCCTGGGCACCATGGCGGGCACCTGCGCCATCGCGGTGTTTACCTTCGCCTATGTGGGCAAGCAGCTCTTCGAGATCATCGAGACGGTGGATATGGGACCCTATGAGGCCATGGAGGCGCTGGGCGCCACCCGGCTACAGGCCTTTACCACGGCGGTGTTTCCCCAGGTGCTGCCCACCTATCTGTCCGTATCCCTGTTCTGCCTGGAGGGCAACGTGCGCTACGCCTCCATCCTGGGCTACGTGGGCGCGGGCGGACTGGGCCTTATTATGAATGAAAAGATCGGCTGGCGTGAGTACGACAGCCTTGGCATGATCCTGATCGTTCTGTTTGTGGCCGTTATGGTCATCGAGGCGATCAGCCACGCCCTGCGTAAAAAACTGACGTAAGGAGGGCCGTATGGAACAGAGAATTCAAAAAGCCTGCGCCTCCGCGCCGAAAACGTGGCTGTGGCAGCTGCTGGCCGCCTTCATCGTGGCCTGCCTGCTGGCGTGGTCCGGCACGGCCGTACAGACCAGCAATCCCACCAGCAACGGGCTGGAGGTAGCCGGGAATATCATCTCCGGTATCTTCCATCCCTCCGCCAAGCTGCTGTTCACACTGGGCACCAACGGTGTGCCTTATCTGCTGCTGGAGACGTTCTGCATCGCCTTTCTGGGCACCATCGTGGGCGCGGTGATCTCGCTGCCCCTGTCGTTTATCTCCGCCAGCAATCTGGTCCCCAAGCCGCTGGCGCTGGTGGGACGCATTCTGATCGCCGCTATCCGCACCGTTCCCGCCTTTGTCTACGGCCTGATGTTCATCCGCGTCACCGGCCCCGGTCCCTTCGCGGGTCTGCTGACCATGTCCCTGTGCTCCATCGGCATGGTGTCCAAGATGTTTATCGAGAGCATCGAGGACCTGGACAAGCGCATCCTGGAGTCGTTGGACGCCGCGGGCTGCACCACGTTCCAGAAGATCCGCTACGGCATTCTACCGCAGCTGACGGCGGACTTTACCTCCACCATCATCTACCGCTTCGACATGAACCTGCGCGACGCCACGGTGCTGGGCCTGGTGGGCGCGGGCGGTATCGGCGCGCCGCTGATCTTCGCCATGAGCGCCTATCGCTGGAACGAGGTGGGCGCGATCCTGCTGGGCCTGATCGTGCTGGTGCTGATCATCGAGTGGATATCCTCCCGGATCCGTATCAAGCTGGCACGGGGGTGAGCCGATGGACACAAAACGCTTTACCATCTACTTCACCTCTGACCTCCATGGTTATATCTATCCCACCGACTACCGCAGCCGGCAGGAGAGGAATATCGGTCTGTTCAAGTGTGCCAGCCAGTTTCATAAGGACGGGAACACGCTGGTCATCGACGGCGGCGATATCCTGCAGGGCTCGCCGCTGGGTGCCTACTGCCATGACACATTGGGCGACGCCAGCCGGTTCGCCGAGATAATGAACCGCTGCGGCTACGACTATGTGACCCTGGGCAATCACGACTTCAACTACGGCATGGACTATCTGGACAGCTATCTCAACGCTCTGCACGCCCGCTGCGTCTGCGAGAATGTCCGCTGGGACGGCGCCCGCGTGCGCTTCCCTGCCCGTATCCACACGCTGGAGAACGGCCTGCGGATCGGCATCGTGGGCATCGTCACCGACTACGTGAACATCTGGGAGAAGCCGGAGCACCTGTCCGGCATCACTATCAGCGACCCTATCCCCGCCGCGCGTGCGGCGCTGGAATCCCTGCGGGGCCGGGTGGATGTGACGCTGTGCATTTATCACGGCGGCTTCGAGAGAGATCTGGCCACCGGCCGCGTGCTGTCCACCACCCACGAGAACGTGGCCTACCGCCTGTGCCAGGAGCTGGACTTTGACCTTCTGCTGACAGGGCACCAGCACATGACCGTCCACGGGCAGACGCTGTGCGGTACTTTCGTGGTGCAGCCCACCGACCGGGGACAGGAATTCCTGCACATCGAGGCGGCCATATCCGAAACGGGCAAGCGCTTCACCAGCGAGACGATCCCCGCATCCGGTGCATGCCGCCGGGAGTGGCTGGACGAGTTCGCCGGCATGGAGCGCGGCGCCCAGGACTGGCTGGATCAGGTGGTGGGCCATCTGCCGCAGCCTCTGATGCCGGACACGCCGCTGCACATGGCGGCCGGAGGCAGCGGCCTCCCCGATCTGTTCAACGCGGTGCAGCTTTGGGCCAGCGGCGCGCAGCTGTCCGCCTCCAGCCTGGCCAACGACGCGGCGGGGCTCCCGCGGGTGGTGCGGCGGCGCGATCTGCTGATCGCCTACCCCTACACCAACACGCTGTCGGTGCTGGAGATCACCGGCGCTGTTCTGCGGCAGGCGATGGAGCGCAGCGCGGCGTACTTTACCCGAAACGACGACGGCACCCTGCGGGTGTCGGACTGCTTTCTGGAGCCGAAGGTGGAGCATTACAACTATGACTACTACATGGGCGTGTCCTACACCTACGATATCTCCCGCCCGGTGGGGCAGCGGGTCGCCGCCATGGCCGTGCAGGGAAAGCCCGTGGCGGATGCCGATGTGTTCACCATCTGCCTGAACAGCTACCGCGCCAGCGGCACCGGCGGGTATGACTGCTATGTGGGCTGCCCCGTGGTGCGGGAGATCGGCACGGAGATGTCCGATCTGATCCTGGACTACTTCAAGCAGTACGGCGACGCCATGCCGGAGCGCCGCAGCGATTTCCGGGTCCTTCCGCCTGTGCGGAGCGAGGGATAAGCGCCGCGCGTCCGGGCCAACCGCTGCCGTTTTACAACGCTTCCTGTGCTCCAAAAGCCCTGGGACCTTTTCGGCCCCGGGGCTTTTTGGCGTGCGTCACTGACTCGAATTCAAAATTTGCAAAACAAAAAACCTCGGAACCCTTGTGGTTCCGAGGTTTTCATGGCAAGTTGCACCAATTAAGATATCAACGGTTTTCCTAGTGTTTTCAATGGTTTCAGCTTTTTTGGCAAGGTTTTTGGAGCTTGCTGCTTCATACTGCTGGTTGCTACTGTGCAACCAAAAAAGATATTGTGGGTTTTATGGAATTTGGTGCGGTCTGCACGATTCTGTCAGCGATCTGCACTTTGACGGCTTTCCTGTTTTGCGCGGTTCCGGTCATAAATCCGCTTGCTCTGCACAACGAGGGTGATTGGGGAAACGCCGTTCCACGAACCGCGCTTCGCTGCATAAAAATTTCGCTGATTTTTCTTGCTCTGTTTTTTCAGCGGTGTCACTTTCATCCTGAGAATCCATCCCTTCGCATCTACTTAGATACTTCAACTGCGCTTCCGTCTTTGCGGACTCTGAAAATTTCCGGCATAGGATTGGCATCTAGCAGTTCCGTCAGAGTGCGCGGGGTATAGCGCATATACTCCATCATGCAGCCCACATTGATCAGCCTGCTTGGAATGCCCATTGCCCACTGCTCTTTCTTCCACTTCTCAACGAGTTCCCACTCGCTGGTATTATGTACATGCCCGTACAGCATTGTCGCTCCGTGGTGCTGGTTTTTATAAAATAGCATCGGGTAATGACTCAGAATGACCAAGCGGTTTTCGTCATTGACTTCTGCGTACTGCGTAATGCTTTCCCAATAAAAGCGGAGCTTTCCTTTCACGCGGTCATGGTTGCCCTGAATCAGGTGCTTATGTCCCCGCAACCGCTCCATAATCTGAATACTGTTTTCTTCGTTTTTCCAGAACGCATCGCCCAGAATATAGATGGTATCGTCATCTGCAACTCGTTCATTCCAGTTTTGAATCAGCGTGTCATCCATCTGCGCGGTATCTGAAAACGGGCGATTATCAAAACGAAGTACATTCGTATGTCCAAAGTGCATATCTGCAATGTAATAAATCATATTTTCTATTTCCTTTGTCAGTTTCCTTTTTATTATACAGGGTAATCCGTCAAAATTTCACCTTGCGGAAAAATATTTATCTGTTTTCTTTGAGCGGTTGGTGGTATCAAAATGTGATACCAACCTCTCAGGGAAAACGCTCGCAAAGGTGTGCGCGCACCTCTTACTTTTCTGTATCTTGCAGACTGATTCTTTATAACGTTTCCTCGATCTCATATCCGCCGCCGAAGATGATCGTCAAGCGGCCGTCGCCATACACCTTGATGCACTCGATCATCTGGCGCACGATGCTGTCGTCGTATTGTGTTTCATTCGCATTGCGCTTGGCGATGATGCTCTGAATTTCCTCCAGCCGCGCCTGCCGCGTGGCATCGCCGCGCACACTCTCCTGAATTGCGGCAATGCGGCGGTTAAGCTGCTCGATTTGATCGGAGATGCTTTTGAATTCATCCTCGCTGCTTTCTACGTCTTTCCCAGCCGCAACGGTTTCGTTGACCAGTTCCAGCATCCGTTTGTTCAGCGCATCGATGCGGCGCGTGAGTAGGTCAATTTCCTCCGAACCGCCATTTATGCCGATGGCTTCTCCGATGGTGGCTTTCATAAGCGTGAGGTAGGTGGACTCGTCCTCCGCGTGAAAGCGGTTCAGCGCCCGGACAACGGCCCCATGCAGGGCGGCTTCCTCCACTGTGACGGAATCCTTGCAGTATTTCTTTCCGTAATCCAATCGGCTGACGCAGCGCCAGACGATTTTCTTCTTTCCGCGGATATTCCATGTCACACGCTTGTAGCGGCTGCCACATTCGGCGCAGTGCAGCACCTCGCTCAGCGCGTATTTGGAGTATTTCCCGCTTTGGGTAATAGACGTCTTATCCGATTTTGGTCGGAGGGCCTTTCGCCGCGCCAGTTCTTCCTGTGTGCGGTGGAAGATGTCGCGGCTGATGATCGCCGGGTGGCTGTTCTCGACAAGGTACATCGGCGCTTCTCCGTGATTCGCTTTGCGTGTTTTGGAAATGCAGTCTACGGTCACGGTTTTCTGAAGAATGCTGTCACCGCAGTATTTTTCATTCCGCAGGATGTTCATAATCATGTTCTTGCTGAAGCTGAGGTCCTTTCCGGGAATCTCAATGTTCTCGGATTGGAGTGTCTGCGCGATAAGTCCCACTGGCTGTCCAGCGAGAAGCATTTCAAAAATCCGTTCTACGATGGCCGCTTCCTCCGGCACGATCTCCGGTTTGCCATCCTCGCCTTTCCGGTAGCCCAGCAGCCGCTTGTACTGAAAGCTCACTTTCCCATCCTCGAAGTTTTTGCGGTAGGTCCATGTGATGTGCTTGCTGATGCTCTCGGATTCGGACTGCGCAAAGCCTGCGTAAATGACAAGATACAATTCACTGTCGCTTTTCAGCGTGTCAATGTTCTGTTCCTCAAAGAAAATCCCAATGCCTTGCGCTTTCAGCGAGCGTATATATTCCAGACACTCTACCGTGTTTCTGGCGAAGCGGGAGACGGATTTTGTGATGATATAGTCGATCTTTCCGTTCTGGCAGTCGCGGATCATGCGCTGAAATTCCGGGCGTTTGTCCGCCCTTGTGCCGGAGATGCCCTCATCGGCATAAAGGCCGGCAAACTCCCACTCTTTCCTGGCGGCGATCATTTCTGTATAAACGCGCATCTGGTTCTGATAGGATGTAAGCTGTTCTTCGGAGTCTGTAGAGACGCGGCAGTAGGCCGCCACTCGCTTTTGGTGATATTTCTCCTTGTCTACAAGGATGGACTTCTTCGGTTCAATCAGGGTGACTGTCCGCTTTGGGATTTTCTGTACTTCCATTCGGTTTATCCTCGCTTTCATAAATCTCGGTCTGTGTCTTTGTATGCAGAATGACGCTGCCTCCCGCGGAAAGGGAGACGGCGTCAATCAGGCTGGAAAAGCAGGCGCTGTTGAACGCATCCTGTGGGTGCATCAAAGCGGCGCGTTTTCTGGCAATCTGCGCGGCGATCTGTGTTTTTGCATTGGTTTGCCGATAAAGCTGGCCTGCAATCTCGCGCAGCAGGTCTACGATCCGCTGCTCATCCGGCTGCTCCCGCAACATCTCATTTGCGATCTGCTGCTGCAGCTCCTGCACCGCAGGAGAATCTGTGCGCCGCACTATTTCATGTGGTAGCAGGAGATCGGCGTTTTCAATGATACGGTTCATAAGCAGCGTGACCTTTTGGAGCAGTTCACCATCGCTGATTCGCACCCGCAGGCCGCAGGCAGTGTTGCTGCACGTCCAGCTTTCCCGGACGGCCCGCTTGGAGTTGATGTGCCGGAGCATGGGCGCGCCGCAATTTCCGCAGCGGATATGGTCGCGGAGCTGCCGGATTCCTTCACATTCTGTAACGGCCCGATTCCAGCGCCGTGCGCTTTTGGCTGCGACCGCTTCCTCGTAGACAGCGTCTTCGATGATCGCGTCAAATTCAGCATCGCCGGTGTATTTGGCGTTTTCTAGTATCCGAGAGATTCTCGCCTTGTCCCAAACGCAGCTTCGCTCTGTGTATGGGATGTTTTTCGCTGTGAGATCTTCCGCAATCTCCTTGAGCGATGCCCCGTGAATATATGCCGTAAAAATGCCGCGCACAGTTTCGGCCTCCTGCTGGTCGATCACGGTTTGACCGTTGCGGATGGTGTAGCCAAACGGTAAATATCGAATCTTTTTCATACCCGTCCCTCTTAAATCTGTTCTGTAAATCTGAGTCCGCCAAGCAGCGTTACCGTCATTTCGTCATGGTGATTGATGCAAATGTCGGTAACAATCTCATGGAACAGCTTCTCGTCGAACACTTCCAGCGGCTGTTCCAGCTCGTCAATCAGGGATTTCAGCTTTCGGACATCTTCCAGCATGGTGAGAATCTTGGACTCAAAGCTGCTGTATCGCTCGGTTTTCAGTTTATCGAGCTGCTGGCGGATCTCCCGCGCCTGCGTATGGTAAATATCTGCGGCGAGGTATCCCTTTGTGCGAAGCCGCTCCAGTGCAAGCAGCTTTGCGTTCAGTTCGGCAATGCTCTGACTGAGCTGGCTGGCCGCTCTGTTGTTCCGCTTATAGGCTGCGGCGGCAAATTCCAGCTTCTGAATCGTCTGACCAAGGATATCTTCTTCGCAAAAGCGCAGCTTGTTGATCATGGTGATGATGCCGTCGTAAATACGTTCCTCACTGTAATAGTCGGAATTGCAGGCGGTTGTGTCTGCTGCGTGTCTGGAGCAGACCCATTTGACCGTTCCGTTCCGCACCTTCCGATGATAGAAAGCGCCGCACTCGGAACACCGAATGCGGCTTGTAAGAGGGTATTCTGATTGAGACATTTTCCTTCCAAACTTCCTGCCTCTGCTCTGAAGTAGTGTTTGTGCAGCCTGAAACATTCCCTGTGGTAAAATTGCATCGTGGGTATTGTACGCAAAAAACTGATCCATCTCTCCATAATTGCGATGTTTTTTGAATGGCACGGTTTCCTCGCCATAGTATTTCTGGAATAGTGTATCCCCATCGTATTTTTCATTGGACAAGATATACGCGATTCTGTTCGCTTTCCACTGTTCTTTCTTCCCCTTTGTCAGAACGCTTTTTGCGCTTAATTCGTGTGCAATTTCAACCGTCGACATTCCATTTAAGTACGCTGCAAATATCCAACGAACGACCTCGGCTTCCGGTTCATAGATAACAAGTTTTTTATCAATTAGCCGATATCCATACGGTGCATTGCTTGCGATGTATTCCCCCGACTCCATCCGTTTGACAATGGACAGCCGCTGGTTCTGCGAGATGGACTTGGATTCCTCCTGCGCAATGGCTGCAAACGTATTGAGCAACATCTCGTCGGCCATCGCCAGTGTGTTGACGCCATCTTCTTCAAATTGCACCCCAACGCCGAGCAGCTTTAATTTTCGCGTGTAGCTCAGCGCCTCTTTGACGTTGCGGGCAAAGCGGGAGACGGATTTCGTGAGGATCAGGTCGATCTGGTGCAGCTCGCACATGCGGATCATCCGCTGAAATTCCGGACGGTTATCCGCTTTCATGCCACTGAGACCCTCGTCGGCAAAAATGTCGACCAGCTCCCATTCCTGCTTCTCTGCAATGTATTTCGTATAAACACGTTCCTGCGTTGCAAAGGAATTTCGCTGATCTGCGGAGTTTGAGGACACGCGGCAATATGCCGCCACGCGCAGCTTGGGGATCTCCTGCTTCGTCGTTGGCGCAATCAGTTTTGCAACTGGCATTTTTCTCACCTCCCATGCTGTTTGTCAACGACAAGTATATCCGCGAAAAGGTTCAAGTCTACTGATATCTTTCAAACGGTCCCGAATTCTACCAAACGCTGAAACGGCGGCGGGAATTCTTGTGGAAACCGTGCAAATTACAGTTTAATCCGTAAGGACAATGTCCGCGCCGGTCAGGTTCTGATAATACTTCTTTGCTTTGCGGTATTCTTTTTCCGTAATGTCTCCGCGCTGACGCAGGGCGCGGAGTGTCATCAGGATTCGGAGAAAATTTGCGTTTTTGTTTTGGTGCTCAGATAGCATTTGTGTTTTCTTGCCTCCTGTGTATCTGGTTTTGTACTCCGTTACACGCGCTCCAACGCGCGGTTTTTATGCCTTTGGGGTGCAGCGTCCCCACCGGGACGCAGAAAAGCCGACACGCGGGCGCGTGTCGGCTGACGGCCTTGTTTAATTGCGTCATGTTGGATTATGCCTTTTGCTCAAACTAAATTATCAAAAATGTAGAAAACCTCAAAAAATTATGATAACATGATTAAAACGTCTCTTTTAGGAGCAATTTTGAAGCCGCTTGTCTACCTAGTCTGTTTGGGGTGTGATAATACTCATGAAAAAGATTACAATTGAAAGAATGAAGAATATTAATAATCTGGAATTCACTCTCCCTGAATCAAAAGGTGTCTATCTAATTGTTGGTCCGAATGGCGGCGGAAAAACAACACTTTTAGTCTGTATAGATAGAATTTGTAACAAGAACGGCTTTGCTAGAGACTTTATATATTACTAATCGTGATTTAATTTTTAATATAGGCTGCACACCGGAAGTATGGTTAATTGAAAGACTCGAAGATCTTGATGCGACAATTGTTCACTTGATAAGAGAACGCTTTTTTTCTGATCCTACAGTATTGACTGCTTTGGAAGAGTATAGAGCATGTAATTCTCCGAAGCCAAGGAAAAGAGCAAAGCAGAAACTCGATTTGGTAATTAAACAGCTATCTGCACAATGCGGAGATTCCGAGGAAGTTGTGCTAGATGCATTCGTTGAAATTTTTGTATCAAATGCTTTAACTCAGGGACAAATTAAGTCTATAGTTGCTCCTATGTTACAATGCTAGTGTTCATCGCAAGCATGTATTACAGCACATTTTTGCTACGCTTTTATTTACTCCCGCAGGCTAATCCTGCGGGAGTTGTGCTTTAGATTATACCATTTTCAAGCAAGCCTTTGCACCTGTATTCATCATCTAGCCTCACCGCCGTGACTTCGGTTTTTCTTTTCGCAAACCTGTTTCTGGTGATCATGCACCTTCCCTGCATAGAAAAGTTCTCGCACTACTTTCAGATCGAGATTCCAATGTGGTTCGAGCCACCGGTCCGGATACTTGGCACACAACCTGGGCAGGAACTGTTTCAGCTCTGCACCCTCTCTGGGAAATTGAATGCCGTCTTTGTAGGTAATGTCCTGCTTCAGTTCTGCCACAAGTTTCTTATATTCCCGCTGGTCAGTCTGCTCATAGGTGCTTTTGCCGGTGAGCTGCTTGTAGGCATACTCTCCCACATAGCTCATCTGTTCGAAGCTGCAATCCCCGTAGGGTTCGACCTCTGCAAGCGAATCCGGGTCCGCCAGCGCAGCCAGATAGACTTCTTTTCCTTGCGCAATCAGCCACGCGCGGAAGTTTATAAAGCCGTCATCGCTGCAGCCGTATTCCGTTATGATTTCGGCAGCATCCCACAGACCGTACTTGTACGCGAGATCTTCGTAAGCTTGCGTAATATCGTGAAAGTTCTGTGCCTGTTCTGCCCCTATAGATACCAAGCGTCCCTTCAGATACTCCACCATGGCAGACATATCCTGCCCGCAGGCATCTTTCGTCTCCCGGATCAATCCCCAGAATGTGTCTTTGTTGATCTCTGTGATGGTATCGTTCATATTCCACCTCTTTTGCGTTTCAGTTTTTCAGTTTCAAAGCGTAGCTTAATCCGCAAACAGATCAGGCCTTGCTGCGACGGCAAAGCCCTCGCGCCCGGTCACGACCACGCCATTCTGCCCGCCGGAGCAGTGAATGACGAGGATATTGCCCACGCTGTCGTAGCCGCAGACGATCCCGACGTGGCTGTCGTCCGCGTAAAAGACAAGATCGCCGGGCAGTGCGTCTGCCCATGCAATGTTGGTGCAATAGCCATGCTGTGAGGCTGCGCCACCACCGCGTCCGGGCAGGTATGCACCGCTCGTGGCGTTATAGAATGTCCAGTCCACAAAGCCGGAGCAGTCCAGTCCGAATGGCAGCACCTTGCCGGTCGAACCGCTGCCCGGTGCAGTGACTGTCGTCGGCGTTCCCCAGCGGCTGTCCCAGCCGAGAACGAGGCTTTTGCCGCCCCAGAAATACGTCACCTTTCCAAGAAGCTGATATGCTGTCAGGACAATGGATTCGCGCAGCGGATCAAGATCATCCGGCAGCGTGCCTTGGATGTCCGAAATGTCGACGGGGCCGATGGGCGTACCGCCCGGTTGATAATTGCCAATCAGAGAACGGAAGATATCGTCGTAGTCCGACTTCAGTAATTCTTCGAGCATTTCCCGCTGTTGGGCGGTAAAGCCGTATTCGTTTGCCATCTGCATGGCATCCTTGATCTGTGCGGAGATATGCAGCGTTGTGACCCGTTCGCCGTCTACAGTTCTGGCCGTCAGTTCGTATTCGAGTTTGTTGGCGTCGAAGAAAATTTCCCGCAGAAGCTGGAGCTTTTCCTCATCCATCGTCATCACGTCCAACCCATGTTCTTCGTCGGTCGAGACCTTGACTGCGTACACAGCCAGCACATTCCGCCAGTTTTGCAGCATGGCCGCTTCCATGCCCTCCTGCATATCCAGCGCGTCGTATGGGTTGCCCTCCATGATATGGTAGATTTCGTCGGTGAACTCGCCGTTCAGCGTCGCAACCGCGTCCGGGATCTTGATCTCCGTGCCGGTGTCCTCCCCGGCGAACAGGATACCGAGCGGCGAAGCAAACAACATCCCTATAAGCAAGATCACCACGACAACGGAAACTGCCGCCGCACCGCCTGCACCAATCGCTGCGGCCAGCTTTTCTGCCGCTGCCGCGATTGCCCGCAGAACCTTCTTTCCGGCTTCCTTTGCGGCTTTCGCCGCTTTGATTGCCGTATCCCGAAGCACCTGCCCTTTGCGGATGACAGTTGCAGCCTGCTTGGGAGGAGCTGTCGACGCTTTGCTTGGCAGCGCTTTTGCGGCAGGTGTGGTGAGCTTGATTTTCGCTTTCGGGGCTGTTTTGATCTTCTGTTTTCTTACGAGAGTTGGTCGTACCTGTTTCTGGACGCGTACAGGTTTTGCAGGGACAGCATTTCTGCTCGTTGGTACGGAGACTGTTTCATTCGTTAATGCCGGTTGACATAACTTCATGTTGCCTCGAATCATTTTCTGTGCTGCCTGCTGTTGGTTTGCCTGCACGGGCGTTACCTGTGTCGGTTGCTGCGCCGCAATGTATTTCCGCTTGCTCTTGATGTCCGGAAGCGGTGGCTGTGGAACTTCCGGCTTCGTGGGTTCTACATCGACGGGTAAGGAGACCGCCTGCGACTGCCGTGTTCGGATCTGCGGCATAACCGGTTGTTCCTGCTCCGTACTATGGGAAACGTAGAGTTTTTGCTGTTCACGAACAGCTTCCCGTGTACGGATGGCAGGCGAAAAAGTTTCAGAATCTGCGGCTGCATTTCCGATACTGCTTGTTTCTTCCTTGACAAGATTCTGCTTTTTCCGTTTCTTTCGGATGTACTCTTTCGTTTTGATTTCAGAAAGCGCGAACTGTGTGGTATCCGTTTTTAGTGCAGCAGGAATTTCTCGCAGAGAAGAAGCAGACGGCTTTTCTCTTGGCAGAGTCCGTGCTGATGGCTGCACCGTCGGGGTCGTCGCAGGTGCAGACGGTTCCGTGCTGGCAGGAGACTGTCCAAGCGACCGTTGTTCTGCCGGTCTTGCTTTCACAGCAGATTTTTCTTTGACCGAAGACCACAGCTCGCGCACAGGCTGATTTACCTGTGAACGGGAAACAGCCTGCGGCTTTTCGTGTATCTCCGAAGCTGGATGCCGGGACTGTTGTACAGATGCATCAGCGGTCGGTGTATGCTCCCGCATTTTAGGCTGCGGGGGATTTGTAGGAGGAATCGTTTTCTCCTTGATTGACGAAGCCGATTCACGCACAGAATGTTCCATTGTCGATGGCATTGTTTCCGCAGAAACAGCCTTTGCGTTTTCATGAATCCTCGGAGTTGGATACTGAGACGGGGACGCTGGTGCTTTCGCATCCGGCGTATATGCTCGCGTTTTGGGCTGTTGGGCGTTTGCAGGAGAAACCGGCTTCTCCCTGATTGGAGAAGCCGATTCGCGCACAGACTGATTTCCCTGTGGTTGGCTTTGTAGTGGATATTCCCTCGGTTTCGTAGTAGAATGCTGGGGCTGCGGACGTTCGTGTTGTGGAACAGATTCCGTCCTGGCTTCCCGCTGCGGTTCGGATTTTGTTTTCGGCAGCCTGTGGGCTGCCTTTTCTGCCAGATGGCGGACTTCCTGCACGGCATGGTCGGCGGTGTCTGTGATCTTGCCGCTCTCGTAGCGATCTTCCGGCTGACCGTCCTGCGCTGCCTCGCGCAGCTCCTGCCGAAGCTGCTGAAAGGAAGCATCCGTGCCGCGGCGGAATGCTGTCTGCAGCGCGGATTTGAGGGTTTTGACGGTTCGCTCTTTCAGCGGTGATTTTTCTTTGACCTCCCGCATTACGACGCCTGCTCCACCCGTTCAGACATTTTTGTGGTCATCAGCTGATACAGCCTGCCGTTTTTCGGAAAATGATCCACGAAAGGCACGATGGTGCTGCCGCACTTGAGAAGCCCGTGTCCAAAATCTACGCCTGAAATGTACGAGAGCTGATTGTCCGAAATATTGAGCAGCCGCGCCAGCTCGATTCGGTCCGTACTCGCCTGATTAAGCATGAGCAGGAATTCGCTGTTTGCAAGCATGGTTCTCGCCGTGTGGGATTGCAACAGATCGTCAACGTTCTGCGTCAGCCCTGTGCCGCAGGCCCCGTATTTGCGCATCCGTTTCCAGAGCGTGAACAGGAAATTCGCGCTGTATTCATGCTGGAACAGCAGGTAGATTTCGTCAATATATAACCATGTATTTTTACCGAGTTTTCGGTTGCGGATGATGCGATTGAACACGCTGTCCAGCACAACGAGCATACCGACCGGCAGGAGCTGCTTACCGAGGTCACGGATGTCATAGCAGAGGATTCTGGAGTTGGTGTCCACGTTCGTGTACTTAGCAAACGTGTTGAGGCTGCCCTCCGTGAACAGCTCCAAAGATAGCTCAACGTCCCGTGCTTCGGGTTCTGGCTGCTCCAGGAGCGCGGCATGGAAGTCTTGTAATGTCGGCACAACGCCGAGATAGCCGTTTCGGATGAACTCGCGGTAGACCTGGGCAGTACACCTGTCAATGATGGATTTCTCCTTGGCGGACAGCTTGCCCGCGCCCACGAGCTGCTCGCAGAGAGACAATAAGAATTCGGATTTCAGCACGACGGGGTTGTCGCCGTCGTTGTAGCCGGACTCCATATCAAGAGCATTGATATGATTGGGCGAGGTCGCGGAGATCTCAATGACCTCGCCGCCCAAGCCTTCGACCAGCGGGCGGTATTCCGCTTCGGGGTCGATGATGATAATGTCGTCGTTCGTGGACAGTGCGATTTCCGTGATCTCGCGCTTGGCTGCAAAGGACTTACCGGAGCCGGAGACACCGAGAATGAAGCCATTGCCGTTCAAAAGCTCCTTGCGGTCGGCAAGGATGAGATTCTTGGAAATGGCGTTCTGCCCGTAGTAGATGCCGTGTCGGTGCCGAATTTCCTGCGCCTTGAACGGCATAAGCACAGCGAGGGCTTCTGTCGTGAGTGTCCGCAGTGCATCAATGCGCCGCAAACCGAGCGGCAGCGCGGTGATCAAGCCGTCCTGCTGCTGAAAGCTCAGTTTCGCCAGTTGGCACAGGTGCTTGCGCGCAATGGATTGGAGCGTTTCGGTGTCGCTGTCCAGCTCCTCTTTGCTGTCCGCCAGATGCACGAGCGTGACCACGGCAAACAGCATCCGCTGGTCGCGGGTCGTGAGGTCGTCCAGCATCTCGCGGGTTTCCTTCCGCTGCTGTTCCAGATCATACGGCACAACAGCAGAGAAGTTCTGATTGCTGTTCTGCCGCCGCTGCCAGTTGGTGACGTTCGTCTCCACGCCGAGGAGCTTGTTTTCTACCTCGCGCACAGCTTCGTCGGTCGGCACGGGGATCATGTCGATGGAGAGCATCATGCGCCGGTTGAGATCGGTCAGCTCCAGAATCATGCTGTCTTTGATGTAGCTGGCATAGTCCTTGAGGAACAGGACGCGGCCATATTGGTTTCCCATCTTGAAGTAGTCACGATGAAACTCCAAACTGTCCGGACAGATCGTGTCCTTGAGGTTGTGCCCGCGCTTCATGGCCGTTTGCAAATCAAAGGGCAAGGATGATTCCTCTGGTCGGAAGAATCCGCGCAGGACATCCAACCGTTCCGCAGCGTCCAGCTCGTTGGAGGAGGAATTGAGCCGCGAGAGTTTGGAGGACACTTCGCCTGTTACACGGGAGAAGAATGTACGCGCTTCATCCACGTTCTTTTTGTGAACGGAAACCGTGATAAACCGCTCCTGTTCCACGCTGGCGGAGCTGCCGGAGATTTTGCCTTCCAGCATCCCGTTGAACTCGTCCACAAAACCGTCGAGGCTGTCGCCGCGCTGCGGAAGCAGAACCGTATCTTCAAAAGCCTGCCGGTTGACCTGCTTGTTGCAGATCGTGAGCTTCGTGGTCGAGCCGCTGTCCAGCGCATTGAGAAGCTCGCTGTAACCGAGGAACATCGCGGTTTTGTCCTCTTTCGAGGCAATGGCATAGTTGATATCCGAAAAGCGCAGCGTTCTGGAATATTTCGTTCCGAACTGAAAGATCCCATCCGCGAAGATCCGCTGGATGGGAATGACGTCCTGCACACTGCGCGGGATTTTGTAGGCTGTTCGATCCTGCTTGATGGTGTTGTTGAGGGTTTTAATCAAGCGTCAGCACCTCCCGCATTGTACTGCTGTCCAATAAAAGCTCCGCGTACAGATTCTGTGGATGATATGCAAGCGTTCGCGGGCAGAGGATTTCCGAGCGGATGACCGCCAGCAGGAAGCGCTCGGCGGGCATGCCGTTGTAGGTAAAAAAGCCGCACATGGCAAACGGGAACGCTGCCAGCATGCACACCCAGCCGACCTCCGCCGCGCCGATGAGCGGTTTCAAGCCAAAATATGCGCCAACCGCCACGCCGATGGCGAGCAGCGCAAACACCATCTGCCGCAGCGATAAGCCGAACAGGATGCTCTCCTGATACCGCTGGATCTCTTTGTTGATTTTCACTTCGATGATGAATCCCTCCTGTTTTTCAGTTTTTTCTGGAATGGGGCTTGATTTTTTCTTTGTTCCAAGCTAACATGGCACAAACTTTCTAAAGGAGGTCGTGCCATGTTGATGATCATATTTGGGGCAGGCTGTTTGCTTCTGTCCGTATTATTTCATGCCGCATCGCTGCTGCACCTTGGTCTGCCGCTTTTGTATGCGCTGATCGTGCCGACGCTGTTTTCCGGCTGGTATTATAGTCACTACGCGCTGGCGAATGGAATCTGGTACGCGCTCATTGTCCTGGGGCTGATTTCGTGGGCCGTGTCGCTGGTGCGGAAAATTGCAGGCAGATCGTAATAAACTCACGCGAAATTCATTTGACGCCATATATGACACCATGCTATAATAAGACTGTACAGAGAGACAGAGGTGATGTTCCGTGTCAAAATGGGATAAACTATTGGCAAGGATCTGCGGATTATCGCGCGATCTTCGTTTTGACGAGCTGCGCAAGGTGCTGGAAAGCTACGGCTATGAAATGCGTCAGCCAAACGGCGGCAGCAGCCATTGCACGTTTCGCAAACCCGGCTGCGCGCCAATTACGATCCCTATGCACGAACCGATCAAGAAAGTCTACGTTATGATGGTAAAAGAGGTTGTAGAAAGCGAGGTGTCAAATCGTGAAGACGATTGAGTATTATATGAATCTTCCGTATCGTCTGGAGCTTGTTCCGGACACGGACGAAGGCGGTTTTGTAGCCTCGTATCCGGAGCTGCGCGGCTGCCTGACCAGCGGCGAGACGGCGGAAGCGGCGCTGAAAAACGCGCTGGACTGCAAACGCGAATGGCTGGCCGCCGCACTGGAAGATGGCTATGAGATTCCGGAGCCTACGTCTGATGACGAGTATTCCGGTCAGTTCAAGCTGCGGCTTCCGAAGTCGCTGCACCGCGCACTTGCGGAAAACTCCAAACGCGAGGGTATCAGCATGAACCAGTATTGTCTGTACCTGCTGACAAAAAATAACGCCGAATTTCGTCACGGCGCATAATAAATAAATCATAAGATGCAGAACCCTCCATCCAACTACGGATGGAGGCTTTCTTATCCAAGCCCCATCAGTTCTCGAATAATTCGGTCAGACATTTTGATGGAGCCGACGAGTACCAGCATATTGAATACCAGCTCGCCAATATAATTCCAGACGACCGTTGCCGGGGCAAGTCCTTCCGCTACGACAGGCGGGCTGGATGCAAATTGCGAGAAAATAATGCAGGCAAGCAAAATGACACAGCCCTCCAAGCAGATGGCGGCATAGCTCTTGATGAACGCCATGCCAATACTGCTGGAGGGCTGTCCTGCAAAACTAGAAAGCGGGATCGGCGCAATCGCCGTCGCCATATAGAGCTTAAAAAAGCGGCCATAGACGGTCAGAATCATGACAAGTGACAGCACCCAGATGAACAACGAACCGAGCAGCGTCACCGCCCAGAGCGGAATGCTCTCCAGCAGGCCGACATCTTCAATCGTTGACGCGATCTCGGCGGGCAGTGTGGATGCTTCCATTGCCGAAAGACCGGACGCGCCCATGATCGTCTGGATCGTGCCCTGCGCAATCGAGAACAGCGCCGTCATCAGCTCCATGCCGTAGGTGACCGCTGCCTGTGCCAGTACAAAACGGATGAAGCATTTGAATGCCACCTCCGGGCGTTTCAGCTCCGTAAAGCTGCCGCAGGTTTTCATGACGCCAATCACAAAGAACAGAACCAGAAGCGCATATGCGATTGCCTTCAGCGCGTCGTTGATCCCGACAATCACATTCCAGATCCCGCCGCCCTTGAAGTTCTCCGGACTGGTGGTCAACAGCGTCCAAATTTCCGACAGCTTGCTGTTCCACGTTTCCAGCGAGGAATTGAGATTATCTATGATCCAGTTTCCACTTGAGATGGTATCACCTCCAGTTGTATCGGGGAGAGCTTTTTCGCTCTCCCCATATTTTTATCAGCCGGTGATCAGCGTCAGGATCTCCTTGGTGAACGTAATGACAATGCCGCCCGCAACAGTCAGGATGCCGTTCGCACGCTGCGACGGATCGTGCGACTTGAGAGACAAACCGACCTGCAAAATGCCGAAGCCGAGCAGGATCAAGCCGACCGCGCGAATGAGCGAGAAAATGAAGTCGCTCAGATTGTTGACGACCGCCAGCGGATCGCCGTCTGCCGCGAACGCCGGGACAACAAAAACCGCCAGCATGAAAAACATGCTGGCGAAGATCGAGTAGAGCCGTTTGGCTTTGGATTCAAATGGTTTCTTCAATGAAATTCCCCCTTCAATGGATTCGAATTTTCTGTGCCGCCCACACGAAGCAGCGGGCGACCGGTGTAAATGGGCGGTTTGCTTCCGTGATGGATGTAAGGCGCTGCACCGCCAAGAGAGCTGCGCGAGATTGCGGGATGGTGCATGAGATCGTACTTTTCATCCATGACCGGGCTTGCGCCGCGGATGAACAGCAGCGCATAGCGGTTGTCCAGCTTTCGCACCTCGTCAGGGGTTAGCAGTTCGCGCCCGGACATCTGGAAGTTGGTTGAGTAAGAACCAGATTTGCCCTTCGTCTGCCCGTGCGTTTTGGTATCAATCGTGGCTTTGCCGAGCATCTCAGAAACGTATTTGTGTGTTGACGATTCGTTGCCGCCGAGATACAAAATAGTATCGCAGTTGCCTGGAATTGTCTCCCAGCTATCCTTATACAATTCTTTGATCTGTGCCATATTCTGAATGATAACACTTGCGGAAATGGAACGTGAGCGCATCGTCGCAAGCTCGCGCGTGAATCCCGGCAGCGGCATGGCGGCGAACTCATCCAGCACAAAGCGGACGTGGTGCGGCAGCGGACCGTGGTGGATCTGGTCTGCGCTGTAATACAGGGCTTGGAACGCCTGCGCGTAAAGCAGGCTCACAAGGAAGTTGTAGGGTAGGAAAGAGCCGCCTTACCGCATTGCGGCGGCAGGTCTGCTCAGACCCCCCTCAGAACCGTGCTTACAACTCTCGCTGTACACGGCTCCGTCTTTGCTTGTTCAATCAGATACTCACTGGTGGTGAATCATGACATGGCAATTATGGCACACCACTAAAGTTTTGCGCCGCTTTGCAATCATAGCGACTTCCCAAGGCAGTTTCCCTTTCAGATTTTTGAGTTTGTTCACATGGTGAATCTCAAAGCAGGGACTGTCCGTTGTTCCGCACAATTCACATTCACACGCTTTTAATCGTTTCTCGATTGTATTCACCGAAAGTCTATGCTGTTGGGTTGCGGACGTAACTATGTCTGTCGGATTCTTCACTGTCTTGCAGTCGGCGTAGTTGGCAAAATAGCACCATTTCCAGCCTTTTTTTGTTTCATAGGGGATACCCCACTGGCCCTGTCCATCTTGAAATTTGCGGATGATTTTCGGTACAGAGCTTCTGTGTTTGTTGGCAAGGGTTCTCAGGCAGCTATACTCCATCAAGTAGGCCAAATAACTCAGCCTATAAAAGTTGCTTGCCAAGTTGTAGTAATTGCAGATTCCCCTAAGTTCGCTGTTATAACTGGAGACAATTTCTAAATCCGTCATGTGTAGCAGCTCCGCCCGGTGGACGGGTCGCAGGTTTCCGTTTTCCTCTTGAATCGCAATGCCTTTTGAGAAGATGAATTTATGGATTTTATCGTCCAATGGTACAACTAATTCCGCTTTATTGTTCAGCGTGCGCTTTGATTGTTTCAACTTTCCGACACGCCTTATTTTCCCATCCCGCCGTATCCGGACATCATATCCCAGGAATCGGGCATATTCGCTGCTGTGGGTAATGAGCGTCTTTTCTTCGCTGAGTTCCATCTTCAACATCCCACCGATAAACTCAGCCAGTTTTCGCTTGATTTCCACACAGTCCTCCCGCCTCCCGTTCACCGCAATCAAAAAGTCGTCCGCATAGCGGATATACTTGATTTTCTTGTCGGTATGGGATTTTGCGGGCGTCGTCAGAATTTGCTTGCGAATTTCCCTGTATTTTTCAATAAGCCGCTGGCGCTCCTCGCCCTCAGCCTTTTTGATTTGCCGTTGTACCACTTTCTTTTTACTGAGTAGCGCATTGTATTCAGGTGTGTACTTTTTCTCCTCATAGACATCGAAACCAGCCTTCAGCGCCATCACAAATTTGTCCAGCTCATGCAGATAGATATTGGCCAGAATAGGAGAGATAATCCCACCCTGGGGCGTTCCACTATATGTGATGTGATAACGCCAGTCCTCCATGTATCCGGCTTTCAGAAATTTGTGCAGCAGCTTTATCAGCCGCGCATCCTTGATTTTTCGGTTTACCAGCCCCACCAAAACAGTGTGGTCAATGTGGTCAAAGCAACCCTTGATGTCGCCCTCTATAAACCACCTTGCACCGGAGAACTCCTGTTTGGCCTGTGCTAATGCGGTATGGCAGCTCCGGTTTGGCCGAAATCCGTGTGAGCAATTTAGAAAAACCGGCTCATACACAGCTTGCAGCACCAGCCGAAGCACCTCCTGTACCAGCTTGTCCGTAAAGGTGGGAATCCCCAGCGGACGCATTTTCCCGTTGGCTTTTTGGATATAGGTGCGGCGGGCCGGCTTGGGTTGATAGGTTTCTGTTTCCAGCGATTTGATGATACGGTTGATTTTTGCCTCGCTGAATCCATCCGCCGTATCTTCATTTACTCCCTTGGTCGCCGCTCCACTGTTAGCGTACAAATTTCGGTATGCCTCATAGTAGATATCAGGACGCAGAAGGTAACGGTATAATCTGGTAAATACTTCTTCTTTATTTTTGCTTGAGTTCTGACTGATTCTTGCTAAAATCTCCATTGTTGGTTTCATTCGTGAGGTTTTCCTCCCTAATCAATTTACGATTTTAGTACGCATTGACTGCGCCCCTTCGCCATGTGGACGGCGTTACCGCTTCCGTTTTTACGGCTATCCCTGTCAATTCAGGGTCCTCGGACTACTATGGGCGCTCCGTACCCATGCAGGATATTCAGGCTCTAAACCATAGCCAAACTTTCCCCCTTTCACGGCATTCCTGTTTAGGGTATCCCCGGTTAGCACTTTGCCTTGGTAAATGTGGATTGTCGGACTCTGCTTTCGTTTCGTTAAAACAGGTTCTCCTGCTCGTCGCGCAGGTTTGCTGATAACCGTTTACCAACATTCAAGTAGTAAACGTACCTGCGCTGGGGGTTACAGGCACTTTCCCCCACCTGGACACAACAGAGACTTGAAACTTGCATTCAGTAAACCCAACTTAAGCCTCATATCCACTTGGCCTTGCGGTTCAGTCGTGCCCGATTGCCTTTGGGCAACTTACCGCTTTCCTGCCGTGCTGTGTTCCCGTGTCAGCTTTCGCCTTTCGGTCAGGCAGGCGGCCTCCCGCGTTATCATGCGGGGCAGTACCATTTCTCTGCATTGCAAGGTGCCCTATCCGGGCGCACGAACGTGTTGTCGTTATCTGGGATAACAGCGTAAAGCGCGACCTTTTTTTCTCCCAGCGTGTAAAGATCCATGTCGTCATGCTCGGTCAGGGCTTGAATCTGCGGCAGATTAAAGGGTGCAAGACGGACCGCCGTACTCACCAAAATCGATTTTGCGGTTTTGCCAGAGACGAAAAGTCAAGGACTTTTTCATCAAATTCACAAAGAAGTCA
>ERZ894194.320-NODE-320-length-40407-cov-6.997571_pt1 | contig 40407 bp, 33 predicted proteins | sample MGYA00380283_ERZ894194 | MGnify/ENA primary metagenome ERZ894194 (study PRJEB32331, sample SAMN06328448) | human gut metagenome | biome: human gut microbiome; feature: stool | host: Homo sapiens | collected 2013-02-13 ... | reverse complement strand
CATTTGGCACCCCTTTTCTAATCAAAAGGTGTCAACTTTTTTCAGGACAAGTCACATGGGCAAGACATTGTCCTCCATTTTTATTGACAGAGAAACAGATTGAAAATGAGGAAGGTTTGGCAGACGGTTAATTCGGCTAAGGTGCTGGGGTCAACAGAATGAAAATATTTCTGTCCATCACACTCTGTACTACTTCCTGACTCCGCTAACGCGGATTCCGAGTTATTTGGGTATCATCTATGAAATAGACATTTCTGTGGGCGCGAGTAATAGCAACGTATAGTTTATTTCTTGTTATCAAAGCTAAATCTTTAGGATTATTTTCCTTAAGAAAGGTCGATGTCGTTTTGTTCAATAAAATGCAGACGTCTTGGTAATGATCCTCTCCCTTTGTATCTCCCCAGTTTCTATGGTCAGAACCATATAAGGCAGCATTTTTAAAGTGTAATTTAACTATATTCCTATCATTGAAAATCTTTTGTATTTGGTCTTTGACGCTAATAAACACAACCTCTGACAGTTCGTCCTTAGGACGATTGGAATAAATAGGAATGTTTAATTTTTCTCGAATAAATGAACATACACTTTCGGAACATCGCCAACTTTTTTGTAGTGTTCGATCACATACAAAGCCGTTGGAGATAAATTTGGATTCATAGATTTGGGAATTTTTAAAAAGATTTTCATTGACGCTACCATCATAGCTAGTACTATATGTGTGTTGATTGAAGTCGCCAACGAAGGTCATATTTATTTTTGTTGAAAGGAGTTTTTCTAAAAAGTTGAAGTCTCGACCGGCGATATCTTGAACTTCGTCAATGATAAATTCATCAAAATATTTGGTAAGTCTATTTTGTATCTCTTCCAAATAGTCTTCTAGAAATCTGCTGAGCCGATTACTATAAAAAAACTTTTTTTGGGAAAAGTAAAAATCGTAGCTTCCGATTTTGGCATAAAGACGTTCCGGTCTGCAAAATGTGATCCCTCGAGCACCAATTTGATCAGACAGAAGCGGTTTATAACAAAATCGGAACAAAAATTGAAAATAAGTAAAAAGGGTTATGTTGTCAGGCCAATAACCATCAAATTTTGCAAGAATCTTTCTTTTCAAATTCTCGTAGTTTGCATCGGTATATGTCACTATAAGAGATCTTTTTTGTAAAGAAAGTTTGCTTATTATGAAGCTGGTTTTTCCAGAACCGGCTACGGCCAGCATTAGTCTCTTATCCATTGAACTGCGTCCTTAATATATTGCGGTACGTTTAGTACTTTATCTGAGGTAAGTAACTCATAAGCACTTTCAGTCTTATTCGAGGTCATATGTTTTACATCTTCAAATAATTGCTCACAGAGCTCGGTATTATCGCTAAAAAACACAACTTCAAAAGTGTTTTTAGAGTTATCTGTTTCAAAAAATATTTTGATGTTGGCTAGTGAGTTATAGTCTTTATACTTTTCTATACAATTTTTCTCGTAGTCACCATCATTGTCTGTAACTACAGCCACTTTACTTTGGGTTAATTTTGCAATTTCAAGATATCGTTTGAAGCTTAAGCCTCGGATATCAAGGATATTAATATTATCGTCCTCTGGCTTATGGTCGGTTAACTTTTCATAGAATGATTCCATGAGCATATACTCAGAAGGACCTTCAACTAGAATTGTGTTAGGGGCCAAAATGAAGTCTATGATGCCAACAGGAGGGGCTTTAATAAAGTATCTAGTCGTATCACTTTTTAATTGATTGAGTTTTAAAGGACGCTCATCTCCTTGAATAATTTGTAAGTTGTTTAACTCAAGTCTTGTACAGATAAAGCTACTGTGAGTTGTGATAAATAATTGACCATCAACTTCCTTTTTTAATTTATTTACCAGTTTTCGCAAGTTATAAGCGCTTAAGTGATTTTCTGGTTCTTCAATTAGAACTACGTCTATATTTGTACCAGAGCGTTTTAAAGCCAAGTCTGTCTTTATAAATATCTGGCGCCCCGTTCCTTTGTTGTCGATAGAAATTCCGTCTTCGTAAACCATTAGATCATCTTCAAAGCCATGAATAGAAGAGCTCTTTAGAGCAAATCTATAGTTTGTTTCCCTGGGAATTCGATCATTTAGTTCTGATAATTGATTGTTGCTGAAATCCGTCTTCATTAATCTATATCTGTTTTTATGAATGGTTCTCTCGTTTGGACTGTCTTCTGTATATTGCAAGTAAGCTCGACGAATAAAATCATTGGTGGCGTAGTCGGAGTCCATTTCAGAGCTATTTATTAAGATCGAGCGTAACTTTTTCTTGTATCCTGAGTAACCTTCATCTGCAAACGTCGAGAATCTTATGGAGTAAAAATCGAAAGGAAAATATTTATCTTCCTTTAACGATTCCGTTATTTCTGAATAAAAATCTGGGTTGGGTTGGCAAACAAGGCGGATTCCATTACAAGTTCTTCTTTCTGTATTATTTTTCCCGTTTAGTGTGAAATCGTCAACACCGTCAAGATACAGCTCGATAATCAGGTTGGGTAAGTTTTTGATGATACGTTTACCAGATTGAAATTTCTCAATGGCTTTAACATTAAAAATTTTCTCTAACCCCAATGCCTCTACTTTTCGAATACTTCCGCTAGCAACTAAATCAATGGCTTGAAGGATTGAACTCTTTCCAGTTTCGTTGTCACCAACAATAATATTTACTTTATCGTTAGGTTCAATCTCGTAATTTTCAAAACGTTTGAAATTTACTAGTTTTATTTTTGATATCCGAATGTTCATAATTCAAAATATTTCCTTCGAACTTTTTGATTTACCATTAGTGATTATTATTCAAGAAACTCCTTAAAAATCAAATCTATTAAATTTCCTATCACTGCAGCAAACAAATACCGCCAGAAATCTTTTAATTTAAGCTTTCTCATCAGACGATCTCCACGTAATTTAAGTTAATTCAATCCTCTCATGGAAATAAAAAGTTATACGTACACAGGAGAGGCTGATGGAATTGTCAATCTGAAATTAGAAAGCGATTTTCATTTTTTGTGATTTTTTGCGGGATGTATGAAAAAGGTCTGAGATGGTCTGATAAGGGTTTTGAATCAGGTAAGAAGTTAAGCTACTAACTTTAAAATGTGCAACTACTGAGCGGAAAAGAGCTCTAGAAAATAGTTCAACAATCGCTACAAAAATCATTGAATTCATCGTCCCTTACTTATGTCGACATGATGTTCAATTAAAAAGTTTAATAACACATCATTTTATTAAAAAACCCTTAAATATCAATCAATAAAGTTTTTGTAAATTTGTTAACAAAAACTATTGACAAAGCCTTCTTTTAAGTCTATCTTAAATATGTCGACATATTTAAGATGATTGAAAGATTCATTATCGTCGATCGTTCTTTTCTTAACTCTCTGAATATTCGTAACTTCTATCAAGGAGAAGGCTATGTCAAACAAGATGTGGGGTGGACGGTTTAGTGAGGTTCCCTCTAAATTTGTCGAAGAATTCGGCGCGGTCATTAAGGTGGAAACCCGCCTTTGCCCTTATGACATTCAAGGAAGTCTAGCCCACGTCACGATGTTGGGCGAAACAGGCATCCTCAAAATGGAAGACGTGGAACTCATCAAAAAGGGTTTAAAGCAAGTCGAAAAAGAAATTGAAGACGGTCAATTTACCTTTGCCGCTGAAGATGAAGACATTCACATGGCAATCGAAAAGCGCTTGACACAAATCATTGGGCCTGCCGGCGGTCGTCTTCACACAGGCCGCAGCCGCAACGACCAATGCTGCGTGGACAGCTACCTTTATATGCGCGACGCTGCCAAAGAATGCCAACACTTAATCCTTGAAGTTCAAAAAGCGATTTATGAACAGGCCGAAAAGAATTTCGGCAAAATCATGCCGGGCTTCACGCATCTGCAAACCGCTCAGCCCGTCTTGGTTTCTCACTGGATTATGGCCTACTTCTGGATGTTAAAGCGCGACTACGATCGCCTGCAGGGCTTCATTGACCGCTTGTGCGAATGTCCCTTGGGTGCTGCAGCCTTAGCGGGTACCGACTTCCCGATTGACCGCTGGTCAACGGCTAAACAATTGGGCTTTAAGAAGCCCACGGAAAACAGTATTGATACGGTGGCTGACCGCGACTACTGCATCGAATTGGGTTCTATTGCCGCTACAAGCTACATGCACTTATCTCGCCTTTGCGAAGAAATCATTATTTTCGCTAGCCAAGAATATAAGTTCCTTGAATTGTCGGATGACTTCACAACCGGGTCTTCCATCATGCCGCAAAAGAAGAACTGCGACTTTGCCGAACTCATCAAGGGTCGTACGGGCCGCATGTTTGGCTACCTCATGTCCATGCTCACGATGATGAAGGGTATACCGCTTGCCTACGACAAGGATATGCAAGAAGACAAATTCTTGTCATACGAAGCCATTGACCTCTGGCAAGACACAATGAAAGTCATGGCTCCTATGATTCGCAAGATGCGCATCAACCATGAAAAGACCTACAAGGCTGCTTCAAACGGCTTCTCTACGGCAACCGATATGGCTGACTACTTGGTGAAGAAGGGGATGCCCTTCCGTGAAGCTCACCGCGTGGTAGGCGAAACGGTCCGTTATTGTGTTGATAACAATAAGACCTTCGATCAATTAACGATGGAAGAATTTAAGCACCACTCTGAACTCTTTGGTGAAGATATTTATCACGAAATTAGCCTCGAAACCTCTGTGGGTGCCCGCAAGTCTTACGGCGGCACAGCTCCGGAGGCAGTGAAAGTCCAAATGCAAAATGCAGAGGCTTTCTTAGATGCTGCCTACGGTGCATAAGTCGTGAGAAAGAAGGGAAGGTTGTGAAAGCTTCCCTTCGGATAGAGGTGAAGTATGAGGAAATTGTCTTTGTTGGGTGTGGTCTTTGCCCTTTGTTGTGCACTTTCTTATTCGGTCAACCCCGTATTGGGAAAGCTTGCCTATGCCAATGGGCTATCGACCATTACGATTTTGCAGGGGCGGTTTCTTTTTGCGGTAATTGGCATGGTGCTCGTGTTTTCTTTTCTGGATCGTTCGACTTTTCGACCGACAAAAGGGGAATTAAAAGCGAGCGCCATCATCGGCCTTTTCATCCTCATCCCCATGAATCTTTTTTACGTCTTTTCTCTCAGAGACATTCCCGCCTCATTAATGAGTCTTATCACTTACCTCTATCCCTTAGCGGTACTTTTAATGAGTCGTGTGTTATTGGGTAAAAGTATTCGTAAAAATCAGGCGCTTAGTATCGGCTTAATCGTGTTGGGTGGTTTTTGTGTTTTCTCAGATGCTTTGATGGTCAACATTGCGATTAGTACTTTAGCCATTGCTATTGTGGCGATGCTTTTTTATGCACTCTACATGGTAGCGGTTGAAGGTTTGGGTAAAAATAAAAATACACTGCATTTGACCTTTTGGACATTGTTGATTTGTGCGGTGGGATTCCTTTTGATTCCCTCAGAGCAATCACTTTTGTCACTTAATTTCAAGCAATGGGGCATTTGCATGGCTTACGGGGTGATTTCTACCATCTTGGCTACCCTGTTTCTCTTTTTAGCCATTGACAAACTGGGAGCAACGGAAGCGGGAATTTTCTGCTCCTTTGAGCCGATCTTCACGATTTTATTCAGCGCCTTTCTTTTGGGTGAGACGATTACGGCGGTGCGCATTGCCGGCATGCTCTTATTGGTAGGCGCCATCGTCATACCAAATTACCGTGAGCTTTTTAAACCAAAGCCTCTTAATACAGGACTACTCTCTTCGAAATCTCATTAGGAGAATTCTATGTCAGTCTTTTGGATGCATTTGTTTGTCGTTTTAGCGGCAATCGTTATCGGTGCCCGATGGGGCGGCGCAGGTCTCGGTGTCTCGGGCGGTTTAGGTTTGGCAGTATTGGTCTTTTTCTTCGGATTGCAGCCTACTGCTGCTCCGACAAGCGTGCTGTTGATCATGACTGCCGTTGTGACCTGTGCGTCTATTTTGCATGGTTCGGGCGGCTTGGATTTGCTCGTTAATATCGCTGAAAAGATGCTTCGCCGTTATCCGAAGTACATCACCTTTGTGGGTCCGATGATTTGCTGGATCTTCACGGTGTTCTGCGGTACGGCTTATGTTTCTTTCGCCCTTTACCCCGTGATCGCTGAAGTGGCTTCTGCCATGCGTGTGCGTCCTGAAAGAGCACTTTCGATGTCAGTGCTCGCTTCCCAGACCGCAGTGGTGGCTTCTCCCATGAGTGCTGCAACAGCTGCCATGATCGCTTTGTTAGCCGGTTTCGGAACGACCCCTCTGCAGATTCTGCAAATCGTTATTCCCGCCTGCTTCTTGGGTTCTTTGGTGGGTTGTGCCGCCATGTACAAGTACGGCAAGGAACTCTCTGATGATCCGGAATTCCAAAGACGTTTGAAGACCGGTGAATATACCGACTCTGAAGTGACTGCCAATAAGGACTATAAGCCCACGCGTCAGGCTAAGATCGGTGTGACGATCTTTGCATTGGGTATTGTCACCGTTGTGACGTTGGGTTCTGTGCCTGAATGGTTACCCACGTGGCAAGTCGGTGAAAAGGTTACCAAGTTGTCAATTACCAATATGGTTCAGATCGTTATGTTGGCTGTCGGCGCTTTGATCATGATCTGTGCAAACGTGAAGTCGAGCAACTTGACGAACAGCTCCGTTTTCCGTTCTGGTTTAACCGGCATGGTCGCAGTGTTTGGCGTCGCTTGGCTCACGAACACCTTCTTTGCCGTTTATAAGCCCTTGTTCATCGACGTATTCGGTACGACCATTGCCACGACGCCTTTGCTCTTCGTGGTCGCTCTGTTCCTTTTGTCTTTAGCCCTTTATAGCCAAGCTAGTACCGTTGCAGCCTTAATGCCAATCGGTGTTGCTTTAGGTTTAACGGCTCCTGATTTGATCGCTATGTATCCTGCTGTGACCGGTTTCTTTGTGATTCCTGCGGGTGGTGCTCATATTGCCTGTATCGCCTTTGACCGTACGGGTACGACGCACATCGGTAAGTACGTGTTGAACCACAGCTATCAGTTCCCGGGTTGGGTGACGACCATCGCCTGCGTGGCCTTCGGTTGGATTCTCTCCCGAGTTCTCTACTAATAGTTGTGTAAAGCTTTAATGGAGTCAGAAGATGACCAATCAAAATGAACGCGATAAAAGTGCAGTGTTGGCGGAATTTATCTGTCAAACAAAGTCTCAGGACGTGCCTGCTCAGATTCGTCAGAAAGCGGTTCGTCACATTCTCGACTCCATTGGAGCGGGGATCGCGGGCGCAGTCTCTAAAGAAGTGGAGCTTCTCATCCATACCCTTCGAAACTTGGGAGAGCCCGAAGGCGTAAGCAGCGTCTGGGCTCGAGGCGAATCCATGACGCCCTTGCACGCAGCACTCGTTAACGGTGCGGGCTCTCATTCTTTTGAGTTGGATGATACGGGAGGGTGTGATCATTCCGGAGCTGTCGTGATTCCTGCTGCCATTGCCGCATTGGAAATTGCGCACGATAGGGGAATCAAGGTCACAGGAGAAGACTTTGTCACTGCCGTCATTTTGGGCTATGACATTGCCCGTCGGGCGCTTGAATCCTGCGGAGCCTATGCTCCCCACAATAAGGCTGGTTTTCACTCAACGGGCACATGCGGAACTTTTGGAGCAGCAACTGTCGCTGCGAGAATTTTGGGCCTGGATGTTCATCAGACTCAAATGGCTTTAGGATTAGCAGGGTCATTTTCAGCCGGTCTATGGGCATGTGTGCATGACGGCGCACAAAGTAAACGCCTTCATGCCGGTCATGCCGCTATGGGCGGGTTGATGTCAGCCTGTCTTGCTCAAAACGGATTTACGGGTCCAACGAAAATTTTTGAAGAGGTTTGGGGCGGGTTTAATCACACTTATGCTTTTGAAGGTAATACACCTGAAGCCTGGCTTTCTGAATTGGGAGAAAACTGGAAAATTAAACGTGTTTCAATTAAGCCGCATGCTTCCTGCCGCTCAACACACTCTAGTATTGATGCAGTAGACATTCTTAGAAAGAAGATGGGGTTTGAGGCTAATGACATCGAAGCAATTAATATCACCATTAATCCGTTTGTTTACGGAATGTGCGGTGCTTTTGCTAATCACCCGATGCCGGCAGCTCAATTATCGATTCCTTATTCTGTGGCAGCAGATTTGGTGTTTGGTAATGCGTCGCTTCCCTCGTTTGAAAGATCCAAGCGCGACGATCCGAGAGTGCTATCTTTAATGGAACGAATCCATTTCACAATCGATAAAACTCAAGCCGATCTTGAAGAGCCTTTGGTGGAAGTAGTCTTAAAAGACGGGAGAAAGGACAGCGAAAAAGTAAATGTTCCACTTGGTGCTCCAGATAATCCAGTCACTGATGAAGCACTTTTAACGAAATTCATTTCAGTGAGCACTCTGGCTTTGGATGAAAAAACCGTTAAAACTTTGGCACAACATTTGCTGGCACTAGACGATGAAGAAGATGCCTATCAGGCAATTGTTCCTTACTTATCAGTGAAGCCAGAAAAAATTCAGCTTTTTAATGTTTAAACGCAAGCGGTGAAGTCAAAAAATCTGATTTCACCGCTTTTTTTTGTTAAGGTATCCATTGGATTAAATAAATTGTGATGTCCATGGAACAAGAAGAACTCTTTAAAGCCTTACAGCAATACGTTGAAAAAAAAGCCTTGCAGCCTGGCGCGAAACTTGAAAGTGAGACCATTTTGGCTCAAAAGTTTTCAGTCTCTCGCTATCGTATCCGTCAGGTTTTAGAGCGGTTGCGTCAGATGGGAGTCCTTGATCGGGTAAAACGACGAGGTAGTGTCGTTAAAAACGTCGATCAAATGGCCTTATCGAATAACTTGTCCCTTCAGATGCACGTTGCTGGCTTTAATCAGGAAGAATATAACGAAGCCCGTTTGGTTTTGGAGATGGGGATTATTCCTTTAGTCTGTAAACGCCAGACACCGGCTTTAATCGGCTCTTTGCAAGATGAAATTAACGCTATTCGTTCAACATCGAATGATGCGCTTTTGGCTGATGAACACTTAAAGAACTTTCATATTATTTTGATTCAGGGTTGCGGCAATAGAGTTCTTCAAACCTTGTCTTCAATTGTGGTGAAGTACTTTGATAGTACTCACAATTTAATTGCTTCGGCGCCGGCAGACTATTTCTTACAAGCTGCAGATGAACTGCAGGCAGTATTAACGGAACTAAAGGCTAGAAATGTTAGGAAGACGGCACAACTCTTGACGCAGTATTTGAAGAGGCATTCTGAGTTTGGTGTGGATTAGTAAAAGAAAGCGCTAAAAACAACAGACAGTTAGAACATCCGGCAAAGACTATTAATGATTGAGTTCTTTATCGACTAATTTGAGGAACTTTAAAGCTTTAAGCGGTGTCTGATCTGACTTTTCAAATCCATCAAGAACTTTTTGAAGCACCGATTCGGAAAGGTAGCCCATTGGAATCAAATCGCCTGATTGAACTTTTTCGATTAGACCGGGAACTCTTAATGGAATAGCTTGTTTGTAAAAAACGAAACTTTTATGCCTAATAAAAGGATGATTTCCGACGTTCAGAATACAAGTTGGATCATTAGAATTTTCTCGCCATGAGGTGACATTGACACTTAAAACAGCTTCACAGCCGTAATCTCTATAAAAGACAGGGTCTGTACAAACGATGATTAAATGATCTGAAAAGCCGGCAATACCGTAGACGGTGCAACCTCTGGTTGGAGAAAAATCATCCATGGTTACACCATATCAGCGATTAAGTTTTCGTACGCTAACTGTTCGTTAATAGATTCGATGATAGCGTCAGACTCTTTCTTACTTTTCCCATGATTCAAAAGAACATCGGAAAATTTAATTGGAATACTGGAACCATGAGGGTCCTGCCACTCGGGACAGACTTCTTTTGTATGAGTTAGGTCTCTGATTTCAAAAGCGCCGAGATGTCCATATTGCTGATAAACAGAGTCCAAGATATTTCTGATTGCTTTTGATAAACGGTCTAAATCACAGATTGAAGTGTGCGGATTTTTTAACCCGACACTGTAGTTGCCGATATCCTGAATAATTTCATTCCAAACACTATCAAGTCCCAGTCGGGCAGAATTAAGAGTTTGGGATAAAACAGGACCATGAGGAAGTGAAGCGTAAATATCACCTGTTAATAGAGAGCCATATTTAAGCAGATAATCTCTATCAGCTAAATACATCAGCTTCATGAGCTTAAGAGTGCGCATACTTCCTCCTTCTTTTAGAAGAAAATATGCAGCTATTTGAGAAGCCAATTCAGAGTGATACATAGAGTCTCCTGTAACAGGACGAAGTTTAGCATTGTTTACTTAACTATAAGAGGTGTACATAAACGCCAATGGATGAAAAATGCGATTAATACTCAACTAGTTATTTACCAGACTGACTTTAGCCGAAATTTACCGTGTATTAGCGCTTCCAATATGGTCAGAACAAGCAGGGGAAGTCAAGACGCACAATTTCGAATCTGACCATAGGCTTTGTTAGAAAGACTTAGTTAATCAAAGTCTTTCGTTTCGCTAATTTATAGATTATCCGCCCTGCTTTTATACAAATCTAAAATTAGTTGATGATTAAATCTTCCTTGTGGTCTTATAATTGGCCGACTTTGGCAGTCGACAACGGAATCTCTGTACATTGATATCAAATCAAGGGGTTCGATTAACTTTTTAATTTCTTTGTCACTTAACGTTGCAATTAACTCACTGTTCATATCAGATATATCTTTAAAGAGTAGCTCAAGGTGTTTTTCTAATTCCTCTCCATTCTCACCGATTTCATCGACATAGGATTCAATATTGTCAAAAGTAAAATCTTCCACCGACACCTCCCAGTAAGAAAATAGTGCTTTTTTAAATAAATTAAGCAGACTAGTGTCATCGTTAAAGTGGAGGTCAATAATGCTGGACAGGGCTTTAAGTGAGTCAAAATCTAGGTTGTCACTTTCTAAACAGTATGTGACTAAATAATAAAGTCCATTAGAATCTGCAGATGATATCTCTGTGCTATATCGATCGAGAAATTCTGCCAGAAGATCTCGAGAAATTAACTTTAGATCCTGAGAATTTGTTTCTTCGTTGTTTAATACTAGATGAGATAAATAATTTGTGAAATATTTTTTAAAATCTAAGCGCGAGCAATTGACAGATATTCTTAACAAAAATTGTCCATTTTCATTCTGAAAGGTTGATCTTATTTCTGCTAGAACCTCGGATAAAATCAGCTCTTTTAGAACTTTGTCTCCAAAATGATAAGAACATAGATGATTCAATGATTGCTCTGTTCTCATACAGAGTATTAATCGAACGTAATCTGAGCGTTTTCTCTTTAAATAATCAAGGACATAATCAGAAACGGAGGGATTAAAAACTGAGTAATAAACTGAACCATCCCTAGTTATTTCTCGTTTTAGAAAAAAGTTACATAACGGTTTGACTTTTACATAAAAATCGTCAGATTGATTGCCTATTTTGGTTACACTAAATTTTGATTGAAAGGTTTCATAAAGTTCTGAAAGCCTGCTTTCTGGAATCTTTTCTCCTCCGTACAGAACAACCAAGCATACGATTAAACGGTTTAAATCGTCCAATTGCGCGGTAAAAGGATTAGACCAAACAATTTTAGGATGTGTTAATAACTCGAAGATCCAGTCTTTGTACTTTTCAGTTGACACGTCAGATGCTTGTAGACTATCAACGTTTGTAATCATTTCCAAAAGTCTGGGGTTATATGAGCGATGATCAATTATCCTTTCAAAAAAGCCCTTATCAGTAAAAACTTGAAAATATTTGTTGGGAATTTTACTTTTTCTTAAAATCGCGTAAAAGATAAGACTACGGTCATATTCTGACAATTTGTCTATTTCAACAACATATTCAGGTTTGCTTATTTCTTTGCTCTCGAGCTTATCGCTTAAACTTTTTGCTTGATTAAGAATGTTTGTTCTTGAAGTTAGTACGAACCGACTTTTTGCCTGTCTGACCATTCTTAGGAAACGTACAATATCACTGTCTTGGTTCCCCTCAATAGCTAGCAGATAATTACTCCCGAGGAAATCATCAAAATAAAAAATTTGTTTTTTTGATTCATCAAAAACATCATAAGCTTCTCTAATATCTTGTCTAACCAAAACAAATTCAAAGCCTTCAGCTATTGACTGCAAACACAACTGCCTCGCAAGGGTTGATTTTCCTACACCAGCAATCCCAGAAATAATTACAACAAAATTTTTCTTTAATTTTTCATATGCCTGTTCATGACAGCTTGTAACCGCATAAAAACGGGCATCATCAGTCATTGTCTGAGACTCAAACTCCGAGGCTATATATGAACCCTTGTGAATAAAATGGTCCAAAATATCCGTACTGGCTATCCACAGTTTGTAATATCTTTTTGCTATATCAGGATGCTTAAGTAAAAGGTTGATGATATCGTCCCGACCAAAAATATTCTCCTCATTTATTACAAAAGGACTGAAGACTTCTTGAATTTTTGTTTTATTAAGAGGAGTTATACCTAATGACGTAACAAGGACATAGGATGCAGGATTCTCACGTAGAACTTTAGAGGACTCTTGTTTTAGTGTATTTATTAACTGATTGAAATTCGAATTTATAAAATGTTTGCATTGAATAATTTGATGTCCATTAGAACATGCACATCGCCCGTCAATCCCGGAATCTTTCCCTGGTTTAAATCTTTCAATGCGAGTTTCCCATTCATTTTCCAACAGATCAAAAATAAGATTTTCAAACTCTATAGGGCTTAAGACAGAAAGATCATAATTTTGCATTTACATCCTTGTGATTTTTTTTAATAACATCCTTAATTTTAAAGTCATATTTGTAGAATAAATATTCACTTAATAAAGAGTAATTGATATGCTAAAAAAAAGAAATAACTGGTTAATGAAATCAATTAATAGAGGTACATAATGTCAGATACGAATAGAGTAGGCACTTCGATCAGACTCAGGATCCATTTAGAGAATTGTAAAGGGATCAAGACATTTGACGAGATTTTTAAATTTTCGAGGTCTAACTCTGTTCATGTAATTTACGCTTCAAATGGTTCAATGAAAACTTCATTGGCAACTACTTTGAGAAATTATTCAGAATCAAATGAAACGCAACTAAATCTTCTTTGGTCTAATGAACCTCAGGTCCGTGATATTTTAATCGAAGAAAAAATTATTTCACCAGACAGAATTTTCGTTGCTGATGCTGAACAAGTTGACAAGAATTTCGAAACATACATGACGAATTTTCTTGCAGATAAAGGCCTGAAGCAACAATACGATACCATTATTCAAGAATTAGATAACGAGAAAAAAGCTTTCCTCAAGGAATTTAAAGCTCTTTCAAAAAGTACAAATGTCGAGAATGAAATTGTTCAATTTTTTGGCCTGAAAAGAAACGGCTTTTTTGACGCCTTAATTCAAATGCAAAAAATGCAAAAAATGGGTGAGGTCTACAGAGCTGAATTTAAGTTCAATAATATTTTTGATCCAGATGGTAAAGTGAAAGAATTCCTGGAGCAAAATACTGCATTATTAGAGCAGTACATAAAACGATATAACGAGTTGTTAGAAGTTTCAGAGTTTTATTCCAAAGATGCTAAATTTGGAACGTATCAAGCATCTGAACTTCAAAGAGTGTTGAGTGACGATGCTTTTTTTAAAGCTAAACATAGTCTAAATTTGTCTGGGAGAAAGGAGATCAAAAATATTGGAGAGCTAAAAACATTATTGCAAGATGAACAAAACAATATTTTGTCTGATGTTAAGTTAAAGAAGCAGTTTGAAAAAATTGAGAAGACCCTCAACAAAAATAAAGAGCTCAGAGCTTTCAAGGAAGAGCTTATTGCACAACCTCAAATCTTACTTGAGTTGGGTTCTTATAATAATTTTGCACAAAAAGTTCTGGTTGGTTATTTCTCACAAATTTCCTCATCCTCAGCTTTGGTAAAGCTTTATCTTGAAAAAAAGAAAGACATAGATTCAATTATTGAAAAAGCAAAGCAGCAACAAGATAAATGGCAAAAAATTTTAGAGCTGTATAAAAGTCGTTTTTTTGTACCGTTTGACATGAAAATAGAAAATACTCAAAATGCGGTATTAAATTTGGAAGTGCCTTCTATTACGTTTGTGTATGGCGATTCTGGTTATCCGTTCAAAGAAAATGATGATTTATTGAGTAAAGGAGAGCGCAGAGCATTTTGTATTCTTCACACATTGTTTGAAATTGAAGAAAAGAAACGTTCTAATGAGCCGCTATTTATTATTTATGATGATGTAGCAGACTCATTTGATTATCACAATAAGCATGCAATAATTGAGTACATTAACGATATATCTTTGGAGACTGCACAAGGATCTCAGAATATATATCAGATAATATTGACACACAATTTTGATTTTTACAGAACGGTTTATTCAAGACTTCAACTAGATCGAAATCAAACGCACATGACAAAGCGAACTTCAGATGGAGATATTTCGTTATATCAGGGGCAATATGTAAAAAACTTTGCCAGCAGTGTTTTAGGGGAAGTTCGAGACTTAGATTCCTTAAAGTCAAAGGTAAATTTTTTGGCTTTTATTCCTTTTTTGAGAAATTTAATTGAATTTAGAAAAAATGGTAAAAAATCAGACGATTACGAACTTTTAACGAGTTGTTTACACAATAAAACGAAGAACCCATCGGTTGAACAAATTATCAAGATCTATTCAGATTTTGGTTATGAAATTAGTGATTCAGGCTTATCAAGGGAGAAAGTTAGATCACTGATTGAAAATACTGCAGATTTATTAGTTAAGAATATTGATCATGAAGATAACGATTTGCCTTTTAAGTTTGTGTTGGCTATGGCAATTCGACTGAACCTAGAAAACTATTTAATTAACCAATTACATTGTGATACCGATTTGATCAAAACAAATCAAACAATGGAATTAATAAAAAAATTTAAAGATAGGTACCCGAACGAGTACAACAAGTTAAGTGTTTTGATAAATAAAGTTCAAATCATGACACCAGAATATATTCATGTAAATACTTTTATGTATGAACCATTGGTTGATACTTCGGTTGAGCACTTACTGAGTTTGTATCAAGATTGTTTGATCCAATTAAAGGATTAACTATGGCAAAGATGTTTAATCCAGTGCATCCTGGCGGAACTTTGCTCGAAGAATTAGATTACTTAAAGATGAGCGCGTTCGACTTTGCAAAACTAATAGAAGCTGATCCGACTTATTTGAAATTGGTTTTAGATGAGAAGGCACCGATTACGGTAGAACTCGCAGAAAAAATTTCTTCTGTGCTGACAGGACCTCGTCCCGATACATGGCTTGCAATGCAGAAAGATTACGATCAGTGGCAATTCAACAACAAAAAGATTTAACGGTGCTTTGTTCCCAATCACTGAAGTTAAATAAGAACCTGATACCGGAGTAGTGTGTTTTGCTTGCAAGAAATTGCTTACTGCAAAGAAAAAATCACGGATTCAAACTTTAACACTGTGATTTTTATCATTAAAATCACACCTGTTAATTTGAAAGGAGCCCCAAATGGCTGACATTGAAAAAGTCTTGCAAATGATCCAAGACAACGACGTAAAGTTCGTCGACCTCCGCTTCACTGATATGAAGGGTAAGGAGCAGCACGTGAGTATTCCTGCCCGCGCTGTGGATGAAGACTGGTTCGAAGAAGGCCAGCCTTTTGACGGTTCGTCAATGGCAGGCTGGAAAGGCATTGAAGCTAGTGACATGATCTTGATTGCTGATCCTGATAGCGCCCGCTTAGATCCCTTCCGTGAAGAAAGCACACTTATTTTGACGTGTGACGCAACCGATCCTGCTACAGGTAAGGGTTACAACCGCGATCCGCGCTCTATTGCTAAACGCGCCGAAGCCTATTTAAAGTCCACGGGTATTGGTGACACGGCTTTCTTTGGACCGGAGCCCGAATTTCATATTTTTGACTCCATCGTTTGGGGGACAGACCCCGAACATTCTTTCTACAAGATCGGTAGCGATGAAGCCGGCTGGGCTTCCAAGATCGAATACGAACAAGGTAACCTTGGCCATCGTCCGGGTCATCAAGGCGGCTACTTCCCTGTGCCTCCGATTGATTCCTTCCAGGACATGCGCTCTGAGATGTGCCTTTTGATCGAACAACAAGGCGTTCCTACTGAAGTGCAACACCACGAGGTGGGTGCCGGTCAATGCGAAATCGGTACGCGTTTTAGCACGCTGGTGAAGCGCGCTGACTGGACGCAAATTCTGAAGTACACGGTTTGGAATGTAGCTGCTGCTTACGGCAAGACCGCAACCTTTATGCCGAAACCTGTTGTAGGCAGTGCCGGTAGCGGTATGCACGTGCACCAATCTATTTGGAAGGACGGTCAAAACCTCTTTGCCGGTAACGGCTACGCCGGTTTAAGCGATATTGCGCTCTACTATATCGGCGGTGTGATTAAGCATGCTAAGGCCTTAAACGCTATTACCAATCCGTCAACAAACTCTTATAAGCGCTTGGTGCCTGGTTTTGAAGCTCCGGTGAAGCTTGCCTACTCCGCTCGCAACCGCTCGGCTTCTATTCGTATTCCGCATACGCCAAGTGAAAAGGCTCGCCGTATTGAAGTGCGATTCCCGGATCCAATGGCTAATCCTTACTTGTGCTTCTCGGCACTACTCATGGCAGGGCTTGACGGCATCATGAATAAGATTCACCCGGGTGAAGCTGCAGACAAGAACCTCTACGATTTGCCGCCTGAAGAAAACGCCAAGATTCCGACTGTGTGCGCTTCTTTAGATGAGGCCTTGGCAGCTTTAGCTGCCGATCACGAGTTCTTGACGCGTGGCGGAGTGTTCTCTGAGGACATGATCGAAGCCTACATTGCTTTAAAAGCAAAGGAAGTGGAGCGCTTCCGCTTAGCAACAGCCCCGATTGAATTTGAAATGTACTATAAGCTCTAAGAAGACCTTTTCAATCTTTATTAAAATGGGCGATGAAAACAAAAATTCATCGCCCTTTTTATTACACTCATCAATGACACTTGAGACTCTTCACCAAAGATTATTAGCTTTGGGTGCTAAGCCCCTTCATTACGGATATCTTTATCGAGCGCTTTTTGGCATTGTGCCTTGGCCAGATGCAGATAATCCTAAGTTTCCCAAGTCGCTTCGTCAAGCGTTGCCCGACATTAAAGCTGAAATTAATGCTGTACTTCAGGTTGTGGATCACCAGCAGGGTGAAGAGAAAGATTCCTTAAAGCTTTTATTTCAATTAAAAGACGGTCACACAATTGAAAGTGTGCTTTTGCCAAGAGAAGGGGTCTGTGTTTCTTCTCAAGTGGGTTGCGCTGTGGGGTGTGTTTTTTGTATGACGGGACAGTCAGGCCTTATTCGGCAGCTCACAGACTTAGAGATTGTTGCCCAGGTAATTGAAGCGAAGAGGCTGCGTCCTGAGACTCGCAAAGTCGTCTTTATGGGGATGGGGGAGCCCTCACACAATTTAAAAAATGTGATGTCTGCAATTGATTTCTTGGGCTCCTACAGTCAAATTCCACATAAAAATCTGGTGCTCTCGACCGTTGGCGATCAGCGCGTCTTTGATGCTTTAAAAGCTTCAGCAGTAAAGCCCGCGCTTGCGATTTCACTTCACAGCACGATTAAAGAAAAAAGAGAAAAGCTTTTGCCTCGTGCGGGCAAAATTTCGATTGACTCGCTTGTTGATCAGGCAGAAAGCTATGCTCGTCAGACAGGCTATCCGATTCAGTATCAGTGGACGTTGATGCATGGCGTCAACGATAGCGATGAAGAGTTAGCAAATATCCGAAAACTTTTAAGCGGTAAATACGCTTTAATGAACTTTATTCCTGTCAATGCCGTGGACAACAGCCCTTATCGCCGACCCGAATGGTCACGGTGTCAGGAAATGGCGCGAATTTTAAAAGAAGCGCACATTTTGGCGAAGTTTCGCCACTCTGCTGCTCAAGATGTAGAAGGTGGGTGCGGACAGTTGAGGTACCGTCATTTGCAAAAAGAGGGCAAGAGCTTATGAGTGGATTTGATGAGTTAGGAATTGGTTTAGCTCTTTTTACTAAGACAAAAGAGTTGGGATGGGAGAAGCCCAGCACCATTCAGCAAAAAGCGATTCCGGTGATTTTAGCCGGGCGCGACTTGATGGCGATTGCCCAAACGGGGAGTGGGAAAACGGGGGCATTTTTATTGCCTATTTTGCAGCGCTTGTCTCAAAATAAATCCAAACAGAATCAAAATCCCTCTGTTTTAATTTTGGCGCCCACCCGAGAACTCGCTATTCAACTTCATAAAAATGCTGAAATTTTTAGTGAAGCTGTTGCTAGAAGTGCTTGTCTTTTAGTCGGGGGTTTGAGTGTTCTCACGCAAAAAGAGGCTTTAACCCTCAAACCCGAGATTGTGGTTGCGTCACCCGGCAGGCTTCTCGATCACCTTCGAAGAAACCATCTGAATTTATCCGGCATCCAATACCTCGTACTGGATGAAGCCGATCGGATGCTTGATATGGGTTTTTTGCCCGATATTAAGAACATTTTGACTCGCTGCTCTGAACCCAGACAGTCTCTTTTATTTTCTGCGACGTTATCAGACGAGATTCATCTTTTAGCGCAAAAGCTTTTAAAGCGCCCGATTCTCATTGAAGTTAATGCCAACCGCGATGCGGGAAGTATTGAGCAAAAAGTTTTCCGAGTACCAGAGCGTGAAAAGCCGACTTTTCTTCGAGATCTAATTGTCGATAACAGTTTGAATCAAGTGCTCGTTTTTACACGTCAAAAAGAAAGTGTAGCAAAGCTTGCGAGTCACTTAAAAGAAGACGGCTTTAAAGTGGAGGCCCTTCATGGAGATAAAACCCAAGCCAGACGAACGAAGATTCTGGAGGCGTTTAAAAACCATGAATTAAGAATTCTTGTTGCTACTGACCTGGCCTCTCGTGGCATTGACATCAAAGAGCTCCCTGTTGTGATTAACTATGAATTGCCTCAGGACCCGCATGACTATATCCATCGAATCGGCCGCACGGGGCGGGCTGGGGAAAAAGGTGTGGCCTATTCTCTAGTAAGTGAAAAAGACACTTATAAGCTAAAAGCCATTGAAACTTTGATTAAAAGAAAATTGTCACTTGAAACGCCTGCGATCTATAAAACCTATTTTGAAAAAGAAGACAGAGTTGAAGATGCTCCAATGGCTAAGTCTTTGACACGGGACTCAAAGCCAAAGCACTCAGTTTCAAAAGAAAGAACACATAAAAAAGACCGCAAAGCATTTTCAGGTGAAAAACGATCGCTTAAAGAAAAGCGCAATACGGGACTGGATTCTTTTGATTACATCTTGCCAGACTTTTAAGTCGCAAGAAAACGATAGAATATCCACCATGAAAGAAAAGATTCTTATCAAAAAAATTGGGCTTTTGTGTTTCTCGGGTCTTGTTGCAGCTTGCCTTTTGACTGGCTGCACTAACGGCCCTTCGGATCCCTTATTTGATGCGCCTTTGGGAGAGCGCACGATTTGCAGTGCCGTTAATCCCGTGCAGGGTAACGACGTTTTAAGTGTTGTGCCCTTTAATTGTCCGGATCTGGAAATTTCTACAACGCTTAACGAACTGCGTGATGCTGGTTGGCGCTTAGAGACTGTGCATATGGGAGAAGACGTAGAAGTAAACGGTACCTTAGCTTCTGAGGTCTCTATTACGGTCAGAAAGGCTTACTGATATGACGACTGATATTAAAAACCGAGTTCAAGATTTGCGCCAAGCGATACTTCGCCTTGGCGCAAATGCTTTTTATTGCACTTTGTCTGATGCGCACCTATCGGAATATATCCAAGAGGCTGATCAATTTTTAACCTATTTAACGGGTTTTACCGGATCAAACGCTCAAGTGCTGATCACAGAACATGAGGCCTATCTTTGGACCGATTCGCGCTATTGGGAGCAGGCTAGCAAAGAATTAGAGGGCTCAGACATTGTTTTGATGAGGCAAGGAGAAGAAGGTGTCCCGGAAGTTTATCAATGGCTTGCAGAACACAATGCGACAACACCTTTTATTCTTGCCTCACCATTAGAAACTTTGTCTTTAGTGACATTTAATAGCTTGGCTCAAAGCGCTTCGAGGATCATGGATTTTGATGATGCTTTAATTAATCAGCTTTGGCCCCTAAGACCCTCTCGCGCTGTGCGCCCCCTTTATGTCCACAAGGCAAGCTCGGAAAGCGCTAAGGATAAGCTTTTGCGTCTGAAAGCTTATCTGTCAACAAAGGGTGAGGGCCAGGGATCGCTTCTTTTAACCCGGCTTGATGATATTGCGTGGCTGACCAATTTACGGGGATCGGATATTGCCTTTAACCCCGTCTTTTTAAGTTGGGCCCTTATCAGTCAAGAAAAAGCTCATCTTTTCGTCCATCAAAAAGTATTAAATTCTGACATCGTTTCAGAGCTTACGTCTTCCGGTTGGACGATTTGTGATTACTCAGAGTTGCATGAGAAGCTCAAAGAGCTGATTAGTCAAAATACTTCCATTTTGGCTCGGGAAACTTATCTAAATGCCAAGCTTTTCACTGAGATTAAAGATACTTTTAAAGATTTTAAGCACCCGGTTGCCCTTTGGAAATCGATCAAAACAAAGGAAGAAATCGAGGGTTTAAAAGAAGTGATGAAAGCCGACGGTCAGGCCTTGCAGGACTTTATTGATGAAGTAAAGGTTAGGCTTGCCCGAGGAGAGAAATTAACTGAAAACGATGCTGTAGACATTTTGCATCAAAAGCGCTCGGCTATTGACGGTTTTATCGGTGAGAGTTTCGGGACAATCGCTGCGGTTAACGCTAACGCTGCATTGCCTCACTATGAACCCAAAGAGGGTAAAGGTGCGCTTATTCAAACGCCTTGCGTTTTGCTCGTGGACTCCGGTGCTCACTATGATAAAGGCACCACAGATACAACGCGGGTTTGGTTTTTAGGTAATCCTGAAGATTTTCCCAAAGAGGATTTGAAAGCTTTAAGGCGCGATTACACTGCTGTTTTTAAAGCAATGAAGGCTCTTTCGGAGGCTTCATTTGCAGTTGGAACCACCGGTTTTGATTTGGACAAAATCGCTCGCGCACCCATTCATGCGATCGGTGCTGATTTCGGACATGGAACGGGGCATGGCATTGGACTGACGTTAAATGTTCATGAAACTCCACCTAGTATCTCTCCCAGAAAACGAGAGGGGACATTGACGGCTTTTGAACCCGGCATGATTGTAAGCGACGAACCCGGTATCTATCGGCCGGGCAAATGGGGTATTCGTATTGAAAATATGCTCGTTTGCGTAGAAAAGCCTAATGGTCTTTTAGGTTTTGAGACACTGACGCAATGTGACATTGATCAGACGCTTTTAGAAGATTCTTTACTCGGTTAAGGTGATAGGATTTTAGATAGATCAAATAATGTATTAAATTCAGAGATTATGGTCAAGCAAGCGCCGTCAACCACAGTTGCTAATCGCACCTACCGAAAAATGACCGAAGAGCCGGTTAGCCGATTGGTTATTGAATTGGGCATCCCCACAATGCTCTCGATGCTGGTGACGGCGCTTTATAACACGGCTTCTACTTATTATGTTTCATACCTTGGCACTTCTGCCGTGGGTGCTATGGGTGTGGTCTTTGCCCTTCAAACCATAATTCAGGCAATTGGCATCATGATCGGGCAGGGGTGCGCTTCTCAAACATCAAGGCTACTGGGCGCACAAGACTATGTTAGGGCGAACGCCTTGGCCTCTTCCGGGCTTTTTCTGTGTTTAGTTTTTGCGTTAGTCTTTTCTCTCATTGGCTTTCTTTTTATAGAAAGCTTTATGTTTGCCATGGGGGCAACTGATACGATTTTGCCTTATGCCGTTACCTATGGTGAAGTGATTTTGTTTGCTGCGCCCTTTATGGCAGCCTCTTACACCTTAAATAATCTTCTGCGCTCCGAAGGGCTGGCGCTTGTCGGTATGGTGGGTTTAGGCTTGGGCGGTCTGCTCAACATCGCGGTTTGTCCCGTTTTTATTTTTGTTTTTGATTGGGGTATTGCCGGCGCAGCTTGGGCAACCGCGCTTTGCCAAGCTATTTCCTTTGCAATTTTGCTCACGCACTATTTACGAGGCAAAGGAACGCTTCAGATGCACTGGAGTTTTATTTCCAAAAATCCTCTTCTTTACGCCTCAATCTTTAAAAACGGTATGCCCTCTTTAACCCGAAATGGTCTGGGAGCGGTCGCTGCCTCTGCTTTAAATCTTATGGCCGGACAATACGGCGATGCGGGAGTGGCTGCCATGAGTATTGTTGGGCGAGTGATGATGATCACAAACGCTTTTTTGATTGGTCTTGGTCAAGGCTTTCAACCTGTTTTGGGCTACAACTGGGGTGCAAAACTTTTTACTCGGGCTAAAGCCGCACTGGATACTACCATCGGTATTGGTACCTTGATGATGATTTGCCTGGGCGCAGTAGGTTTCATTTTTGCCGAAGAAATCGTTGCCTTTTTTGAAACCGATGACCCCGAAGTTTTGGCTATCGGTGTTTTAGCCCTAAAACTTCATTGCCTTGCCGCGATTATCATTCCGGTTAACGTTATTGGCAACATGTCTTATCAGGTCTTGGGACGCGCTGCAATCGGAACGCTTTTAGCTTCTTCCCGTCAAGGTCTTTTTTTCCTGCCCTTGATTTTCTTTTTGCCTTCTCAAATCGGTCTTTTAGGGGTTCAGTGTGCACAGCCCTTAGCAGAAGTCGGCGCATTTTTTGTCTGCGGTTTCTTCTTGTGGCACTTCAGAAAAGAGTTGGACAATCGGATCGCTATTGCGAAGGAAAGCAAAAAAGATTGAATCTTAAATAGATATTCGTCTGGATATCGCAGAGCGCTTTAAACAAGTACGCTTAGATAAAAATTTTACTTTTTAGAATCTGAGTTAGCGTCCCGCAGTTTTATTGAAATCACTTCGATGCTTTGAATCATAGGGGAGAGTTTCTCCTAAATACCTCGTTAACTTAGCTATGGCTCTTAATCGGGAGCAGGATTTTGAAGAGTTCTTCGCAATTGAGGAAAAATCGATTTATTTAAGCCTGAACCTAAACAAAGACAGCGTCAACGGCCTCGTCAAAATAAAATGACCATAAGAATTAGAATGCAGTTTATTAAAAATCTCCATAGGAGATATTTATGGTAAATCAGACAACAATTTATTTGGGTAAGCAGTTAGGCACTTTATTAAAAAGCTATAGAAAATCAAAAAATATTTCGCAGGTGGATTTTGCTCAAAAAGTTGGTATTTGCCAATCCAGGGTGTCGTATTTGGAAAATCATCCAGAAGATATGAGTTTTGATCAGCTAATGAGATGGGTCTCTGTTTTGGGACTAGAGATTCGTTTAGCTGTTAAACAAAAAGATATAGTGGATACGGAGTGGTAGCGGTGAAACAAAAAGTTAATTCCATCTAGATGAAGATTCTTTGAGTTTTTTATCTGTATTAGTTTTTTCTGGCTTTTAAGGGCAACAGAGGGTCATGCAAAAAATTTCAGTATCAATCTTTTGCCTCATGGAAACTACCGTCTGAGTAAGTTTTATGACATCGTTTCGACTTGGCCGGCTGTGGGCAATGGAGTTCATCTGCTGAAATTGCAAAATTAAAATTTGCAATGGCTCTGGAAGGAAAGCGCAGGCACTATCGGATGGATCGAATTAATCTTAGTCATTTTGTCAGAACTGCAGCATTGGCTGGAGTTGAAGAAAGTGAGGCAAAAGAAGTCATCGGTTTGTTGCTTCAGAGTGTTCCGTCGGCTTGTGAGTCGGTTTCTAAAATTCTGCCTGATGATTTTTCTCAAAAGGTCGCTGATAAAGTACTGGAAGGTGTTTTGAAATCATCTCAGGAATTGTCCGAACAAATCGATCAATTGCAAAGAAGCCCGTTATACTTAAGACTGAATTTTTCTTCACAACTTCCGGAGGTCAATCCATGCAATCCGCCCTTAAAGCCATGTTTGTTGCAGGGGCCTGTCTTGTTGCCGCCAGTTTTTCGGCTCAAGCCGCTCAAACCATTCGCCTTGCGCATACGGCGGCGACGAGCCACGCTCACCATGCCGCAGCCCTTCAATTTGCTAAAAATGTTGAGGCTCGCACTAAGGGTGAACTCAAAGTGGAGGTTTATCCTTCGGGAGAATTGGGCGATCAGCCGGCATTGGCCGAACAGGTGACGATGAGTGCACTAGATATGGCGGTCGTGTCTTTAGGCAACATGGCGATGTACTCTAAAAAACTCAATGCCATGACGGCTCCATTTCTCTTTAAGAGCTACGATGAGGCCCACCAAGTAATCGACTCCTTTGTGATGCCTTGGATGAATGAGGGACTGGCCAATTACGATGCTGTAGGCTTATCCATGTTTGATTACGGTTTTCGTCAAACCACTACTCAAGACGTTGTAGTGAATTCAGCTGATGATCTCAAAGGCGTCAAGATCCGTGTGCCGCCCGCCACGGGCCTTTTAGCTGCTTTTGATGCGATTGGCGCCAACACGCAAAGCATTGCTTACTCTGAGCTTTATACGTCCTTAAAGCAGGGAGTGGTGGTCGGTGAAGAAAACCCCGTCTTTACGATTTTGGCCGATAGCCTCTATGAGACGCAAAATCAATTAGCGATGACCAATCACTACTTTGACTGCCAGGTGCTTTTGATGAATAAGACCCTTTTTGAAGGGTTGCCTCAAGAGCAGCAAAAGATTCTGAAGGAAGAGGCTGTCAATGCCCAAAACCTCACTCGCAAGATGATTAGTGAAGGGGAAAGCGCCGTAGTTGAAGAATTAAAGAAAAAGGGCATGAATGTTACTTATCCGGATCGTGAGTCTTTTGTGAAAAAGATGGCACCGGCCTATGCCAAAGTGGCTGAATTGGCCGGCAAAGATGCGATGGATGAAGTGCTCAATGCCGTAAAAGCCGTCCAATAAGTAGGAAAGATCTCTTATGGTGATGTTTGCGATTTTTGCGGGTGTGTTGTTGCTTTTGCTTTTGGGCGTGACAACGGCTGTCACAATGGGTTTTGCCTCCATTGCGACTTTTTTGATGGCCGGAGGCGACATGTCTCGGCTTTTTCTTGTGCCCCAGCGCATGTTCTCGCAAGTCTCGGGCATCACCCTGATGTCCATTCCTTTCTTTTTGTTGATGGGTAATCTCATGAGCGTGGGGGGCATCTCCCAGAGCTTATTTGGTTTTGGCAGAGTTTGTTTAGGCCATAGGGCCGGAGGTTTATCTAACGCTGCGATTGTTGCCTGTATTGTGATGGCAGCTATGTCCGGGTCGGCTGCAGCGTGCGCAGCCGGAATCGGCATGATTGCGATCGCTGAGATGACAAAATCGGGCTATGACCGAGCCTTTAGCTGTGCAACGATTGCCGCAGGCGGTGCTTTGGGTCCGATTATTCCGCCTTCCATTACTCTTATTCTTTTTGCGGGTTTGACGCAAACTAGTGTCAACGCTCTTTTTGCTGCCGGTACTGTGCCGGGGCTTCTTTTGGGCTTAGCCTTCATGCTCTGGTCTTCCTACGTTTGTAAAAAAGAAGGCTATACGGTGACTCCAAAAGCCTCATGGGCTGAGCGCTGGGAGGGCTTTAAGGATGCGTTTTGGTCCCTTTTGACTCCTGTGATTGTGATCGGAGGGATGTTTGCCGGGCTTTTTACGGCAACTGAAGCCGCTGCCGTTGCCTCCTTTTATGTTTTTATCCTGGGGCTTTTTGTTTTTAAGACCCTTAAACTGAAGGATCTTCCGTCCATTTTTTGGAATACCGTTGAGCAAACCGCAAAAGTGATGTTCGTAATTGCTACGGCCGGCTTTTTCCAATATGTGCTTTTGTACACGCGTATTCCGCAACAAACAATTGCGTTTGTTTCAAGCACTTTCTCCTCGGTAGCAGTGGTCCTTTTAATCATCATAGCGATTTTGGTGATTATGGGGTGCTTTATGGAGGGAACGGCAATTTTGCTCATTACGGTGCCGATTTTCGTGCCCATTGCAAAGAGCTTTAACTACGATTTGATTCAGTTGGGTATCGTGATGTGTATTGCACTGGCCGTTGGAGTACTAACGCCTCCGGTTGGGCTTAATCTTTATGTAATGGCGTCTATCACCGGAGAAAAGGTGATGATGATTGCTAAGCACGCTCTGGGCTATGTGGTGATCATGATTTTAGTGGCGATAGCTGTAGCGTTTATTCCGGGGCTTTCTTTGGGCTTGGCAGCTCTTGTGGAGTAGCAGATGATTGAGTTATTGAAAACTATTGATCATTGGGTTAGCCGCATCACGCGCTTGATTTGTGTGGTGGCGCTCGCTGCTATCGTCATCATGTTTCTTGCGAATGTTTTTGTGCGCTTTGTTCCCATCTATAACTTCACGCAGACCGATGACTGGATTCAGATTTGCCTCATATGGATGATCTTTTTGGGTGCACAGGAATTGGTGCGCACAAGAAATCACTTCGTAGTGGAGGTCATGACCGAGCGTTTGGAAGGAAAGACCGCGAAAATTTGCCGTGGGATTGTCTGCGCAATTGAACTCATCACTTATGTGCTCATCTGCTACTACGGCTTTGTCTGGGTGATGAGAGCACACGCCTATATGCAGTCCATCCCCTGGATGCAGGTCAAAGTAGCCTATGCCGCTATTCCGGTGAGCGCCTTTTTTATGTCATGCTATGCTCTAAGAGACTTTATTTTGGCCATCCGAGGCAAGTATGATGACTTTGAGGCTTGATTTAAAGTTTAGCTTTAGTAAGCAGAAACACTGTTGAGAAAATCAATAGAGCTCCCACGACTTCAACTGTCTGAAAGCTCGTGCCTAGAATTATGACTGAAAGCAGCACCGCTGAAAGCGGTTCAAAACAATTGAGAATTGAAGTAATTGACGGCGGGACAAATTCGAGGCTTTTTAAATAACACCAAAAGGCAATGATGGTGCCAAAAAGAACGATGTACCCATACAAAGCGATACATTGCACATTCCATTGAACATTCATATCAAAGGGGCTAATGACTACGCATCCTACAGCACCTCCGATGAGCATCCCCCAGCCAACAACGGTGGTGACAGAGACGCGTTTGATGAGTTGTCTCGGTTGAATGGTGCAGAAGGCTCCGCAAATGGCAGAGACTAATCCCCAGAAAACACCGATACTGGAAAAATTAAGTTGAGAAAAATCCCCTTTTGTAATAAGGCAGATGACACCCACGGCCGATAAGCCGATTGCCCCCAATTCAACGCTCTGTACTTTTCGGTGATCAATGAAGGCTAAAAAGCTAATCACAAAAAGCGGACCGGTTAAAACCAAAATACCGGCAGTGGCCGCGTTGGCGTGTTCAATGGAAAGAAAAAATGCCCATTGAATACCTAATACGCCCAAGCCATAGATAGCAATATCTCTGAGGTTTTCCCATTTAAAAACGGTCTTGAGATGATTTTTGGGCGATAGGATGCAGTCAATCATGGCTAAAGCAAGCCCGGCTCCAAAAACTCTGAGCGCAGTGAGATTTTCAGCCGAAAAGCCGTAATGCGTCATCAGGTACTGGGCTGCCACAGCCATTGAGCCCCAAGAGGTTCCAGCCGTCAGCGCCAGAAGAAAACCTTTGAAAATTGCAGAATGCATCGCCATTTATTTGAATTGAAATATTTTTATTATTGACCGCGGTTAGTAAAACCTCAAACAGTATTGATGTTAATTATTTTGGGCTCAAGATGACTTTTGGGGAATAAATAATTTTTTAATTGAGTTGACTGAGTTCGATACAATGCAATCATGTTTGTCTTTTTGTAGTGAGCCGTTTATGTGGGAGTCTGAGTCGTTGATTTCTGCCCGAGAGCACTATCTGAGCCAACCTGAAGTGCAAGGTTTTACTGACTTTTTAGCCCGATTTATTGTCGGTCGTGTTTTTGATCTTCCTTACCTGACACAAACTAAGCGCCCTAAAGCACAGTACTGCTTTACAAGTCTTCAGGATGCTTGGGAGCAATACATTCAGGAAGAGCCCTATAGAGCCTTTCAAGAGCGTCTCATAGAGTATGAAAAGCCCCTAAAGGAGGCGTTAGATAAGCGCGACGATGCCGCTTTTATCAATATTGTAAATACCATTTTCGGTGCAACAAGCCTTTTGTATCACTCAAACGAAAAGACGCTTTTAGAGATGAAAGATTTATGTGAGTCAGTGGCTTTCGCAGTGAATCAGCTTTCAAGCGACTCGCCCAATGAAGACGCCTTCGGGCGCTTTTATGGTCCAAGAATGACGAGTTTTTTCTCTCGCATTTATGCCACGCTGATTCCTGATTTTTTAGCCTATGAGAGCCGCGTAGCGGGCGGTCTTTGTTATTTGATTCGTCTCTATTGCATCGAAAGAGAAATTTCTTTGCCTTTGACGCTGAAATTAGGCTGTGTTCATGGATGGGGAAAGGATAAGAAAAATGTCTCCCGTAATGCCTCTTGGGGTGATAATGACTTTACGTCTTTAGATACCATTAAAAAGCGGCCTTTGCGTGAAAGAACTTTTGCGCACAGCAATTACTTAGCCACGTGGCTTGTTGTAGAAGCCCTTTGCAAAGCTAAAGCCATGGATGAAAAGGGTAGTAGTTGGATAACTGACCCTCACCCCATCCGCAAAGTGGAGGCTTCGCTTTATATGTTGGGAGCGGAGCTGCCGCCGGTTGATTAAAAAACTTTTCGACTTGAACCTATAAAAACGGCGGGAAGTCCATCTTCCCGCCGTTTAATTATGAGCGATCTAACAATACATTAGAAAGAGGCAATCTGACCGTCGGTGCGTTTTTCCGTACCGGCGCAAAGGATTCCCGTCTTTTCATCACGCAAAATCACTTGACCGCGTCCCATGTGATAGGGATCGGGTTGCACAACGATGTCGTGACCCATGCGTTGAAGCAGGCGAACAAGGTGATTGGGCATATCGTGTTCAACTTCCACCTTCTTGCCGCCAATCCATTGCCAACGCGGGGCGTCGAGGGCCTGTTGGGGATTCAAATGGAAGTCAATCATATTCATGATGACTTGCAGGTGAGCCTGGGGTTGCATCCAACCGCCCATGATGCCCATGGCAGAAATCGGTTGATCGCCCTTAGAGATAAAGGCCGGAATAATCGTGTGGTACGGGCGCTTGCCGCCTTCGTAAGCATTGGGATGCTTTTCATCAAAGCGGAAGTTTTGAGCGCGGTCATTGAGCGAAATACCCGTGCCAGGAATGACGATACCGGAGCCGAATCCACGGAAGTTACTTTGAATCATGCTCACCATGTTGCCTTCGGCGTCAGCCGTAGCAAAGTAAACGGTCGAGCTGTAGCGCGGATCACCCACTTCAGGCATCAAAGCAGAGTCAGGCTTGATGAGTTTTCTGCGGTCATCAGCATACTTTTGGCTCAAAAGCTGCTCGGAGGTAACAATCATGTGTGAGGGTTCGGCCACATATTCCATCGTATCGACGAAAGCAAGCTTCATCGCTTCGATTTGCTTATGAAGCGTGTCGATGGTGTCGCGTTCGCCGAATGTAAAGCCCTTCAAAATATTCAGAGCCATCAAAACGGTGATGCCGTGGCTGTTGGGCGGAATTTCCCAAACGTCGTAACCGCGGTAATCGGTCTTTAACGGCTGAACCCATTCGGGATGGTAGGCCGCTAAGTCTTCTGCCGAGAGGAATCCGTTATGCTCCTTCATGAAGGCATCGATCTTTTGAGCAAGCGCACCGCGATAGAAGGATTCACCCTTGGTGCGGGCGATTTCACGAAGGGTTTCCGCCATATCATGGCTCTTAAAGACGTTGCCCGGACGCAGCCACGTATCGTTCGGAGCAAAGGTATCAAACCAGCCTTTAAACTCCGGACGGTCACGGTACTTGCTGTAATTCTTATAAGCTTCTTCCCACAAGCGGCTGATGTTAGGTGAGACCGGGTAGCCATTTTCAGCGTAGTCAATGGCAGGGGCCATCACTTCTTCAAGGGGCAGACGACCAAAACGCTCATGCATGGCCATCCAGCCGCCCACTGCACCCGGTACATCAATGGGTTCAACTCCATAGGGAGGAATGCTGTCAAAACCGCGTTCTTTCAATTTAGCAATGGAGGCAGCCTTGGGCAGCGGACCTGAACCATTGATTCCGTAGAGTTTGCCCTTATACCAAATGAGCGCAAAACAGTCAGCACCCAAACCGTTGCCCGTGGGTTCGACGACAGGCTGTGCGCATGCGACTGCGACGGCAGCGTCAATGGCGTTGCCGCCTTTTAAAAGGACCTGAAGACCGGCGGCAGCGCCAGAAGGATTGCCCACGCAGGACATCCCGTTTTTGGCATAGACCACGTGGCGCTTGGAGGCGTACGGATAGTCTTGAGCATCAAACTTAAACATGATGTTTACCCTTTCAAAAAGTGTCGATCAAATAAATCTTTTCGTTTAATTGTGACCTTACGGAACAATGAATGTTTCAAAGATACCGGCAATGATGACGGAAACTGAGGTCACAGTGGTAAAGCCCGCTACGAGATACTTAGACATAATGGCATCGAGTACCACCTGTTTTTCTTCGTCATTTTCTGCGGCAGCTGTTGCCACTTCGTTTGCAATAAGGTAGGTCGCAGGGAATCCTAAGAGCTGAGCTGCTGCGACACCCAATGCCACGTTTTTATGACCCTGTACTTTCCAGAGCGGCAAAATGGCAAAGCAGACATAAAGCAGAACGAAGACCACAACGAAAACGACTACAGTGCTGTAACCTAAGACAATTAATTCATGGAAGTCAATCTTGGCTAAGCTTGGGATGATGGAGGCAAACACTGCAACGTTAAAGATGCCGCCCGATTTGGCTTGAGCCATGATGTTTTTGGGCACATAGCCGGTCGTAGACATGATGGCACCCAAAATCAAGCACCAAATCGTGTAGCTTAAACCGGTCATTTGACCGATGATGGAGGCCACCCAGGAGAAGAAAGCCATGATGCCTAAGCAGACAAATTGACCGTAGTACTTCTTATTTTTTTCAGCAAAGGTGGGTTTCGGTTCTTCTCCAGGCTTTGCAACGGGTTTATTAGGATTGACGCCCGTTTGACGGTAGACTGTGAGCACCTGGCGAGCTTCGCGCAAACCAAAATAGGAGGCAAAGGGCGTGCCGAAGAATTTTTGCACGGCGTACAAAATCGTACCCAAGGCAGCGGCCATTTCTAAGCCGTTTTCCATTGCGGCAGAAGTCATAATTTGAGTGGCCACAATACCGCCGTTAATAATCGGAATAGCAACGATTGTTTCGTTGTAGCCGATTAAGGGCACAAGCACCACCATACCGATCCAAATCACAGCCATCGATAAGCAGGCTGTTGCCACCGTACGCCACTCAGCAATGAGTTCACGCATATTAATGGTCGTGCCCATGCCGAAGACCACAAAGCCCACAGCCCATTTGCCGATTTGGGTGAGACCGGCCTGATTGATCACGTCATCCGGGATCCAGTCGGCCATGAAGAAAACAAGGAATAACAGTAGGCTCACGAAAACAGAAGAAAGCTTCGCTTTAGTGGCTACGCCTAAGAAGTCGCCGATCGCAAAAAATGCTAGGCAGACAAAGATGTAAAAAAGCATGCCCTCAAACATGGGAAATTCCTTTCTTGGTTTGTTGTTAAATGATTAATGGGACAAAATCCGCATTTTTACCATCATAATGAGGGCTGAGTCTGAAAGAAATAAGCATTTCTCCTAGATATAAGGCAATTATTCCAGGGGAATACACGAAACAGACAAAAGTGATTTTGAAAGATAAAAATTCCTTTTAAATAAGGAAATACTCTTTTCTTTCCCTCCTTAATTGAGTTGGCGGTAGATCACTTCAATAGCTTTTTGCATAATTGCGTCTCTTTGCATAAGCGGTGTTTTAGCAGGAGCTAACAGATGCAGTGCTACGTAGTAGCGATCGCCTTCGTCGGAGACAACAATGGCATGCAGGGCTCTTGAAGAGCAATGAGAATCGGCCCCGGCTCCCGAGCGACCGTACAATAGCCACCCTTCGGGCAGACTTGAGCGCAGCAGATTGGAGGCTGTTTGATTACTGGCGAGATCCTCTAACCATTGTGTTTGAGCCGACTGTGCCATTGAGGTGTCTAACCTATACCATGTTAGCGACGCATTGCTCGGAGTCGTTGTATCGCGATATTCGTTTGGTGAAAATCTGTTGAGATCGGGCTCCAGTCGATCGCTACGGGTTGTTTGGTCTGCTTTTTGCCGCAGCCAAGTAGTTAGCGCTTTGGGGCCCCCGGTGTGGAAAAAGATAAAATTTGCCGCACGATTGTCGCTTTGAGATAAAGCTGCTCGACAAGCTTCTTTAAGTGAAATCTCCGTCTTAGGATCAATAGAGCCTAAGACCGGCGAGTGAGCTACAGCTTTGACGGTATTAATCGGTGCTCTGACGTTTTCAAGGCCCAAGTCATAGACTCTGGCGCACTGCAGTGCCTTGACTGTGCTAGTGAGCGGGAAACGTTCTCGAGAACGCCACTCTAAAAGAACCTTGCCGTTTTGGTCACGAGTCGATACGCCTAATACCACGTGATATTTTTGCTCTATGGAACGGATTTTTTCCTGAGAACTTTTCGCTATCGGACTCAAAGAAGTCTTCGTTGGATTTGTAGTACATCCGCTCAGACAAAAAAGGGCAAGAGTTGCAGCAGTTACCACAGGAAAAATTATTTTTAAACAGAATGTCTTCGACATAGTTCTAACCTGTATCCTCCTTATTCTTGTTGTCGAATTCGACCGTCATTTTTGACTCCTTTAGTTCTTAAAGGTGTCAACTTTTTCAGGCTAAGACACCTGAGAGGGGACCGATGATTCGGACGGTTTTTCTTCAGGCTTTCTTGTCCTAGTCCTTGCTGTGCCAGTCCGTTTAGTTTTCGCTGTCCCCGGGGTACTTTTACGAGGGGTTCTGGGCTTGCGTTTTGCACTTGGTTTGCTGGCAGGTTTGACTGTCGATTGATCGTTTGAAGCCTTTACCGAGGTACTCGTAACGGCTGCTGTAGCCACAGCGGGTTCTGAGCCCTCTTTGTTTTCTTGCGAGGAGGCTTGAACGGGTTTCGTTTGAGGCTTTGTGGTCAAAGTAGGCGCTTTGCGGCGAGGTTTTCTTTTCGGTTGGGCCTTGGTCATAGCTGAGGCATCAGAAGCTTCTTGCGTAACCGTGATGTTTTCTTTTTTGGCGGTCTTGGCACTCTGAGCGGGCTTTTCACTTTGTTTGGCTCTGGCTCGCTTAGCAGAGGCTGCTTTTTGACTTCGTGTGGCTTCGCGTCTGCGGTGCGCTTCTTTTTGAGCAGGCGTGCGGTTATCAGTTAATAAAAGCACCTGCTCTTCAACAGTTTCTGTGCTTTTAGCAAAATAGAAAATGACGGCTGCGGCGACTGCTACGAGCAAAATCCAGACGGAGTCTGTCGGTAGGAGATAGCCCACGATGAAAAAAAGAAGCGCTCCCCACAAGGCCCACTGCCAGGGGATGCGTTTTTTGTCTCGGCGGCCTTTTTTGTCCGCGTAAGCCTTCAGGCCGAAGATGTCTCCGAACATCGCAGACCACTGCGTGCCGCTCTCAGTATTTTTGTTTTGAGATTTTTTCATTTTGCGTTTCCTTAATTAGGAAAAACCAACTCTTTGACTATATCACACGAGAGTTTGTATCGTTAAGAAAGCCCAAGTGTTCTGATAGGGTGCGCGTTTTCTTTGCGCTACAATTTCGCGAAATTTAATCTTTTTTAAGAAAGACTGCCAGATGCTCTCTTACGCATTTATTGTTTTACATGTCTCGATTATCCTTGCGGGTTTTACCGGTGTTTTGGGGCGCCTTATTACATTAAATGAGGGGCTATTGGTCTGGTACCGTGTCATGCTGGCTAGCGTCTTTTTCCTTTTGTATTTAGTCGTTAAAAACGGTCGGATCCGTCTGCCTTTTAAAGATATCCTAAGAATTGCCTGGGTGGGATTGCTTTTGTGCATCCACTGGCTTTTGTTCTACGGATCTATTAAATACTCTAATGTTTCAATCGGAGTTGTCTGTTTTGCCTCAGTCGGCTTTTTTACTGCGATCATTGATCCTTTTTGGAGTAAGCGCGCCTTTTCGATTCGTGAAGTTTCTTTCAGTCTTCTGACGATTTTCGGTATTGCGCTCATTTTCCACTTTGACACTCGCTACCAGGTGGGCATTATCTTGGGTATCTTGTCAGCGATTGCCGCAGCATTTCTTACGATTGAAAATAGGCGTGTGGGTTCAGACTATCCGCTGATGACTTTCCTTTTCTATGAAATTGCCGCAAGTTTTGTCATCATGAGTGCGCTCCTACCTCTTTATCTGTCGATTTTCCCGGTGGCTACGATTGTTCCTTCAACATCAGACTTCGTCTACCTTTTGATTCTCTCGTCATTTTGTACAGTGGGGATGTTTTCTTTACAGCTTGAAGCCCTTAAGCGCCTATCGGCTTTTACTGTTAACTTAAGCTACAACCTTGAGCCCGTTTACAGCATTATTTTGGCCATGCTTATTTTTCATGAAGCGCGCGACTTGAATTTCTCGTTTTACATTGGACTCGCTTTAATTTGTGTGTCAGTGATTCTGCAAAGCTACTCGCATTGGAAGACACACAAAAAACTTCAATGCGTTCGTGCTAAAGAATAAAAAAGCCTGCCGATTATTTTTCGGCAGGCTCACTGACTTAAAAAGTGTCAGAAGTTAATTAACGGGCACGCTTTTTCAAGAAACCCTTAGTGACACCTTCCACACCGCTCATAGCGCAGGCCATGAGGAAAGCCAATTGCGGACCCTGGTAGGCGTCCTTGTGTTCATAGACTTCTTCCAAGGTGTGCATCTTCCAGTTGCGGCCGCCTGCACCCATTGCAAGGCTCGGGATACCCAAGCTCAAAGATACGTTATGGTCACCGGAAGTAGAGGCATACATGTGAAGAGGCAGACCCAGTGCGAGAAGTCCGGCGCGAATGGCTTGGCAAACCGGGCTTTCATAGGGCTGTTGGCCGGCAGGACGGTTGCCGATCGGCGTAATGGTTACTTTAACCTTATTGGCCTCATCGGTAATACCCCAGTGGGCGTTTTCTTCATTTACGGCTTGTTCGAAAGCGGGCAAAATCTTGTCACGCAAAGCCAAGAGGGAGGCATTTTCCGTGCTGCGCATATCGATGTCGATTGAGCAGTGAGCAGCAATGGAATTCACTGTGGTGCCACCCTTAACAACACCTACTGTGTAGGTGGTTTTGGGTTCTTTGGGCACTTCGAGATCACAGAGCACTTTGCCTGAACGCATCATGGCGTGAATGGCAGAGGGTTGACCAAAGCCCAGGTAGCTGTGTCCGCCGGGGCCGTCAAAGCTTACACGATAGCGCAGGCTACCCGTAGCGCCTACGATCGCATCGCTCGGATCGCACCAGTCAAGAGACATGAAAGCGTCCACATCCACATTGGGATCGCGGAAGAGGTGCTTCACACCGCGAAGGTCGCCTTCGCCTTCTTCACCGACCGTAGCCACAAAGAGGATGTCGCCTTCGGTTTGAATATTGAGTTCCTGGAACATGCGAATGACTTGTAAAAGACCAGCCAAACCGCGAGAGTCGTCGCCGATGGAAGGAGCATAGAACATATTGCCTTCCTGACGGACCTTAAAGTTTGTGTCTTTAGCAAAGACCGTGTCCAAATGGGCAGAAATAATGAGCTTCGTGCGGGGTTCGGGACCGACACCGGGGCGCAGGCCCAAAACATTACCCACTTCATCCATGTGAACGTTTTGAAGACCGAGTTTGGTGAAACGTTCAATGAAATCCTGACCGCGCAATTCTTCACCGAAGGGAGAGGAGGGGATTTCGGTGATAGCAATTTGTTCTTGCAAGCATTGTTGGTCCTGGTCAACCGCTAATTGCAAAGCCTTCTTAATCAAGTCAGCAGCCATCAGCGTGTCCATGACTTCCTTGGTTTCAGGAAGAAGGGGCGGTAAGCCCGGTTCCAGATTTTTCTTTTCTGTGCTCATGAGTATTTCCTTTAAGCGTTAGAGTTAAATCTTACCTATTTTAACGCGTGATCTTTCTTAACACTTTTATTTTCGTCAGTACTTTTGTGTATCAGCTATCACGTTAAGAGTTGAAGACCAGAAAAAATTGGGCGTCAATTTTTAGAAAAAACAATACGGCTATTGCAAGAGATTCGTTAATGCAGGATAAAATTTAAATGTAGGAGTCTTTTGCCATTAAAGAGGTCACTTCATGCTCAACTTCAATTACTCTAATCCGACACGAATTCTTTTTGGACGAGATGAACATAAAAAATTAGGCCAAGCCCTTAAAAAAGAAAATATCGGTAAGGTTTTGATTGTATATGGTGGCGGCAGCGCGCTTAAAAACGGTACTGTTTCTGCTGTGCAGTCTTCGCTTGAAGCGGTTGGAATCGAGTACTTTACCATGGGTGGAGTACGAGCTAATCCCACGCTTGAATTTGCTTCGAAAGTCAAAAAAATTGCTCTTGACTCTGAGGTAGATGCCTTGTTGGCTATCGGTGGCGGCAGCGTGATTGATACCTGTAAAGTGGCAGCCGCTTGGGCTAAATACGAGGGTGATGCTTGGGACTTTTTTACTAAAGGCGTTGCCATTACCGAGGCGCTGCCTGTTGCTTGCGTTTTAACCATTCCTGCTGCAGGCAGCGAACAGTCAATTCGTATGGTGATCAATCACAACGGTTTAAAACTTGGGACGGCAAGCGAAAAAATCCGCCCGATGATTTCTGTAGTCAGTCCTGAGCTCTTTTTTACCTTACCTCAAACTCAGATTGCCGCCGGCGTTGTGGATATGATTAGCCATATCTTCGAGCGTTACTTCACCAATACCGAGCACGTTGACTTTGTCAGCGGTCAGGCAGAGGCAGCGATTCGTACGGCACTTGAAATGGGGCCGAAACTACTTGAAAATCCTCACGACTATGATGCCTGGTGCCAAATCGCAATGGTGGGTAGCTGGGCTCATAATGGCTACTACGGTTTGGGACAGGTTGAAGATTGGGCCTGTCACGCAATGGAGCATGAATTATCGGCCTTTGATCCGACGATTACTCATGGAGCAGGTCTTGCGGTGATTACTCCGGCCTGGCTTCGCTATGTGGCCGATGTGAATCCTTCACGCATGCTGCGTTTTGCTCAAAAGATCATGCAAGCTCAAACGGTTGAAGAGGGGATTGAAAAATTAGAAGCTTTCTATCGCACGATGAAAATGCCAGCAAAGCTCTCCTTCTTCGGTTTAACCGATGAGGCTCTTTGCAGCTGTGCAAAGAGCGCCTGTGCAAGAACTGGGACGATCGGTCAGTTTAAGAAACTCACCTCTGAAGACGTCCTTGCCATCTATAGGAGTGTTTTTTAGGCACAATTGCTAAGTGGCATGCTTTACAAAGCATAAAGCACAGGTCTAAAATAAGCGGCATCAGTTTAATAGGAACTTTCAAGTGTTTTTGAGTCGCAATACTCTTCGAACTACAACAACTCGTTAACAATTTGCTAACGAGCCCGCTTGTGTTGCTTGAAAGAATTCAATATTTAAAAGTGTGGCTTACCAAAAAGCCACACTTTTTTTATTACTCATATATACCGAAAGAAAAGGAATAGAAAAATGCTATCCGTAACGCTTCCAGACGGTTCTAAGCGTGAGTTTGACTCCGCAGTCTCTGTAGCCGACGTTGCCAAGAGCATCAGCACGAGTCTTGGTAAGGCAGCTATTGCTGCTCGTGTTGACGGTAAATTGGTTGATACAACACACGTGATTGATAAGGATGTCACCCTCGCAATCATCACCGACAAGGACCCTGAAGCGCTTGAAATTGTCCGTCACTCAACGGCCCACTTAATGGCTCAGGCTGTCAAGGAACTTTATCCTGAAGCTCAGGTGACGATTGGGCCGGCAATTGAAAACGGCTTTTACTACGACTTTTCTTACAAGCGCCCCTTTACGCCCGAGGATCTGACGGCCATTGAAAAACGTATGGATGAGTTGGCCGCTAAGAATATCCCGATTGTGCGCAAAGAAATGAAGCGCGAAGATGCCATCGAGTTTTTCCTCTCTTTGGGTGAAAAGTACAAGGCAGAATTAATTGAAGCCATTCCTGAAGGTGAAGTGATTTCGCTCTACGAGCAGGGTGACTTCATCGATTTGTGCCGTGGCCCTCACGTACCGAGCACCGGGAAACTTAAAGTTCACAAACTCATGAAGGTGGCTGGTGCATACTGGCGCGGCGACTCCAAAAACGAAATGCTGCAGCGCATCTATGGCACGGCCTGGCTTAAAAAAGATGATTTGAAGGCCTACCTTACGATGCTTGAAGAGGCTGAAAAGCGTGACCACCGCCGCTTAGGTAAAGAGCTGGATTTATTCCACCTGCAAGAAGAAGCTCCCGGCATGATTTTCTGGCACGCTAAGGGCTGGGCGCTCTGGCAGCAGGTTGAAAAGTACATGCGTACGATTTATCAGGATAACGGCTACGATGAAGTCAAAGCTCCTCAGGTGCTTGACCGCTCCTTGTGGGAACGCTCCGGTCACTGGGCAAAGTACCGTGAAAATATGTTCACGACCGAGTCAGAAAATCGTTACTACGCCTTAAAGCCCATGAACTGCCCGGGTCATATCCAGATCTTTAATTCTGCTTTGCGCAGCTACCGCGATCTGCCGATGCGTTTGGGCGAATTCGGTCAATGCCACCGCAATGAACCCTCCGGTTCTCTGCACGGCTTAATGCGCGTGAGAGGCTTTACGCAAGACGACGGTCACATTTTCTGTACGGAAGATCAGATTTTGTCTGAATGCGAAGCCTATTCCAAACTTGTGCGTGAGGTCTACCACACCTTTGGCTTTGATGAAATTGCCTATAAAGTGGCCACGCGACCTGAAATGCGTATCGGTGAAGATGCCGCTTGGGATAAGGCAGAAGCCGCTTTGATGAAGAGCTTGGACGATTTGGGCCTTAAGTATGAAATTTTGCCCGGTGAAGGCGCTTTCTATGGTCCGAAGATTGAGTATCACTTGAAGGACTGCTTGGGCCGCTCCTGGCAATGCGGTACGATTCAGGTTGACTTCCAAATGCCGGGCCGCTTAGGTGCTGAATACGTTGCAGAAGATAATTCTCGCAAGGTGCCGGTGATGCTTCACCGTGCAATTATCGGTTCGCTTGAACGCTGGATCGGTATGTTGATCGAGCACTACGCCGGCGCTATGCCCGTATGGTTGGCTCCGGTTCAAGTGGCTGTGGCAAGCATCACTGAGCATCAGATCGACTATGTCGAAGAGATTGCTGCCAAGATGAAGGCTGCGGGTCTGCGCGTTCAAAAAGATGTGCGCAACGAAAAGATCAACTATAAGATCCGTGAGTTGAGCCTGCAAAAGCTCCCCTACATTGTTGTGGTGGGTGACAAGGAACGCGAAGCCGGCACCGTTGCTGTTCGTGCCCGCGGCGGCAAGGACCTGGGTGTAATGAAGCTCGAAGACTTCATCGCTAAGGTTGTGCAAGAGGCTGAGCAAAAAGTCAATCACTAAGCTTTAGTGTTATGTGTTAAAAAGCCTGCTTCTTAAGATGTTTGTCTTAGAAGCGGGCTTTTTTGTAAAAAAGTCTTTTTGACTAGACAATTAAGTGTTGTTTTTTGTATTTGAAATTCACAAAATTGCACTAAAAAGTGTTAAAGTGAGCGCTTCGCGCCGTGCGGCGTGAAATGCTACAGAGTTTGAGTTTTTAGGAGAACGATCATCGCTCAAGAACGTACGCACCGAATCAATCGTGAGATTCGTGTGCCTGAAATTCGTCTGACGGGTGTCGATGGCACCCAAATCGGTATTGTGCGCACCTCCGAAGCTTTGGCCATGGCCGAAGAAGCGGGTGTGGATTTAGTGGAAGTGGCAGCTAAGGCCAATCCTCCTGTTTGCCGTTTGATGGACTACGGTAAGTTCCGCTATCAAGAACAAAAACGTCAACAGGAAATGAAGGCCAAGCAAAAGGTCATTCAGGTAAAGGAAGTAAAGTTCCGCCCTGCCACTGACGAAAATGATTATCAAACGAAGCTTCGCGCCCTGATCCGCTTTTTGGGCGACGGCAACAAAGCCAAAGTGACGCTTCGTTACCGCGGTCGCGAAATGGCCCATCAGGATTTAGGCCAGGATGTGCTCACGCGTATCCGCGAAGATCTGGCTGAAATTGCTCAAGTTGAGCAGTTCCCGAAGTTGGAAGGTCGCCAGATGATCATGGTAC